>Ga0265320_10003586_pt1 | contig 10378 bp, 7 predicted proteins | sample 4827metaG_FD_202087 | JGI IMG/M metagenome (GOLD analysis project Ga0265320, IMG submission 202087) | Rhizosphere microbial communities from Carex aquatilis grown in University of Washington, Seatle, WA, United States - 4-8-27 metaG | ecosystem: Host-associated > Plants > Roots > Rhizosphere >...
CTTTGCGTTGAATGCCGGCAGCAAGGACTCGGCCTTGCTGATCACCCTGCCGGCCGGCTCCTACACCGCCCAGGTTTCGGGCGTGAACCAGACCACCGGCGTCGCCCTGATCGAGATCTACGAGGTCCAGTAAGGCCGATGGCGGGCTGAAGGTGGAGCGGCGACCTCCCGGCCTGTCCGCCGTAGCTCGGGCAAAGGAGGATCGCCGTCCGACGCGACGGGGACGTCGCGGCTCCAGCCGTCGGGAGCGCCTCCCCGGGAGGCGGTCAGGCCCAGGCGTCGTGAAGCGACGCTTCTGGATCATCGACCGCCCGGCCCGGCCTACGACTTCATGCTCTGGCTGGCCTGGAAGACGGCGCTGACGATCGCGAAGGCGATGAAGCCGACGAAGATGAACACGCCGAGCAGCACCGCGGTGGCGATGATGTTGGTGAAGAAGCTGAGCTGCGTTGAAATCTGCTTCTGGTAGGCCTGCGCGACCTGCTTCAGGCTTGGCACCACGTTGCCGGTGTTTTCGCCGACGGCCAGGCGGTCGAGCACAAGGTCGGGGAAACAGCCGGTGCGCGTGAGTGCGAGTGAAAGCGCCTCGCCCTCCATGACGCGCCCCGTCGCGGTCTTGAAGGCGTCGCGGTGGACGCGGTTGCCGATCTGCCGCTCGGTCATGCGCAGCGCCTCGGAGGCGGTGATGCCGTTTTCGAGCAGCACGGAAAGCGTCTGGCTGAAGGCGAGCACGGTCTGCGCCACGATGAATTCGCCCAGCAGCGGGATCTTCAGCATCCAGGCATCGGTGGTCGCCCGGCCGGCCTCGGTCGCGCGCCAGCGCCAGAAAGAAGCGGCCACAAAGACGAGGAACCCGGCGACGAACAGGCCGTAGTGTATGGCGAATTGCGAGGTGCCGATCAGGATCCGGGTCGAGGTTGGGAGCTTGCCGCCCAGCGAGTGGAGGAGATCTTGCAGCCGCGGCAGGAGGAACGTCAGGAAGAAGATGATCACGCCGCCGGCCACGAAGACCATGAAGGTCGGATAGGCGAGGGCGGTGAGGAGCTGGCGCTGCAGCTCGCGCTGCTCGGTGAAATGGGCGATCAACCGGGCCAGCGTGTCGTTCAGCGAGCCCGTGGCCTCGCCGGCCTGGATGAGGTTGATGGTCGAGCCGTCGAAGACATCGGGATAAGCCGCCATGGCACGCGACAGCGGCGCACCCTCGCTGAGTTTTTCCCAGAGGCCGGTGCAGAGCACGCGCAGGGCGGGCTCCTTGATGCGCTGGGAGAGCAGGCGGACCGATTCGCCCGCGGACAGCCCGCTGGTGGTCAGGTCAAACAGGGCCTGCAGAAAGCTGAGCCGGTCGCGGCGCGCCGGCACCACGGGCCGGCCGGACGAGAGCAGGGCGCGGGCACCCTTCTTGGCGGAGCCGGGTTTGGCCACCGCCCGACCGGATCCGCCGGCCTGCTCCGCGATCGTGCCGACCTGCAGGCCGCGCGTGACCAGCAGGCGCAGGGCGTCCTTCCGACTGGGAGCCTCGAGCACGTCGGTGACGGAGGATCCCGCGCGGTCGCGGGCGGTGTAGGCGAAGCGGGGCATGAGTGGAGTGAGAGTAAAAGTGAGGGTGAGGGTGGCGGGGCCGGCGGGCGGAGAGTGGTGTTAACTCGGGGTCCGGCGGGATTGCGATCCCTCCTTCACTCTCACTTTCACCTTCACTTTTCGGCCACCGTGATGACGCGCAGCACCTCGTCGAGGGTCGTGAGGCCGGCCTTGACCTTTTCCCAGCCGCTCTGGCCGAGGGTGCGCATGCCGTTCTTGCGGGCGCATTCGGCGAGCGTGCGCGTGCTTTCACGCTTGAGCACGAGCTCGTGCATCTCGTCGTTGAGGCGGAAAATCTCGAAGACGCCGACCCGGCCGCGATAACCGGTGCCGCGGCAGCGGTCGCAGCCGACCGGCGACTTGAGTTCATGTACCACCTCGGCGTCGTCCGGCGGGCAGCCGAGGATCGCGAGGCTCTCGATCAGCTTGATCTTGCTGATGGGCGCGGGGCGCGAGCATTCCGGGCAGAGGCGGCGCACGAGACGCTGGGCGATCACCAGCTCGATGGCCGAGGCCACGAGGAACGGCTCGATGCCCATGTCGACGAGGCGGGTGATGGCGCCGGGCGCGTCGTTGGTGTGCAGGGTCGAGAAGACCAGGTGACCCGTGAGCGAGGCGCGGATCGCGATCTCGGCGGTGTCCTTGTCGCGGATTTCACCGACCATGATCACGTCGGGATCCTGGCGCAGCACATGGCGGAGGGCGTCGGCAAACGTGAGGCCGATCTCGGGCCGCACCTGCATCTGGTTCACGCCGGGGACCTCATACTCGATCGGGTCCTCGATGGTGATGATGCGGAGGTCGGTGGCGTTGATCTTCCGGAGGAACGCATTCAGCGTGGTCGACTTGCCGGAGCCGGTCGGGCCGGTGACGAGGATGATGCCGTGCGGGTAGTCCAGGATCTGGACGATCTGGCCCTGCTCGTCGGCGCTCATGCCGAGGCGGTCCATCGTATAGGCCTCCTTCTTCTGGTTGAGGAGGCGCAGCGAGATGGACTCGGCGTAGATGGTCGGGACCGTTGAAACGCGGATGTCGAGGGTGGCGCCGCGAGCCTTGAAGTTGATGCGGCCGTCCTGCGGCAGGCGCTTTTCGGAGATGTTCATGCGCGCCATGATCTTCAGGCGCGAGATGATGGCGTCCTGGAACCGCAGGAGGTTCTCGGGCACCGGCACGGGGACCAGCAGGCCGTCCACGCGGTAGCGGATGCGCAGCTGCTCTTCCTGGGGCTCGAAGTGAATGTCGGTCGCCTGGTCCTCGATCGCCTGGGAGATGACATCGGTGACAAAACGGACGACCGCGGCATCCTCGTCGACCACCTCCTCGACCTTGTGCAGGGCCTCCGGGGCGACGTAGCCGTCGTCGGAGTCCTCGAGCGAGCCGGAGCCGACGCCGAAGTTCTCGATGATGAGCTGGTGCACGCGTTCCGGCACCGCGAGGTGCCAGACGAGCGGGCGCGGGGTGAAGGTGCGGAGCCAGTCCCTCATCACGTCGTCCGGCAGCCAGGCCGTGGCGAGATGCAGCGGCACCTTGAGCAGGGTCTCGGCATCGGGCCGGTCCTCCGTCGCAGGGCCGTAGCGGATCGGGATGAACTGGTAATCGTAGACGAGGCGCGCGGGCAGGATGCCGCGGGCGTCGGGATCGGTCTCGAGATTGAGGGCGATGTCGAGGCCGGCGGCTTCGGCCAGCAGCTTCAGGGTCTCGGACTCGGGCAGGCCGAGCGCGGCATTCAGGACCTCGAGGCGTTTCTCGCGCGAGGTCTCGGCGAGGGCCTGGCGTTGTTCATCGGTCAGGCGCCCGGCGATGGAAGCGGGCAGGGAGTCATGGGCAAGCTCGGGCATGGGAGGAGGCGCCGGGCTGCGCTTACTTGACGAAGCGGTCGATCACCGTCGGAGCCGGCATTTTCGACTCATCCTTGAGGAAATTCTCTATGTCCTTCTTTTCGGAAATAGACTCGATCTTCTTTTCAGTGTCGGCCGTTCCGATCGCGGGCGAAATGATATGTGGACGGACGAAAAGCAGGAGCTCCCGGCGGTCGGTCTCATTGTTGCGGCCGCCGAGCATATTACTGATGATCGGAATTTCGTACAGGAAACCTACCTTGGTGCGGTCGGTGGAAATCTTGCTGCTCTGCAGGCCGCCCAGCACGATCATTTGGCCATCTTGGACATTGATGAATACATTGGCTTCACGGTGGCCGATAATAGGATAAGGATTGCCGTCGGCGAAGGTGACATTGCCGATGATATCATCCACGGTCTGGTCGATATTTAGCTCAATACCACCATCTGCGCCTATCAATGGAGTGACTTTTACCTCCACACCAATGTTCTGGTAAGTGACTTGGTCTTGGGTCGTAACACCATTGGTTGAAGCACTATTCGGGGTGCTCGTGGTACCTGTGATGGTAGGTTGTTTCTGTTGGACCTGAAAATCACCCTGTTTCCCGTGCTCGGTGATGATGGTATTGGCTTGAAGCACCTTCACCCGATTGTTGGACCCGTTGTTAGACAACGCTGCGACGAAGGAAAGCGGGTTGACCACGCCGCTGGTGACATTCCAACCCCCGAGTGTGCTGGTGAAATTGGTGATATGGGTGCCGCGTCCATTATCGCCACCGGCGCCAGCGGGTGTGTCGGTGCCCACCGTGAGATTGAGGGCCGAAATGCCGCTCACGTCGGTGTCGGTCAGCGTGACCTCCGCGATCACGACCTGGATGCTCACCTGGGCGAGCAAGATATCGAGCTTGTCAATGATGCTCCGGACCATGGCGATATCGGTCGCGGTTCCGGAGACAACAATCGAATTGGTCCGGACGTCGGGCAGCACGGTGACCAGCGTGCTGAACTGGCTGGATCCAGGGACGGCTTCTAGCTGGCCGGTGGCGTTGTTGAACGTGATGGTCGGGGCGATCGGAACGCCTGCGCCCGGTCCCGCGGCAGCGCCCTGAGGGCCGCCGGCCACCGCGCCACCACCATTAAAGCCGGCGAGATTGGAGGGATTTGCCGGATTGAAACCGGCCAGGTTGGCGGGATTTCCCGGATTGCCGCCCAGAATGCCGTTCGCTCCGTTGACGCCGGCGGCGCCAGTGCCGGCCCGAGCCGAATTCGCGGAGGCCCGCTGGATGGCGGCGTTCTGGCCTGTCACCACGTTGGTGAGCAGTGTGGCGACATCGGTCGCGACGGAATGCTTCAGCGGGATGACGGCATTGTTCGTGTTCGGGTCGGCCTTGATGTCGAGCTTATCGATGAGCGAATCGAACAGGGCGTGCTGGGCCGGGTGAGCGATGAGAATGATCTGGTTGGTGCGGTCGTCGGCGGTGAACGTCGTGGCGGTTCCGAGCTGGGCCCGCAGCGGCGCCACGATGGTATTGATGCGGGCGACCAAGTCACTGGCCTTGGCGCCGTTCTTCAGCAGGTAGAACTTCGGCTCAAGGTTGCTGGTCACCGGCTGGTCCACCTGTTTGAGCAAGGTCTCGATGCGCTGGAGGTTGGTGACGGTATCGGTGATGAGTGCGGCGTTCGCGTTGGGCAGCTGGACGACGCTAAGCGCGCCGCCGATCGCGGGGGTGAGCATGCCCTGGATCTGCTGGACGAGCTCGTTCACGCGGAGGAAATTCAACATGAAGATCTTGGTCGCGACCTTGCTGCTGGGGGGCAGGTCAAGCGCCGAGCCGGTGATCATCTGCGGGGCCTCGGTCCGGGCCGTCTGCAGCGCGACCGCCTTCATGAAGTTGTCGTTCATCGGCACGATGCCGATGCCGTTCAGCTCGAGGATCGTCTCGATGGCGAGGATGGCCTCGGACTTCGGGATTTGCTTGTCGATCTTCAGATTGTAGGTCGCCGTGGGCAGCGCCTGCGGATGCAGGATGCTCTTGCCCGTGTAGATCTCGAGCGCGCCGAGCACCGTGTCGATGTCGGAGTCGGGCAGCTTGATGGGCCCGACCAGCGGGTCGGCCGGGTTGCCGGCAGCGGGCGGGGTGGCCGCGGGCTGGGCTTGGGCCTGCGCGGTTAGCACGGCGGCAAGACAGGCGGTGAGGCACAGACGGGTAAGGCGCAGGCTCATGCGATAAGTGGGATTTTTGAGGTAACCGGCAAACCGGGACGGGATCAAAGGAGAGCCACGCTGGGTTGTAAACGGTGTTGTGTTAAGACGCCACAGCCCTCGCAAGGTTGCCAACCACATGCCGATTTGCCGCTTGCGGGAGGAGGAGGGGGGGCCAAATCTCGCGAATCACGATGTCGAACCGCTTCGGAAAACTCTTTTCGATCACCACGTGGGGCGAAAGCCATGGTCCCGCGGTGGGCGTCGTCGTGGACGGTTGCCCGCCCGGGCTCCCTCTGGCCGCGGAGGAAATCCAGGCCGACCTCGACCGGCGCCGGCCGGGGCAGAGCGACATCGTCACGCCGCGAAAAGAGGAGGACCGCGTGGAGATCCTGTCCGGCCTGTTCGAGGGCCGGACCACCGGCACGCCGATCGCGATGCTGGTGCGCAACGCCGACGCGCGCCCTGGCGCCTATGACGAGATGCGCGAGAAATTCCGCCCGTCGCATGCCGATTACACTTACCAGGCCAAATTCGGCCTCCGCGACCATCAGGGCGGTGGACGCAGCTCTGCGCGCGAGACGGTCGGCCGGGTCGCCGCGGGTGCCATCGCCCGCAAGATCCTTGCCACGGCCGTGCCGGGCCGGCCGGTCGAGATCCGCGGGTTTCTCACCCAGGTTCATGACATCACCGTGCCGGCCGGTGCGCTGGATCGGTTTCCCACCCTTGCCGAGGTCGAGGCCACGCCCGTGCGCTGCCCGCATCCGGCCACCGCCGCCGCCATGATCGAGCGGATCAAGGCGGTGCGCAGCGAAGGCGATTCCGTCGGTGGCGTCATCCAGTGCCGCGTGCGGGGTGTTCCGCCGGGGCTCGGCGAGCCGGTGTTCGACCGTCTTGAAGCGGACCTGGCCAAGGCCATGCTCTCGCTGCCCGCCACCAAGGGCTTCGAGATCGGCAGCGGCTTCGCCGGCGCCCGCCTGAAGGGGAGCGAGCACAATGACGCCTTTGTCTCCCGTGAGGGTCGCGTCCGCACCGCCACCAACCGCTCCGGCGGCGTCCAGGGCGGCATCAGCAACGGCGAGGAGATTGTCTTCAACGTCGCGTTCAAGCCCACCGCCACGATCCTCCAGCCCCAGCAGACCGTCGACATCCATGGTGCGCCGACGGAGCTCGCGGCGCGCGGGCGTCATGACCCTTGTGTGGTGCCGCGTGCCGTGGTGATCGTCGAGGCCATGGCCGCGCTGGTGCTGCTGGACCACTGGATGCGGAACGCGGCCCAGAACGGGACGTTCAAGTTCTAGACAGAATGAACAGAATTTACCGAATGGCTGCCGGAAGGTGGCTGTTTGTGAATTCTGTCCATTCTGTTCATTCTGTCTAAGACATGCCCCCGGACAAACCCCTCGTCTATCTCATCCTCGGTGCCGCCGGCTCGGGCCGGCGCGAGGTCGTGGCCGACCTGATCGAAGGCGGGCTCGGGGAGACCCAGCGGGCGGCGGTGCTTTTCGCGGAGGGCGAGGTTACGAGCGATTTCGACGATCGGCTGCCCAACCTCGGACTCTGGACCTGGGAAAACGGGGCGATCGACGGCGCGCTCCCGGAAGGCGCCACGCATGTGTTCTTCTTCGCGCACGGCCGGCACAACCCCATCGACCAGATCGAGGCCTTCAAGGGCTGGGTCGCGGTGCAGGGCGGCGAGGTGGCCCGGGTGCTCTGCGTGGTGAACTGCCAGCTGGCCGAGAAAAATCCGCCGCTGCTCGCATGGTACGAGGCGTGCATCCACTTTGCCGACGTCGTCCTGCTCACCCGGCGGGAAGGCGTGGGTAACAAATGGCTCAGCGACTTCCTCGCGCACTTCAAGGGCCGTTTCTACCCGTGCCTCTTCGAGCTGGTGAAGGCCGGCCGCGTGAAGAATCCCGCGCTCGTGCTCGAGCCGCAGCCCCGCCGGATGGCACATTTCCTCGATGACGAGCAGGAGTGGATCCTCACCGATGCGGATGGCGACGAGATCGACGAGGACGAGGATGAGGAAAAAGAGGGCGAGGAGGAAATCACCGCCGCGCCCGAGGAGGACGTCTACCTCGCCAAGGACACCGCGGGCCGCCGGCTGAAACGCATCCCGGACATCGCGAAATATCTGGAGGAAAATAAGAGGGAAGAAGGATGAATTAAGAAGAAAAACCGGCGGGACAAGTGGTCCCCTTTCTTAATTCTTCCTTCATCCTTCTTACTTTTTCTGGCCGTCGCGGCCAAAAAAGTGCGCCTTGAATTCCGGGCGGCCCATGTCGGCCCAGGCGCGGAGACCGAGGCGTGGACGGGTCAGGTAGATCAGGCTGCAGGCGTAGTTGAGGTAGCGCCCGAGCGGTGTGCCGAACCACATCAGGACGCCGGTGAGGCCGTACATTATCCCAATGCCCAGGCCGATCGCGTAACCCTCGCGGCTCAGCGCGATAAGCGGATACCGGCGCGTCAGGAAATAAAACAGGGCCGTCGTGAGCAGAACGGTCCCGCCCATCAGCCAGTGATGGTAGGCCTGCACCGCCACGCACGCGGGCGGGCGTCGGGAGCGGCGGCGGGTTTCGTCCGGCTGAAATCCCTCGGACATGGGAGATTGAACGCGCAAGGAACGGGGCGCGGATCGACCTTCGCCGCTTCGCTTCCTTGCGTTTAACTCATTTCACTGCCGCAACGGCCGCGGCAAACGCCTTGGCCTTGGCCGTGATGGCCGCCCAGTTCTTTTCCTTGAGCGCCTTGGCCTCGACGAGCGAGCTGCCGGCGGCGGTGGCGAATGCACCGGCCTTGAGGAATTCGCCGACGTTCTCCGCGTTCACGCCGCCGGTCGGCACGACCTCGATCTGCGGGAAGGGCGCCTTGACGGACTTGATGTAGGCGGGGCCGAAGAACTCGGCCGGGAAAATCTTCACGGCATCGGCGCCGGCCTCCCAGGTGTTGAGGATCTCGGTCGGCGTCAGGGCGCCGCTGAAGATCGGCACGCTGTAGCGCTGGCAGAGGGCGATGACCTCGGGCCGGAAAGCGGGGGTAACGATGAACTTGGCGCCGGCGAGGATGCCGGCGCGGGCGGTCTCGGCGTCGAGGACGGTGCCGAGGCCGAAGATGAAGTCGGGCAGCTCGGCGGTGGCCTGCTCGATCATGCGGATGGCGCCCGGGGTGGTCATGGTGAGCTCGATGCTCGTGAGCCCGCCGGCCGCGAGGGCCTTGGCGCAGTCGAGCAGCCCGTCGGGACTGTCCGCGCGGATGAGGGCGATGACCTTCTCGGCTTTGAACTTGGCGAGGATGGCTTCCTTTTTCATGGGGCTGGGAGGTTGCCTGCCCACGGCGCAATCATGATGGGAAAGCGTCGATATGGTGCCCGAGGGGGGACTCGAACCCCCATGCTGTTAAGGCACAGGCTTCTGAGACCTGCGTGTCTACCAATTCCACCACCCGGGCGTGAGCGGGAGGGAAAAAAGACACACGCGCGCCCTGCGGCGCAAGAAAATTGATCGGACGCATCCGGTTGCGAAGATGCAGCAGGCCTGGCCGGCAGTCCCCGTGGATCCCAACCCGGAGCAAGCTCCGGGGAAATCCCGGCGTTGCGCCCGGCTCCCGGTCGGGTATCCAAGAGCTTCCCCAGCAATGATGCCTGAAGCCGAAGACCGCCCGGTTGTCCGACTTGTCGCATTCCCGGATCGGATGCCGGCATCACCGACGCATTTTGCACGAGCGGCACCGCGCGGCATCGGTGTCCTCTCCTCTCCCCATTGAAAACGGGATCCATACCTGCCCGGCCGTGGTGGCCGACGATCGGGGCCGCCGGGCTGCTGGTCGTCGCGGTCCTCTGGTGCTATCGAGGCAGTTATGCGGGGCCGTTTATTTTCGACGACCAGGCTGCGATCGTCGACAACCCGTCGATCCGGCATTTGGCATCCATCGGCGAAGTGCTGGCGCCGCCAGTGTCGGAAGGCAGCTCGGTGGCGGGCCGCCCCGTGGTCAACCTGTCGCTGGCCTTCAACTATGCCTGGGGCGGCCTGGACGTCCGGGGGTACCATGCGGTCAATGTCGCGATCCATCTGCTGGCCGCACTGACGCTCTTCGGCATCGTCCGGCGCACGCTTGCGCGCCGGCCGGCGCCGGCCACATCCGAAGGAGGCGTGAAACCGCACGCCGGCGGAATCGAGGTCTCTTCCGCCCGCGGGGCTGACTGGCGGGTCTCCACGCTGCCCGCTTTTTTCGTGGCGCTGATCTGGGCGCTCCACCCGCTGCAGACCGAGTCGGTGACGTTTGTGATCCAACGGACGGAGTCGCTGATGGGATTGCTGTACCTGCTGACGCTTTACGGATTCATCCGGTACGCCGACGCCAATGCGCTCGCCGCAATCGCCTGGGCGGCACTCTCGTTCACCGCCTGCCTGCTCGGCATGGCGACGAAAGAGGTCATGGTGACCGCGCCGGTGCTGGTGTTTCTGTACGATCGGACGTTCATCGCCGGAAATTTCCAGTCTGCCTGGCGCCGGCGGCGCGCCTACTATGCCGGGTTGGCGACGACATGGCTGTTGCTCGGCTACATCGTCATCCGGGCGGGTGGAAGCCGCGCGGGTGCGGCCGGTTTTGGCGTGGGCGTGAGCAGCTGGTCCTATGCCCTGACGCAATGCCGCGCGGTGGTTCTATATCTCAGGCTGGCAGTCTGGCCGCATCCGCTGGTGGTCGACTACGGGTTTGACCTGGCCAAGGGCCTTGGCGACGTGGCTCCGCAGGCTGC
>Ga0265320_10003588_pt1 | contig 10372 bp, 6 predicted proteins | sample 4827metaG_FD_202087 | JGI IMG/M metagenome (GOLD analysis project Ga0265320, IMG submission 202087) | Rhizosphere microbial communities from Carex aquatilis grown in University of Washington, Seatle, WA, United States - 4-8-27 metaG | ecosystem: Host-associated > Plants > Roots > Rhizosphere >...
TCATCTTCTCCTTGCCGTCCACCTTCACCCCGTCGGTGGTGGCCGTGATCATGTCGGCATCCTTGAGTTCCGCCTGCACCTTGGCGTCGGTGTAGTCGCGGATCTTGAGCTTCTTGCCGGTTTTGGTCTGGGCCTTGCCATCGCTGCCGTGACAGGAGGCGCAGTTGTTCTCCCAGTTGTCGGCGGCGGTGGCGGCCAACGCCACTCCCGCGGTGAGCGGTAGTGCCAGGCTGAGCAGGGCAATCTTGGTCGGGGTTCTCATGGCGGGTGGGTGTTACAGGGCGTAGTCGAGGGAGACGTAACCCTGAGGACCGTGGAAGTTGGTGTTGCCTCCAGTGGTGTCGTTCTTGCTGTCGAAATACCCAACCTTGGCGTGGCCAATCAGGCGGTCGGAGAACTTGTGCTTCACTCCCACCGAAACAGAAACCTCTTCGGCCGCGACGCCATAAGGCAGGGTCAGGTTCGCAAGCTGGGTGTTGGCGTCATCGGCCTTGTAATACGTCACCTGCATCTGCAGGTCGTCCGTCTTGGTCAGCACGACCCCGGCGAGCAGGCTGCCGGTGAAGTAATTGTTGTTGGAGTTTTGCAGCACTCCGTCGGCACTGTAGGTGACATTCGTCGCCGTCCCGGGAACAATCCCCGCCCGAGGGTAGACCGTGCCGATCACATTCAGGACAAGGTTGGCATTGGCCTGCATATAGAACTGGGTGGTGGGTGTCCAATCGACGGTTTCGGCGAGCGTGTAGTTCGTCGCTTTCATCGAGTCATAATCGCCATAGCCCGGGATATATCCCCCGACATCCATGTTGCCCTTTTGATAGATATAGCGGGTCGTGAAGGTCAGCACCGCGAGCGGCTTGGCAATGGCGGTCAGCTTGATCCCCGTAAACTGGTAGCCGAGCACATAGCGGTCGCCGACGGTGGTGGCGTAGCCGATGGACTGGTTGACGTGATCCTTGTAGAACACCTCGCCGCGCAGGGTAAGGAAGGCGGACTGGCGCAAGCTGGCTCCCACGGTGTAATTGCCGTGATCTTCCGACAGATTGTTGGCGGCGATGGTGCCGAAGGGTGCGGTGGCCGGATTATACGGGGTCGAATAACGCTCGTCCCCATTGAGCATCCGCTTGCTTGCCGAGGCATAGAGCGCGAGATCGGGTATGCCCGTGAACCGGATGTCGACGGCCGGCGTCCAGGATGTGCCCTTGACCCGGGAATACTCCACCTGGGGGGTGTTCGTGGTGGTCACGACACCGGTGGTTGTGTTGACCGCCGCCGTCACACTGGTGAAGGTGGCAGCGCTCTTAGTGTATTCGTCTTCGGCACGGGCGGCCAGATTCACGGAAAGCTCCTTCACGGGCTTCAACTCCACGCCGAAATTGCCGGTGTAGATCGTGGCCTTCGCGTTACCCAATAGATTCAGGTTATTGTCGCTTGCGGCAACCACGACTCCCGTGGCAGTCGGCGTGCTGGTGAGCAGGGGCCGGTCACCGGTGAAATCGTTCTTCACATCCTGATAACTGATGCCCGCAAACACCTTGAATTTTTCGGAGAAAACGGTCTCGACCGTGGCCTTGGCGAGAAAGGTCTTCGCGTCGACTCCATCGAATTGGCTCATCACAATCTGGTTGTTCATGTTGGCCGCCGGTACCAGGACCGTCGCCGCCGGCGTGGGAAAGCGCTTGGCCTCACCGGGGAAGCGCGTGACAAAACGGGTGTCGAGGTTATCGGTTTTGTCGCCGAGCAGCGTGAGCTGGAAGGTCGTGTTTCCGATCGTGTGCTTCATGATGCCTTCCAACTCCTGATGACGTTCGTCGAGGTTGAGGTAGCTGGGGACGAGCTTGCGCACCTGGGAGATGGGCGGATTGTTGTTGGGCAGACCGGTGAAATCGCTGTCGCCCCAGATCGTCGAGTCCTTCTTGCCGTTGCGGGTCTCGTTGACGTATCTGATGCTGAATGCCGGCAGGTTGGGCAGGTTTAGTTTGGCTTCGACCCAGAGCTGGCCGCGATCGACGTGCAGATCCTCGGGATTCATCGGGGTCCAGGTATTGCTACCCGGGAAAAAACCGCCCACGCCGTCATAAAAAGTCCGGAACTTCTTGTAGCCCATCTCGACCGAGCCGACGTCGGTTTTCGACAGGCTCAGTTTGCCAAGATAGTCCTCTGCCCCGGCCATGGCCCGGCCGTCAAATTCCATGGTCTGGTCCTTGCCGAGATCTTTGGAGTAGTGGAAATCCTCGATGCCGCCGCTGCCGCTCTTCGGCTGCTGGGTGCGGGCTTGGAAGGCGGCGCCGTCGCCGGTGAGCGAAGTGTCCTGGCCGCCCACCTTGATATAGTTGTCAAAGAGCGGAAACGCGTCGGCCTGCTTGGGGGCCGTATCGGCTTGGGCTCCGACACCACCCAAGGCTAGGGCCGCCAGACTGGCGAACACACTGGCGCCACGACGGAGGTAGAAATTTGTAGCATGCATGTTAGAGTAGGTTGGGAGTTCAGCGGCGGAAGTGGTTGTTGGAGTTCGAACCGTGCGGAGCCTCGTGGCAGCCGGCGCTCCAGCAGGTGCCCTGCATCAAGCGGGTGGCATGATCCTCCGCCACGTGGTGAATCGCATTGGCGTTGATCTGGCCGGTCTTGCCCAGATCCGGCGCCTCAAGATGGCACCGCAGGCAGAGGTTGGCGTCGCGGGCGACAAGCATCTTCTGGTTGATCGTGCCATGCGGATTGTGGCAGACGGTGCAGCCTTCCTTCATGGCGGCGTGCTCAAAGACAAACGGGCCTTTCTGCTGCGTGTGGCATTTCGTGCAGGTTTCGTTTTCGGCTTCAAGGGCGGCGCCGGTGCCACGGATGGCGTTGCCCGTGTGGACGTCGTGACAGTCCACGCAGGAAATCTTGCCGGCCAGCACGGGATGGCTGTTGGGCAGGCTGAACTGGCCGCGCTTGTCGAGATGGCATTGGAAGCAGGTTTCGGGCGACTTGCGCGGATTGACAATCGTGCCCTTGCCGCCGCCCGCCTTGACGTGCAGCGAGCCGGGGCCGTGGCAGGCTTCGCAACTGTTGTCATTGCCCTTGGCGTCTTTTAGCGCCAGTTTGGCGTGGCTGGCCGAGGCAAAATGACTGGTCGTGTCCTCGTGGCACTGGGCGCACTGTTTGGAGCCCACGAAGGTTGCGCCCGCGATGCTGGGCGGGGCGACGATGGTCCGGTCGACCATCATGCAGGAGACAAGCAGAAGCCCCCACAGGGAGATTCCGCCGAAGATGACGGTGTTTTTGGAGAGGCGCAGTCTTGGGCTCATATGCGGTGTGAGGTTGGAGTAATTGGTCGGTTTGGACAGGGGTATGGTTTTCTTGGTACCTTATATCATCGCAGAATTCGCGCATTGGGCCTACGCGCACTTTGTGGCTTGCTGCGCATTATTTGTTCAAAAAAGCCAATGCACTTATTGCGGTTGATGGGACCTGGTTTCGACCCGGAGTTCATTGAGGGATTCCTGCACGGCCGGAATTTTCAGCAACTCGCGGGCGATGGCCTCGCCAACCACCCGCCCGGCTTCGAGATCGCTGGGATAATGCACGCCTGAGAGGAGCTTGAACCGCCGCGTCTCCCCGGCGCGCTGCTGGAAGCTGGCGGCCTGCGCCGGGTAAAGTTTGCTGAGCAATGCGGCCCAGAGCGCCGACTGGATGCCATGCCCGCTCGGGTAGGCGCCATTGTCGGAAACCTCAACGCACGGCAAGATATGCGCATCCACGTACGACGGGCGGCGGCGGGGCCAGACGGCCTTGGCTGCGCGATTGATAGGCAGGAAGTCAGTACGCACTTTCGCAAAAAATGCGGCGGTTTGCGGCAGATTGGCGGCGTTGAACCAGCTCCCGAGCACCTCGGAGCCGAAAAAAAACACGTCCTCGCGCTCAATCAGCTGGCAGCGGGCGGCCTGGGCCGGGGTGCGCCCGGCCTGAAGCTGCAACACGACATCAAGCTCGGCCCGGGTGACGGGTGAATCGGGGGCGGGCGGGGCGGGCAGCAGGGCTTTGAGATCAATCCGGTCAGCGTCGAGAAAGTTGGCCGCGAAGACAGATTGTGCAGCAAGAATAAACAGGGCGATGAGACGCTTCATGGTCGAGAAGGTTCCTGCTGTAGGAGCGGCTTTATGCCGCGATATTCGGGGCGTGCCCATCGGGGTATAAAGCCCCTCCTACAATTGGACCGAGCTTCATCCCTTATTCCACCGTACGGAGCTGGATGCTGTCGATGCGGCGGTCTTTGGTCTGCACGTCGGAAACGATGATGAGCCGGTCGTCCTGACAGATGCGGCCCAGCTGGAGCAGGGCGGAGGTGGCGCGTTCGATGGTGGCCTCGGGTTCGCCAAACGGGGTGAGCAGGAACGGTTCGACCGAACGCACCATCCGCAGGTGCCGCAAAGTCTCAACCGAATCGGTGATGGCGAGGATTGGGGCGCGGGGCGGGCGGTGGGCGGCCAGGCCGGCGGCATTCGTGCCATGGCGGGTGAACACGAGGATGAGCGAGCGCGGCAGCTCGTTGGCGAGCACCACCGCGGCGCGAAACACCTTCATGCGTTCGTTGAGGAACACGGCGGGCTCGGGGAAATCGCCGGCCTGCTCCTCCTCGATGCGGCGGGCGATGGTGTCCAGCACCTGCATGCTTTCGATCGGGTATTTCCCGACGGTGGTTTCGCCGGAGAGCATCACGCAGTCGGCCTGCTCATAGACGGCGTTGGCCACGTCGGTGATCTCGGCCCGGCTGGGCATCGGCTGGTTGATCATGGACTCGAGCATGTGCGTGGCGATGATGACCGGCCGCCCGATGGCGAGGCAGGTGCGAACGGCGCGGCGCTGGATTACGGGCAGCTCCTGCAGGGGCACTTCGATGCCGAGGTCGCCGCGCGCCACCATCAGGGCGTCGGTGGCGCGGATGATGTCGTCGAGGTTGTCGATGGCGGACTGGTCCTCGATCTTGGCCACGATGCGGGCGCGGGAGTTCCGCTCCTTCAAAAACACCCGCAGCATCTCGATGTCCGCTGCCTCGCGCACAAAGGAGAGCGCAATAAAATCGATCCCTTCCTCGATCCCGACGATCGTGTCGGTTTTGTCCTTCTGGGTGAAGGAGGGGAGGTTGACGTGCACGCCGGGCAGGTTGATGTGGCGGCGCGAGGTGAGAGAGCCGGCGGTGAGCACCCGGCAGCGGATGTGCGCATCGTGTTTCTCCAGGACTTCGAGCCGGATGAGGCCGCTGTCCACCAGCACGGTGTCGCCCACCTTGATGTCGTTGACGAGGTCACGGTAATTGACATCCACCGAGCGCACCTCCTCGGCGTGCTCACGGAACGCGCCGGGTTTGACGGTGAAATCGAAAATCTCGCCCGCCTTGAGTTCGATCGGCACCTCCAGGTCGCCGGTGCGGATCTCCGGTCCCTTGATGTCCATCATGATGGCCACCTCGCGACCGGCGGTCTGGCTCGCGCGACGGATGCGGCGGATGACCTCGCGCGTCCAGTCGTGACTGGCATGCGCCATGTTGAGCCGGATGACGTCGGCGCCGGCGCCGATGAGCTTGACCAGCATCTCCTCGCTCTCGGTGGCGGGTCCGAGGGTGGCGATGATCTTGGTGCGGCGGAGGGCGGTCGTGGAAGGCATCGGCTGGCCGAGGCAAGCATCCGGCGAGCCTCGCGGCAAAGCAAAAGCCCGGATGGCACCCGGATTTTACGGAGATTGTGCGTGCACCGTCCCGGCTTTCGGCTAAAGCCAACGGGCGATGCATGCGTCGTTCCGGTTCCTCGAAGTTTTGCCGCCCCGGCGGTCCGGTGGATTTCGCCCTCGCGTGATATCCGCCTTCACCGCGGCGGGGGAAGGCTCGCGGCCGGGCCCGGCCTGACTTCGCTTTCGTCATGTCCCTGAGCATTGTCTTCATCTGCCTCGTCGTGGTGATCGGCATTTATTTCTACAACAATCCGCTCAAGCACGGGCCGTGGTTTCTGAGCCGGCGTTTCATCAACTGGTTCCCGCTCGGGATGACGTATTCGTTCCTCTACATGGGGCGCTACAATCTCACCGTCGCGAAAAACGCGCTCGGGACGTTGATGAACAATGAAGACTTCGGACTGATCTTCGCGGCGGGCACGGGAGTCTATGCGTTTTCGTTTTTGGTGAACGGGCCGCTCGTCGACAAGATCGGCGGGAAAAAAGGCATCATCATCGCGGCGATCGGCGCGGCGGCAGCCAACATCGTGCTCGGCGTGATCACGTGGCTGGTGCTGACGGGGCGCACGGCGATCCCGCTGTTCTGGCCGTTTGTCGTGACCTACGCGCTCAACATGTATTTCCAGAGCTACGGCGCGGTCTCGATCATCAAGGTGAAGGCGAACTGGTTTCACGTGCGCGAGCGCGGTGTGTTCGGCGCGATCTTCGGGACGCTGATCTCCTTCGGCGTGTATTTTGCCTTCGACTGGGGGCCCGCCATCGCGGAAATGACGAAGGCGAACCCGGCGGGGACGCTGAACTGGCTGCACGCCGCGATTCAGCACGTGTTCGCGGTGCCGGGATCGTCGGTCAACGCGACGTGGGCGATCTTTTTCCTGCCCGCGGCTATCTTGGTGGGCTGGGCATTGCTCGACTGGTGGCTGATCAAGGAGACGCCGCAAGACGCGGGCTTCCCGCATCTCGAGACGCACGACGCCTCGACGGGTCACATGCACGAGGAATACACGACGATGGATCTGCTGAAGAAAGTTTTTCTCAGCCCGCTGATGCTGATGCTGGGTGGCGTGGAGCTCACGGCGGGCGTGCTGCGCAACGGCATCATGCAATGGTATACGATCTTCGCGAAGCAGGTGCCGCAGCCCGGCGCGGAGGGCATCATTGGCAACTGGGGATTGCTGCTGTGCATGTTCGGCATCGTGGGCGGCTTCGCCGGCGGACTGATCTCGGACAAATTCTTCCAATCGCGGCGCGGCCCGCCGGCCGCCATCTTCAGCGCCTTCATGCTCATCATGGCCGCGGTGATGGCGATGAACCTCTTCAAGCTGCCGTTCGTGGTGGGCATCGCCGCGTTGCTGATCGTCGCGGCGGTGACGGGGGTGCATTCGTTGATGTCGGGCACCGCCGCGGCGGATTTCGGCGGACGCAAGGCGACGGCCACCTGCTCGGGCCTGATCGACGGCTGTGTCTATCTCGGCAGCAGCGTGCAGTCCATCTGCGTCGGTTACCTGACGGGCACGAGCTGGACCGGCCACAGCTGGCAGTGGTGGCCGCTTTTCCTGATGCCGTTTGCGCTCGTCGGCGGGATCATCGCCCGGCGCATCTGGAACGAACTGCCCGCCGCCACGCGAAAGTATATCAACGAGCATGAGCGAAAGCCGGCGCCGCCCGCCACGCCCTGACGCGGGTGCTGCGGGCTCAACTCACCCGGCGCTGATCCGCTGGATTCACGAAAAATCGTAGAAAGGCGTGCCGGCGCCGGGGGCGACGACGGAAAAGCGGCAGTGCAGGGCCGCCAGGGGGACCCCACACGCGGTTTCGACGGCCGCGGTGGAATTGCAGTCACGGCTGAGGTGGGCGAGGAACACGTGTTGCCAGCGCGGACTGGCGATGGAAGCGAGCAATTCCCGCGCGGCCTCGTTGGATAAATGGCCATGGCGGCCGCCGATGCGCTGCTTGACCGACCACGGGCGCTTCGTGTCGGCCTCCAGCATTTGCGGGCAATGATTGGCCTCGACGACCAGCACATCGGCCTCGCGGATGCGCTCGCGCACGTGCTGCGGGGCATGGCCGAGGTCGGTCAGCCAGGCGAGGCTGCGGCGCGGCGAAAGCAGGTCGTTCTCCCCGTGCGCAATGAGAAAGCCGACGGGATCCTGCGCGTCGTGCGGAACGGCAAAGCTGCTTATTTCCAGGTCGCGAAAACGGAAGGTGGCGCCGGTTTCAAAGAGATTCCAGGAAACGCGGTGATTCAGGCCAGCCTGTAAAGCTTGGGCCGTGCCGCGGTTGGCGAACACGCGGATATTGGGGTGGCGGGCCAGACCTTTGAGTCCGGTGGCATGGTCGCCGTGCTCATGGGTGAGAAAGATGGCGTCGATGTTCTCGAGCTTTTCTCCCAGTTCCCCGAGCCGTTCAGCCAGTTTCTTCGCCGAGAAACCGGCATCCACCAGCACGCGCGTGTTGTCCGTCTGGAGCAGGGCGGAATTGCCTGCGCTGCCGCTGCCGAGAATGCTGAACCGCATGGCCATGGTCCCGATTGATCGGCTTTCCGGGCGGCGCGGGCAACGGTTAATTTAGAGGACGGGGTCGCTGGGCCTTAATCAAAGGCGCAGAGTGCCTCGATATCCGCGGCTGAACCGTCGCGTTGCCAGCCATCGAGCTGTGCCTGGTCCTTGAGCTGCTGGCCTCGGGCACGGGACACCAGCGCGAAAGTGCTCTGGCATTCGGGCAACGCGGTCATGTCGCCCCAGAGCTTCTCGAACTGCGCCACCGGAAAAATGTCCTCCTGGCCATGCCCCCAGCGTTTCTTGACATCCTTGAGCGTGACATAGGTGGGCAGGCGCGCGGCAAGGGTGCGGACGGCCGCCGCGGTCTTCTCCGGATCGGCCAGGTCGCCGCGGGCGAGACCAAACAGGGTTAGCAAGCGGTCGATATCGATCCAACACGTGTTGGTATTGTAATAAGTAAGGGCGAACTCGTCCTCCTCGCGCGGCAGGGCGAGGCCCTCGACGACCTGCAGGCACCGGTTGACGTGCGCGAGGCCGCCGCCGTGGTCCTCGATGCGCCGGCTGATTACTTCAAAACCCAGTGTGGCACCCGAGGCCTGGAACCAGCCGAGCATCACCGGGTCGGGCGTGATGCCGAGAGTGTCGATGTTGTGCGCGACGAGGGTGCGCAGTTGCGGCCGGGCGGCAAGCAGGCGTGCCAGCACACCGTTCTTGAGCAGATTGGGAATCTCGAACCAGTGTCCTACCGGGTGCAGGCATTGCTCGGGCAAGTTGTCGGTATAGTCCGATGCTTCACCTGCGGTGCGCGCCCAGCCGGTCAGTGCTGCCCGCACGCTTTCCCGCATTTTCTCCTTCTGCTCGTCGAGCCGCTGCTGGGCGGTTTCCTCCCAGGCAAAATGCAGGTCGCGTACGGTCGGCACCATCCGCAGTCCGATGGAGCGGCCGGGTGACAGCCATACATCGTGACCCAACGAGTTGCCCGCAAGCGTCTGCAGCAGGCGCTCGATAGGTGCGTGCGTGAGGTGGCTGGTGGTGAACACATGTGGCACGGTCGTGCCAATGTCGCGGCTGATTCGCCGCGTTTTTGCCAGTTGCACTTCAATGAAACTGCGGTGCCGTCCGGCAAACTTTGCGAAAGGATGCAGGCCCTTGACGACCCCGGCGCCCTGTGTCCAGCGACTGCCGACGCCGGCGGCATAACTGACCACGGCCACTTCACCCCGACGCAAGGAGGCTTCGCCGGCGGCGCGCAAACCGGGGGGAGCGCCGGCCGGGTCGAACAGTTCCGCCGGGGACACATCCTCGATGCGCGTCGTGGCCGGCAGGCGGTTCATCGCGAGACCAATGCGGCCATTGCGCAGGTCGGCCCTGATCTGCTCGTGCTGCGCGGAATCAAAGCCGTTTTCCGCCAGCAGCTCCTGCAGGCGGCGCACGGGGCTGTCGCCCGGCGGGGCCGTGGGCAGCAGCCGGTCAAGCAAGGCCGGCAGGGCGGTGGCGAACTCGGGCTGTGTGCGCGCCGCATGCGTGAACTGCTGCACATCGGTGCGTTCGCGCGGGGAGAGATCGCGGGCCTCGCGCCGCAGGCAGGCGGGCAGGGTCTGCTGGTAGTAGCCCGCGGGCAGCAGGGCGGCCGGGCCGGTGAGCAGCGCGGCCATCGAGCCGTGTTCGTTGATGGCGAAATCGTAGACCACCGGGTCCATGGCGAACGGCAGCGCGTCCTGCAGTTCGCGCTTGGTGGCGAGCATGATCTCCTGCAACCGCTCCTGCCCCTCGCGTTTTTTCTCTGGGGCAAATACGAAGCCCATGCCGCCGCCCGACATGCCGCCCAGCATCCAGAAGCCCCAGAAATCCGCCCCGAAGGCTGCCCGCGTGCGCGCAATCAGCTGTTCGGTATAGAGACTGGTCACCCAAGGAATGATGGTTTGCAGCGGACCGGAGAAGTTTTCGGTCAACGCCCCGCCGAGCGCCCGGATGTCGCCCGCCGCGAGCAACCCGAGGATGTGGTCGAGGGTGGCAATGGCTTGGCCGCGGGCCCGCCATTCGGCCGCACTGCGCAGGAGATATTTCTCCGTGACCATTTCAAGGATCGGTCCGACATTCTGCGCCATACCGCCATGGACGAGGACGAGCGAGTCCTGTAATTTTGCCCGGGCGGCGGGCGGCAC
>Ga0265320_10003590_pt1 | contig 10368 bp, 13 predicted proteins | sample 4827metaG_FD_202087 | JGI IMG/M metagenome (GOLD analysis project Ga0265320, IMG submission 202087) | Rhizosphere microbial communities from Carex aquatilis grown in University of Washington, Seatle, WA, United States - 4-8-27 metaG | ecosystem: Host-associated > Plants > Roots > Rhizosphere >...
CCTTTTGCCCAGGACTTAAATCGTAAAAGCTTTCCCAAAAATTGTCGGTTGGTTTGAAGCGATATTTCATTTCCGCCGGCGTGACGGCGGTGGCGCGTCGTTTAAAACCGTTTCGATGTCGGCAAATCGCCCGGCTGCGACGTCGACCATGCCTTTCTTGAACGATTCTGGGATCCACGAATCGTCGTGCTCCACGACATATTTCGTCACTTGCGCCCGTTCGTTCGGAGGCAACGCTTTGATTTGCTCGATGATTTCGGTTGCGCTCATGGTTTACCTGATTATCCGGCAAATTTCAATTTTGGCAAGCTTGTGAACGGAATCCGCGGGAGAAGCACGTCATTTCTTGAGCAGTTCATTGAAGACGTCGGCGGCGTCATTACTCCACGTTTTCAGCAGAGCCGTCTCGGAAAGTTTGAGCCAGTTTTCGCGTTCGGTGTCGCCGGATTCGATGGTAACGCGGACACGGGTTTTCTCGGGTAAAGACAACGGCTCCGGTAGAATCAATTTGCCGTGTTCGTAAATCGCGTCAACGGTCGTTGTCATGATCAAAAATTAAACGGTTCCAGTTTGTTTGCAAGCGGGATAAAACCGGGCACATATTCAAAATACAGGATTTCAGTGGGCATTTTCAGGAGCGGAAAGCTTCATTGCACCAGTACCGCCCGCAATTTGGCGGCAACCTCGTCCAACGCCTGCGGCACAACACTGGTGTTGGCCAGCACCGGCATGAAATTCGTGTCGCCGTTCCAGCGCGGGACTACGTGGATGTGTAAATGCCCGGCAATGCCGGCGCCGGCAACCTTGCCGAGGTTGATGCCCACGTTGAAACCATCGGGCTTCATCACCTGCGTCAGCGCATTGATGCAGCGGCGGGTGAGCTTCCATAAATCCGCCAGTTCCTCCTCGGTCAGGCCGTTCAGGTCGGGGACCTCCTTGTAAGGCACGATCAGCAGGTGTCCACCGTTGTAGGGATAGGTATTGAGCAGGGCAAAACAGGTGCGGTCGCGCACGATGACACGGTTCGCCACGTCATCATTGGATTGGGCGATGCGCGTGAACAGGCTGTCGTCGAGTTGTGGTTTCGGCGCCAGGATGTATTCGATGCGCCACGGCGCGTGCAGCGATTCCATGGCAGGAGGGTAATCGTTGCGTCAGCGAAAGTCAAAGTCGCCGCCGGAGGAGATAACGCAAACAGGAAATCAACCCGGAAAACCGGTAGTTCGGGTTCACATAGTGCTGGATAACGTAGAAAGCAAAATAATAGAACCGGCAAAAACTCCAGATGGCCAGCAGGAGCAGCAGGATGGTTTTCCAGGACGGATTATCGAGGATCAAGAGAACTGAGGCCGCAATTCCCAGCACAAAAAATAACAGGCCCTTTATTTTTATCGAGGTTGGGCTGGTCAGATCTTTCATGGCAAAAGCCTCCTCGCTTCTCGTCCTCGCAATCGAGAGCAAGAAATCGCGGACGCGGAGGAGAACGAGGGCGATAAAGTCATGGGAACAAGCTCAAAATGGCCGTTGCCGCGCGCTCGCTGGCGCCGGTTTCGCCCAGGGTCGAGACAATCGCCTTGAGCCATATTTTGATTTGGGCACGGCGCGGTTCGTTTTGCAGCAGGTCCAACGCCGCTCCGGCGATGTTCCCGGGCGTGGCGGCGCCCTGGACGAATTCGGGGAAGATCTCCTCGTTCGCCAGGAGGTTCGGCATCGTCAGTGACTTCACCGTGACGATGCGTTTGGCGATCTGGTAGGTGAGCCACGATGTTTTGTAGAGCGTCACGGTTGGCACGCCGAAGAACGCGCATTCCATTGTCACCGTGCCCGTGGACGCGATGGCCACGTCCGCCTGCGTGAGTGCCTGTGGCAGGTTGCCCGTCTGGATTTCCACCCGGGACTGAGGCGCGCCCAGCTGGTCGGCAAGTTGTTTCAAGCCGTTATTGGGCAAAACCATTTTAACCTGTAACTCCGGCAGTTTTTCCCGGACCAATCTGATCACGTCGAGCATCACCGGCAAATGGCGTCGCAGTTCGGTTTCCCGACTGCCCGGCAGCAGGAGAATTCTTTTTTGGGGAATGGGGGCTGGTGGCACCCGCTCTTCCGAACCAAAACGTTCCACCATCGGATGTCCGACGAATTCGACGCGCAATTGGGGCACGCGCTTGGCGTACCAGTCCTTCTCAAACGGGAAAATGCTCAGGAGCAGATCGTAATCGCGGGCCAGCCGTTTGGCCCGGCCCGGGCGCGAAGCCCAGACCTGCGGTGAAACGAACTGGATGATTTTTGGGTTCCACGGCGTGGATGCCGATCGATGTTTACGCGCATAACGCTTGATCGCATGGCCGAAACGCAGGTTGAATCCGCCATAGTCAACGCCGATGACGGCATCCGGCTTTTGTTCAATTGCCAGTGCCAGCAATTGGTTGAACAGCCGGCGATATTTGGAAAGATTCTTCAGCACGTCGGAAATTCCGATGACCGAGTGCTGGGTCAGATCAAACGCCAGGCGGGTTCCGGCGGCCTTCATTTTTGGTCCACCGGCGCCGATGAACTTCGCATCCGGCATCTGGCTGCGCAGGGCGACCACCAGTTCCGCCGCGAGCAAATCGCCGCTTGCCTCACCGGCAATGAGCATGAAGGTTTTTGGAGTCATTCCTTAGTTCTGTAGGAGACGACGTGAGGAGTCTCTGATTTCATTTGGAACAATGGCCTGACGTTTTGTGTTTCCTGCATCTGTGTGTCGCAGTTTGCCATAGATTCGCCAGAAAGTCGGCCAAAAATCCTCCTCCATCGGATTCAATCTTGGATAACCGGGAACCACGCAGCCCGTGAATGGCCAGAGTTCTTTCTCGCCTGTCAGACCCGCCCGCACTGGATTGGCGGCAATGTAAAAGCAGACTTTGGCAAAAGCGTCCCGTTTCCTTTGTTCCTCACGCAACACCTCGTCCTGTGCCTGTGGTTGGAATTTGTCAGGTTTGAGTTCCGGTTCAAGATACGTTCGCAGAAACGCCATGCCGGTAAATTGGTCTGAGTCTGGCCGCAAGCCCATCCAGATCAGATGCAGATGATCCGGCATGAGGCAGTAGATTGGACAAAGCAACCCTTCACGGGCCGCACTGTGGAACATCAATTCCCGGAAGCAGTGGTGAAAAGCCGGTGTCAACCAGCCCCGGGCTTTGTCAAAAATGGTAAGCGTCCAAAAAACCACGGCGTCGGCTTGATAATGCTTGCGCGGCGGGCGCGGCAAATAAAAGGCACGGTTGAGCTGGTCGCGGGGCGGTTTGACGGGGCGTTGAAAATTCATGGCGGAGAAATTAGAGACTCGTTACCTCGTCTCCTACAGAGCAATCACCGCTCGTCTCACCGGCGATGCGTATGAAGGGTTTTGGGGTCACAGTTTTTTTAACGCAGAGACGCAGAGGGCGCAGAGGAATTCATAAGCCTGCAATTACACATCGCCAGTCAATGTTCAATTCACGGCTGACATCCAGCAAACAATCAATATTCCATTCATTCAGTACTTTGGCGGGATTTGTCAGACAATCTTCGACTCGCCAGCCAACAATGTCCTCAAATTCATTGATGGGAATCTTCTTTTCGACACCGTGCTTTTGAATGTTCTTAACCACATCCGAAATGGAAATTACAGCGGGTTTTTCATCACAAAACAAATCGCGGGGATGAACATTCAGCAACTTGCTAATCCGTGAAATCTCATTCAAAGAGCAGCAACTCGTCAGATCGCCTTCACATTGTTCAATGTCGTAATAATTCGCTCTGCTCGTAATGGAATTTTCTGCAACTTGTGTTGCAGCCTCATGAATTGACCAACCCTTTCTTTCGCGAGCTTGTCTCAACTTCTCTTTGTAATCTGACGCGTCCATTTTCTCTGTGTCTTCGCGCCTTTGCGTTAAGTTTTTTGATTTTGAATCTGCCGGGTGATTTCAAAGGCCAGGTCCAGGGCCAGCTTGGCCGATTCGCCGCTGACCATGGGCGTCTGTTTTTCGCGGACACAATTCACGAAATGTTGCAGCTCCAGCTTGAGCGGTTCGTCCTTCGCAATCGGCACCGGCTCGCGCACGATCTTCTTGCCGGCAAATTCGCTGACGATGGCGGAGTCTTTGCCGAGGCCGAGCTTGGTGGCGAGAACCTTTTTCAGCAACGAACTTTCCGGTTCGTCGTCGCGGGCGACGCGATAGATGAATCCTTCCTGCACGTCGTAATGAAGCGAGATGTAACAGGGATTGGTTGGGCCGCTGAAGACGCGTATTTTCCGCATCCGTTCGGGGCTGATGCGGCTGGCGGTGAGGTTGGCGACACAGCCGTTGGCGAAGCGCAGCCGCACGTTGGCGATGTCCTCGGATTTGCTCAAAACCGGAATCCCCACGGCGTCCATGCTGGCAACCGGTGATTTAACGAACGCGAGCACGACGTCGAGGTCATGGATCATCAAATCGAGCACAACGCCGATGTCGGTTGAGCGGGCGGGGTAGGGTGAGAGCCGGTGGCACTCGATGAACCGCGGCTGGGTGGCGACTGATTCGAGATATTTGAACACGGGATTGAACCGCTCGACGTGGCCGACCTGCAAAACACAATTCATTCGCCTGGCCAGTTGGACAAGTTCGGCGGCCTGGGCCGTGTCGTCAGTCATTGGCTTCTCGACAAGGACGTGCTTGCCAGCCGCCAGCAATGTTTTTGCAAGTTCAAAATGCGTGGTGGTGGGGGTGACGATGTTCAACGCGTCGCTGGCGGTGACGGCCTCGGCGACGGAATTGAAAATGCGGGCATTGTGCCTGGTGGCGATTTTACGGGCGGTGTCGGGGTGGGTGTCAAAGAGGCCGGTGAATTCCACCTGGCCGGCGGCGGCGAGTTCCGAGTAAATGCGGACATGATTCTGACCCAGCGAGCCGGTGCCGAGGACGGCGACTTTGACCTTTGATGCCATGCGGGCAGTGTGCCAGCAAGCGTGCTTTTCTAAAAGCTGAAATCAGCAGCGCGTTGGAGTACACGCTTCAGCGTGCAGGCCTGACAAGCCAAAGCTTGAACTCCAACTCCAACTCCAATTTTGGACTTTGAACTTTGGACCCTGGCCCCATAAACTCAGTTCGTGCTCGCTTACATCATCACCGTCGTGGCGGCGTATTTGCTGGGCTCGATTCCCACGGGTTATCTTGCCGCCCGGGCAAAGGGCATTGATATTCGCACCGTGGGCAGCGGCAATATCGGCGCCACCAATGCCATGCGGGTGCTGGGCAAGCCGGCGGGAATCACCGTATTGCTGGTGGACGCGCTCAAGGGTTATGCCGCAGTTGAGTGGATTGTCCCCTTGCTGATGAAAATATCAAACCCGGATGCGGATATTGAAACGCTTCGAATTGTTGCGGGCATTGCCGTGGTGCTCGGCCACAATTTCACCTGCTGGCTGAGATTCAAGGGTGGCAAAGGCATCGCCACCAGCGGGGGAGCTTATCTGGCGCTGGCACCGCTGGCGGTGGGCATCGCGTTGGCGGCCTTTATTCTGGCCTTGTGTTTGACGCGTTATGTTTCCATTGGTTCCATCGCTGCGGCGATTGCCTTGGCGGCGGCGGTCTGGTGCCTGCCGGACCACAACGTGTTCCTCGGCCTGGTGACCACCGCGCTGGGAGCCATGGCAATTTACAAACATAAATCAAACATCAAACGTCTTATGGCTGGAACCGAAAGTCGGATTGGCAAAAAGCCTGCAATCCAGGAGGCAACGAAATGAAAATCACCGTGTTGGGCACCGGTGCGTGGGGCACGGCGCTGGCCAAGGTGTTGCATGAAAATGGCAATGCCGTGACGCTTTGGGACATTGACGCCGAAACCCTGGAGGAATTGCGCCACGGCCGCAGCGAGCGTTATCTGCCCGGCGTGGAGTTGCCGACAGCCTGGAAGGCGGTGGCGGACTTTAAGAAAGCGGTGGCCGGGGCCGAAGGCCTTGTGCTGGCCATTCCTTCGCAATTCTTCCGGTCGGTGGCGGCCAAATTGAAGGGGCATCCAGCCATCATGGTGAGTGTGACCAAGGGCATCGAGTTTGAGACCGGCGACACCATGAGCCGGATTTTGCGCGAACAGGCTCCGGCGGAACGCGTGGTGGCGCTCTCGGGCCCGAGCTTTGCCCGCGAAGTCGCACTGGGTATTCCCACCACGGTGGTCTGCGCCTCCGAGAGCGACGACACGGCGCGCACCGTGCAGGGACTTTTGCATCGCCCGGAATTCCGCATCTATCGAAGTACGGATGTGCTGGGGGTGGAATACGGCGGCGCGTTGAAAAACATCATTGCCATTGCCGCGGGCGTGAGCGACGGATTGGGTTATGGTGACAATACCAAGGCAGGCCTGGTCACGCGGGCGCTGGCCGAGATGCGCCGGCTGGGCGTGGCGTGCGGCGCCCAGGCGGAGACGTTCGCGGGCTTGAGCGGCCTGGGCGACCTCATGCTGACGTGCTTCTCGAAGCAGAGCCGCAATCGCGACCTGGGCGAGAGGCTTGGCCGTGGCGAAACCATGAAGGACATCCAGGCTTCGCACCCCAAACTGGCGGAAGGCCATCCGACCGCGCGTTCCGCGCACCGTCTGGCAAAGCAAAATAAAGTGGCCACCCCGATCATTGAGGAGGTTTACAAACTGCTTTACGAGGGGAAAAAACCGAAGCAGGCGGTGCGCGATCTGATTTCCCGCACGTTCAAGGCGGAAGACTAGGGGCATTTACGATTTACGATTGCCGATTTACGCAACTTGCCCTCGGCCCTCGACTGTCGACGTTCGACCGTGCTTAGGCCATCGCCGCCTTGATCCGTTTCATCAAATCCGTGTAGGTTTCGACGGCGGGGAATTCCGGGAATTGCTGCTTCACGTTGTCGGGTGCGCGAAAAAGGATGCCATCGTGCGCCTCGGAGAGCATGGCAATATCGTTGAACGAATCGCCGCCGGAGATGACGTGATAATTCATCCGCTTGAAGGCGGCCACGGCTTCGCGCTTCTGCTCCCGGAGGCGCAACTGGTAATCCACGATGCGATCGTTCTCCACCACGAGCCGGTGGCAGAGCAGCGTCGGCCAGTTGAGCAGGCGGAGCAGGGGAGCGGCGAATTGTTCGAACGTGTCGGACAGGATGACGACCTGAACCAGCGAACGGAGTTCATCCAGAAATTCCCGGCCGCCGGGCAGCGGACTCAACGTGCCGATGACTTTCTGGATTTCGGACAACTTCAAGCCATGTTGATCCAGAATGGCCAGGCGTCCACGCATCAGCTTGTCATAGTCCGGTTCATCGCGCGTGGTGCGGCGCAATTCCGGGATCCCGGTTTTCTCGGCCACAGCGATCCAGATTTCCGGCGTCAACACGCCTTCCATGTCCAGGGTGACAATTGATTGTTTCACGCTCGCGGAGTTTTGCAAAAGGCCGCTGGCATGTCCAGCCGGAGACAAAAAGGGTTATTTCAAGTTCGGGGAAGCTGTGGTCGGGTTTCCGTCGTGAACTGCGCCCGTCTTTTGCGCCAGGAGGATTTCGGCGCCGGCCAACATCACCAGGCCGGGGCCATGACGGTCGTCGGTGGTCGGCGGCAGGCTGATTTTATTGGTGTAATAGGCGATGTTGGTGTTGAGGCTGGTGCCGGGACAGATGTTGCTGACGACCCCGGTGGGGCTGACCTCCATCTGCGCAATGGCGGCAAAGGCCTTGCGCGCCACGGCCATGTTGGTGGCGTCAATCCAGCCGTGGTTGACCGCCCGGGCGATGCTGTAAGCGTACATGGCGGTGCAGGAGGTTTCCTCCCAGACTTCAGGATGATCGAGGACCTGATGCCACATGCCGTCGGACGCCTGCACTGTTTCCACCCCGGCAATGTGGCGGCGGAGGATGTCCAGCAGTTTTGAACGGGCGGGATGATTGGCGGGCAGGACGGAAAGGACGTCGGTCGTGGCGATCATCTCCCAGCCGTTGGCCCGGCCCCACTTGATGCCGTTGACCGAATGCGTGCGCTGGTAATAGCCGTGGAACCAGAGGCCGTTGGTATCCTGCAGATAGCCGGCCATGTTGATCACCTGTTGTGCGGCATCGTTGAGCAAGTTTGTGTCGCCGGTATGTTGATACCAGCGAACCAGAAACGGACAACTCATGTAAAGATCATCGCCCCAAATTGTGCCGCCCTGCGCGGTGGATCGCCAGAGCGTGCCGTCCGGCAGCCGGGATTGGACCTTGCAGATGTGGTCGGCGGTGGTTTTGGCCATTTGCAATTCTTCACTCGACAAACCCTTGGCATGATGCAACGCGCCTTCCAGCATCTGCGCGGCCATCGCACCGCAATAATCCAGCCGGTCGAGGATGAAAAAAGTCCCCAGCACGTTGCTCTTTCTTTGAAAATTGCGGAGTCCGGACGTGTCGGCCAGGGTGTTGGTCAGGTCCTTCAGCCAGACAAAATAGCGGGCGCAAATCAGGTTGTGATTCAGCACAAAATTTTCAAAGGTCTGGTTGCCCGTTGCGTCGGTCACGTGCAACTGGCCGGCCAGATTCACACCCCAGGCATATTCCCAGTTGATCCCGACCGGTTCTGCCGCCGCTTGGGCCTCCGGGAGGTGGGTTGCCACCGGATAGCTCCCGTCAGCGAGTGGGTGCTGCCAATGATTCGCAACGGAGGTGATGACATTGCTGATGGCGCTGTCCGAGATGTCGGGACTTAGAGCGGAGGCCCGGTGGACCCAGCCCACCAACAAAATTCCGGCCAGCACCTTTGGAAGGATCCGGCATGTAGCAGTTCGTATCATAAAATTTCCGGCAGGCCAGTTCGCAGGCTGCACCAACGAAGCTTTACAAAAGGTCGGTGAGGTTGTCCAGTTCTGTCGGATTTAACGCAACTCCGGATGGGTGGCCAGGATTTCATCCAGTTCCGTTTTGGCCTCGGAAAATCTCGGCGTCAGGCGCAAAGCCTCGCGGTAATGTTGGACGGCGTCGGCCGGCTGGTTCTGTTGTTGCCGCGCCTGGGCCAGGCGGTAATGGGCCTTGGTTTCATTGGGCGTCAGACGGAGCTCCGCGACGAATTCCCCGGCGGCTTCGGTGGGTTGATGATTCTCCAGCAATGCGAGCCCAAGATTGAAATGGGCATCGGGATTGTCGGGCTGCAACCGGACCACCGTCGCAAACTGGACGTTGGCTTCCGCGAGCTTGCCTCGTTTGACCAGGGCAAGAGCCAGTTGGGTGTGGGCTTCGGCAAAATCGGGGTTGATGTGTACGGCTTCGGTGAATTGTGCAATGGCGTCATCCCACCTTCCGCTGTTAATCAATGCCGTGCCGAGGTAATATCGTGCCCCGGCATTGTCGGGTACAAGTCTTACCGCGGTGTCGAGATGCCTGGTGGCTTCCTCCGGGCGGCCCCGATTGAGCCACGCCATTCCCAGGTTGAATTGTGCCTCCGCATAGTTAGGTTCCAGCCGCACCGATTCCGTGTAGAGCGGCAACGATTCGTCATTCTTGCCGGCGTCCTCCAGGGCGCGGCCCAGGAAATTATCGACAATATAATTGTCCGTCGTAGCCGCGATGGCGTGTCGGAACAGGGTAATGCTGTCCTGCCAATAGCTTGATTGAATCCGGGTGCAAACCAGGCAACCGATCAGCGCCGCGCCTCCGACTGTGATAACAGCCTGCCGCCAGGGTGGATGAGAAGTCACAAACTCGTTCAGGCCCCAGGCAATAAGAATGAACAACCCAATGCCCGGGACATAGGTGAAACGGTCCGCCATGGATTGTGGGCCGACCTGCACCAGGCCGATGACCGGAACGAGCGTCCCGATAAACCAAAGCCAGCCGACCAGCAAATATGGATTCCGCGGCGCCCGCCAAAGAAACAGTCCGGTCCAGAATATCAGCACCAGTACCGCGGCAATCAGCAGGGGGGCGGGCCAATGGTGGGGATATGGGTAAACGACGGCCAGGTCCACCGGCCAGAAAGTTTTGGAGATGTAACGTAAATACGACACCAAAGCATTTGCCAGCCGGGTTTGAAGCGGAAGTCCCGCCGACCACACGGCCCCGCCACCTTTCTGGGCAAAATACGTCACGACACTCCCCATCAGGGCCAGGGCGAAGAACGGGAGCTTTTCCAGCAGCAGCGCGTTGAGTTCTGAAAGTTGAGGGGCAGGAATGCCAAATCTCGTCACCCGCCACTTGTCACTCGCCACCCTTCGCAGAGGCCAGTAATCCAGCAACAGCAATACAAATGGCAGAGTCACCACCATGGGCTTGGACATGAGTCCACAGGCGAAGAAAAAAAGCGCGAGCCAGTAATGAGGTGACTTGTGACACGTGACATGTGACAGGAAGGAGACGTTTCGTGTCACCTGCCATTTGCCAC
>Ga0265320_10003592_pt1 | contig 10367 bp, 9 predicted proteins | sample 4827metaG_FD_202087 | JGI IMG/M metagenome (GOLD analysis project Ga0265320, IMG submission 202087) | Rhizosphere microbial communities from Carex aquatilis grown in University of Washington, Seatle, WA, United States - 4-8-27 metaG | ecosystem: Host-associated > Plants > Roots > Rhizosphere >...
GAGGCCGACAAGCCGAGCCGGCCGCGAGTCACGACGACGAGGAATACCCGTAGGCATTTTGAGGAGGAGCAACGAAGGGGCCGGCTCGCAAACTGCCCGACGAGCCTGGCCGGCGACGTTCGGATCTGTCGTGGTGGCGGCGGCGGAAGTGACGGGAGAGCTTCTCGATGAGGCGGTGGCTCCCGCACGTCGGAGATTCCGATGCGCTGAGAACGACCTCGCCACGGCCCGATCCCACCTCGAGATCCAGCTCACCTACGCTCGGTCCCGGCTCGACGACGCGGAGAAGCGAGCCCGTCTGACCGGGGTGCGCGCACGGGTGTTTCGCGCGAATCGCCGCGAGAATCGGGGGCCGAGCGGCGAAGAGACGCGTTCAGCAACCCCGCCAGGCGCGCGCCCGCCAGGGCGATTCGCCGCTGGCTGAGCTCGTACGCGGTGCGCTGGTAGGCGGGCCCCACCGCGAACGGACCATCGCCGAGCCCGATGGGGGCGGTATAGATGAAGCGTCGCGCCAGGTCCACGCCTTCGGCGATCCAGAGCGTCGGGTCCGAGATTGCCGCCATCCGCGGCTCTACGGGCGGGAGCGCCGCCACCGCTGCATCGACCGCCACCGGGTCTGAGCTCGAGCCGGTGATGGTGTCGAAGAAGGCGTGGAGCTGTCCGGGAGGGCCGAGTGGGCAGAACCGGGGATCGTCGCAGATGGGGGGCTGGGCGTTTCCGGAGATCTTGACATCGTTGCCGCCGCGATCACCGGTCGGGTCGCTGGCGTCGAACCGGGAGACACAGTGAAGGGGCTGATGCGCATCCCCGACCAGGTGGAGCAACCACACGAGGGCGTAGGATCTTCGGTCGTCGCTGGTGTCCGCCGCGACGAGCTCATCCTCGAGGGCCGGGAGTTCGGTGGAGAGGTTCGGGACGCGCGGAGAGACGAGGCGCGTTCCGTCAGGCGAAAACGGCACGTCGACGAAGTGCCAGTCGTCGTGGCGCAGACGGTCCGCGTAGCCGAAGTTCCCCGCCGTGGCGGGCACCGCGCGGTCGCTCTTCGAGTAGGAGCGATCACTCTTGATCGAGTCGGCCCAGGTCGCGGCCCGCATGAACGCCACCCGATCCGCATCGCCGGCGGGAACACCCGCCGTCCAGATCGGATAGCGTGAATTCAGCCGGATGAGCTGGGCTACCCGGGCCCTGACATCGGGGCCGAGGCCCTGGAAGGCGACGGCCGCGATCTGCATGTGACCGAAATCGTTCCACGCGCGGGCCCGAGGGCTTGAAAGCAGCGTGAGCGCGAATGGAACGAAGATCCGGCACCAACCTGGGAGCGGAATCGGCCACCACTCATCGGCCACCGCTCATCGCCCCCCGCTGGTCGACTTGAAGAGGCCGGACAAGGTGCCCACATACACCGTCTTGCCATCGGGTGCGGCCGCGACGCTCGAGGCGTCGCCCACGATCCCCTCGCCGCCTGCCACCAGGGTGCCCCCCTGGTCGGTGCTCGTCACGAACCCCGATCCTCCGTACCCAACTGCGAAGAGCGGTCCGCCCGGAACACCAGCCATCGCCCGGACACACAAGGTGCCGGCGGTGCTCTGCCAGGTCGAGCCCCCGTCCAAGGAACGCCTGATGCCCCCAGCCCCGACCGCGCCGACCCCGCCCCCGCAGCCGAGCCCCGCGTAGACGATCGACGGGTTCAGGGGATCGAGCAGCAGCACCTCCGCGAGGTCGCTGGTCATGAGGCTGAAGGTGGTCCCTGCGTCGGTCGAGCGAAAGGTGCCCATGTTGGTGGCTGCGTACACCCTCGTCCCCGTGGCGTCGATCGCCAGGGCGTACGACGGAGCTGCGATGCCAGTGGATGCCCATGTCATACCGCCGTCGGTGGACCGACGGACTCCACCCCCGACCGTCGGCATCCACAGCGACGAGCCGTTGATCGCGACGTCGTAGCAATACGGTGAACCACCGCTGTCGACCGGAGGGCTCCAGGTGGCCCCTCCGTCGGAGGAGCGATACAACCGGGCGGCCTGCGTGCATGCGTAGATCTTGCGCGAGTCCAGCGGATCGATCGCCAGCGCCCCCACGACGTCGTCCGTCGGGAAGCGAGACCATGAGAGACCATCGTCGATGGTGCGGTAGACGGCATCCGGACCCCCGGCGAAGATCGTGGCGGGGGACGCGGGGTCGACCGCCAGCGCGGCCACGCGCAAGGTGGACATTCCTGCCGAGGACGAGGTCCAGGTCGTCGAACCATCCCTGGAGACGAACAGGCCATCGTCCGTCGCGGCGTAGACGCAGCTCGGATTGGTCGGGTGGACTGCCAGGCTGGTCTTGCTCTGACTCGACAGAATCGCGGGCAGATCGGTGTGCGCCGCGAAGGTCGCGCCCCCGTCGTCCGATACGAGGACCGTCCTTCCGTGACCGAGGTACACGCGGGTGACCTCGGACGGGGCATACGCCACCACGGTGCCCGACGCGGCGAGGGCGCTCCAGGTCGCGCCGCCGTCGATGCTGCGAAAGAGCTTGGTCGCCGTGGCGGCGAAGACTCCGGTAGGCGTGGCAAAGACCGCCACGATCGGTAGGTCGGTCGGGTCGATGGCCGGATTGTCAATTCTGATCCAATCGATGCCAGCGTCGGTCGACTTGAAGAACGTGCCCTTCGCCGCCGCGGTCAGGGACGCGCCGCTCGCGTAGAGCGTGCTCGGAGCCACGGGATCGATCGCCAGCGCCAGGCAGCCACCAGGGAAGCTCGTGACGCTCCAGGTCTCTCCACCGTTGGTCGATTTGTAGACACCGGATCCCCCGACGTAGACGATGGCGGGATTGAAGGGATCGATGACCAGGCTGTCGACCTGCGCGCCCGCGCTGTCTCCGACCGATCTCCAGGCCCTGCCACCGTCGGTGGTCTTGCCGAGCTTCAGTCCCCCATGGGCGGCTCCGAGGCTCGAGTTGGCCCAGCTCGAGGCGATGAACGCCGTCGTGGGATTCCTCGGGTCAACCACCACCAGGTCGGCCTCTCCCGGGTTGCCGAAGTTCGCCGCGCTCCAGCGCAGCCCGTCGTTCGTGGACTGGAAGACCCCGGCGGGCGTGCCAGCGTAGAGGACGGGCGCGGGTCCGCCCGAGATGGCGAGACTGGTGACGGGCCCGCCGTAGTAGCCCGGGGCACGCACGAAGGCGGGCGCGGTGGCGTCGAACGCGGCGCTGGTCACGGGAAGAAGTCCGGGCGATGCTGCAGTCAGGGTGTACCCCTTCCCTGGCTGATCCAGGCCGACCGTGTCGAACGTCGCGACACCCGCGACCGTACTCTCGCTGGTGAGCCCCAGCAGGTTGGCTGCACCCACGTTCACGCCCGCCGAAAGGGTGAGCGTGATGGGATTGGCCGCGGTGGTAACGACCGCTCCGGTCGGATCTTCCACGGCCACCGTGAACGCCCCCATCGGGACCCCGGTCTTGGTGCCGAGGGGCTGGCGCACGAAGACCAGCCGCTCCTCGAGGTTCTCCCCTCCGCCTCGTCCCCCTCCGCTGCTCGCGCCGCCTCCTCCTGCCATGAGACCCGCGCCAGCGCTTCCCACGGATGGCGCGGCCTGGCCGCCGCTTGCCCCGGTCCCGACGGAGGGACCGACCCCTCCGGTGGCTCCCGTGCCCGGCGCCGTCGATACATCGGGCGGTCGGGAGATCCCACCGGCTCCCGAGGCTCCGGCCTGTCCTCCTGCAGTGGACCGACCGACGTCCGTGGTGGACGGACCGATCTCGGCGTCGACCCCTGGATAGGCGGGCAGATCCCTGCGCAATGCGCACCCGGCGCCCGCGGCGACGACCAGGATCGCCGCGACGGCGAACGCGAGACGTACGGCACGGGACATGCCAAAGGACCATCCGTATCGCCACGACGCCAAACACATGAGCCGAGCCTCCGTCGGGAGCATAGGTCATTTCAGCGGGGCGGTCGCGTTTCAGCCATCCGAACAGCACGGCCGACTTCGGCCGTTTGAAATCGCCGAGATAGGAGGTTGAACGATCCCAGGTCGACCCTGGTCGCATCGTGGCATCGTGATCAACCTTGGCTGGACACTCTAAGCTCGTCGCTGTGAAGCGCGCCTCTCGCTCCCCTCCGCGGGGTCCTGGCGGCAATGGCTCCAAGGACCTTCGGCGCGGACGTGCCGCCTACGCCAGTCGGGCCTGGGAGGAAGCCTACGCGGCGCTGTCCGCTCCGAATCGGGCGGCGCCGCTCGGCGCACCCGATGTCGAGCGGCTGGCCTGGACGTGGGCCCTCACCGGTCGCGACGACGATCGTGACCGCCGCCGATCTCGCGCGCACGAAACCGGGCGCCTTGCTGGTCAACACCAGCCGCCCGGCCTTGATCGAGGCCGGCGCGCTGGTGCGCGCGCTGCGGGCCGCACGTCCCGGGCACGCCGCGGTCGACGTGTTCGAGCGGGAGCCCGTCACCGACGCCAGCCACCCTTTGCTGGCGCTGGATACGGCGACCTGCACGCCCCACCTCGGTTACGTCACGACCGACGAGTACGAGCTGCAGTTCGCCGAGATCTTCGATCAGATCGTCGCCTTCGACGCGGGTGCGCCGATCAACGTCGTGAACCCCGAGGCGCTCGTGGTCGTCGGGCGGTCCTCGAGTTAGCGGGAACGCCGCGACCCGATCGGGCTTCCCGACCGGGCGCTTCAAGAGAAATGGAGATTCGTCATGAACAACGAGGAGGAAGAGGCCGGTCAGGTGAACGGCGAATCGAATGAACCGACGCCCCCTCTGGACCGTCAATCACGTCGTGAGCCTCCGGATCGCCCGAGCCAGCTCGCGCCGTGGTCGTCAGCCCGGCGAAATATGAGGCGTGTGGTGGTGAAGCTGGCGTCGGTCTCGACGAAGGCGACGCCCACGCGGGCGCCGCTCCCACCGTCACGCGTGCTTGGATAGCGACCCGGGCGACAGCGCGCCTCGCGCGCTCTGCGGACGCCCGGGGATTTCGGGTCGCTCGGAGTGTGACGCCCTTACTTTCCGTACCCCGCAGCGACGATGTTGGCCTGGACGGCGTCGAGGGTCGCCAAGGTCGCGGCACCGGTCGTCATGACCCCTTCATAAAAGTCTCCCCCGGCGTTGTTGGTGTTGTCACCGCCGATTCCGAGGATGATGGCGCCCTGCTTCTTCATGGGGGCAAAGCCGTTGGGGCGCGGCCCGTCATACATGGTCTTCAGGGTACCGGCCGTCGCGTCGCTCCCATAGAGCGCAAAGCTCCCCGGGGCCGCCCCGGATCGGCCGACGACCACGGCCGTGACGTAGTCGTACGGGAGAGACATGTTGGTCGCTACCCCCTTTGCTTCTTTGGCACCGTTTGCCCCCACGCCGGCGCAAAGACCGTTTTCGATGTCCACCTCCACCCAGGGGCCGGGGCCGACGCCGGTGGACTGACCGCTGCCTCCTCCGAAATAGACGGCCTCCATGGTGGCGTTGCCGTCGTCACGATTGTTCGTTTCGGCGTTTCCGTAGTCGTAGCAGCACGAGTTGACCAGGTCTTTTTGGCTCGACACCATGTATTCGGTCTCGGCGGCGTCGCCGGTTGCGGTGCCGGTGGCCTTGTCGTTCCGATAGCCCATGCCCACGCGAATGCGGACGCCGTAGACTTCGTGGCCGCTGGCCGTGGTCTTGAGATCGGTCGCGTTCGACGGCTTGTCCGGCCCGCTGCCGCGCTGACCGGCGGGGCCGGGCGTGAGGTGATTGCCCTGCGAGGACTGGTCGTAGATGATCGAGATCGTGCAGGTCGTGCCTGCGCAAAACGCGTCTTGCGCGGCGCCGTCGGCGAAGCCCCCGGCGGCCAGAACCCCGATGTCCTTGGTCGTGCTGTCCGACGCGCGCGTGACTTGGTAGAGGTTCCCCTTGTACGCGCCAAAAAGAGCCCGCACCGTGCTGTGCGCGGCGACACACGGCGTATTTCCCGACGCGAAGATGTCGCAAACCCCGCTCCCGGCCGGCGCGCCGCGGGTGCCGCCAGACGCGCCGCGGCCGCCGCCCGCGACGCCCGAGTCGCCGGCCATCCCGCCGCCTCCGCCCGATCCCGAGCTGGGGCTCGTGCCGCCGGAGCTTGCGCTCGCACCGCCGGAGCTGACGCTCGCGCCGCCGGAGCTTGCGCTCGCACCGCCGGAGCTTGCGCTCGCGCCGCCGGAGCTGGGGCTCGTGCCGCCGGAGCTCGAGCTCGTGCCGCTGGAGCTGCCGCTCACGCCACCGGAGCTCGCGGTCGTGCTACCCGCGCTCGAGCTGGTCCCGCCCGTGCTGACGCCGCTCGACCCAGTGGCCGCATTACCGGTACCACCGCCTGAGCTCGCATTCGTTGCGCCGTTCGAGCTGGACCCGCCCGAGCAGCCGCCCGCCGCGGCGACCGCCGCGACCGCGATGACCGCCGCGCCCGCCAGGAGTGCATGCCGGGTACCGTAGGCCGCCGAACGCGAGGTACGCGTGCTGGACTTTGCTGAGCTCATGCGTGGAATCTACTACGCCCACGCCCGGGTCACGCATCGACGAACGCTGGAGGCGACCTAAACTGCCGTTGACGCAAGGCAAAACCGGACTCGGGTCCATGGCACCCGTCGCCGGGTTCCGAGGAGACTTCGGGGGGGACAGGGGCAGGTTCGCGCCCTGGTGTCCGCCGCGGCGGCGCAGGTCGAGGCGTGCAGCAAGGACACGGGGGTGCTGGGGTGCGACACGTAGGCTCCGAATCCCTGGACCAGCGCGCGGTCTACGTCGGGGTGACGGGCCTCGACTTCGAGGTCCTCGAGGCGCCCGAGCGCGTGCATCACGTGCGAGCGCTCGCTGACCGGTGCCGTCGGGCTGTCGGAGTCAGGGGGACAAGCAGTCGTCAGACGGATCACGACAGGATGTCGCCGGACGAGTCAAGGTCTGCGTAGAATCCGCCGTCTAGGGGAGGGCGTGGCTGATCGAATCGAAAGGGCGGCCGCCCCGAGCTTCACGGTGGTCATGCCCTGCTACAACGGGGCGGCCTACCTCGCCGAGGCCTTGCGGAGCGCGCTCGCCCAGACCTACCCGGTCGCCGAGATCCTGGTCATCGACGATGGCTCGTCCGACGACAGCCGCGCCATCGCGGCGTCGTTCGCCCCGAAGGTCGTGTGCTTGTCCCAGAGCCACCAGGGTCCGAGCGCGGCGCGCAACCTCGGGGCCGATCGCGCGGAGGGAACGTTCGTGGCGTTCCTCGACGCGGACGATGTCTGGCTACCCGACAAGCTCGAGGGACAGGCTCGCCTCATCGAGGCATCCCCGGCGGACCAGGAGATCGGCCTCGTGTACACAGGGCTGCACCGTCTGTATCCGGACGGCAGCCTGGTGGAGACGCTGGCCGGGCCGCCCGCATTCACCATCGACCGCCTGCGCTTCGAGTGTCCGATTCTTCCGTCGACGGTGGTGGCGCGAACCGAGCTCGTGCGCCAGGTGCGGTGGAGCGAGGCCTTCGGATCTTCGGAGGACTGGGACTTCTTTTACCGGCTGTCCCGGCGCTGTCGCTTCGGGTTCATCGAGCGCTCGACCACGTACTACCGGCAGCACGCCGCGAGCCTCTCCACCCGCGACTTCCGGGCGGTGCTCGACAATGCGCGCCGCGTGTCCGCCTCCATCCAGCGCGACGCACACGGGCTCGACGGCTGGCGGCGGGGTCGGGTGGTCGACGCCCGCTTGCTGGTCAGCGCTGCCATCGCCGCGCGAGAACAAGGCGCGCGGGAGAGTGTGCCCTACCTGGTGCAATCGCTCCTGGCCTGGCCCCTGCCGCTGCCGTCCTCCTCGTCCTCATCCTTCTCGCGCCGGGGGCGCGGGCGCGTCCGAATGCTCGGGAACCTGCTGCTGCGGCGCCGCCAAGGCGGTTGAGGGCCTCGTTCTGCTCGCAGCAGGGCTGGGGATCCGACCGCATGAAGACGGACTCCGACTGGCTCCATTCGCGACCCAGGGTCAACCGTGTCGGCCTGGGGCTCGGGAAGGTCCGATGGCATCGGCCCGCCCGTCCTCGGGCTCTGCTCGTCATGCACAGCGGCCGAGTGCGGCGATGCAGAGAGCGGAGCGCACCGTCCAGGCCACGGTTCGGAGCCAGTTGGCCGCCACCAGGCGCCGGTGGACGCGCGCATCGAAGGCCCGGGTCAGGGAGTCGTGGGCTGGGACCAGGAGCGTGAAGGTCGCCAGCCATACCGCGGCCAGCAAGACGGTGGCGGGCCAACGCTGCCACGCAGGACCGATCCGCAGCGCCGCGAGGACGACCCCTGACGCGAGCTCGGCCAACATGGGCACGGCGACCAACCCGGTTGTCCGCTTCATGTGCGCATTCTGGTAGGCCGTCGACCCCGCGCCGACGCGCGCGAGCAGCGGATAGTGCACCACCTGGACGAACCAGATGAGGCCGGTCATGAACAGCGCGGTCACGAGCTCGATCCAGCGCAGGCCGAGCACGAGCTCAGCTGAAAAGAGACCGCGAATGATCATGTTCGCTGGAGGATACGCGATGCTTGGCTCCTGGCGGTCCCCATCGCGGCGTCGATCGGTGCGCCCCGAATGACCAGGGCCGAGGGCGCGTGACGCGATCGCGGACGGCCAGCTCAGTTACCCGCGGCGGTGTGGCCGACGACGGCATCAACCGTGGCGCCTGGGGGCCAACCTGGGCGTGCCTCGTAGACGATGACGACCGGTTTGGGTTGGGGGCGGGACCGGACGGCGCCAGCGTGTAGGCCGCGCCGATCAATCCACCTTCCCACCTTCCCACCTTCCCACCTTCCCACCTTCCCACCTTCCCCCTTCCCACCTTCGCCGGTGAACGCCGGGTTGAAGGAGCCGAGCCCCTGCCCGTTCGAGAGGTGAACCGCGCGCAGATCACCGAACAGCGACAGCCGATCACCGATCGCCGATCGGTGCCGCGAACGCCGAGGCCAGAGACGCCTCCGCTCCCCGGTACGCCGAAGGCCACGGTCGCGGGAAGTTTGATGACCGCGGACTATCGATCTCCGCGGGGCGGCCTCGGGGCCACCATCCGACCGCTGGTCTGCTGCCCGACGGCGGAGGACCCGAATCCGGGCGATGCGAACACCGAGGAGCCAGGTCCTGTCCAAAGCGGGCTCGCCCCGGCGGCGCGACCCATCTCCATCGGGGCGTGGACCGACGATCCCGGTCCGGTCCAGAGAGTTGCGCTGGATGCGGAGCCAAGTGCCGCGGTCAAGAACGCGGCTCCGCTGGCCATGGCCAGCGCCGACTGCAGGTTGGGATAGCCGCGCCATCCCGGAAGGGGCGCCGCGGGGCCACCAATCCCCGGCGGCGCCGTGGCGGCGGCTGACGCAATCAGGTCGGGCGATGAGAGGTACCGGGTCAGATCGCGACGCGTCATGTCCTCGAGTTGCACGACGGACCACAGCGAGGCGTACTGGTGCGGATCGAGCTTTCCCCCGCCCGGCGGCAGGGGGACCCAGCCGGCAAAGCCGTCCCCGCTGCGCCAGGCCACCCAGGCTGGTCCCCAGGTCTGCGCCGCCTGGCTCCCCTGACCCCCCGCCCGGCTCGCCCCTGACCCTCCTGCGGGGGTCCACACCCAACCGCGGTCTGCGAGGTAGATCCAGCGCCCGAAGTGGAACGCCGCCCAGCCCCATGGATAGGTGCTGTCGAAGGTCCATCCGTAGGCTCCGAAGATCCAGCGGCCATTGCTGAGGTACGGTACGAAGTCTTCGCCGACGATCTCCGGGCTCGGGGCCCAGACGCGACCCCAGGGTTGAACCTCCTCGAACTCCCCGTCGGATGAGAGCGCGGCTTCGAGATCCGCGCCGGTGACGGGAGGATCCTCCGCGATGCCGAGAAGCGCCTGGGCCCGCGTAGGGCCGGTGTGGCCGAGCATGACCAAGACCAACGCCGCGAGACCATGTCTTGACAGGGGCATGACTCTCACGACGTTCAGTCTAGCCGATTCATTCAACGACGGCTCTGAGAGGCCGCCGGGCACCGTTTCACGCCGAGGGTGGCATCGCGCCTGGGGTTCGAGAGGCCGATCTCGGGTGCTCTGTTCGGGCAGAGACCGTGGGAGTCCGTGCAACGGTTGAAGGCGCACGCGCGTCGCGAAGATTCAGCGCTCTCCGCGTGGCGACTGACCACGTTCGACCCGAAGCCTGGCAGGCCTCGAGGAGCAGGATCCACCGCGTGACGTGATGTGCCGCCGGTGGGATCTGGACATCGCCCATGGGTACCGCCTGCTCGCCGACGCCGATCACTTGGGCCCAACCCTTCTGCCGAGAATCCGCACCGCCTTCACCTGGATGGGCGAACGGCTAGCTCCGCGCCCGGCGGAGCGCACCGATCGCGAACGCGCCTGGACGGTGTGGCTGGAGGGCGGGTCGCAGGGGG
>Ga0265320_10003593_pt1 | contig 10367 bp, 10 predicted proteins | sample 4827metaG_FD_202087 | JGI IMG/M metagenome (GOLD analysis project Ga0265320, IMG submission 202087) | Rhizosphere microbial communities from Carex aquatilis grown in University of Washington, Seatle, WA, United States - 4-8-27 metaG | ecosystem: Host-associated > Plants > Roots > Rhizosphere >...
GGTCCTCGGCGGCCATCTCGACACCCATGGCCGGGTCGAACCGGCCCAGCGACGCCACCGCCTCGGCCACCGCTTTCCTGTGACGTTCACGGGTCAGGACCGGGGCGTCGCCCACGGCGAAACGGCTCTCCACCGTCCCGGCCAGGGCGGCGATCAACGCGTCCACCCCGTCGCCCGCCTTGGCCGACAGGGACAAAACGGGGCGGCCACGGATGGAAGCGGAAGGCTCCTCCGTCATCAGGTCGCGCTTGTTGAGCACCACCAGGGTGGCGTCGTCTATCATTTCCGCCGTAGCCGCGTCCAGATCGGGATACAGCGCCCCGTCGAAGACGCAGAGCCTGAGGTCGGCCCCCGCCGCCCGGGCCTCGGCGCGGCGCACCCCCTCGCTCTCGATCTCGCACTCCGAATCCCGCAGACCGGCGGTATCGGCGACGATCACCGGCCAGCCGCCCAGGTCGAGATGCACCTCGATGACGTCGCGGGTGGTGCCGGCCTGGGAGGAGACGATGGCCGCCTCGCGACCCGCCAGCCGGTTGAGCAGACTGGACTTGCCGGCATTGGGGGCGCCCAGGATGGCGATATGGATGCCGTCCCGCAGCCGCTCGCCGCTGCGCCGCTCGTCCAGATGTCCCGCCATCTCGAGCCGCAGCGCCCGCACCTCCTCCACCGACTGCTCCAGCAGGGTGTCGGGAATATCCTCGTCGGCGAAATCGATCACCGCCTCCAGATGGGCCATGGCGCGGATCAGGGCGGCGCGCCAGCCCTCCACCAGACCGGCCAGTCCGCCATCCAACTGCCGCAGCGCCTGACGCCGCTGGGCGGCCGTCTCGGCATCCACCAGATCGGCGATGGCTTCGGCGCGGGTCAGGTCGAGCTTGCCGTTAAGGAAGGCCCGGCGCGAGAATTCCCCCGGTTCGGCGGGCCGCAGGCCCAACTCCCCCAACCGCGTGGTCAGGGCGGCGGCCACCGCCCGGCCGCCATGCAGGTGCAGCTCGGCCACATCCTCGCCGGTGAAGGAATGGGGCGCGGGAAACCACAGGACCAGCCCGTCATCCAAGACCTCGCCGCCGGCGCCCTGCAGGCGGACCCGCATGGCCTTGCGCGGCTCGGGCACAGGCCTGCCGGTCAGAGAGAAAAGCGCCGCCCCGCTCTCCTCGCCCGACAGCCGCCATACCGCCACGCCGGCCCGACCGGCGGCGCTGGCAAGGGCATAGATGGTGTCGGACATGGAAGCGGTATCAGGAATTGGGGGCGAGCATCAGACGCTCGACCCGGCCGCCCTTGACGACATGGGTGTCGAGAATCTCGTCGATGTCGGCGATGGTATGGAAGGAATACCAGATGCCTTCGGGATAGATCACCATCACCGGCCCCTGGCCGCAGCGGTCGAGGCAGCCGGCGGAATTGATGCGCACGTCCTTGAGGCCGAGCTTCTTCTGCGCCTCCTTCATGTGCTCGCGCAGCGCCTCGGACCCCTTCTGGGCGCACGAGCCGCGCTTGTTGTCGTCGGGGCGGCGGTTGGTGCAGATGAAGACGTGAACCCGGAAATAATCCGGCGGGTCGCCGGGCAGACGACTCACGGCTTGCTCTCCTTGGGGCGCGAGCCGCCGGAGGCGAACTGGGACCAGAACATCTTCTGCAATTGCTCCATGCCCTGGACACCGGCCGGCAGCCAGACCTTCAGCATGGTTTCCGGCTCCATGGCGTGCAGGTTGGCGGCCATCTGATCCTGGATCTGCTTCAGCAGGGCTTCCTGCATGGGCTTGACGTCGGGCAGGCCAAGAAAGGTCCGTGCCTCCTCCGGAGTACAGTCCACGTCCACGGTAATCTTCATGTCGTCCTCGTCTTGCGCTCGGCCCACCTCCACCCAAACTAAGCATTAGCCCCCCGCGACGCAATGTCTGGCCTTTAGGCCCCGCCTTTAAGGATCAAGGAATGTCCCATAATCGACTGGCCGCCGAGACCAGCCCCTATCTGCTGCAACATGCCCATAACCCGGTTCACTGGTGGGCCTGGGGACCGGACGCCCTGGCCGAGGCCAGACGGTCCAACAAGCCGATCCTGCTGTCGGTGGGCTATTCCGCCTGCCACTGGTGCCATGTCATGGCCCATGAAAGCTTCGAGGATTCAGGGATAGCCGGGCTGATGAACGACCTGTTCGTCAACATCAAGGTGGATCGCGAGGAACGCCCCGATCTGGATGCGCTGTACCAGAACGCCCTGGCCCTGATGGGCCAGCATGGCGGCTGGCCGCTGACCATGTTCCTGACCCCCGAGGCCGAGCCGTTCTGGGGGGGCACCTACTTCCCCGCCACGTCCCGCTACGGCCGCGCCGCCTTTCCCGACGTGCTGGAGGGCATTTCCCATACCTTCCACAAAGACCCCGACAAGGTGCGCCACAATGTGGGCCGTATCCGGGGTGCGCTGGAACAGATGGCCCGCTCGCCCGGACCCATGGAACTGGATATGGAAGTGGTCGAGATGGGCGCCACCCAGTGCCTGCGCCTGATCGATTTCGAGGACGGCGGCACGGCGGGCGCCCCTAAGTTTCCCCAGCCCGGCCTGTTCCGCTTCCTGTGGCATTCGTATTTGCGGACCGGCAATTCCAGCCTGCGGGACGCGGTGACGGTGACGCTCGACCACATCTGCCAAGGCGGCATCTACGATCACCTGGGTGGCGGCTTCATGCGCTACTCCACCGACGAGTACTGGCTGGTGCCCCATTTCGAGAAGATGCTCTACGACAACGCCCAACTGCTGTCGCTGCTGACCAAGGCGTGGAAGCATACCGGCTCGTCCCTCTACCGCACCCGTATCTTCGAGACGGTGGGTTGGCTGCTGCGCGACATGACGGCCGAGGGCGGCGCCTTCGCCGCGGCGCTGGATGCCGACAGCGACGGCGAGGAAGGGCTGTTCTACACCTGGACCGCCGAGGAAATCTCGGCCCTGCTGGATATCGAGACCGCCACCACGTTCGGACACCTCTACGACGTGCGAGCCCACGGCAACTGGGAGGGACGCACCATCCTTCACCGCAATCATCCGAAAGGCGGTGGCGATGACGGCGGTCTAGCCGAGGCCAAGGCGGTGCTGCTGGCCCAGCGGGACAAGCGGGTGTGGCCGGGGCGCGACGGCAAGGTCCTGGCCGACTGGAACGCCATGATGATCGCCGCCCTGGCCGAGGCGGCGCTGGCCTTCGACCGGCCCGACTGGCTGGCCGCCGCCGAACACGCCTTCGAGATCATCACCACCCGCATGACCCGGCCCGACGGACGTCCCGCCCATTCCCTGTGCCAGGGCCGCGCCGACACCGCCGCCGTGCTGGATGATTACGCCTGGGCGATCCTGGCGGCGCTGGCGCTCCATGAGACCACCACCGGACCGGAATACCTGCAACGCGCCGTCGCCTGGGCGGACCAGGCCCATGCCCATCATTGGGATCAGGCGGGCGGCGGCTATTTCCACTCGGCCGACGACGCCACCGACGTGGTGATCCGCACCAAGCCGAGCTTCGATTCGGCGGTACCGTCGGGCAACGGCACCATGGCCGAGGCCCTGGCCCGGCTGTGGCTGGCCACCGGCGAGGACAAGTGGCGCGACCGGGCGGAAGCGGTGATCGATGCCTTCGCCGCCGCGATTCCCGAGCAGATTCCCCACATGACCTCGCTGCTGGAGGCCTTCACCCTGCTGGCCGAGCCGCTGCAGGTGGTGATCGTCGGGCCGCTGGACGACGGCAACGGTCTGGCCCTGCTGCGCGCCTTCGCCTCCACCCCCCTGCCGCCTGCCTCGTTGCTGCGGGTCGAGGACGGGACAGCCTTGCCCCAGGGGCACCCGGCCCACGGCAAGTCACTGGTGGACGGTCGGGCGGCGGCCTATATTTGTCGGGGCTCCACCTGCCGGGCGCCGGTCACCGATCCCGACCGTTTTGCCGCCCTGCTCAGCGAAAAGTGACCACCGCCATGCCGCAGCTTGCCTTCAACTCCCCCATCGGGCCGCTGGCCCTGTTCGAGGCCGACGGCGCCATCGTCGCGGTGGATTGGGGCTTCCTGCCCGAGAACGACGAAACGCCTCTGTTGCTCAAGGCCCGCGACCAGTTGGAAGAGTATTTCGAGGGCAAGCGGACCAGCTTCGACCTGCCGCTCGCTCCCCACGGCACGGCGTTTCAGCAGAAGGTCTGGGCGGCGCTGTCCAGGATTCCTTTCGGCCAGACCAAGAGCTACGGCGAGTTGGCCGGGGAACTGGGCACCGCGGCGCGGGCCTTAGGGGGTGCCTGCGGCCGCAACCCCATTCCGGTGATCATTCCCTGTCACCGGGTGCTGGGCGCCAACGGCGCCATGGGCGGCTATTCCGGCATCGACGGAATCGAGACCAAGGAATTCCTGCTGCGTCATGAAGGCGTCGCCCTTCCACGATCGCCATCCCCGAAAGGGGGTGGCTAGGCCCAAGGGGCCGCGCGCCTTATGGCGCGGAAGGCCAAGCGTGCGGAGGCACGCACCCGCCGCTTGAGGGACAATATTTCAAAGGAGTGCCGGTGAAGTGAAGACTCACGCCATCCGTATCCACCAGCCCGGCGGCCCCGAGGTCATGGTCTGGGAAGAGGTTGAAGTTGGTGCTCCCGGCCCCGGCCAGGTGCTGCTGCGCCATTCCGCCGTGGGGCTCAACTTCATCGACGTCTATCACCGTACCGGGCTCTACCCCGCCCCCCTGCCCTTCACCCCCGGCCTGGAAGGCGCCGGTGTGGTCGAGGCGGTGGGCGACGGCGTGACCGAGTTCAGGCCGGGTGACCGGGTGGCCTACGCCAATCCGCCGCTGGGCGCCTATGCCGAGGCGCGGCTGATGCCCGCCGACCGGCTGGTCAAACTGCCCGACGGCATCGCCGAGCCCAAGGCCGCCGCCATGATGCTGCAGGGCATGACCGCTCAATACCTGCTGCGCCGGACCTACCGTGTCCAGAAGGGCGACACCATCCTGATCCACGCCGCCGCCGGCGGAGTGGGTCTGCTGGTCTGCCAATGGGCCAGACACCTGGGCGCCACGGTGATCGGCACGGTGGGGTCGGAAGAAAAGGCGGAATTGGCCAAGGCCCATGGCTGCGACCATCCCATCCTCTACAAGTCCGAGGATTTCGTCGCCAGGGTGCGCGAGATCACCAACGGCGAAGGCGTGCCGGTGGTCTACGATTCCGTGGGCAAGGATACCTTCCTCAAGTCCCTGGACTGCCTGCGTCCACTGGGCATGATGGTGTCGTTCGGCCAAAGCTCGGGCAAGGTCGAGCCGCTGGATACCGGCCTGCTGGCCGCCAAGGGGTCGCTGTTCCTGACCCGGCCGAGCCTGATGGCCTATACCGCCAAACGGGCCGATCTGGTGGCCTCGGCCGATGAACTGTTCGAGGTGGTGCAAAAGGGTGTGGTCAAGGTGGAGGTCAACCAGACCTATGCCCTGATGGACGCTCCCCAGGCCCACCGCGATCTGGAGGACCGCAAGACCACCGGCTCCACTCTCCTCTTGCCGTAAGGGGCCTTCCGAAAGGATAGTAGACTCCGGGTTCGGGTCTTACCCGATGTGGAGGGCCGCGTGTCGAAGATCGGCAATAGCATGGTGGCGGTGGTCAGTCTGGTCTGGATGGCTTGGGCGGGATGGGATCAGTTCGCCAACCTTCCCGAGGGCACCGTGGAAAATCATTCCTCGGCGGCCGTGCAGGAACGGCTGCGCGATTGCTCGGGCACCTTCAAGCAGCGCTATGAGTGCAAGAACGCTATCGTCATCGATACCGACCGCAATTCGTTCTTCAACATGCTGGGCCGCATCGCCATCGTGGTGGTGCCGCCCATGCTGCTGGCCGGCGGCATCCATCTGTGGCGCCGCCGTTCCGAGGACGACAGTCCCTCGGATGACCTGCTGAGCCAAAGCCATCGCCGCCATCACCGGCGCCGGACGTCCAGCCATCACTGAGGAATGAAAATGGCCGGGCTTGACCCGGCCATCCATGGACCCCCGGATCAAGTCCGGGGGTGACGATTTTCGAGTTATTCCTAGGAATTCATCGCTTCGAAGAAATCGCCGTTGTTCTTCGAGTGCTTGAGCTTGTCCACCAGGAACTCCATGGCGTCGACCACGCCCATGGGCATCAGGATGCGGCGCAGCACCCACATCTTGGACAGGATGCCCTTGTCGACCAGCAGTTCTTCCTTGCGGGTGCCCGACTTGGTGATGTCGATGGCCGGGAAGGTGCGCTTGTCGCTGAGCTTGCGGTCCAGGATGATTTCCGAGTTACCGGTGCCCTTGAATTCCTCGAAGATCACCTCGTCCATGCGCGAACCGGTATCGATCAGGGCGGTGGCGATGATGGACAGCGAGCCGCCTTCCTCGATATTGCGGGCGGCGCCGAAGAAGCGCTTGGGGCGCTGCAGGGCGTTGGCGTCCACGCCGCCGGTCAGCACCTTGCCCGAACTGGGCACCACGGTGTTGTAGGCGCGGGCCAGACGGGTGATGGAATCCAGCAAGATGACCACGTCACGCTTGTGCTCGACCAGACGCTTGGCCTTTTCCAGCACCATCTCGGTGACCTGGACGTGGCGCGACGCCGGCTCGTCGAAGGTGGAGCTGATGACTTCGCCCTTCACCGAACGGGCCATGTCGGTCACTTCTTCCGGCCGCTCGTCGATCAACAGCACGATCAGATAGACTTCGGGGTGATTGAGGGAAATGGCGTGGGCCATGTTCTGCAGCATCACCGTCTTGCCGGTGCGCGGCGGGGCGACGATCAGGGCGCGCTGGCCCTTGCCGATGGGAGCCACCAGATCGATCACGCGGGTGGTGAGATCCTTGCGGGTGGGGTCCTCGATCTCCAGCTTCAGCTTCTCGTCGGGATAGAGCGGAGTGAGATTGTCGAAGTTGATGCGGTGCCGGACCTTTTCCGGGTCCTCGAAATTGATGTTGTTGACCTTCAAGAGGGCGAAATAGCGTTCGCCGTCCTTGGGAGCCCGGATCTGGCCGTCCACCGTGTCGCCGGTGCGAAGACCGAAGCGCCGCACCTGACTGGGGCTGACATAGATGTCGTCGGGACCGGGAAGATAGTTGGCTTCAGGGCTGCGCAGGAACCCGAAGCCATCCTGCAGGATTTCCAGGACACCGTCGCCGTAGATGGGCGTGTCGTTGTCGGCCAGCTGCTTGAGGATGGCGAACATCATGTCCTGCTTGCGCAACGTGCTGGCGTTTTCCACTTCCAGCTCTTCGGCAAAGGCCAGGAGTTCGGCCGGGGTCTTCTTCTTCAGGTCCTGCAAATGCATGGGAGAAATCCGTTGGATGGATATCCCGCGCTGACGATCGGCCTAAGGTGGGACGGGTCCGACTCTTAAGCGGACCGGCTGCCGATCAGGAACGGATGCGAATGATCCGGCGCGGAAGGGGGATGGTGGGAAACGGGCGTGTTGGCCGCCCTGGAATATTCGCTAGAGCATTAGCCAAAGCCGGCGGCGCTGTCAAATCGGAATTCAGCCACCGAAAGCCGGTTTGACGATTACCACGATGACGATGACGATCATCAGCAGGGTGGGGACCTCGTTGATGACCCGATAGAACTTCTCCGAACGCACATTGCGGTCCTCGGCGAAGTCGTCCTTGCAGCGGGCCAAAAAGAAATGGGCGACGGTCATGCCCACCACACAGGCCAGCTTGACGTGGAACCAGCCCTGGGAGAACAGGCCGCCGTCCACCGCCATGACCAGACCCAGGGTCCAGGCCAGCACCATGGCCGGCGTCATGATCGCCTTGATCAGACGGCGTTCCATGATCTTGAAGGTTTCCGAGGTCTCGGAACGCGGCTTGACCGTGGTGTGATAGACGAACAGCCGGGGCAGATAGAGCAATCCCGCCATCCACGAGATGATGGCGATGACATGCACCGCCTTGACCCACAGATAGGCCGATCCGCTCAGCATGAGGCGCGGCTCCCAAGTTCACAGTTCCGGCCCAGAAGTTTGCAGGCCTGGCCGCTAAAGGCCTGCGGCCGGTGGATAACATCGGCCAGCCCACGGATGAAGGCGGGATGGCAGCCCAGGGCCGGTACCCGCACATAGGCCGGAATGCCCAGTCCATCCGCCTTGTGCCGGTATTCGATATCCAGTTCCACCAGGGTTTCCGAATGCTCGGAGACGAAGGCCACCGGGACGATCACCACCGGCACCCCGTCTTTGCCGGCGCGTTCCAGTTCGGCTTCGGTGCTGGGACCGATCCATTCCATGGGACCCACCCGGCTCTGATAGCAGATGGCCCAGTCGAGGTCGCCGATACCGGTGGCCCGCGCCACGGCCGCCGCGGTCAGTTCCACCTGGGCCTGATAGGGATCGCCCTTGTCGATCACCGATTTGGGCAGGCCATGGGCGGAGAACAGGATACGCGGCCGGCCGGCACCGGCCGCTTCCTGGTATCCCGTCCTGGCCAGATCGGCCATGGCCTCCACCAGTCCCGGCTCGGTGGGATAGCAACAGGCCATGCGGGTCGGCACGCTCAGACCCTGCCTGGCCGCCTGCTTGTGCCATTCCTTGAGCGACGAGCCGGTGGTGGTGGTGGAGAACTGGGGATAAAGCGGCAGCAGCACCACCTCGTCGGCACCCCATTCCTTGATGGCGGTCACCGCCTCGCAGGTGAAGGGATGCCAGTAGCGCATGGCGATGAAGCAGCGGAAACCATGTCCCAGAACGTGCTCCAGGGCGCGGCCCTGAGCCTCGGTTTCCGGTACCAGGGGCGAACGGCCGCCCAGCATCTGGTAGATGCCGCGTGCGATGGGAGCCCGCTTGGCCGAGATGTACTTGGCCAGCAGCCAGCGGACAGGTGCCGGCGCCCCGATGATGGCCGGATCATTGAACAGGTTGAACAGAAACGGCTTAACCGCGTCCAGAGAATCCGGACCGCCCAGATTGAACAGCACGACGGCTGTCTTCCTGCCCCCGGCGGTGCTCATGGCCTCAGCCCTTCCAGCCCTTCACCCGTTCGGCCAGCCGCGCCACGTTGTCCGGCGGAGTGGGCGGGGTGATGCCGTGACCCAGGTTGAAGATGAACGGTCCCTTGGACAGCGCCTTCAGAACCCGGTCGATGCCGGAATCCAGCGCCTCGCCGCCCGCCACCAGCAACAGCGGATCGAGATTGCCCTGTACCGTGCATCTGGTCTGCAATTCGGCCGCCGCCCAATCCAGCGGCACCGAGGGGTCGAGGGAAACGCCATTGACCTTGGTCTCGGTGACATAGCGCTTGTAGAGGTAACCGGCCTGACGCGGAAAGCCGATCACCGGCACGCCCGGCCGCTCGGTGTGGATACGCTCCACCAGGGTACGGGTCGGGCCGATCACCCAGCGTTCGAACATATCCTCGGGCAGCGCCCCGGCCCAGGTATCAAAAATCTGGATGGCCTCGGCGCCGTTGTCGATCTGGCGGATCAGGTAGTCGCCGGTGGCCTGGATCAACAGCGCCATCAGGCGGGCGAACAGCTCCGGCTGGCCGAACATCATGCCCTTGGCCTTGGCGAAATCCTTGGAGCCGCTGCCCTCGATCATGTAGGTGGCCACCGTCCACGGCGCGCCGGCGAAGCCGATCAGGGCGGTGGTCTTGGGGATGGCGGCCGAAAGCTTCTTCACCGTGGCGTAGACCGGGGCGAGATGATCGTGCAGGCCCGAGATGTCGAGAGCGCTCAGATCCTCTGCCGAGCGAATCGGCGTCAACACCGGACCTTCGCCTTCCTTGAACGCGACATGCTGCCGCAACGCGTCGGGAACCACCAGAATGTCGGAGAACAGGATGGCCGCGTCGAAGCCGTAGCGCCTGAGGGGCTGCAGGGTGACTTCGCAGGCCAGATCGGAGTTGTAGCAAAGGTCGAGGAAGCTTCCGGCCTCGGCGCGGGTGGCGCGGTATTCCGGCAGATAGCGTCCGGCCTGACGCATCAGCCAGAAGGGCGGCGGGGTGAGGGTCTCACCGGCAAGGGCGCGGAGGAAGGGCTTGGACGAGCTGGACACGAATGGGCCTCGCAGGCTGGGGATGGCTCTCTCTTACAGACTTTAAGGTTTAGAGAAAAGGTTGCTGTGGTTAGTGGGTGCCTGTGGATAACGGGGATTGGACTCTTTACCCAAGCCATCCACAGGCTTTTCCGGATTTGCGCCCCATGCCGACGGGTCTGTGGATGAGTGCGGTGCAACCGGGTCAATCCTTTGTTTTTTCACGCCTTCATCCGCTGGGGAAAACGGGGAAATCGGGTGTGGCCGGCGACGATTCACGCTATTGTCGAAGACAGCGGAACGGTTTTGGACATGGGGGGATGTGCCTCCATGGAATCGGGGTCAGCGGGGAGCGATTTTCCCGTCTCCCGCCGGGACCCA
>Ga0265320_10003594_pt1 | contig 10365 bp, 10 predicted proteins | sample 4827metaG_FD_202087 | JGI IMG/M metagenome (GOLD analysis project Ga0265320, IMG submission 202087) | Rhizosphere microbial communities from Carex aquatilis grown in University of Washington, Seatle, WA, United States - 4-8-27 metaG | ecosystem: Host-associated > Plants > Roots > Rhizosphere >...
CGGCACCGGCGTAGGAACAACGAAGGCCAGGTCCAGCCTCTCGCCCCGCGCTTCGGCGGTGCGTCGGAAATTGTCCCAGTCGCGTTTGCCACGCCAGTTTTCCTCGGTGATGACTACCGCGATCAGGGTGATGACACCGGCCAGCCCGATTAATCCCCAGCGCAACAACCGCCAGCGCCATTTGGTTTTGGGTTTGTCGTTCATAAATCAAACGGTGGCGGCCGGGATTATTTCGGTTCGCGGCCCGGGCGCCACATTCCGCGGGCGATCGGCGTCCGGCGACGCCGAACGATCCGCGAACAATTCATTCATCCAGCGTTGTTGGGCTTGCAAGCTCATGATCATCTCGCCGGACTGAACGGGCTTTCCGGTGACACTGCTGACGTTGTCGCGCTGGGAGAAGTTGACGATGAAAATCAAAACCCAGGCTGCTGCCAGCCCCGTCCAAATCCGCCGGCTTGGCCATATCAATTCCAGCCATAATTTGTTTGAACAAACCAGACACGAAGATGCAAATCTGGCTCTCCAGCTTTGCGTCTCTGCGCCTTCGTGCTTCAACCCCGCCACAACTTCCCGACGGATGGCGTCGAGCTTTGGCGCGGCGGCCTGATGGCGGGCAAACAAGATATCACGCGGGGTTTTCATGATCGGTCTGGTTCCTTTTCAACGCAGAGGCGCAAAGAACGCAGAGATTCGCGGAGAAAAGCAACTTCTGCGTGCCTTTGCGTTCTCCGTGTCTCTGCGTTGAATCGGCAGCTTCATTTCTTCTCCTCCATTAATTTTCGCAGCGACTTTTTGGCGTAGTGTATCCGGGATTTCACCGTGCCGATTTGTATGCCGGTGATGCCGGCGATTTCTTCGAGCGAAAAATCTTCGACAAAGTGCAGCAGCAGCACCGAACGTTGCGGAAACGGCAATTGGTTCAGTAGATTCATAAATTCAGCCTCCTGCTCCAGGCGGATGAGCAGGTCGTCCGGACGGTTTTCGGATTCATCCGGTGCGTCGGGAATTTCATCGGACGAAATTTCCTCGCGCTTTTCCTTTCGCCAGCGCTGGATGCATTTCTGATGGGCGATGCCGAAGAGCCAGCTTCCGAATTTCGCATCGTCGCGCAGGCCGCCGATATGGCTGAAGGCGGCGATGAACGTTTCCTGGACGAGGTCGAGGCTCGTCTGTTCGTCATGCACCAGTTCAAATACATAGACATACAAGGGCAGTTGGTAGCGTCGAAAGAGGGCATCCCAAGCCGCCGGATCTCCGGTTTTGGCTTGTGGCACGGGCAGTTGTTCGCGTTCAGCCACCACCAGCATTTACACAGAGAAGAATGCAAGAGGCGAGAAAAGGTTCAATCGGCCCGGAATTGGCCTGAAACCGGCGAAAACTGGCCTGTTTCGTGCTATTTGAATTGCTAAATTGCCTAAAACCATCAAAAACTAAAGTTATGTCAACGGTCGCTGAACAACTTCGTACCGCACGCGAAGCCAAAAACCTCACCATTGCGCAGGTCGCGGAAGCCACCAAAATCCGCACCGACCACATCCGGGCGCTGGAGGAGGGGAATTTCAACGTGTTTTCCGCGCCAATTTACATCCGCGGCTCGGTGAAAAATTATGCCATGCGCCTCAAACTCGACGTGCCGCAAATCATGGCGGCGCTCGATGCCGAACTGGGCCGGACGGAAAAGTATAGTGAGCCGCCACCGTTGACCGAGGAATCCAGCAAACCTATCGACCGGATGATGTTTCTGCTCTCGAAGATGAACTGGAAGGTGGGAGCGGTTGGCTGCGCGGTTTTGGCAATCGTCCTGGTCATTTTCCTGGCCAGCTTTGCCTGGCGGCACCACAAGCCCGGCAACGCGCTGGCGGGCTTGCAGCCGGCGGTTTATCAATCGGCGAATTCCGGCCAGACGCTGCCCCTCACTTCGCATCGGTAGTCAGCAGTAGCCGGGGGGGCGGCATGACTCCTGCCAAAATGATGAAGGCAGAATGAAGAAATCAATTTCATCCACCCGCAGATTTCATTTCTGCCTTCTGCCTTTGAACGAAGTTCACATATCGCTCAGGTAGAGCTCGCGGTTGCGCCACAGGTAGATCAACCCGGAGGCCGCGGTCAATGCGACCGTCAACCACAGCATGACTTCGGCAAATCCGACCACCCACGGGGTGAAAATGCCTTCCAGCCACGCCGGCCATTCGTGACAGGCGTCCACGACCAGCAACGCATTGATGGCCACGATCTGCGAGACGGTCTTGTGTTTGCCGAATCCTTCTGCTGCGAGCACGATGTTTTTTGAAGCCGCCAGCAGCCGCAGGCCGGTGATGGCCAGTTCGCGCCCGACAATGATGACGACCATCCAGGCGGCGAGTTTGACCGGTGCGTCCGGGTGCAGATGCGTGCTCTCGACAAACGCAATGAACGCCGAGCAGGTCATGATTTTGTCCGCCAGCGGGTCCATCAGGATGCCGAAATTGGTGATGAGACCCCGGCTGCGCGCGATGCGGCCGTCGAGAAAATCCGTGACGCCCGCCGCGCCAAAAAAAATCAGCGCCAGGGTGTTTCGCAACGGAATGGGCCAGGGCCAGAACAGCGCCCAAAGAAACACCACCGTCAGCGCAAAACGCGAGACGGTGAGCTTGTTCGGCAGATTCATCAGATTGCTGGATTGTTGGATTGCTGGATTATGGGATTGTTGAGCTTTCCATTCATCCATTTATCCATCAATCCATTCATCCTTTTTTCACGCCCCGAACTTGTCGAACATCTTCGCGTTGGCCTGCATCAGGCGGATGAGAAATTTCGCCGCAAACACGCCGAGCGAGCCGCTGTTCGCGCCGGTTTCCGTGAACCGTTCGAGTTTGTCCGAACCGCTCACCGCCGAGTGCAGCAGCAGCGGTTGCGGATGCCAGGAGTGGCCCTTGACCGCGCACGGCGTTGAATGATCGCCGGTGATGGCAATCACGTCCGGCTTTTTCTTCAACAGGATCGGCAGCGCGGCGTCAAAATCCTCGATCGCCTTTTTCTTGGCGGCAAAATTGCCGTCCTCGCCCGCCTTGTCCGTATATTTGTAGTGGATGAAAAAGAAATCGAAGTTGTTGTATTCCTTGAGATAGCGCTCGAACTGCTCGGCAATGGTCGCCGGGCCCTCGATTTTCTTCATGCCCACCAGTTGTGCCAGGCCCTTGTACATCGGGTACACAGCGAGGCACGCGGGTTTCAGTTTGTAACGATCCTCGAACAACGGGATGTGCGGCTGGTGGGCAATGCCGCGCATGAGGAAACCGTTCGCCGGCTTTTCCTTCGTAATGATCGGCAACGCGGTTTTGTAAAATTCGGCAATGAGCCCGGCCATCTTCTTCTGGCCGGCATTGTTTTCATCACGTGGATGAACGGTCGGAACCAGGAAACCTTCGCGGTTCGGGTCGGCGTCCGTGAGCGGGCCTTCCAGCCCCTGGCCGCGGAAGACGACGACGAAGCGATGTTCCTTGCCGGCCTGGATGAGGACCTGAGTGTCTCCGATTTTTTTGATCTTGGCGGCGAGCATCGCGCAAAGTTTTTCGCAGGTCTCGGTCGGGATGCGTCCGGCGCGACGGTCGGTGACGATGCCCTTGGCGTCCAGGGTGGCGAAGTTGGCGCGGGCACAGACGTCGCCAGGCTTGAGTTCCACGCCCAAACCGAGCGCTTCAATCACGCCGCGGCCGACTTGGAATTCCAGCGGGTCGTAGCCAAACAGGCCGAGATGGCCGGGGCCGCTGCCGGGAGTGATGCCGGGCGCGGCGGGAATCATGCGGCCCTGCGCGGAATCCTTGGCCAGCTTGTCGAGGTTCGGCGTCGTGGCGGCTTCGAGCGGGGTCAGGTAATTTTGTTCCTTGGTGGCGATGTCGCCCAGGCCGTCGAGGACGACCAGCGCCAGTTTGGTGTTGGTTTTGAGTGTCAGTTCAGAATAAAGCGCATCCAAATTCATCCGCCCATATTACGGATGAATGATCGTGACGCAATTCGATTCGGTTTATCGAGGAGTGCGGACAGCTTGTCCGCGAGTTGGATTGGTTGTCTGGTGGAACACATGGGCAGGCTGGTGGGAACGGACGCGCGGGTGATTGGGACAAGGCAAACGCAGAGGCGTGGAGATCGCGGAGGGTCGCGGAGAATTCATTTTGCTCTCCGCGCAACTTCGCGTTCTTTGCGTCTCTGCGTTTGGCCTGCGTTCCGGGGAAGAGCGGCGGAGGGCCGCCGCAGTCCAGGAAGCAGGTGCGAAATTCCGGTGGCCCACGAATAACGCGGAGCGTCTTGGAGTGCGCCAGTCCTCTGGCGCTTTCGGGGCGGACGCCGTGCTCCGAAACCTAAATTGCCGTTTGCGAAACAACCACTTTTCAAACCGGCCGGATTGGATTACTTTATCCCCATGAGCACAGTTCAAGAAATTGAAGCCGCTCTTCCGCGATTGTCGCGAGCCGAAATGGAGAAGGTTCGCGCGTGGGTTGACGATTATCTTGAAGACCAGCTTGAATTGGCCGACGAGGTCAAGGCCAGACTGGATCAGTCCTGCCGCGAGATTACCGAAGGTCGCTACACGATTCGCCCGCTCACAAAACATCCGCTTGCAAAGCAAACGACCCAGTCGTAACGTTTCAGCGTGACGGTCGCCTTGGCTAAAGACGTTGAAGATTTCCTGCAGAATCAAGTGCGCTCCGGCGTCTGCGCCGATGCCAGCGAACTGGTAAACCACGTCATTCGTTCTCTCCGCGAACAGCAGCAAAAAACTTTCGATCTCACGCCTGAACTTGAAGCATGGCTGCTGGAAGCGGCGGACAAACCCACCACGCCGCTGACCAAATCGGATTTCGCCGCCATCCGGGATCGGGTGCGCGCCAAAACCGCCGCATGAGCGCGCGCAAGTCCGACGATTTCATCGCGGACATGGAACGCCAGTTTGAGTGGTATGCGGTCAACGCGGGCTGGGACATTGCGGAGCATTACCTCGCCAGTGTTGAAGCTGCTTGCTATCTGCTCGCCCAACATCCGCGGCTCGGTCCGTGCGCCGGATTTTCCCATCCGCGTCTTCGTGACTGGCGGTTTATCGTTGTGTTTCGCCCCTTCCAAAAGCACATCCTTTTCTATGAAACGGACGGCGATGACGTACTGCTGCGCCGCGCCCTGCACGGACATCGGGATTTGCCGCGACGACTGGTCGAGCCACCGGAAGGTGGATAACGGCTGAAACTTTTCAAGCAGCTTGTGTTTGTGGGGGGGGGCATGCTGCGGCTGGGTTTTCAACCACAGCCGCGTTCCGGGGAAAAGCGGCGGAGGGCCGCCGCAGTCCAGGACGCTGGCGCGAAATTCCGGTGGGCTGCGAATAACGCGGAGCGTTTTGGAGTGCGCCAGTCCTCTGGCTCTTTCGGGGCAAACGACACTCGAAAATTATGGAGTTGCCGGTTTGGAAACGCGGACGACCGGAAGAAAAACCAAACTTTCTTCCACCGGGATAAATAATTCGGATGATTTTTCAGAACCGCGTCCGAATTTCAGACTAAATAGCGTGCCGATGTTTTACTGGTTCGCGTGAACGACGCGAACCATTTTATTTTTTTTGAGCGGAGAGCGAAATCCGAGATTTCACAGACAAATTTTTCAAAGTCGCAATTCTCGTGTTGGCGCAGCGTTTTGCAACTCGGTCGGTTCGTGAATTGATTTCGGCTGGGAAATTTATCTTTTCGTTTACGGATCGCCGACGAAATTTTCTCGCCCGTTCGTCCGCTTGCAGGTTTAATCTCCGCGCGCATGAAACAAAAAGCTTACGCCGCCGCCGGCGTGGATATCGATCTCGGAAACAAAGTCAAAGCCACCTTGCCACAACTGCTTGCGTCCACCCATCGCCGAGAGGTGCTCGGCAAGGTCGGAGGCTTCGGCGGGCTCTTCGCGCTCGACCTGAAAAAATATCGTGAGCCGGTGCTCGTGTCGTCCGTGGACGGCGTCGGCACCAAGCTCAAGATCGCCTTCGCCATGGATAAACACGACACCATCGGTGCCGACCTCGTGAATCATTGCGTCAATGACATCGCCGTGCTGGGCGCCGAGCCGCTGTTTTTTCTCGATTACCTCGGCACCGGCAAGCTGGAGCCGCACGTTTTCACCGACATCATCAAGGGCTTCGCGCGCGCCTGCACGGAAAACAACTGCGCGCTTATTGGCGGCGAGACGGCGCAGATGCCCGGATTTTACCAGAAGGGCGAATACGACGTGAGCGGCACCATTGTTGGTGTGGTTGAAAAATCAAAGATGCTCAACGGCCAGAAAACCGTGAGGGCCGGGGACGCGGTCATCGGCATCGCGTCGAGCGGCCTGCACACCAACGGCTATTCGCTCGGTCGTAAAATTTTCTTCGAACAGTTGAAATTGAAGACCTCCAGCCGTTTGCCCGGACTGAAAGGCACGGTGGGTCGGGAGTTGTTGAAGGAACACATCAGCTACGGCCCTCTCGTCCAAATGCTGTTGAAGCGCTTTAACTCTCAACCATCAACTCTCAACTCTCAACTGCCCGTCAGGGCATTTGCGCACATCACCGGTGGCGGGTTTGTGGACAACATCCCGCGCGTGCTGCCGAAGAATCTGGACGTGATCATCCGCAAGGGCTCGTGGGATATGCTGCCGATCTTCAGAATCATTGAGCAGAAGAGCGGCGTGCCGGATGCGGAACTTTACCAGGTGTTCAACATGGGCATCGGCATGGTGAGCATCGTTGCGGCCGACAAGGCGGATACGGTTTTGAAATTCATCTGTACCCAGAAACACAAGGCATGGCTTATTGGCGAAGTTGTCAAAGGCGGCGGCGGGGCAAGAGTGATTTGAATTTGAGTTATGGCCACGTCTCGTAAGAGTGTGGCAAAATCAGCCGCGCTCTCACGAACGCGGCCACGCTTGGAGCACAGGCTCAGTAGCTCATCCGGTCCAGCTTCACCTTGCCGCGGAAGATCCAGTAGATGCAGACGGTATAGGCAATTACCACCGGCACGCCGATGCACGCGATGATGAGCATGATGCCCAGCGTTTTCTGTGACGAGCAGGCGTTGTAAATCGTCAGGCTGTTTTCCGGATTGGGCAGGCTGTAAACCAGGTTCGGGAAAATGTCCACGGCGAACAGAGCCATCAGCGTGATGATGGCGGCGCACGACGACACGAACGCGCGCCTATCGCGGCTGTAGTGGAATTCGCGCGGGATGTTGGCGATGGACAGCATGTTCAACAGCGCAATGCTGAACAGCCACGGAGTTTCCCGCACGCGGGCGGACATGTGCGGCACAAACAACAGCGTGGCCATCGTGAGGGTTGCGGCGCAAATCACAAAGAAAATGATGCAGTTCATCGCCCAGCGGCGCAGTTTGTCGTGCAAGGCGCCCTCGGTTTTCATGGCGCCGTAAATCGCGCCGTGCATCATGAACAACGCCACGGTCGTGATGCCGACCAGCACCGGGTACGGTTTGAGCAGGCCAAGGAAGGTGCCGGCGAATTCGCCGTGTTCATCAATCGGAATGCCCCAGGCGATGTTGCCCAGTGCCACGCCCAGGAGCAAGGCGGACAGCACGCTACCGACGGAGAAACCGACGTCCCACATCTGCCGCCACCAGCGCATGGGTTGTTTGCTGCGGAATTCGATGGCCACTGCGCGGAAAATCAGCGACGCCAATAACAGCATCAGCGCGAGATAAAAGCCGGAAAACACCGTCGCATACACGTTGGGAAATGCGGCGAACAGCGCGCCGCCGCCGGTCACGAGCCAGACTTCATTGCCATCCCAGACCGGACCGATGGAATTGAGCAGGACACGGCGTTCCTGGTCGTCTCGCGTGAACAGGTGCAGCGCGCCAATACCAAGGTCAAAGCCGTCGAGCATCGCGTAACCGGTCAGCAGCACACCGACGAGGATGAACCAGATGGTGTTGAGATCAAAATTCATGGCAAAAACTTGTAACCACCAATGGACACCAATGAACACGAAATGAGAACCCTACAAAACCCAATCTGCCGCAGCGGCGTCTCGGCAGAGCGCCGCCAATTGCAGAAAACGAAAGGGTGCGGATTTCTGCCGAGAGCCGCTGCGCTGTTCTGGCAGAGATTTCTTTCCATTAATTCGTGTCTGTGCGTGTCCATTCGTGGTTGATTAATTTTTTGTCGGCAGCGCGAGCTTGCCTGATGGCATCAAATCGGCGTCGTCCGGCCCGTGCTGGATTTTGTCGTTGAGCAGGTAGATGAACACCGCGAACAGCAGAAAATAAATGAACGTGAACAGAATCAGTGACGACAGCACCACGTTGGCCTGGACGACCGCCGACAATCCCGCCGGGGTGCGCATCACATGATAGACGATCCAGGGCTGGCGCCCGACTTCGGCGGCGAACCAGCCCATCTGGTTGGCCATCTGCGGGCCGAGCACGGAAAAAACCAGGATCCATAACAACCAGCGCCGTTCGTGGAGGGAACCGTGACGGAAATAGAGAAACCCAAGGGCGGCGATGGCAATCATCGTAAAACCGACGCCCACCATGCCGTGGAAAAACAGGAACGAGGCCTGGACCGGCGGACGATCCTCCGGGGCATAGGCATCCAATCCGGTCACGGTGGCATGGATGTTGTTGAACGCGAGAAAGCTCAACATGCCCGGCAACTGGAGGCCGTTGACTTTTTCATTTTTTTCGTCCACCCAGCCGATGAGGGTCAGCGGCGCGTTGGACGCCGTATTGTAAAGTCCTTCAAACGCAGCGAGTTTTTCCGGCTGGTTTTTGGCCACGCCTTGCGCGCTGGTGTGACCGCTGACGAGTTGCAGCAGCGAAGCAATCAACGCCACCGTCAGACCCACCCGCAACGAAGCGCGGGCAAAATCCAGATGCCTTTTCTTGAGCAGGTACCAGGCGCTCACGCTGACGATGAGAAACGCGCCCGCCTGCCATGCGCCGCACAACGTGTGGAACAAACGCTCGACCATGGACGGATTGAACACCACCGCCCAAAAATTGGTGACTTCGGCGCGAGCCACACCGTTGTGGGTTACGATCTGGTAACCCACCGGCGTCTGCATCCAGGAATTGGCGACCACGATCCAGATGGCGCTGAAATGTGCGCCGAGACAGACCATGCACGTCGAGAAAAAATGCGTTTTGCGGCCGACCCGGTCCCAACCGAACAGCAACACGGCGAGAAAACCCGATTCGAGGAAAAACGCAAAAATGCCTTCCGCCGCCAGCGCGCTGCCGAAGACGTCGCCAACGAACCGCGAATAGGTGGCCCAGTTCGTGCCGAACTCGAATTCCATCACGATGCCCGTGGCCACGCCGATGGCGAAGGTGAGGGCGAAGACCTTGGTCCAGAACCGCGCCATCTGATGATAAACCGGATTTTTGGTTTTAAGCCACAACCCTTCCATGACCACAAGCAGGATGCCCAGGCCGATGCTTAACGGCGGGTAGATATAGTGAAACGCAACGGTCGCTCCAAACTGGATGCGGGATAAAGTTAGAACATCCATGGGCGGAAAAGTTGCCGTCGCGGTGACCGATGGTCAAGCGCGCCGCGATGGGATTGAACGTATTTCATATTATTTACTTTTAAAGATTAGTAGAACGGTTTCATGATTTCCTGTCGGGAATTGGCCAATACCGGCTGTTTTTTGCCCTTCTGATTGTCTTCGCATTGCTTCAGTCCGGTGGGCCACGTAATCTGTGGGCGCATTTTTCATGAAACTCCTCGTCATCGGTTCGGGCGGGCGTGAACACGCGCTGGTGTGGAAGCTGGCGCAGTCGCTGCACGTCACGCAAATGTGGTGTGCGCCGGGCAATGCCGGCATCGCGCAGGAACGGCTCGCGAAGAATTCCGCGCCCGTTGAATGCGTGAACCTCGGCGCCGAGGAGCTGCCGAAACTGCTCGCCTTCGCCCAGGAGAAAAAGGCCGATCTCACGGTCGTCGGACCGGATAATCCGCTGGCGCTCGGCATCGTGGATTTGTTCCAGAAAAACGGCCTGCGCATCTGGGGGCCGAACCAAAAAGCGGCGCAATTCGAGTCCTCCAAGGTTTTCTCGCAGGATTTCATGGACAAATACGGTGTGCCGACCGCGCGGTCAGGGGTGTTCACCGCCAGCGAGGTGCCGGCGGCCCGCGCCTTTGCGGGCTCGTTGGACGGTCGTTGTGCGGTAAAGGCCGATGGCCTGGCGCTGGGCAAAGGGGTCTTGATTTGCACGAGCGAGATGGAAGCCAACCGGGCCATTGATGAAATTCTGGTCAGCAAATCCTTTGGGGCCGCCGGTGCAAAAATTGTCATCCAGGAACTTTTGGAAGGGATCGAAATTTCGTTGCACGCCATTTGCGACGGCAAGACGG
>Ga0265320_10003595_pt1 | contig 10365 bp, 8 predicted proteins | sample 4827metaG_FD_202087 | JGI IMG/M metagenome (GOLD analysis project Ga0265320, IMG submission 202087) | Rhizosphere microbial communities from Carex aquatilis grown in University of Washington, Seatle, WA, United States - 4-8-27 metaG | ecosystem: Host-associated > Plants > Roots > Rhizosphere >...
TGTTGCGGTTCCTGGAAGAGAAGACGTTCCGCCGTCTCGGCGGCGCTTCGGAGATGCGGCCGGACGTGCGCGTCATCGCCGCGACCAATCGAGATCTGGTCCGTGCGGTGCGAGAGGGAACGTTCCGCGAAGATCTACTGTACCGATTGTCCGTCGTGGACGTCGCGCTTCCGTCGCTGAGAGACCGCGAAGGAGACGTGAGGCTCCTGACCCACTATTTCGTCGACCGATTCAACCGCGAGCTTGGGACGACGGTCACCGGGGTCACCGAACCCGCGCTTCGAAAACTGGAAGCGCACTGGTGGCCCGGGAACGTTCGCGAACTCCGCAACACGATCGAGCGCGCGATGCTGCTCTTCGACTGCGACGTCCTCGACGTCGACCATTTGAAGATTGCGGCGCCGGTCCGCGACGTCGCGAACACGTACGAACTCCCCGTCGAAGGCATCGACTACCGGGAGATCGAGCGGAGCCTGGTAACGTCCGCGCTCCTTCGCACGAAAGGCAACCAGAGCCGCGCCGCCGCGTTGCTGCACATGACCCGCGATCAGATCCGACACCGGATGACGAAGTTCGATCTCATCGCCTCCGGAGACGAGCACGTCGACTGAGAGAGGGGTTCACTCGGGTAGGTCCCAGCGCGTTCGCCATTTCGCGTACGCCAGCTCCGGGATCTGCACGAGGAGAGGGCGCGCATCGGCGTCGAGCCAGTCGACGATGGCTTCGATGCGCTCGCGCGGCATCGCGGTGCATCCGGCGGTCGGGACGTTCGGTCCACGCCAGACGTGCAGGAACACGCAAGAGCCTGCGCCGCGTCGCACGTCCGGGTCGTTCTGGCCCACCACGACACCCCAGTCGAACAGACCGTCGGCGCGCCGGAGCTCGCTCCATTTTTCCCACGACGCGCGCGTCACGTCGCGCGCATCGATGATCTGGTTGTAGAAGTCCGAGTGGACGTCTTCGACGCAGTACGTATTCGGCGTCGCGTGCAGATAGGGAAAACCGTGAGCGCCAGCAGGTAGAGCGTCGGCCGCGCCGAACGCGCGAGCGAGCGCGAACACGCCCGCGGGTGATCTCCCGTCACCCTCCTTCTTGACCGGCCCGCTGTCGGTCAGCGCGTCGAGGCCACGGCCCCAGGCCATCCCATGCCGGCCCAGACTGACGGCCGTTCGTGTCGCAATGGGAGTCCATCGGCCTTTCGGATCGCGCTCGTATTGATCGAGCGTTCCGCTCGCCGCGAACCAGGAGGCCGAGCGAACGAGGAGGAGTTGTCGATTGGCTCCGGTGATCGGTGAGACCGAGGTCTCGACCGTCTTCGCTCGGGCAGGGCTCGAGAGCAGCAGCGTGATGATGACGACGAGGGCTCGCGGAAGTCGCACGACGGGCCCCGTAACACCTCGAAAGACGCCGAGGCAAGCTCGCGTCGCGAAGTAGATGGTCTTGCAGGAGTGAACACCGTCAGCGCGGACGCGGGGAAACGGTGGAACGACGAGCGGCGGCGAGGTCGCTGCGCGGGCCGGCTCGTTCGCACAGCGCGACCGTTGCGCGGGGGACGGCGCGTGCGCGTGCTGTCCTCTGCCGTCCTCACACGGGATCATCGTCGGCCGACTCGGGATCCGCGCCGACGAATTTGCGGAGCGCCGTCAACATTGCGATGTTCCGATGCGACATACCGTGTGTCGCGAGCGCTCTCGAACAACGAGACCAATCGGTACAGCGCTCGATTGCACAACGGAAAGGTCGGCTGATGGACCCAAGAAGCGAAGTGAGCAGCGCGGTGAGTGCGGTCTCGGCGATCGTCGTCCGAGCCGCGATGGTCGCGCTGGTGGTGTCGGGCTGTTCGTCGAACGATTCGGCGAAGAATTCGAGCCCGTCGTTTCCCGTCCTGGGAAAATCCGGCGCGGGAGGGACCGCGTCGATTTCGACAACGGATCCCGGAGCGGGCGGCATTTATCTGAGCGGCGGCGCCTCCGACGGCGGCACTCCATTCACGGTCGGGCCACAGGCGATGGTTTGTCAGCAGGACCTTGCGTTCAAGGTCCCCGGCTGTAGCTGCGACCCCGGCACTCCCCAGCAAGCCTGCTGGACGGGGCCGCCGAACGATCGTCATGTGGACCATTGCAAAGACGGCGTTCAGCAATGCGTCGGCCAGGGCGAGTTCTCGCAATGGGGGCCCTGCGAAGGCGAGCAATTGCTCTGTCACTACCCGCCCGAGCACATCGACGGCGGTACCCAGGCCGACTCCGGAGCACCCCCTCCGTGCACGTGCGTCCCCGGCGCGACGATCGGGTGCGACGAAGACTGTCAGACGCTCGTCATCTGTTCGCTGAGCGGATACAAGACGTGTCAGCCGGACGGGACCTGGGGCGCGTGTCACGAAACGACGGACCCCGACATTCTCAAGAACCTGCTCGGGTGCAGGAACTGGCTTCACGGCTGCTTGCCAGGCAACACCGAGGGCGCGTTCACGGGCGACTGCAGCCAAGCCTACACTTGCGGGAAAGCGCCGGGAGAGCCTTAGAGAAGACGCGCCAAGCACCGGGACGCCGCCCGCGGGTTCCGTGGGTCGTCCTGGCCACTCTTCTGGTCGCTTGCCGCGCCCGCGATGTCCCTCCACGCGTGGAGGCCGGGCCGGTCCGCTCTCCCGGAGACGGCGATCGCGGAGAGAGCTGTCTCGACGTGGGCAACGTGCGGGCGTGCTGGGGCGATCACTCGGGCGGCGAGGGCTGTAGCTCGGGCACGTGCCTCGTCCGTCGTCCGTTGCCCGACGTTGCAGTGCCTCCGTCGGGGTTCCGGTGTAGCGGACAGCGGAGCGCGCGCTCGTGCGTGACCCGGGCCTGGAACGGCGCGCCGTTCGTGTGCCAAAAGGACCGTTGCGTGCAGTCTCCTCTCCGCATGCCGGACAACGGCGAGTGGGAGTGCGTGGAGATCGCGGGCGCGGTCGTCTGTCGCGCGCTCGCGGACGCTGCCGGCATTCCGTCGGGCATCACGGACCCTGCCTTCGCGTGCGGCGCTCGTGCCGTTCACGGCGAGCGCATCTGCGTGGACCTCTCTCCCGATCCACCGCCGTCGCGCCCGGCTGGACTCGACTCGTGGAGCTGCCGCGTGACGTACGACAGCGGTTCGGCTGCCCGCGTTTGCACGTCGTCGAAGGAATTGCGCGTCGGTGGCGCGTGTGCGGACGCGAGCGATTGTCCGGCTGCCACCGCGTGCGTCGGCGGTCGATGTTTGCCGGAGGAGCCGAAGCCGGCGTGCTGGTTCGACCAGGACTGTGGTCAGGGCGCTCGCTGTCGGTACGGGAGCTGCCGTGCGGGGTGAGTCGTCCGTCGCGCCCCGCATCGTCCTGGCGCTCGCGATCGTGTTCGCGCTGACGGCCACGCTGTCGTGTCGCTCGTCGGGCCGTTCGCCGAGTATCGTCGTGATCGTGCTGCCGAGCGGCCCTTCCGTGGACGTGGACCGCGTTCGGTTCGAACCCAGCGGGCACGTGAAGTCCGTCCGCCTCGACGAGGTGAAGAACCTCGCCGTCGAGACCGACGGCGCGGCGCTCACGGCGTATCTCCCCGAATCGTGTCCCGTGTCGATCCCGGCGGGGGCCTCGAGCGTGCATGCGAGCGCGCTGCTCCGTCTCGACGGTGATCGCGCTCAGGTCGGTTACGACGCACCGGTCGAGCTCACCGCCGTGCTCGGCTGTCCGGACGCCGAGCGGGGGCAGATCGCGTGGCGACAAGTCGAAGGGCCACCGCTCGCCGCGCTTTCGGTGCTCGACGGCGGGCGACGCGTGCGCGCGCGAACGCTGCCGCGAGCGCAGTTCTTCCCCGACCCACTGCCGCCGGGCATCGTCGCCGTGTCGCCACGGACGCAAGGACGCTACGTCCTCGAAGCCACGCTTTCCTTCGCCAATCTTCCGGCCGTGCGCCGCAGCGTGACGGTGACGTCGATCGCGCGCTCCACGGGGCTCTCGAGTCTCGCCGTTTCACAGCGAGTGATGCTGGGTGGTTCCGGCTGGCACGTCGAGCACGCGCCGTTCGGCGGTCGCGCCGGCGTCGAAGACGCCGACGGCACGGCAACCTTTGCGCCGGACGTGCCGGGCCGCTGGACGCTCGTCGACGCGGCGGGCGACAAGATGGGCCTGCAATCGCTCACGCACGACCGCACGCCGCTCGACTGCGGGCGCGCCGAGTGCCACGCCGCGATCGCGGCTGCGGCGCTCTCCACGCCGATGAGCGAGGCGCTGGTACGGCCGCTCCGGTCCGGCTCGGCCTCGAGCTGCGCGCTCGAGTGCCATGTCGTCGGTGAACGGGGCCTCCACGACGGCGGCTTCTTCGACGCGACGGACAAGCTGGGTTTTCGCTCACCAGCGCAGGCGTCGTTCGAGTCGTTGCCGCACGCGCTCGAGCGCCTCGGCGGCGTGCGCTGCACGAGCTGTCACGGACCGGGCGCCATTCCCGAGCCGAACGGCAGGGCGAGGATCTTGCGCGCTTCGGTGTGTGCCACCTGTCACGACGCGCCGCCCGCCTACACGCACGTGGACGCGTGGAGTCGCTCGGCGATGGCGCGCGCCGATCGCTCGGTCGAAGCGCGCCACACGCCGGCTTGTGCTCGCTGTCACACCACCGGCGGCTTCCTCGACGCGATCGGCGTTCGCCCGCGCCCCGATGCGTCGCGCGATCCGGACGATGCCGTGGTCGGCATTTCGTGCTCGGCGTGTCACGCGGTGCACGGCGCTCACGTCGGGGCGCTCGTGCGGACCGTCGATGCTCCCTTTAGCCTCGGCACCGAAGTGGCGGCGCGAGCGCCGACGGCGGCGTCCGTCTGCTCGATGTGTCACGCGCCGGCTCCGGACGAGAGTCTGCCGTCCGCCTCGAGCGCCGTGCTCGTCGAGGGACGCCTGCGCTTTCCGACCACGCTCGGCGCCGTCGAAGAGCGAGGCCCCGCACCGCACGCGCTGCCCGACGGATGCATCGGGTGTCACGGCAATTCGTCGGGCAACGGGGGTAATGGTAAAAGGACGAACCACTCGTTCGCCGTCGACCCAGCGACGTGTACGACGTGTCATGCGGGGGGGGGCCCGAAGGAAACGCCGGACGCGTCGGGGCGAACGCTCCGCGACCGAGCCACTGCGCTCATGACGAAACTGCTCCGAGAGTGCGGCGCGCCTCCACTCGTCGAGACACCGCACGCGCACCCTTCGGACGCCGCTTCGTGCAAACGTTCACCCGAACGAGCACGGGCCCTCTACGCCGTCGCGCTCGTCAGCGAAGATCGCGCGGCCGCCGTGCACAACGCGGCGTTCGCGCGCGCACTGCTCGAGCGCGCCGAGGCCGCATTCGGGCAGAACGCGAGGAAGGGCGCGCATTGAGGGAGACGAGCTGCGTCCCCACGACGACGCCACTCGCCGCCGCGGGTGCCCCCCAAAAAATCAATCGCCGAATCTCGCCCTGTTCGCGCCGTGCCGACGCGTTCGGATCGGTAGTCGAATGCAAGCGCGATCAAGCGGCGGCTGTCAGTCGGCAGATTCGAAGAAGGTCGAATTCCGCGGGTTTCACCAAGGCCACGCCGACCAAGCACACGAGCCGCCCTTCCTCGATGTCGTCCTGGGTCATCGTGGTCCGGTCGCAGCGCACGAAGAATGCGTCTGCGGGCGTCGCGCCGACGAGCGTGCCGCTTTCGAACTCCGTCATCAGGAAATTCGCGACCGATTGGCGCACTCTCTCCCAGAGCTTTTCGTCGTCGGGCTCGAACACGACCCAGTCCAGTCCAGCCTGGAGCGAATGTTCGAGGTGCTCGATGACCCGGCGGAGCTTGACGTACTTCCATTCCGGCTCCGTACCGTCGCGGGTCGGTACGCCTTCGATCGGCACGATAGTTGCGCTGACCTCTTCCACGTAAACACCGGGGAATCGATTGTCGGACATCGCTCGTTCCGTTTACGATGGGCGAGGGCGGCTCGGTAACGCCATAGGCAATTGTTCTGGGCCATTGGACGTCGCGCGCCACGGGCGAGAAACGGAGCGCCGAGCAACACGCGCCGACGTGCTCGGCGCACCGAATCATACGAAGTAAGGCTCGACCTTGCGCCACACCGCGGTCGCAGGGACGCGCGTCTGAGATTGCACGACGACGAACCACGGAGGTCCGTCACCTTCGAAGCATTGGCGCGGGTTCCAATCTTCGATACGCGGTCGACCCGCGTACCAGATCGAGCGATAGATGTCGTAGATCGGTCGCGGCGAAAGGGTGTGGAACTTCGAGAACTGCCCGGTCGCTTCGAGGTACGTGTAATAGAGCGAATACTCGGTCCACGGCGTGCCGCTCGCGAGCATCAGACGCCATTTCGAGAGGCGCGCCACCTCGTTGCGATGACGGAATAGGGCGAGTCTTTGTTTCACGCCGCGAATGCCCCCGCTCGGCAATCGTCCTTCGAGATGAGCACGCAGCGCGAGCACGCCGTCGCGCGCGAGCACGGCCGGGGTGACGTTGTGCAAGATCCCTTTCTTGGGCGCCGAAAGCCCGAGCACCGCTTCACTGCCTCGATACCAATCAGGATGCAGGTCCTCCGGAATGACGTAGAACCGCGCTCCAACGTGCCTTGGCAATGGTGCCGTTTTCGAGACGCGACGGGAAGCCGTCCGTCGCCGGTTCACCTCAATCGGTGTTGTCGCACGAGCACGGTGGCGTTCGCGCGCGACAGTCGAAACGCGTGTCCCCTCGGCGAAGCTACGCCGACACCGTTACGTCTCGTAACGAGGTGAGCAGGCGCGGAGCCCGTTCTGAGCTACACTGCGGGTCCGTATGAGGAATAGGTCGGCGTGTGGTGGCCGCGGGTGGGCCATCGTGCTCGCGAGCGTCGGCATCGTGGCGTGCGGCGGAGTCGCGCGCATCGGCGAGGGGTCGGGCGGCGCTTCGACCGGTGGTTTCTCGATCGGCGGTGCTTCGACCGGTGGTGTCTCGAGCGGTGGCATTTCGACCGGCGGTGCATCGAGCGGCGGCACTTCGACCGGTGGTGCATCGACCGGCGGTGCATCGACCGGTGGCGTGTCCACGGGCGGTGGGGGCAGCGAGTCTTGTGACTCGCCGTGTGCCCCTCTGGCTTGCGCGGCCGGACAAGAGCCTCAGACGGTGCCGGGTGAGTGTTGTCCGAGCGGGTGCATCCCGACCTGTTTCGCGCTCCAGCTGCAATACCAGAGCTTTCTGGTGTCTCTCCTCGGGCCATCGAATCGGGAGTGCACGACGGATTCCGATTGCGCCGCGCGCGGGTATACGAACGCTTGCGACTCGAGCACGTGCGTGATCGCCGCGCGCACGGGAGCGATGGACGGGGTCATTCAAGCGCTCGACGCCTACGCCGCGACGCTCGGTTGCGAGGCTGCGTGCGGTCCGCCGTCGCCGTACACCTGCGGTCCGATCGTCGGCGGCGCACAGTGCGGGAGCGGCATTTGCGGAGCAACGGTCGACCAGGAACACTAGTACTAGTAGGACGAGTCCGTCGAAGCGCCGCTCATGACCATCCTCTGGTTCTTCGCCGCGTTGCTCGGCATGGTCCTCGTCGCGGTCGTCATCAATCGACTGACCGGGACCCGCGCGGTCTATCTCGAAACGCTCGCGCTCGAGCCCGGCGAAACGCGGCTCTGGCAGGACAGCGGAGCTGACTTCGTTCCTCGACCTCGCATCGGGAGCGCGGTCGCGCTGTCGTTTCCACGCTACCGGCGCCACGCCATTCTGTGGACGGATCGTCGAGTCATCGTCGCTCCGAAGGTGCTCTTCTCGGCAAAGCACATGGTCTCTCACCAGATCCTCTTTACGAACCAAGCGGCGCCGCCCGGAGCCGCCGCGAACGAAGCTGCCGGCGAGTTTTTCGGTGGTTTCTACGGCCGCGGTTTCATGACCCTCCTCGCGGTGTCCCGCTCGTTCGAGCGCGTCAACGGCAAGGACTGCGTGCGCATCCAACCGACGGAAGACTCGGCGAGCGCATTGAACATGCAGGACGCGCTCATCCTCTCCGATGGCCTCGGCGAGCTTCGGAAGAGCCTCGAGGAGCGGCGCTGAACGTCATCAGCGCCGCTCTCGCGGAGCGCCTGCGAACGCCGTTGGAACTACCCGCCGTTGCAGCTGTTCGAAGGGCCCGAAGGAGGTGGCGGCTGATTGCAATACGAGTCGGTGAATCCTCCGGCATTGGTGCAGCAAGCGTCGCAGCTTCCGGGGAACGCGCTCCAGAAGGGGCCGCAATTGTGGCCGAGCCCGCCGTAGTACATGTAGTCGCCCCAGTTGTTTCCGCCGGGTCCCGCGGATCCCGTTGCAGGAATTCCCGAAAATCCGAAACCCACGTTGTAGCAATTGGGGTTCGAGTCATAGATGGAGAAGAACGAGCCTGCGGCGACGCTCACCTGGCCACCGGTCGAGATGTTGATCGGCGTGGATGAGCCCGGTTGGTTCGCCGGAACGAAAAACTCCATGTTGCGATCGTAGGCGGCCGCCTGGTACCCGAGGGGCGCGCCGATGCCGCTGCCCATTTCGCCGAGCGCCGGCGTGCTCGTCGTGTACGACGTGCCCGACTGCGCCGCGACTTCGCCACCTGCCCAGAAGGCTTGCGCCGTGTTCGCCATCGATCCCACGATCGGCAACGCCGCAGTCTTGAAAATACTAGACGGATAGTTGCCGATGGCGACGCCGTTCACGAACACGAACCAGCCTTTTCCGTTGGCCGTGTTCACGGTCTCGAAGGTCACCTCGTTCGGTTTCGCGCCGATCTGACTCGGTGTGAAGACCGACATGTTCGGCGTGAACTGCGGCGTTCCGGGCTTCGCCGGGATCTGCACGAAAGGATCGGTCACGTGATTGGCGCACGCGAGGCAGTTGCCCGCGGCTTCGTCACAGCCGCACTTCGGGGCGCCGCCAGGATCGTTGGCGTAGGCGCCGGTCTTCCAATAGCCATCTTGCGTCGAGTAGACGAAGAGATGCGGCAGATTGGGGTTTTGAGTGGACGTGAAAAAGGCGGGTTCCATGATCCACCCCATCTCCACGCTCTGCGTACAGTCCGTCGTGCACGCCTTGCACTGAGTGAGGTCGGAAACTCCGTTGCCGCTGAACGTCCACGTCTGCGACAGGCTGTGCCCGAAGGAATCAGTGCTTGGCGCATAAACGGAAGAGATCACCGAACCGCCTTGCACGGGTTGCGCGGGACAGACGGTTTGCCCGGCTGCGCAGGGCGGCGCGGTCCCATCGAGAACCTGGGAGCACGCCGCGTTCAACCCGCAAACGGCGGGCGATCCCGTGAACGCGATCGGGAACTCTGCGATGACGTGAAAGAACCCCGGAACGTCTTGGGACTGCGGCCCTGCCGGCGGACGGATCGGGGGCAGCGAACGCAGCTTCAAATAGGCGTCGAGGCCGCCTGCGGCCTGAATCTGCGCCGGCGTCTTACGGATGAAGGGAACCGTGTTCCCCGTGCAACGCCGCCCGCTGCCGTTCTCGTCGAGCTCGCCGTTGAAGGCGACGGCCTCGGCGAACAGATCGCGTGCCTTCGGATCGCGCTTCGCCGCGGACGGCGGCTCAGGCGCTTCCGGAATTTCGACCTGTTCCCCTTGCGCAACTCGTGCACGCACCGACGGCTGCGCATAGAAGTCGATGCAGTCCACGTCCTCGCCGAACTTCGTCCGGAACGAGTGCGCCACGTCCTTCGCCGTGTAGAACGAATCCAGATACGCTCGTACCCGCGCCGCTTCCTCCGCCGAGACTGCGGCAGTGCTCGTTGCCGTAGGCGCCGTTCCGGTGTCGGTCTTTGCGCCGTCATCGGTGAGCGTCACCCCCGCGCCGGAACACCCCTCCAACAAAGCGCAGAAGCCGAGTAGCGACGAAGCGGCGAACGCTCGTCGAACGATCTTCGGGCGCGGTCCGTAAGCATGGATATTGGTCATTTTCGTGCCTCCACTCCGAACGCAGTTCGACGCTCGGGGAAAAACGGTCCTCGACCGCTCCCCGCGCCGCGACGCCCGTGACAGCAAGCATCGCGCCGCCGCGCGTAGCTCCGCATCCTTCGACGATTCTCGATCCGCCCCGGACGCCGCCGTGCAGCCCGATGCTCGAGTCGCGAGCCCGCCGTGCAGCGTGCTGCACGCGCCTGGCAGCTTCGCGCGAAGTCGTGCAGATCGGCGCGCTGCGCCTCGCTCGGTCAGTGGAAGGTCCCCGTGGGCTTGGGGTCTGGCCCCTGGTGGCCAACTCCGGCGCGCGCCAGGGAGAGAGCAACGACTCCTCCTTGTTCCGGCAAATCCAGGCTGTTACTTTGGAAGGTCGGAGGTCTCTCAAATGACGGCACGTCGGGTCGCCCTGGTTTGCTTTTGCGTCAGTGCTTGCTCGAGCAGCGGTGGA
>Ga0265320_10003597_pt1 | contig 10363 bp, 11 predicted proteins | sample 4827metaG_FD_202087 | JGI IMG/M metagenome (GOLD analysis project Ga0265320, IMG submission 202087) | Rhizosphere microbial communities from Carex aquatilis grown in University of Washington, Seatle, WA, United States - 4-8-27 metaG | ecosystem: Host-associated > Plants > Roots > Rhizosphere >...
GTCCAACCCGCGCATGACGAGGGTCAGCGGGCCCTTCGGCTTGGGCGGCTCGATCGGTGCCGGCGGCGCGGCGGCGGCCGCGTGGGCAGCGGGCTTGGCGGCCGGCTTCGCCGCCGGTGCGGCCTGCACGGCGACCGATCCTATCGCGAGCGCGGCTGCGCCGAGCAGCAGAACGTTACGGGTGCGCACTGGGAGTGCTCGGAGCTGGTTGCGGCGCGGGCTTCTGCTGGTTGTTGTTGCCGCCGCCGATGAAGCGGCCGACCAGGCCCATCAGATCGACCGCGCCTTGGACGTTGGTGATCTGCCCACCCGGCTTCAGCATCGTGTCGCTGCCGCCCGGCGAGATCGACAGATAGGAGCCACCGAGCAGGCCCGAGGACGTCACCATCAACGACGAATCGTCGGGGATCGGAATGTCCTTGTGGATGCTCAGATGAAGGGTGACCAGATAGGTCTTGGGATCGAGCGTCAGCCCGTCGACCGCGCCGATCTTGATTCCCGACAGGCGCACATCGGTGCCGGTGGCGATGCCGTCGACGCGCGGCATGCGCGCGGTGATCTCGTAGCCCGTCAGGCCGCCGGAATTCGTCGTGGTGTAGGTGTACCAGAGAAACGCCGCGGCGATCGCCACGACGATCGCCCCGATGATCGTCTCGACCGTGTTGTTGCCCATGTTCTACTCCGGCTTCCACGCCTGATAATCGCCCGTCGCGTGCGGGCGCACGCCGCCCGCCAGCAGGCTGCCGTCCGGACGATAGGCCTCCGCCGTGCCCGTCAGATTGGGCCGGTGCTCCTTCTCCCAGGACTTGGTCTTGAAGGGTGCGGTGGTCGGCGGATCGGCAAAGGTATGATGCAACCAGCCATGCCAATCGGGCGGCACGCGACTGGCTTCGACCAAGCCGTTGTAGATCACCCACCGGCGACTGCCCTTTTTCGACTGATAGTAGCGATTGCCGTATTTGTCGGTACCGACGAGCGCGCCCGAGAACCAGGTCGTCGTCAGCGTCCCGAGCGTGGCGCCGTGCCACCAGGCGTAGAGCATGCGGATGAAGGACATAGACCGGGCAGACCCCCTGGAATCGACGGCCGCGAATATAGGTGGCGACGCGGCATGATGCCATTGAGACATGGGCGACACGGTGACCTTTTGAGGCAGGCGGGCAAAGCAGCCGCCACGCCAACCCTGCTTTGCCCGCCTGCAGGTTTCGTCGTGGGATGACTATCCACAATCGATCCAAAAAGGTCCGTCGAGTTCCGACTGTCATAATCGCGAAAAAATTTTCTGCGCGATTCCGGTTAACCGCTTGACAGGGCCTTTTCCCCAACAAAAACGCACCTTCACATACCCACCACATATGGTGGGTAAGATTTCGTTTACTACTTTTCGCTTGCGAGCGTTTTCGAACGGTGCCCATACTTGGGGCCTGTCGCTCCTCGCGACACCAAATCTGGCGGACGGAATTCACCCCCCCGCCGAGGTTCCTGCCACACAGGTAGCGGGCCCGGCGACGGAGAACTGTCCCCGAAACGGTGGCGCGGAGGCGACGGAACAGGGGCCATTCGCTTAGCCGGGGATCTTACATCATGCGCATTCGCCGTCACTTCACGGTCGAGGGTCAGTCGCCCTACGAAGGCATCGAATTTCGGTCCGCCACGAGCGAAATCCGAAACCCCGACGGCTCGGTCGTGTTCTCCCAGACCGGGATCGACGTGCCGGCGAGCTGGAGCCAGGTCGCCTGCGACGTGCTCGCGCAGAAATATTTCCGCAAGGCAGGCGTCCCCACCGCGCTGAAGCCCGTGCCGGAGGACGGCATCCCGGAGTTCCTGTGGCGCAAGACGGGCGACACGAAAGAAACGCGCGGCGAGAACTCGGCCACGGAGGTGTTCGACCGCCTTGCCGGCACCTGGGCCTATTGGGGCTGGAAGGGCGGCTATTTCGACTCGGAAGCCGACGCGCGCGCCTTCAAGGACGAACTCTCCTACATGCTGGCGAACCAGATGGCGGCGCCCAACAGCCCGCAATGGTTCAACACCGGCCTGCATTGGGCGTACGGAATCGACGGCCCGAGCCAGGGTCACTACTACGTCGACCACAAGACCGGCCGGTTGACCAAGTCCGCGAGTTCTTACGAGCACCCGCAGCCACATGCCTGCTTCATCCAGTCCGTCGCCGATGACCTCGTCAACGAGGGTGGCATCATGGATTTGTGGACGCGCGAGGCGCGGCTGTTCAAATACGGCTCGGGCACCGGCACGAACTTCTCCTCGTTGCGCGGCGAGAACGAGAGGCTGTCGGGCGGCGGCAAGTCGAGCGGCCTGATGAGCTTCCTGAAGATCGGCGACCGCGCGGCGGGCGCGATCAAGTCGGGCGGCACCACGCGGCGCGCCGCGAAGATGGTCATCGTCGACGTCGATCATCCCGATATCGAGCAGTTCATCGAGTGGAAGGTGATCGAGGAGCAGAAGGTCGCCGCGATGGTCGCCGGCTCCAAGCTCGCCGAGCGTCATCTCAAGGCGGTGCTGAAGGCCTGCATCAACTGCCAGGGCTCCAACGACGACTGCTTCGACCCGAAGAAGAATCCGGCGCTGCGCCGCGAGGTGAAGGCCGCGCGCAAATCGATGATCCCGGACAACTATATCGAACGCGTCATCTCCTTCGCCAAGCAGGGTTTCAAGGAGATCGACTTCAAGGTCTACGACACCGATTGGGACTCGGAAGCCTATCTGACGGTCAGTGGCCAGAACTCCAACAACTCGGTGCGCGTGACGGACGCGTTCCTGGACGCGGTGCTGGAAGACAAGGACTGGAACCTCACCTATCGCGGCTCGAACAAGATCGCCAAGACGGTGAAGGCGAGCGAGTTGTGGGAGAAGATTTCCTATTCCGCCTGGGCCTGCGCCGATCCGGGCATCCAGTTCCATTCCACCATCAACGATTGGCACACCTGCCCGGCGGGCGGCGACATCCGCGCCTCCAACCCGTGCTCCGAATACATGTTCCTGGACGACACGGCGTGCAATCTCGCCTCGCTGAACCTGATGGCATTCAGGAAGGACGTCGACGGCGGCGCCAAAGTGTTCGACGTCGAAGCGTTCGAGCATGGTTGCCGGCTGTGGACCGTGGTGCTCGAGATTTCGGTGCTGATGGCGCAGTTCCCGTCCAAGGAGATCGCGCAGCTTTCCTACGACTACCGCACGCTCGGCCTGGGCTTCGCCAATATCGGCGGCCTTCTGATGGCGGCGGGCATCTCCTACGACAGTCGCGAAGGCCGTGCGATCGCCGGCGCGATCAGCGCCGTGATGACCGGCGTCTCCTACGCCACCTCGGCCGAAATGGCGGGCGAACTGGGGCCGTTCCCGGAATACGCCAAGAACAAGGACGCGATGCTGCGCGTGATGCGCAACCATCGCCGCGCCGCGCATGGCGAGAAGACCGGCTATGAGGGGCTGGCCACCCTGCCCGTGCCGCTCGATCTCGCGGCGGTGGCGAACAAGGAGCTGGCCTTCGCGGCCCAACGCGCCTGGGACGACGCGGTGTCCTTGGGCGAAGGCTTCGGCTATCGCAACGCGCAATCGACCGTGATCGCGCCGACCGGCACGATCGGTCTCGTCATGGATTGCGACACCACCGGCGTGGAGCCGGACTTCGCGCTGGTGAAGTTCAAGAAGCTGGCCGGCGGCGGCTATTTCAAGATCATCAACCGCTGCGTGCCCGAGGCGCTGCAGACGCTGCAATACGGCCAGGCGCAGATCGACGACATCGTCGCCTATGCGGTCGGCCACGGCACGCTGGAAGGTTTCGCCGGCGCGCTCAACCACGAGGCGCTGCGCGCCAAGGGCTTCGGCGACGATCAGATCGAGAAGATCGAGGGCGCGCTGGAATCGGCGTTCGACATCCGCTTCGTGTTCAACAAGTGGACGCTGGGCGCGGCGTTCTGCGCCGACGTGCTGAAGATCGAGGCCGCCGCGCTGGACGCGCCGGACTTCGACATGCTCAAGACGCTGGGCTTCTCCAAGGCCGAGATCGACCTCGCCAATCTGCATGTCTGCGGGGCGATGACGCTGGAAGGCGCGCCGCACCTTAAAGAGCAGCACCTGGCGGTGTTCGATTGCGCCAATCCGTGTGGCCGCATCGGCAAGCGCGCGCTGTCGGTCGACAGCCATATCGAGATGATGGCCGCGGTGCAGCCCTTCGTCTCGGGCGCGATCTCCAAGACCATCAACATGCCCAACAGTGCGACGGTCAAGGAGTGCGGCGAGAGCTATATCAAGTCGTGGCGTCTGGGCCTGAAGGCCAATGCGCTCTATCGCGACGGCTCCAAGCTCAGCCAGCCGCTGGCGAGCCAAGTGCTGCAAATCGACGACGAGGAAGAAGACGAGGCCGTAGAGTTGCCCGTGGCGGCGCGCACGACCGTCGTCACCGAGCGGATCGTGGAGCGCGTGATCGAACGCATCCGCGAGCGCGAACGCGAGAAGCTGCCGCAGCGCCGCAAGGGCTATACCCAGAAGGCGATCGTCGGCGGGCACAAAGTCTATCTGCGCACCGGAGAGTACGAAGACGGCCGCATCGGCGAGATATTCATCGACATGCACAAGGACGGCGCGGCGTTCCGCAGCCTGATGGATGCTTTCGCCATCGCGATCTCCATGGGCCTGCAATACGGCGTGCCGCTGGAAGAGTTCGTGGACGCCTTCACCTTCACGCGCTTCGAGCCGGCCGGCATGGTGATCGGCAACGACTCGATCAAGAACGCCACCTCGATCCTGGATTACATCTTTCGCGAGCTGGCCGTCTCCTATCTCGGCCGCAACGATCTGGCGCATGTTCAGCCGGAGGGCGACGAGGATGTCGGCGTCGGCACCGATGAGGGCGGCGACGGCGCGCGGGACGTCCGGCGCGTGGTCTCGCCGGGCTTTGTGCGCGGCCGCATCCCGCGCACCATTGCGGTGGTGCGCGGCGGCGCCGCCCTGAAAGTCGACCCGCATGCCGAGCACGCCCATGTCCACGAGACGCACAGCGAGGTCAGCGAGTTCCTCACCGCCGACGACGTGGATGTCGGCGAGGCGCTGAGCGAGATCCGCGCCAGCGTGCTGGCCGAGATGTCGAATCCTGTCGGCGAGCTGGTCGACGCGCTGGGCAATTCGCTGCGCGAACGCGCCGAAACCGCCGCGACGAAGGCCGGCAAGGTGCGCGAACTCCAGGCCAAGCGCGCCGCCGAGGCCCGCATGAAGGGCTATGAAGGCGACGCCTGCGGCGGCTGCGGCAACTTCACCCTGGTGCGCAACGGAACCTGCATGAAGTGCAACACCTGCGGCTCGACGAGCGGCTGCAGCTGAGGAAGAAAGATGTATAGCTTTGATCTAATGCGGAGCGATGAGCTGTTTTGGGTTCACTGGCGTCTTTGTGACCTTTCCCGAACGGCGCTCATGAAGGGCCGAACGGAACGATGGAAGAAACTGAAGCAAGCTCAGCATGAGGCCGCGATAATTCTCGGTACCCGTTAGATCACACCGAACACCTCGCGATGGGTGGGAAGGGGTGGGTGGCTCGCGCTCCCACCCCTTCCGCTTTAGAGCCGTTCTTTTCGGCATCTTATCGGTTGTCATGGCCCGCGAATGCGGGCCACCCAGTTGGTGAGCTGCGAGCGGTGGTCCAGACTTAGATGTTACGCGCCTTTGAAAGATTTTCGAAGACGTCACCTGGGTGGCCCGCATTCGCGGGCCATGACAGCGTTAGGTCAGTTGGGAGAGAACGGGAACGGGAATCAGCTAGGCTTGGTTGGCGCAGGACGGAGGACGAACATGACCAAACAACTCGTTGAAGTGCTCGACCGCATCGGCCGGGTCGTCGACCGCTACACGATCGAGCTCGAAGATGCCGATTGCCATGACCTCGAATATGAGGAGACGGCGCTGATCCTGGCGCAGAATTCCGGGCGCCTCGAAGCGGCCGAGCATGTGCATTTGCGCGCGCGCTGCGTGAAATAAAGGGAGCGAAAGCGCTGTTCGCGCGTTTGCAGGCCATGCCGTATCTCGATTCCTCCGATATCTCCTCCGTCTGGTATGACGGGGCGCGGCGCACCTTACGGGCGACATTTCGCCGGGACGGCAAGACCTTTGTCTACGAAGGCGTTTCGCCGGACGAATACGACGACCTGATGGCCGGTTCGGTTCGCGCGCTGACGCTCGAACGGTTCAACGCCCAGATCCGCGACAGCCATCCTTTCCACGAATTCTGACGCCGCCGCCGGTTCGTGTTAGCATCGCGCGATGAAAATTCTCGCCGCCGCGCTGGCGTTCGCCTGCCTCATCTCCCCTGCCCTCGCCGCCGCCGATTGGAACGGCACCTGGGCCGGCAATTGGCAGAACGGTGATGGCGTGCAGATCGTCATGGCGGGCAACGACGCCATCACGCTCTATCTTCATGGCGACTATCTCTCCGAAGATCTGCACGCAGCGGTGTCGGCGGGCGGCAAGACGCTTACCATCACATGGCGGCACGGACACGCGACGCTCACGCGCGATGGCGACGACACGGCGCGCGCCGTTCTTGCCGAGCCCGGCCACACGGACCTCGCATTCACTGTCAAGCGCGACCCGTGAATGGCGCGCGGTTTTGTTGAGCAATTTCATTGCTCCAAGTGATTCGCCATGTTGTGGAAAACTGATTCGCGCGACTCGACTCGCGCAAAAAACAGGAGCAATCTTTTCGGGCGTCTGGGGCACCCGCGCACACGGGAAACGCCCAAGGCACCTGCAAAGGCGACCGACGCACACCTTGCACCGGACGGGGAAGGCGAGAGCCGGAAACGGATCGGAGTGCGGCAAGGGCCGCGGAAAGCGTTCTAGAACGCTGACGTGGACCGAGAATCCAGGGAACGGCGGGGAAACCGTTCAAGCTGGGCGCGAGACGCGGAGCATGACCGCGCAAGCGTGATGCGGAAGGCCCAACGAAAGGCGGGCGGGAAGCGTCGAAAAGATCGCACCGGACCGAGGCGGCCGGCGCTGCAAGGCGCGGGACACGATACGGAAAACCAGTGTGCTGACCGTGGACGGGGGCCATCGCGAGGGGCCTCCGTTTGCGTTTGTGGGTGTTCCCAAACTGTCATGGCCCGCGAATGCGGCCACCCAGGTGACACCTGCGCGGACCCGCAAATTGATTTCGTCGCGCCGTCGGCAGAAATCGTGGCGCACCAACTGGGTGGCCCGCATTCGCGGGCCGTGACACTTGGGGAGATCACGCACGCTCGACCCGGCAACTGAAACAGCCGCGCCGCGCGTAGTGGACGTGGAGATAATCCACCGCTGGGTCAGCGAAGAATTTTTCGAACAGAGGGCGCGGATCGCTCTCCACCACATCGGCGTCGGTCATCATGCCATCGCCGTCATAGGCGCGAACGGCCAGCAGGCGCCCGTCGAACACCGGCGGCAGTTGGTCGATGCGGTCGAACCGTTCGCGCCCTGCCCGCACATAGATCGGACCCGAGGCGCGATAGGGCGCGTGCGCCACATGATGTGCGAAGGCAAGCAAAATGACCTGCTCGCCCGGCGCGGCGTCTTCCAACGAGACGCGGCAGGGCGCGCTCCTGGGCGCGTCGATCCGAACCCGCCGCATGCTGCGCTCGGCCAGGGCGGCATCGTCGAGGGCGAAGAGCGGGGCAAATTGGGCGGCTTCGAGCCCGCGGATACGGAAGGACATCGGACATCTCCTCTGGAATGCACGCCCACTCTGGCGGCGGCACCCGGGCGAAACGACCCGGTTCTTGCGCCGGCACGCCGCTTGCGACGCCAGCGGCAGGAGTTTCACTTTGGGACAGCCCGTGTCGCGTTTTGCCGCTCTCGTCGTTGGCCTGCTGATGGTCCTGGGCTCGCGCGCCCTGGCGGCGCCGGCCTATGACGCGGCGGCTGTGGCGCGCATCCATGCCGCGATCGTCGACTGTCCCGGCTGCAACCTCGCCGGCGCGGACCTCACCAACACCTGCGTCAAGGCGAAGAACCTGACCGGCGCGAATTTCGACGGCGCCACCGCGGTCCTGATGTGCATGTCCTACGCGAATTTCACGCGCGCGAGCTTCCGCGGCACCGATCTCTCCGGGGCCAATCTGGCGCATGCCACGCTCGAAGACGCCGATCTGACCGGCGCGATCATGGACATTACCTCGATCAAGGGCACCGACCTGTCGCGCGCGAAGGGCCTGACCCAGACGCAGCTCGACCAGGCTTGCGGCGACGCCGACACGCGCGTGCCGGCGGGCCTGACGGTGCATCTATGCACCTGATCCGATTCAAAGCTTCCTCCGAGTGACACCTCGGCCCCATCCGCGGATGTACCGGATGGGGCCTTTTTTTCTGCTGTATCCGGCGCCGGTGGGCCAGCCTAGTATTCCGCCGAGCTTTTGGCGGCCCCCACCATGCACTCGGGATCTTGTCTTTGCGGAGCGGTGAGGTTTCGGGTCGCGGACGAATTGCACGCACCCGATGCCTGCCATTGTACGCAATGCCGCAAGCAATCGGGACACTATTGGGTATCGAGCAATGTGAAGCGGACGTCGCTGACACTGGACGACACCGAAAAATTGACGTGGTACCGCTCGTCGGATGCGGTGCGGCGCGGCTTCTGTTCGGTGTGCGGCAGCTTCCTGTTCTGGGACCCGGTCGGGATGGACATCATCGCCATCGGCATGGGCGCCTTCGATCGCCCGACTGGCACGCACCTGGAAAAACACATTTTCGTTGCGGAGAAGGGCGATTACTACGGCATAACCGACGATCTGCCGCAGAAGAGCGGGTATTGAACATGAACCGGACGGTTTGCATCCTCCTGGCTGCACTTGGCGCACTGGCCCAGCCGGCGGCGGCCTCGGAATCGGCGTGCGAAACGCACGCGTTCGAGGGCAGCAATTTCACCGTGTGCGCATTCGACTCGCGGCGCGACGAGCTTCGTCTGGTCTGGACCACGCCGTCGGGCACCGCCTTGCGCGGCTTCGACAAGCTGGCGGACGGCCTCGGCACGGATCGCGTTCGCGTGCGGTTCGCGATGAATGCCGGCATGTTCGAGGAAGACGGCAAACCGCTCGGCCTGTATGTCGAGGGCGGGGTCGTGCGACGGCCGTTGAACATGCGCAGCGGCGGCGGGAACTTCTATCTGAAGCCGAACGGGGCATTCTTGCTGCGGCGCGACGGCACACTCGGCGTGGAAACCAGCGATGCGCTGACGAACGAGCCGGCGGCACCCCTCTATGCGACGCAGTCGGGGCCGATGTTGGTGATCGACAACGCGTTCAACCCGAATATTGCGGCCGACGGGCCGTCGCACAACATCCGCAACGGCGTCGGGCTGCGCGACGCGCACACGGCCCTGTTCGCGATCAGCGACGAGCCGGTATCGTTCGGCCGGCTGGCGCGGTTGTTTCGCGACGAGCTTGGATGCCGCAACGCGCTGTATTTCGACGGCACGATCTCGAGCGCCTGGATCCCCGCCGAACGGCGCATGGATGTCGCCAAGCCGCTCGGACCGATGGTTGTGGTGCTGGCCCGCCCGTGACCGTCAGTTCGAGATGTGAAGCGTAGCCAGCATCGGCCGCAGCGCCGCCAGGGCATTGCGGTCTGCCGCCTGCGCCGACACATAGATGGCCGATCCGCCGGCGCGCGGCGTCGCGATGTAGAGCGAAGCGTAGTTCTCCGGGCAATCAAGTCTGGGATTTTCCCGAGCGACCCGGAGCGCGGCGGCGCGCCCGTCGACGACAATCCGTTCCGCCGCATAGCAGACTCTGGGCTCGGAATCGTCGCCGTCGCCGACGGTTGGCCCGGAGCGGATGACGACGCGCATTTGAGCGGCGCGAACCGTCCAGGTCCGAACGCCGGGGCTTTGCGCCAGCACGGCAGCGGTGCCCGGCGGCGCCATGAGCGACAGATCGCCGGCCGCCACGGGGCGCCAGTCATCCGGAAGCTCTGCCGCATCCGCCACGGCGCAGCACAGCAGCACCGCACCGAGCGCGGCAACGATCCGCATCAACGTCCTACTCCGCTGCTTGCGGCAGCTCCCGCTTCTTCCAGCGCAGTATAGGCTTGCGCGCGGCCGCGGTCTCGTCCAGGCGGCGGCGCGGTGCGAGCCGGGGGGCGCCGGCGAAGCGCTCGGTCTTCTTCGCCTTGGCCTCCAGCGCGAGCTGGCGCAGGACATGGATGAAGCGGTCGAGCGATTCCTTCGATTCCGATTCCGTCGGCTCGATCAACATCGCGCCATGGACGACGAGCGGGAAATACATCGTCATCGGGTGATAGCCCTCGTCGATCATCGCCTTGGCGAAGTCGAGCGTGGTGACGCCGGTGCCGTCGAGGAAGCGGTCGTCGAACAGCGCCTCGT
>Ga0265320_10003598_pt1 | contig 10362 bp, 10 predicted proteins | sample 4827metaG_FD_202087 | JGI IMG/M metagenome (GOLD analysis project Ga0265320, IMG submission 202087) | Rhizosphere microbial communities from Carex aquatilis grown in University of Washington, Seatle, WA, United States - 4-8-27 metaG | ecosystem: Host-associated > Plants > Roots > Rhizosphere >...
GTCCAGGACGTCGGCGAACGTCTTGTGGTACAGCTCGTCGACCGCGTCGTCACCGGCCGCCACCTGGCGCGCCTTGGCCTCATCGATGTCGATCAGGGCGAGCAGCACCCCACGCACCAGGTCGGCCACCGCACGGGCCATCGCCGGCAGGCCAAGGTAGCCCGCCAGGGGCGGCTGGGGGGCCAGTTTGCGGGCCTGCTTGGCCACCGATGTCGCGTGGTCACCCATGCGCTCGAGCTCGTAGGTGACGTGGTCCAGGGCCAGCAGGAAGCGCAGGTCGCGCGCCACCGGCGACTGGGTGGCGATGGTCGTGACGATCAGCGAGGAGACCTCGCGCTGGACCTCGTTGACGCCGCGGTCGCGGGTCATGACCCCAAGCGCCGCCTCGGCATCGTGGTCGACCAGGGCCTGCAGGGCGGCCAGGATCTGCTGCTCCACGAGGCTGCCCATGCGCAGCACGCCATCCTTGACGGAGCGCATCTGCGCATCGAGCATCTCGCGGCTGGGGTGGTGACCGCCGGTGAGGGTCGTCTCGGTGCTCATCCGAAGCGCCCTGAGATGTAATCCTCGGTGAGTTGCTGCTTCGGACTGGTGAAGATCTCGCTCGTCGGCCCGACCTCCACGAGATACCCCGCCCGGTCCTCACCCATCGTGAGGAACGCGGTCGCGTCGCTGACGCGCGACGCCTGCTGCATGTTGTGCGTCACGATCACGATGGTGTAGTCCGCCTTGAGGTGCGACATGAGCTCCTCGACTTGGAGGGTGGCCACTGGGTCCAGGGCCGAGCACGGTTCGTCCATCAGCAGCACCTTCGGCTCGAGAGCGAGGGCCCTCGCGATACAGAGGCGTTGCTGCTGGCCTCCGGACAGAGACGTACCGCCGTGTCGGAGCTTGTCTTTGACCTCGTTCCACAGGGCTGCGCGGGTCAGGCAGCGCTGGACGAGGTCGTCTTCGGCGGCCTTGCCTTTGACCACGCCGTTGAAGCGTGCAGGTGCTGCGACGTTGTCGTAGATCGTCATGGTCGGGAACGGGTTCGGCTGCTGGAACACCATCCCGATGGTCCGGCGGACGGCAGCCGGCTCGATCATTGGATCGTAGATGTCGACGCCCTGGTACAGCACCTGCCCTGAGCTGCGAGCACCGGGCACGACTTCGTGCATCCGGTCGAGGCACCGCAACAGGGTCGACTTGCCGCTGCCGGAGGGTCCGATGATCGCGGTGATCGCCCTGGCATTGATGTCCAGGGAGATCTCTCGCACCGCTCGACGCTGGCCATACCACGCGCTCAGGTCGCGCACCGTCATGGCCACTTCGGTCGGCGGCCTGACGGAACCGGCCGCTGGCTCTTGACGCGCCCCAGGGACGCCGCCTGGGTCTGCCCCTGACTCGCTCATCTCAGGCGTTTCCACAGTCAAGAGCGGTTCCTCCGAACGGGTCGTCATCGACTACTCCCTGCCAGACGCCGGCGCGCGGTCAGCCAGCGCCCGGCAAGGTTGAAGCCCAGGACGATCAGGATCAGCAGCAACGCCGCGCCGAACGCCCGATCACGCGCGGCATCGAACGCCGAGTTCAGAGCGTTCCGGTAGATCAGGAGAGGAAGCGCCTGCATGGGTTGATTCAGGTCCAGGGTGAAGAAGTTGTTGCCAAGCGACGTGAAGATGAGCGGAGCGGTCTCGCCGATCGCCCGAGAGACCCCGAGCAGGATCCCCGTGATGATGCCCGAGAGGCCCACCGGAACGAACACCGACATGATGGCACGCCACCGCGCGAGGCCCAGGGCGCGGGCCCCTTCAGCGATGGGCCGTGGTGTCAGCCGCAGGATCTCCTCGGCCGACACGGTCACGACCGGGAGCATGACGATGGCCAGGGCAAGCGATCCGGCGAGTCCCGAGAAGTGGCCCTCGGTCACGACCACACTCGTGTAGATGAAGATCCCGACCACGATGGACGGGAGGCCGGCCAGGACGTCGATAAGGAATCGGGCGGCTTGCGCCAACCGGCCGCCGACCTCGACGGCGAAGACGGCCATCCCGAGCGCGATCGGCACTGCGATCAGCGTTGCCAGGCCGGTCATCTCGAGCGTCCCTACCAGGGCATTGCGCACCCCTCCGCCGGTGGCGCTCAGGTCGGCCGGCGGGTCCTGGAGGAGGAAGTCCAGGCTGAGCATGCTGCGGATGCCGTTCGCGAATACATACCCGAACACGGCCACGAGGGGGATCAGGGCGACGATCAGGGCGATCGCCGCGCAGATCACCAGGAGGTTGGCCTTGACCCGCCGGCGGCCGTCTGTCGGGGCGAAGGCGGCGACCGCCTCAGAAGCCACTCCGCAACCCTCCGGTGAATCGATTGCGGATGGTGATGGCCCCGGCGTTCACCAGTACTGAGATCACCAGCAGGACGGTGCCGAGGGCGATGAGGGCCTCGGGATGGAGCGTCTCCGTCGCCTCGTTGAACTCATTGGCGATCACGCTCGCCAGCGTGAACCCGGGCGCGAAGATCGACGTGCCGATGTTGTTCGAATTGCCGACCACGAGGGTCACCGCGATGGTCTCGCCGATCGCTCGCCCGAGGCCCAGGACGATGGCGGCCAGGAGACCTGCCTTCCCGATGGGGATGGTGACGGTCCGAGCGACGTCCCAGCGGGTGCCGCCCAAAGCCAGGACTGCTTCCCGCTGGAGGCGGGGAGTGGAAGCGAACACTTCGCGTGTCACAGCCGAGATGATGGGCACCGTCATGACCGCCAGGATCACGGCAGCCGCGAAGTAGCTGGGGCCGGGCGTGGGCGGCCCCAGGAACGGCACCACCTTCCCCAGGGTGCCGGCGACGGCCTGCTCGAGGGGGCGCATCACCGGCACGAGAACCAGCAGGCCCCAGAGGCCGTAGACGACTGACGGCACTGCAGCGAGCAGATCCACGGCGACCCCGAGCGGGCCACGCAGACGGGCCGGGGCGAGGTCGGTCAGCAGCAGCGCGATGAGGACCGAGATGGGGACCGCGATGAGCAGAGCGAGCAGGCTGGTGAGGACCGTGCCGTAGATGAACGGCCACGCGCCGTAGATGGTGAACGACGGCTCCCACTTCGTCCCGGTCAGGAAGCCGATGATCCCGAACTTCTCGTAGACCGGCGCGGCGGTCACGAAGCTGCCGACCATCATGAAGCCAAGGACCAGCGTGGTTCCCACCGCCAACGCGGCGAGCACGCCACGGAAGGTCAGATCACCGGTCCAGCGGCGGCGCCGTAAGCCGATTCGATCCACCGCTTCAGTGGCGTCGGGTGAACCAACCGAGTCAGTCATCTAGCAGGACATCCACTCTGACAGATTGACGATGCCCCGGGGATGGCCTCATCCCCGGGGCATCGAGGTGGTGCTGCAAAGGCTATGGCAGGAGGGGGGTGCCGGCCCAGTTGATCGAGCGCACGGCGGCTTCGTCCTGGGCGACCAGGTTGGGCGGCAGGGCACCGTAGATCAGGGGCGCCGAGTCGGCCTGACCGGCATGGATGGCCCACCAGATGAAGTCGACCAGGGAGTTCGCCCGGTCCTGGCTCTTCAGGACCTTCGACAGATCCTGGTAGACGATGATCCATGTCGTGCCAGCGATCGGATAGCCCTGCGGTGACGCAGAGTTCACGAGGTCGAAGCGGAGGTCGGGCGGATACGACGGCAGGTTGGCGGCCTGGGCGATGGAGTCGAGCGACGCGGTGATGTAGTTGCCGCTGGAATTCTGGACGTCCGCGAACGGGATCTTGTTCTGGATGGCGTAAGCCACGTCGATGTAGCCCACGCCACCGTCGGTCGCCTTCACGCCCTGGGTGACGCCCTCATTGCCGCTGGCGCCCTGTCCGACGGGCCAGGCGACCGTCTTGCCGGCGGACTTGGTCTTGTCGCCGCCGCCGACGTTGGTGACCCAGTCCGGGCTGACCGCGGTCAGGTACTTGGTGAAGATGCTGGTCGTACCCGACCCATCGGAGCGATGGACCACGCTGATCGCGGTACTCGGCAGACTGAGGCCAGGATTCGCGGCCGTCAGAGCCGGATCGTTCCAGGTCGTGATCTTGCCCAGGAAGATGTTGGCGATGATGTCGGGCGTCATCTTGATCGCCGCAGAGAGCCCGGTCAGGTTGTAGGCCACGACCACGGCACCGAAGGTCGTCGGGATCTCTACCGGCGTGCCGTTGGCCGCGGCCGTGGAGATCTCGCTGTCGGCGAGATACGCGTCGGATGCGCCGAAGTCGACCGTATTCTGCTGCCAGGCCTTGACGCCACCGCCGGAGCCGATGGATTGGTAGTTGATCTGCACGGCGCACTTGGCGAGGTAGTCACCCGCCATCTTGGTCAGCAGCGGGTTGATGAACGTGGAGCCGGCGCCGTTCAGCTGACCGTCGCCCTTCGAGCACCGGTAGGTCACTGGGGCCGCACTTGTGGCGGCCGTGCCGGACGTGCCAGGCGTGCTCGAGGCGGCCGGTGGCGTGGTCACAGCGACCGGAGCGGTCGTGGCAGGTGCGGTCGTCGCTCCGGCGCCGCAGGCAGCGACGGCCATGAGCGCGGCAAGGGTGATGGCGCCGAACCGACCGGCGCGAGCGATGTGGGTCACCGTGTCCTCTCCTCAGGCATGGGTGGTGGACGCATCTCGACTGTCATGCGCAGGGCCAGCCTGGGCCGAGCCCGTCAACGCTTTGTTGCCGGTCCGCACCCCGTCGTTAACATCCGGTCGCCCTCCACGAAACGCCACGAAGGGCACTAGCTGCCTCGGATCGCCTGCCCTTCGGCCCCCATCCGCGTGACGCTCGGCACCTTGCACATCTCAGGGCTTGGTGAGATGTTCATCCGGTGCTGAGGCGTGTGTGGCCCCGGCCTTGGGAGTCCGCCAGATGCTCTGCCACGAATGCGCTCGGGTGGGTCGGCCGGAGCCCGCCGTCGGTGCGTGCCGCTTCTGCTCGGTGGGGCTGTGCAAACCTCACCTCGTCGCGTCCTTCGAGAGCGAGATCCAGCCGCAGTACGCCTGCGACCATCATCCCGACCGTCCGTTCGAGACCATGCGCACGCCAGCGGAGCGCCCGCTCGCGATGACCTCCCTATGAGGTCCCTGCTGGCGCGGCTCGAGGACTTCCGCCTCCTGCCGCTGTTCGTCCTGGTCAGCATGGCGGCCGGCATCGTCATCGGGAACGCCCTGCGGATCTCCGACTTCACCTTGACACCGCCGATCGACGCGCTCAAGGCCATCGTCGGGGGCACGTTCGAGCCGAACGTCCCGAACGCGATCAGCCTGGGCGTCCCGATCGGCCTGTTCGCGATGATGTATCCGGCGATGACGAACGTGCGCTTGACCGAGGTCGGCCGTGCCTTCCGCTCGCCCAAGCAGCTCGCGGTCGTGCTGGCCTTCAACTACCTCGTGGCGCCGTTCCTGATGCTCGGCCTCGCCAACCTGTTCGTGAGCGACCCCGAACTGCACACCGGACTCGTCCTCTACGGGCTTGCCCCGTGTATCGCGATGGTCATCATCTTCACGTTCCTGGCCAAGGGCAACACGCCCATGGCGCTCGTCTTCGTCGCGCTCAACTCCGTGGCCCAGATGCTGCTCATCCCGGTCTACGCGCGGCTCCTGATCGGGAACGTGAGCTTCGATGTCTGGATCGTGGCCGAGAGCGTCGTGCTCTACCTCGGCCTGCCGCTGGTGCTCGGCGTCGCTACGCGGATGCTGGTGGTGCGGCGACGCGGCGAGGCCGGGATGGACGCCCTCAAGCCGGCCCTCAATGGCCTGTCCATCCTGGGCCTGCTCTTCACCCTCATCGTCATGTTCGCCCTCAAGGGCGACCTCATCCTCCAGCGGCCAGGCATCGTCGTCGAGATGGCCGTCCCGATGACGCTCTTCTTCGTGACGATGTTCTTCGTCGTCCTATTCGTCGGTTGGCGGCTCCGTTTCGCCTACCCCGATGCGGTGGCCGTCGCGTTCAACGCGACCGGGCGTGACTTCGAGATCGCCATCGCCATCGCTATCACGGCGTTCTCACCGACCGTGGCGCTGGCGACCGTCGTAGGGCCGCTGATCGAGGTCCCGGTGATGCTCTTCCTCGTGTGGGCCGCGATGCGCCTCGCACCGCGGCTGTTCCGGGTGCGGGCCGACAGTGGTGACCCCCTCGTCGTCGCGGCAGCGGCATGAGCACCTCGCTTCCGCTGGTCTGTGAACCGCGCCTCGATCTCCAAGCCCCCGACGTGACCGACGCCATCGCTGTGGCCGCGCTCCTCGCGGACCGCACCCGGGCATCGATCCTCCGGATGCTCGGCGACGGCCCCTGCTGTGTGTGCGAGCTCGCGGCGACTCTCGGGGAGCGCGAGAACAACGTGAGCAACCACCTGGCGAAGCTGCGCGACGCCGGGCTCGTCCGGGCCAGCCGTCACGGGTCCAATGCGCGGTTCCTCTACTACGAGCGCGAGGCCGAAGCGATCGCCCGTGCTCGGGCCGCTGTCGAGCGGATCTTTCGTTGAGATGCCTTGAGCTGGGACGCCCGAGGCCGGCGCCGTGGGCCCCGGCCCTGGCTATGGCCGCGGCGGCTTGACCGCCAGGCCCGGAAGGCCGCCACGGCTGGACCGCCACCGGTGCGTCGCCGCACCGCCGTGATTGCGGGTCAGGGGTACCGATGGTTCAATGGTCGGCCGAGCCTCGCTTTCCGGCCGGGACGCAGCACAGGGAGACCACATGGCCAAGGGCGATCACGGCAAGGGCGGCTCCAAGACAAGCGCGGCCGCGCCCGACGACAAGGCGGCCAAGGCCGAGCGACGACGGGCCAAGCGGATCGTCAAGGTGGAGGTCCAGCTGGCCGACGCCCGCGAGATCCAGGCCGCCGTCGGCGCCCTCGTTGCGTCACTGGAGCACAAGCTCGCCGATCTCCAGGCGCCGGCCCAGGCTGCCTCGACCGCGTCGGCCCCCGTGGCGTCCGCGGCCGCTCCGGCCCGCCGCACCACGCGACCTCGGACGCCGCGGGCCACGCCTGCCAAGCCACGCGTCACACGGACCCGGACACCCCGCAAGACGACCCCGCCCGCCTGACGGCTCGTCGCCGACCGCGGCCGCGGTGGCCCTTGGAACGGGCGCTTCCCACGTCGCACCAACGGGGTTGGTGGTAAGAGCATCCATGGGCCCACGGAGGTCCTTCGACGCCCGGTCTCGTGCACGGATGTGCTTCACGCCACCGCCCAGGGCTGCTCTGAAGGCACTTACCACCAATCGTGCTGGTGGCTGAGAGGATGTGCTGAGCGTCGAGGCGAGACCCGCGCGGGCGACCGCCGTGGTATCGTTGCGTGCTCAACTATCCTCGCGGAGCACAGCTCATGGACGACAGCACCCTCGATGCGCTCGCACGGTCGCAGCTCATCGACATGACCACGACCGGCCGCAAGACGGGTCAGCCCCGCCGCATCGAGATCGCCCTGCATGCCATCGACGGCCGCCTGTACATCAGCGGGATGCCACGTGCCGACCACAAGCGGGCCTGGCTCCTGAACCTCGAGCGCGATCCGCGGCTCACCATCCGCCTCAAGCAGACCACCAACGCGGAGGTCGCGGCGACGGCGCGCGTCATCGAGGAGCCGGTGGAACGACGACAGATCCTGGAGTCAGTCGCGGCGCGCTGGCGGCGGACCGATGTGGACGTGATGGTGGCCCACAGCCCCTTGATCGAACTGACGGTCGCGGGCTACCCGCGACCCGCCGACTCAGATCACGCTCACCGCGCGGCCTAGCGCCCGCCGGAACGCGTCGCCGACGAGCGGGCGCCACACAGCGGGCAGGGTACGGCGGAGGCGGGCGACCTCCTTCTCGCGCGAGGCGAGGTAGCGCCCGACCGCCTGGATGGTCTCGGCCGAGAGGCCGGCCGCCGAGCTGGCCAGGAACTCGCGGGCAAGGTGGGCGGCGACGTCCGCGTCATGCAACATGCCCAGGTGGTCCTGGAGGGTCGTGACCCGCGCGATCAGCGTGGTGGCATCAGCCCCCAGCACCTCGCGGAAGAACTCGAGCGTGTAGCGCAGCCGCTTGCCGGCGATGCGCAGGATGTGCAGCGTCGGCACGTCGGCCCAGGTGAGCGTCGAGTCGTAGGCGCGCAACTGCTCGTAGGCCGCCCAGACCCGGCTCGGTGCCGTGTCGCGCACGCGATGGGGGTCGGTCGCGCGCATGACGCGTCCGCCCGCACCCGAGGTTTCCACGAACGCCACGTAATCCTCGACGAAGCGTTGGTACGCGTCTCCATCCAGGAGCTTCACCAGGTGCTCCCGCGCCCCCTGGCGGACCGCCTGCCACGACTCATGGAGCGGCGCGAGGGCCACGCCCTCCTCTGGCGGCAGCGCCGCCATGTAGGCCGTCAGGCCGTCGAGCAGGACATCCTGGTCGCGCACGGCGCCAAGGGCGGTGGCGACCGTCCGGAGCTCGGCCACATAGCGGCGGCTGGGGCCGTGGCGGAAGCCGTCACCGAAGACCCGCCAGGCGGCACGCATCCGCCGCGTCGCCACGCGCATCGAGTGCAGCTCCTCCAGGTCGTCACCCTGGCGCGTACCGGCCTCACGCTCGAGCATCCGGGCGAAGTGGAAGCGCAGCACTTTGCGGCCGGCCTCGGCCAGGGAGTCGCCGGCCACCACGCCGGGTGAGCGGCCCGTGCGCAGCCGGTCGATGATCTGGCTGCGCTCGTCGGGCTCGGCTCCCTCGGCCGCGACCGGGCGGGTGCGACGCGGGCGCTTGGGGGCCGGGTGGGCGTCAGCAGCGCGCGCGCGCCGTCGCGGCGTCGCCTTTGGTGCCGGCGCCATGGTCCGGTCGGGTGCCGACGCCGGCTCGGCTGCGGGAGCGGGCTGCTCCGCCGCCACGGCCGCTGCGACTTGCGCCTCGGGTACCGGTCCAGGCTCGTTCACCGGGGGCGGTGTGTCCTCCGCCTCCACCTTGGCGACCGGCGGCGGGGTCGGCGGCTTCTCCGGCGGGGGCCGCCTGACCGGCGCGAGCGCCGGCCTGGCAGCCGGCTCCGCGGGTGGATCCGCGCCGTCCTGATGCGGACCCCACGGGCGCACGCTGCCCGGTTGGCGTGCCGCGTTGAGCAATTCGGTGGCGAGGGCCTCCTTGGAGCGGCCCTCGGGCGTCACCGCCCCGCTGCTCTCCAGGATCGCGCCGACCTCCTGGAGCATGCGCTCGGAGCCGCCGCGCGACTCCACCTCCACGAAGGAGCCGCCACCGATGTCATGGCCTGCTGCCTCCACCCGCACTGCATCGAGGCTCAGGATCGCCCACCCGTCGCTGCCTCGCAGGTCGCGTTCGCGCCGCACCTGCCGGAGGGTGAACCGCGGCACGAGCGGGGCATCGCCGGCGAGGGCCATGAGTCGCCGCCGGGCTTCGCTATCGGGCCAGGTCTCCGGGTGCAGGTCCGCCGTCGCGGGTCCTTCCAGCTCGACGCGGCGGAAGAGCGCCCCGCCGGGTCCTTCGCCGCGGCCGAGGCTCTTGAGGGTCAGGGTGATGGCGCCGTCCTGCCGTCGCAGGCGGGCCCCATAGCCGCCGCGGGCGAGCGCGCCGTCGCTCGTATCCAGGTAGCGATCCTCGAGCTCGAAGGTCCGCCAGGCCCCGGCCGCGTGATCGCCGACCCAATCCGCGTCGAGCAGCCGCTCCAGGGCCGGCCCATCGGTGACGCGGAACTTCAGCTCGACCTCGATCGGGTCGGCCATCTCAGTCCTCGACCAGCATGGAGGCCCGCGCCTGGGCCTTGAAGACCTCGAACGTATCAAGTCCCGTGGGCGACTCGAGGAGCGTCTCCACCCGCCGCCAGCGATCGTCGGGGCCGAGCTGCCAGGCCCGCCGGTCGTCTGCCAGCATGACCTCCACGACCGTCCTCAGGCGCTCCGCCAGGGCCGGCTCGGTGACCGGTACGGCGGCCTCGACGCGCCGGTCCAGGTTGCGTTCCATGAGGTCGGCCGAACCGATGTAGACCCGCTCACGGTCACCGTCGCCGAAGACGAAGATGCGGGAGTGCTCCAGGAATGGTCCGATGATCGAGCGCACGCGGACGTTCTCGCTGACCCCCTCGACGCCGGGACGGAGTGAGCAGGCGCCACGGGCGATGATGTCGACCGGCACGCCGGCCTGGCTGGCCCGGCAGAGGGCGCCGACCATCTCGGGGTCGACGACGGCGTTGAGCTTGAGGCGGATGCGCCCGTCGCCGGACGCCCGCTGCCGCGCGATCTCGCCCTCGATCAGCTCCAGGATCGTCGAGCGCAGGCTGACCGGCGCGATGACCAGCCGCCGGAAGGTGCGCTGGCGGGAGAGCCCGGTCAGGAAGTTGAAGAGGTCGGTGGCATCGGCGCCGAGCTCCTCGCCGCAGCTCAGCAGGCCGACGTC
>Ga0265320_10003599_pt1 | contig 10356 bp, 6 predicted proteins | sample 4827metaG_FD_202087 | JGI IMG/M metagenome (GOLD analysis project Ga0265320, IMG submission 202087) | Rhizosphere microbial communities from Carex aquatilis grown in University of Washington, Seatle, WA, United States - 4-8-27 metaG | ecosystem: Host-associated > Plants > Roots > Rhizosphere >...
TCGCCGCGATTCCACCCGCGGCCGGCACGAGTAGATCGATGCCGAACGTGCCGTGAGCGCTCGCATCACCGAGGAGCCCGTAGCACCGCTTGAAGTCGTCGAACGCGCCGCCGAGCGCACGAAGAAACGGCGCTTTCGTGTGCGCGTCGTTCGGGCCACCTCCGATGTGAAGCCCGATGTTCACGAGCTTCACGTTCGGAACGGGGCCGCCCGGCGAGTCCGAGATGGGCGCCGCCCGAGGCCCGTCGCCGATCTGACCAGAAGGTTTGTCGGTGCGACTTTGTGGAGCGTCGCGCTCGCCGTTCACGGCGCTCGCACGACCGTCGCTCGGAGCGGCAATTTGGCGACGCGCGGCGCCGACGCCATTGTTCGACGCTCCGCCACCCGCAGCGGCGACTCCGCGAGGCGCGGCGTCGGCGTCCGGCGTTCCGCCGTTCGGCTCGTCCAGTTCCGGCGCCGGGGCTTCGACGCCCGAGGCCGTCGCGGCCACGACTCCGTTCGACGGCGACTCCGGCGTTCGCGTCGCGCACGCGGCGACACCGAGAACGAGGGCTCCCCCCAATAAAATAAAAGACTTCACGGCCGCCTCCTATCACGAGTCACGGACGCGAGCGCTTCGACAATGACCGCCAGGCTTCAGGAAAATGGACTCCTCGCGGACCCACCCGTTGCGTCGCGCTCGGTCGCATCAAGTCGACGGCCGATCGCGACGTTTTGTGCGGCGTGGGCGGCGCGTCGGGCGCTGCATCGTGAACGAAATCGAATCGATGCTATAGGCCCGGGGTCGCGATGACGTCACTTCCCGTGCTGAAAACGCTCGACCGTCGCGGAAGGCCGCTCCGCGATCTTCGCGTCTCGGTGACGGACCGTTGCAACTTCCGGTGCACGTACTGCATGCCGCGCGAGAAGTTCGGAAGCGGGCACCCGTTCTTGAAACCCGCCGACATTCTGACGTTCGACGAAATCGCGACGGCGGTGCGAGTCGCCGTGCGGCTCGGCGTCGAAAAAGTTCGACTCACGGGCGGCGAACCGCTCTTGCGCGCCGATCTCCCCGAGCTGGTGCGACGACTCGCGGCCATCGACGGCCTGGACCTGGCGCTCACGACGAACGGCTCGCTGCTGCGCGGGCTGGCGAAACCGCTCGCCGACGCCGGTCTTCGTCGCGTCACGGTGAGCCTCGATTCGCTCGACCCCGACGTGTTCCGGCAAATGAGCGACACCGACGTGCCGCTGAGCGAGGTGCTCGACGGAATCGACGCCGCGCGCGGGGCGGGGCTCGCGCCGCTCAAAGTGAACGCAGTGATCCGCCGCAGCGTGAACGACGCGTCGGTCGTCGAGCTGGCGCGCCGATTCAAGGGCGAAGGCGTCACCGTTCGCTTCATCGAGTTCATGGACGTGGGCACGACCAACGGCTGGAATCGTCGCGACGTCGTTCCCGCGCGCGAAATCGCCGAACGCATCGACGCGGTATTTCCGATCGAACCGCTCGCGCCGCGCTATCCGGGCGAGGTCGCCGAGCGCTTCCGCTATCGCGACGGTTCCGGCGAGATCGGCATCATCGCGTCGGTCACCGCGCCGTTTTGCGGGAGCTGCACGCGCGCGCGGCTCTCGGCGGACGGTCACCTCTTCACGTGTCTATTCGCGAGCCACGGCGCCGACATTCGACCGGCGCTTCGCGGCGACGACCCCGACCGGGCGCTCAGCGAGCTCTTCCGCGGCGTCTGGCGTGCCCGCGACGACCGCTATTCGGAAATCCGTCGAGAAGCCGCCGGCACGCCGAAGATCGAGATGAGCTACATCGGCGGCTGAGTCGCGGAGCGCCGGCGCGACGCTCCGCGAAGGCCGCGATGATTCAGAACGCGCCGTCGAGCACGACGTCGCCGGTCACGCCGACCTGATACGCCGAAACGCGGCGTTCGAAGAAATTCGTCACTTCCTGCACGTCCTGCAGGTCCAGGAACGAAAACGGATTCTTCGAGTGGTACCGCTTCGGCAACCCGAGCATGGCGAGCCGTTGATCGGCGCAATATTCGAGGTACGCGCGCACCTCGATGACGGACATTCCCGAGATGCCCTTGCCGAGCAGATCTTCGGCAAACTCGACCTCGCAGTCGATGGCCTCGGCGATCATCGTCTCGACGGAACGCCGGAGCTCGTCGTCGAAGAGCTCCGGCTCTTCGTTTCGCACCGTCTTCACCACCTCGAACGCAAAGGCCATGTGCGCACTCTCGTCGCGGAACACCCAGCTCGTGCCGGCCGCGAGCCCGTGAAGGAGCCCGCGCGAGCGCAAGAAGTACACGTACGCGAACGCGGCGAAGAAGAAGAGCCCTTCGATGCACGCCGCGAAGCAGATCAGATTCAAGAGAAACTGACGCCGCTCCGCGAGGGTCTCGATGCGCTCGAGTCCCTGGATCGAATCGAGCCAGCGCATGCAAAACTCGGCCTTTTTCCGGATCGACGGGATGGTTTCGATCGCGTCGAACGCCCGCTGACGCTCTTCGGGATCCGGCACGTACGTGTCGAGGAGCGTGAGGTAAAACTGCACGTGCAGCGCCTCTTCGTAGAGCTGCCGCGACAGATACATCCGCGCTTCCGGCGCGTTCACGTGCCGATACAGGTTCAACACCAGGTTGTTCGCGACGATGGAGTCCCCGGTCGCGAAGAACGCCACCAGCCGGTGAACGAGGTGCCGCTCGGCTTCGGACATCTTCACCTTGAGGTCCAGGATGTCCGTCGAAAAGTCGACCTCCTCGACCGTCCAGGTGTTCTTGATCGCCGACCGGTACATGTCGAAGAACGTCGGATACGACATCGGGCGCAAGGTGAGGCAGAGCCCGGGGTCGAGAAGACGCTCGGGGCGTCGATTGCCGTTCACTGGCACGCCTCGCAGCTCTCCGGGTTTTCGAGCGAGCACGCGATCGCCGCGGCGTCTTCGTCGCCGGCATTCACCTTGCCCTTCTCGGCGACGGCCGGCGGCGCCGGCGTCCATCCCCGCTCAGCGCGCGGATCGCCCGCCGAGTCGGGCGGCAGAGTGCTCGCCGCCGACGCCATCGGCGTCTCGACCGTGGCTTTCGCGATGCGCGTCGCGGGCCTCGACCGGAGGTAATACGTCGTCTTCAGGCCTTTTTTCCAGGCATAGAAGTACATCGAAGAGAGCTGCCCGATGTTCGGACTCTCGACGAACAAGTTGAGCGACTGACTCTGGTCGATGAACGCGCCACGGTCGGCGGCCATGTCGATGAGGGAACGCATCGGGAGCTCCCACGACGTGCGGAACACGGCACGAAGGTGCTCGGGAAGCTCCGTCAAGGATTGCACCGAACCTTCCGACATTTTGAGACGCGAGCGCATCGCGTCGTCCCAGAGCCCGAGCGCCTGCAGCTCGCGCACCAGGTACCGATTGATCTGCAAGAAATCGCCCGACAAGGTCTCTCGCTTGAACAGGTTCGACACCTGCGGCTCGATGCACTCGTAGCAACCGGCGATCGACGCGATCGTCGCGGTCGGCGCGATCGCGACGAGCAGCGAGTTGCGAAGGCCGTTCCGTCGAATCGATTCGCGGAGCGCGTCCCAGCGAGCGGCGTTTTCCGGATGCACGTCCCAGGCGTCGAACGAGAGCTCACCGCGCGCGGCCCGCGTCTCTTCGAACGACGGATGCGCGCCTTTTTCTCCGGCGAGCTCGGCCGAGGCCTGGAGGGCGTGGAAATAGATCTCTTCGGCGACGCGGGCCGACAGCCGTCGCGCTTCCGGCGCGTCGAACGGGAGACGCATCTGAAAAAACACGTCTTGGAGCCCCATCACGCCGAGCCCGACCGGTCGCCAGCGGTGGTTCGAGCTCTTCGCGACGTCGATCGGATAAAAATTCAAGTCGATGACGCGGTCGAGCTGCCGCACCGCGACCCGCACGGTCTTGGCGAGCTTGTCGAAATCGAAGGACACGCCGTCGGCGTTCATCACCGTGTGGCGCGCCAGGTTGATCGAACCGAGATTGCACACCGCCGTCTCGTCGTTCGACGTCACTTCGAGGATCTCCGTGCACAGATTCGACAAGTGCACGACTCGCCCCGGAAGCGCGGTCTGGTTGCAGGCGCGGTTCGACTTGTCCTTGAACGTCATCCAGCCGTTGCCGGTCTGCGCCAGGGTGCGCATCATCCGCGCGTAGAGCTCGCGAGCCTTCACGGTCCGGACCGCAAGCCCCGCGGCCTCCGCTTCTTCGTACTTCTGCTCGAACGCGTCGCCGTAGAGATCCGGCAACTCGGGCACCGACTTCGGGTCGAAGAGGCTCCAATCGGCGTCGGCCTCGACGCGCTTCATGAACAGATCGCTGATCCAGTTGGCGAGGTTCAAATTGTGCGTGCGGGCCGCCTCGTCGCCCGTGTTGTCGCGGAGCTCTAGAAACTCCTCGATGTCGGCGTGCCACGACTCGAGGTACACGCAGCACGCGCCCTTGCGCTTGCCACCCTGGTTCACCGCCGCGACCGAGGCGTCCAGCGTCTTCAACCACGGGACGATGCCGTTCGAGTGGCCGTTCGTGCTTTCGATGAGCGAGCCGCGCGAGCGAACGCGGTGATACGCGAGCCCGATGCCGCCGGAGAACTTCGAGAGCAACGCGATATCGGTGTAACGCCGATAAATGTCCTCGAGATGGTCGGACGGCGAGTCCAGGAGAAAGCAGCTCGAGAGCTGCTCGTGCCGGGTGCCCGAATTGAACAGGGTCGGCGAGCTCGGCAAGTACTCGAGCGACGAGAACAAGTCGTAGAGCTCGAGCGCCTCGGGCACCGACTCCGACAGGGCGCACGCGATTCGAAGGAAAAACTGCTGCGGTGTTTCGATGACCTGGCGCGTCTTCGGGTGCTTCAGGAGATACCGGTCGTATACGGTGCGAAGTCCGAAATACTCGAAGCGCCGATCGCGCTCGGTGACGAGCGCGTCGTTCAACTTCCGAGCATTGGCGGTCACGAACGCCTGAAGGCGGTCGTTGACGAGGCCGAGCTGGTGACCGCGGGCGATCGACTGCGAGAAGGCGTGAATCTCTTGATTGCGCACTTCTTTTTCGACGTACGTCGCGAGGAGGCGCGCGGCGAGGTTCGCATATTGCGGCTCGTCCACGATGAGCGCCGCGGCCGTCTGTATGGAGAGCCGATCGAGCTCGCGCGTCGTCGCGCCGTCGTAAAGCCCGCTGATGGTCTTGGTCGCAACCCGGAGCGCGTCGACTCCCGCGAGCCCGATGCACGAGCGGTTCACCGCGCGCACGATCTTGTCGATGTTGACAGGCTCGGTCGAACCGTTGCGCTTTTTCACGCGCATCGTCGTCTGGGTCGAGGGTTCGTCGTACGCACCGTGGCTCTTCGTGGAATTCGCCCGCGACGGCGCCTGGCCGTTGCTCTCCGTGATCGACTCGCTCAACATGGGACCTCGTTCTGACGTAGGGGGCGGACCCGTCCGCCCGTGACACCCGCGGAGAAAACGCCGCCCTCGTGCACGTGCGGAGACGCCCGCACGCATGCACCAGAGCGACCATCTGCCCCCGCGGGCAGCTCGAAGGACGTCGCGACGCCACGTGAGTGGAAACGTTCACCGCTTCCATCGCGCGCCGTTGCGAGGTCCTCAGGTCGACCGACGTGCAGAGGCCACGCCGGATGCCGGCAGGTCTTCGGGCTCGCGAGCGCTTCCGGCTTTCACCGGATTCCTCACCTCATCCCTTCCCAGACCCTGGCAGGCCCAGTGCACGTGACGAGGCTCGTTCTCGCTGACCGCTGCGGGGCAGCTCCGGATTCTCACCGGATTCCCTTTTCAACCCCGAGCCGAAGCCCGAGGTACCAGCACAGAGGGCAATATATTGTGATGTAGCGTGGCATGTCAACGACATATTGGGGTTCCAGACGTAGGAACCCCCAAGCGGTAGCGCTGAACATAAATACAGTATGTATTTGTCGGTAGCAAGAGCGAACGGCGAAGAGGGCTGACATCGCCCGTCCGGGCGCCCCTCTCGGGGGCCGTGCTCGAGTGCGCGGGGGCGCGGCCCTCCGCGCCGGGGCGTCGCGCACGGCGCGTGTTAGGAACCCTCGATTCCGATGAACGAGCCTGTCCTCGACCCGAGCCGCTGCCCGATCTGTGGCGAGTCGAACGCCTGCGGCATGGCCGCCGGTTCCACGGAGTGCTGGTGCTTCACCGCGACGATCCCGAGCGGCGTCCTGGAGCTCATTCCCGAAGCCGCGCGAGGGGTCACGTGCATCTGCGAAGCGTGCGCCACGCGCGCCGAGAAACGTCGCTCGTTGCCCGTCACTTGATCGCGTTCGCTGCCGATTCGCGCGCGCCGCTCACGTGACTGGCGAAATCTCCGTCCAGTTGTTCTCGCGGTGCGTCGAGCCGACGCGCGAGCCCGCGTTCACTTCGCGTTCGCCACCTCGTCGAGGCGCCGCTTGAGAAAGCGGCGCTGGGCTTCGTTTTCGACGAGGGCGAGCGCTTCGCGATAAGCGACGGCAGACTCGGCGCGACGGCCGAGTCGTCGCAGGAGATCGGCGCGCGTCGCATGAAACAGGGGATAGCCGGCGAGCTCACCGCTCGCGTCGATGTGCTCGAGAAGCCGCAACCCAGCTTCAGGCCCGTCGCCCATCGCGACGGCAACCGCGTGATTGAGCATCACCACCGGTGACGGGTTTTGCAGCGAGAGCCGCTGATAGAGCGCGGCGATCTGCACCCAATCCGTCGCTTCCGCGACCGTCGCGCGCGCGTGGATCGCGGCGATGGCGGCTTGAATCGCGTACACGTCGGGCGGACCCGCACGAAGCGCCGTTTCGACCAGAGCGAGCCCCTCGCGGATCTGCGCTTGGTCCCAGCGCGTCCGATCCTGGTCTTCGAGGAGCACGAGATCGCCCTGCGCGTCGACCCGCGCGTCCCGTCGCGAATCGTGAAGCAGCATGAGCGCGAGCAAGCCCTGAGGCCCTCGGTGCGACGGAACCAGATCGACGAGCAAGCGGCCGAGACGGATCGCCTCGGCTCCGAGCTCACGACGCACGAGCGCATCCCCCGACGTCGCCGAGTAGCCCTCGTTGAAGATCAGGTACACGACGGCAGCGACGGCCTCGACGCGGTCCGGCAGATCTTCCTCGTCGGGGACGCGATACGGGATGCCCGCGGTCTTGATCTTCTGCTTCGCGCGCACGAGCCGCGCGGCCATCGTCGGAACCGGCACGAGGAACGCGCGAGCGATCTCCTCCGTGGACAGACCGCCGAGAGTGCGCAAGGTGAGCGCCACCTGCGCCTCGACGCCGAGCGACGGATGACAGCAAGTAAAAATGAGGCTGAGACGATCGTCCCCCACGGAAGGATCCTCCCGGTCGTCGGGCGACGGCACCGTGGCGTCGTCGGCGTCGGTGACGAGCTCCGCGTGCTTGCGCTGGGCGAGAGCGCGGCGGCGAATTTCGTCGACCGCCTTGTTGCGAGCCGTGCGGATGAGCCACGCCCGCGGATTGTCCGGCGCGCCGTCACGCGGCCAGCCCTCGAGCGCTGCCTCGAGGGCACTCGCGAGCGCGTCTTCGGCGCGATCCAGATCGCCCAGCACACGGATGAGCGTGGCGAGCACGCGACCCCGCTCTTCTTTGAAGACACGCTCGATGGAGCTCGGGTCGAAAGGCATGACCGTCCGGGCGAAGCATAGCCCGGACGGCCGTCGAGCATTCGCCGCTCAGGGCTTCGGGTAATCCGCGGGCATTTCGCGGATCGGGCGCACTTCGATCGAGCCGAAGGTCGCCGAAGGGATCCGCGCGGCGAGCTTGATCGCTTCGTCGAGATCCTTCGCGTCGACGAGGTAGTAGCCGCCGAGTTGTTCTTTGGTCTCCGCGAATGGGCCGTCGGTCGACAGCGTCTTGCCGTCGCGCACGCGGACGGTCGTCGCGTTCGTCGTCCCCACGAGGGCGTTGCCGCCGCGCATGTTGCCGCTCTTGATGATGTTCGCGGTGTAGTCGCCGTACGCCTTGAAGAGCGCGTTGCCGTCGGCGGGCATCTGGTTTTCGTTTGCGTAGATGAGGAGGAGGTATTGCATCGGAGCCTCGGTTGAGTGAGAGGGACGGGCTTGTCCCGCCCCTGGTCGATCGGGGCTGCCGGCGATCGACAGGGTCCGACGCCTTTTTTCGCGGAGCGACCCAAAAGACGCGCGACGCCATCCGACGAGATCGGCACCCGAGGGTGCGTCCCCCCGTCATGACTCGCCGAGTCGAAGATTGGCGGCTTTTACACGGTTCGGCCGGCGCGGCAGCTCGCTCTGTGTCGGTTTTGCAACCGCCGTAAGCCGGCCACGTGAACACTTCGCGCGCCGGTGTTTGCCCCGGTGCGCCCGTCGATGCCGTCCTTTAGTTTGCCCGCCGAACCGAGGCCTCGTGCCTCAAAGGGCGACGACACCGATGACCACGACGACTCCCGAAGTACTGATCGGCAACAAACTCGATTCGAAGATGAAGCGGCAACCCGGCAAGATCGGGGCGGCCATCTTCGTCGTTCTTCTCGCGATTGGCCTGGTCTACGCGGCCTCGCAGCTCGTCGCGGACCTCGAAACGGTGAAGACGACGTCGATCTTTCCGTTCCTGTTCCTCGGGCTCGCGCTGATCATCGCGCTCGGCTTCGAGTTCGTGAACGGCTTCCACGATACGGCCAACGCGGTGGCCACGGTCATCTACACGCACACGCTCGATCCGCAGATCGCGGTGGTGTGGTCCGGCGTCTGGAACTTCATCGGCGTGCTGGTGTCGACCGGCGGCGTCGCGTTCGGCATCATCTCGCTACTCCCGGTCGAGCTCATTTTACAGGTGGGCGGCTCGGCGGGGTTCGCCATGGTGTTCGCCCTTCTGGCGTCGGCGATTCTCTGGAACCTCGGCACCTGGTACTTCGGGCTTCCGTCCTCGAGCTCGCACACCTTGATCGGCTCGATCATCGGCGTCGGTCTCTCCAATCAGCTCCTGTCCAAGGCCAGCGCGACGAGTGGCGTCGATTGGGGTCAGGCCGCGAACATCGGAAAATCGCTCCTCATCTCGCCGCTCGTCGGGTTCGCCTTCGCGGCGCTCTTGCTCGTCCTGATGAAGAAACTGATCCCGAACAAGGTGCTCTACGAAGCCCCCGAAGGCACCGAGCCGCCTCCCTTCTACATCCGGATGCTCCTGCTCCTCACCTGCACCGGCGTGAGCTTCGCGCACGGCTCGAACGACGGACAAAAGGGTATGGGCCTCATCATGCTCATCCTCGTCGGCACGGTGCCGACCGCGTACGCGCTCAATCGCGCCGTCCCCGCGAGTCACACGCCGGATTTCATCGCCGTCTCGATGCAGACCGTCGACACGCTCGGCCACTACGCGCCGAAGGACGCACCCCCGGTCGCGAACGCCCACGACGCGGTGCAGGAGTTCGTGCGGAGCCGGGACATCAAGCCGGAGACGATCCCCGCGCTCCAGGCCATGGTCGGCGGCATCAGCCACGACATGGGCATCTACAAGGAGCTGAAGAAGGTGCCGCACGACCAGATGCGCAACTTCCGGAACGACATGTACCTCGTGAGCGAGAGCCTCCGGCTCATCGACAAGAAGGGCGTTCCGACGATCTCCGCCGACGACAAGGTCGTCCTGAAAAACTACAAGAAGCACATCGACGACGCGACCAAGTTCATTCCGCCGTGGGTCAAGGTCGCCGTCGCCATCGCACTCGGCCTCGGCACGATGGTCGGGTGGAAGCGCATCGTCGTGACCGTCGGTGAGAAGATCGGCAAAGACCACCTCACCTACGCGCAGGGCGCTTGCGCCGAGATCGTCGCGATGACGACGATCGGCGCGGCCGACGCATTCGGCCTCCCGGTGAGCACCACGCACGTGCTCTCGTCGGGCGTCGCAGGAACGATGGCCGCGAATCATTCCGGCCTGCAAATGAGCACCGTCCGCAACATGCTCATGGCGTGGGTGCTCACCCTGCCCTGCTCCATGTTGATCGCCGGCACCCTGTTCTGGGCCTTCCGCAGCTTCGGCAACTGAGCGCGCGCCTACCGCAAGCCTCGGTACAGAGCCGACTCGTCGGCTGAAAGGCGCCGTTTCCCCCTCGGGAAGCGGCGCCGTTCTTTTGGGTATGATACGCGGGGCGCAATGACCGACCTTCTCGCGACCTGGTCCGTTCCCCGCGTGTCGGCGGCCGCGCCGCTCCCGCTCGTGCTCGGCACGATGAACTTCGGCAAGCGGACCGACGAAGCCGAATCGCGACGTATCCTGGACCGCGCGTTCGAGCGCGGCGTCGTGCACTGGGACACCGCGAACGCCTACGTCGAGGGCGAAAGCGAGCGCATCGTCGGGCGCGCGCTCCAAGGACGTCGCGATCGCGTCG
>Ga0265320_10003600_pt1 | contig 10356 bp, 7 predicted proteins | sample 4827metaG_FD_202087 | JGI IMG/M metagenome (GOLD analysis project Ga0265320, IMG submission 202087) | Rhizosphere microbial communities from Carex aquatilis grown in University of Washington, Seatle, WA, United States - 4-8-27 metaG | ecosystem: Host-associated > Plants > Roots > Rhizosphere >...
CCATATCCCGGTCCTGCTGGCCGAGGTGATCGAGGCGCTGGCGCCCCGCGACGGCGGCGTTTACGTGGACGGCACCTTCGGAGCCGGCGGCTACTCGCGCGCCATCCTGTCCACCTCCGCCTGCCGGGTGTGGGCCATCGACCGCGACCCCACCGCCGTGGCCCGCGGCCGCGCCCTGGAGCAAAGCCAGGACGGCCGTTTCGCCATGATCGAGGGTCGATTTGGCGATATGGATTCGTTGCTGCGTCAGCAAAATGTCAACCAGGTTGACGGCATCGCTCTCGACATCGGCGTGTCGTCCATGCAGATCGATCAGCCGGAGCGCGGCTTCTCGTTCGCCAAGGACGGGCCACTGGACATGCGCATGGAGGCCCAGGGCCCCAGCGCCGCCGACATGGTCAACGACACGCCCGAGGGCGAGCTGGCCAACATCATCTACCGCTACGGCGAGGAGCGGCTGTCGCGCCGCGTCGCCAAGGCCATCGTCGAGGCCCGCCGCGCCAAGCGCTTCGAGCGCACCGGCGAACTGGCCGAGGTGATCCGCCGGGTGGTGCCGCGCTCGGGCGACGGCATCGACCCCGCCACGCGGACCTTCCAGGCGCTGCGCATCGCGGTCAACGACGAGCTGGGCGAGCTGGAGCGCGGTCTGGAAGCCGCCGAGCGCCTGCTGGCTCCCGGCGGGCGTCTGGCCGTGGTGACCTTCCATTCCCTGGAGGACCGGGTGGTCAAGGGCTTCCTGAAGGCCCGCGCCGGCGAGGCGTCGCGCCCGTCGCGCCACGTGCCCCAGGCCCAGGGCACCGGTCCCGCCGCCAGCTTCACCCTGCTGTCGCGCAAGGCCATCGCTCCCGGCCAGGACGAGGCGCGCGCCAATCCCCGCGCCCGCTCGGCCAAGCTGCGCGCCGCCATCCGCACCGAGGCTCCCGCCTGGGAGACCGGCTCATGAGACGCGGACTGACCGGCACCATCCTGTGGACCCTGCTGGCGGTCAGCGTCGGCGTGGTGCTGTTCGTGGTCAAGTACGAGGTCAAGGATCTGGAGGCGCGGCTCGCCGGCCTGAACGCCGAGATTCACCGCAACCAGGAGACCATCCACGTCCTGCGCGCCGAGTGGAGCTATCTCAACGATCCGGTCCGCCTGCGCACCCTGGCCGAGAAGCATCTGGGCATGAAGCCGGTGACGCCCACCCAGGTGGCGACGCTCGACACCCTGCCCAAGGACGGAATTCCGGCCACCGGCGTGGTCTACGCCGCCGTATCGCCGTCCCGGATGTCCCTGCCGGTCCAGGCGCCGGCCACCCAGGCGCCCAAGTCCGCGCCGCACGCCACCCCGGTCAAGCTGGCCGAGGGCCCGGCCAAACCCCGGCCGGTGGACAGCGCCAAACCGCAGCAGCCCGGCAAGCCGCAACCCAACAAGCCCGGCACCGCGACCCTGGCCCAAGGTCCCACGGTCAAACCCCTGGAAGCCCCCTCGGCGAAGGCCGCCACCCCGGCTCCGGCCCCTGCGAAGGGCGGCCGGAGCATCGTGATTCCGTCCCCGGCCCTGGCTCAGACCGAGCCGGGAGGCGTCCAGTGAGCATCTTCGCGCCTCGCCGCCACACCCCCGGCTTCCATGCCGGCGACGACCTTCAGGCCGGCGCCGCGCTTCGTCTGGACGGCGTGCGCATGCAGGCCATCGAGACCGGCCGCTCGCGTCTGGTGGTCACCGCCCTGGTCTTTCTGCTGGCCTTCACCGCCATCGGGGCGCGGATGGTCGATGTCGCCGTCATCGAGCGCAACCCGCCCAAGCAGCATACCCAGCCCCAGGCCCGCACCGACGACCTGCAGATGGACCGGGCCGACATCTCGGACCGTACCGGGGTGCTGCTGGCCTCGTCGCTTCCCACCGTGTCGCTGTTCGCCCGGCCCGAGGACCTGAAGCTCGCCAAGGTGGACATCGAGAACGCCGCCATCCGCCTGGTGACCGTGCTGCCCGAGCTGGACCTGGAGGAGACCATCGAGCGCCTGTCGTCGGGCCGTCAGTTCGTCTACCTCAAGCGCAACCTGACGCCGCGCCAGCAATACGACGTCAATTCCCTGGGCATTCCCGGCCTGCTGTTCGAAAAGGGCGAGCGCCGCATCTATCCGCACGGCCCGCTGGCCTCCCACGCCGTCGGCGTCACCGACGTGGACAACAAGGGCGTGGCCGGCATCGAGAAGCGCTTCGAGAACGCGCTGCGTGAAAGCCGCGAGCCGCTGGCCCTGTCCATCGACATCCGCGTCCAGACCATCGTGCGCAACGAGCTGGCCCGTTCGGTCGAGGAATTCTCGGCGGTGGGCGGTACCGGCATGGTGATGGACGTGCGCACCGGCGAGCTGGTGGCCATGGTCAGCCTGCCCGATTTCGACCCCAACGACCCGCCCGCCCCCACCGACGCGTCCATGTTCAACCGCGCCACCAAGGGCGCCTACGAGATGGGCTCCACCTTCAAGCTGTTCAACACCGCCATGGTGCTGGATCTGGGCAAGGCCAACCTCAATTCCAGCTTCGACGCCACCAAGCCGCTGGTCTTCGCCGGACACACCATCCACGACGACCACGCGCTCAATCGCTGGCTGACCATTCCGGAAATCCTCATCCACTCGTCCAATATCGGCTCGGCCCGCATGGCGCTGGACGCCGGCACCGAGGCGCAGCGCACCTTCATGGCCCGCATCGGCATGCTGCAATCCCCGCCGCTGGAACTGCCCGAGGTGGGCGGCCCCCTGGTCCCCTCCCCCTGGCGCGAGATCAACACCGTCACCATTTCCTTCGGGCACGGCCTGTCGGTGACGCCGCTGCAATTGCTGGCCGGCACCGCCGCCCTGGTCAACGGCGGGGAATACCACGCGCCGACCCTGCTGGCCCGCGCCCCCGGCGACGCGGTGCCCGCCATCCGGGTGGTCAAGCCCAAGACCTCGGAGGCCATGCGCCAGCTGATGCGCATGGTGGTCACCGACGGCACCGGCAAGAAGGCCGACGTTCCCGGCTACGAGGTGGGCGGCAAGACCGGCACCGCCGAGAAGGTCGGCAACGGCGGCTATCGCAAGAAGGCGGTGCTGTCCTCGTTCATCGCCGCCTTCCCCATGGATGCGCCGCGCTACGCGGTGCTGATGATGATCGACGAGCCCCAGGCCACCAAGCAGACCTTCGGCTTCATCACCGCCGGCTGGACCGCGGCGCCCGCCGCCGGCCGGGTGATCGCCCAGATCGCGCCGCTGCTGGGGCTGATGCCCAAGACCTTGCCGATTCCCCCGTCCAACGGAACCAAGGGAATCGCCCACACCGGAGGAGGCCGTGAAGTTGCGGCGGTTGAGTGACATGACGGCGACCGCGCCCTCCCGCGACGTGACCATCACCGGTCTGACCGCCGATTCGCGCGCGGTGGCGCCCGGCTATCTGTTCGCCGCCCTGCCCGGTACCAAGGCCGACGGCCGCGCCTTCATCCCCGCCGCCATCGCCGCCGGCGCCGTGGCCGTGCTGGCCCCCGAGGGCTCGCGCATCGAGCTGCCGCCCGAGGTGGTCCTGGTCACCGATGCCAATCCGCGCCGCCGCTTCGCCCTGATGGCCTCGGCCTTCCACGGCGCCCAGCCCAAGGTGATGGCCGCCGTCACCGGCACCAACGGCAAGACCTCCACCGCCGACTTCTTCCGCCAGATCATGACGCGCCTGGGCCATGCCTCGGCGGCCATCGGCACGCTCGGCATCATCGCGCCGGGCTGGGACAGTTCCGGCGGCCTGACCACCCCCGATCCGGCCGGGCTGCATGCCGATCTGGCCCGTCTGGCCGGCATGGGCGTCACCCACGCCTGCATGGAGGCCTCCAGCCACGGCCTCGACCAGCACCGCCTGGACGGCGTCCGGCTTGTTGCCGCCGCCTTCACCAACCTGACGCGCGACCATCTCGACTACCACGCCGACATGGATGCCTATGCCGAGGCCAAGCTGCGGCTGTTCGCCGAAGTGCTGCCCGAAGGCGCCACCGCGGTGATCAACGCCGATTCCGATCTGGCGCCCCGCGTGGTCGAGCTGTGCGCCAAGCGCGACATCAAGGTGCTGGGCTACGGCCGCGCCGCCACCCATCTGCGCCTGATCGCCGTGCGACCCACCGCCCGCGGTCAGGACCTGAACCTGGAGATCATGGGCAAGGCCGCCACCATCCACCTGCCGCTGGCCGGCCGCTTCCAGGCCGACAACGCCCTGGCCGCCTTGGGCCTCGCCCTGGCCTCTGGCGCCGATTCCGATGCCGCCCTCGCCGCCCTCGAGCATCTGGTGGGCGTGCCCGGCCGCCTGCAGAAGGTGGCCGAACGTGCCAACGGCGCCCCGGTCTATGTGGATTACGCCCACACCCCCGATGCGCTGGAAACCGTGCTGAAGGCGCTGCGCCCCCACGCCGCCCGCCGTCTGGTCGCCGTGTTCGGCTGCGGCGGCGACCGCGACCCCGGCAAGCGTCCGCTGATGGGGGCCATCGGCTGCCGTCTGGCCGACGCCATGATCGTCACCGACGACAATCCCCGTTCCGAGGACCCCGCCGCCATCCGCGCCGCCGTGCGCGGCGCCTGCCCGGCCGGCATCGAGATCGGCGACCGCCGCGAGGCCATCCGCGCCGCCGTCGCCGGCCTGCAGAAGGGCGACGTGCTGGTGGTCGCCGGCAAGGGCCACGAGCGCGGCCAGATCGTCGGCGCGGCCGTCCTGCCCTTCGACGATGCCGAGGAAGCCCAGGACGCGGTCCGCCTCGCCGACGCCCCTCCTTCCATCGAAGGGAGCGCGTCATGATCCGCCCGCTGTGGACCTCGGCCGAAGTCGCCGCCGCCGTGGCGGGCACCCCCTCGGGGCCCGCCTGGGAAGCCAACGGCGTGTCCATCGACAGCCGCAGCATCGAGTCCGGCGATCTGTTCATCGCGCTCGAAGGCCCCAACCACGACGGCCACGACCACGTGGCCTCGGCCCTGGCCAATGGCGCCGCCGCCGCCATCGTCCACAGGCTGCCCGAGGGCACCAACGAGGACGCCCCCCTGCTGCTGGTCAAGGACACCATGGCCGCGCTGCAGGACTTAGGGACCGCCTCGCGCGCCCGCAGCCACGCCCATATCGTCGCGGTGACCGGCAGCGTCGGCAAGACCGGCACCAAGGAGATGCTGGCCCTGGCGCTGTCCGACCAGGGCACCACCCATTGCAGCGTCGGCAGCTTCAACAATCACTGGGGCGTGCCGCTGTCGCTGGCCCGCATGCCCACCGCCGTGCAATACGCCATCTTCGAGATCGGCATGAACCATCCGGGCGAGATCACCCCGCTGGTCCGCATGGTGCGCCCGCACGTGGCGGCGATCACCACGGTCGAGGCGGTGCATATGGAGTTCTTCGGCTCCACCGCCGAGATCGCCGCCGCCAAGGCCGAGATTTTTGACGGGATCGAGGCCGGCGGCATCGCCGTGCTGCCCCGCGACAATCCCCATTTCGCCTTCCTGGCCGAGAGCGCCGCCAAGGCCGGCATCAAGGATGTCCGCACCTTCGGCAATCACATCGAAGCCACCGCCCGCCTGCTGGATTGCGCCGTCGATCCCCAGTCCACGGCGGTGTTCGCCCTGGTGGCCGACCAGCCGCTGTCCTATCGGGTCGGCGTCGCCGGGCGGCAATGGGCCATGAATTCCCTGGCCGTGCTGCTGGCGGTCGAGGCGCTGGGCGCCGACATCAATCTGGGCGCCATGGCCCTGGCCGCCATGGCGGCGCCCAAGGGGCGCGGCCAGCGCCGCCGGATCGAGATGGCGGGCGGCAGCTTCGAGCTGATCGACGAAAGCTACAACGCCTCGCCGGTCTCCATGAAGGCGGCCATCGCCACCCTGGCCTCGGTGCGGCCCGCCAAGGGCGGCCGGCGCATCGCCGTGCTGGGCGACATGCTGGAACTGGGTCCCCAGGGTCCCGCCCTGCATGCCTCCATCGCGCAGGCGGCGGAAAGCTGGAACATCGATCTGGTGTTCACCGCCGGGACACTGACCAGCCACCTGCATCAGGCCCTGGCCGAGGGACGCCGGGGCGGCCATGCCGCCGACGCGGATTCCGTCGCGCCGCTGGTCAAGGCGGCCCTGCGGCCCGGCGACGTGGTGATGGTCAAGGGTTCGGCGGGCAGCCGGATGGGACGTGTGGTCAACGCTTTGGCCGAAGGGGGCCGCTGAATGCTGTACAATTTCCTCTACCCCCTGGCCGATCAGGTTCCGCTGTTCAACCTGTTCAAATACCTGACCTTCCGGACGGGCGGCGCGGTGCTGACCGCGCTGATCGTCGCCTTCTTGGTCGGCCCCCGGATCATCGCCTGGCTGCGCCAGTGGCAGAAGCAGGGCCAGCCCATCCGCGCCGACGGTCCGGAATCCCACCTGCTGACCAAGAAGGGCACGCCCACCATGGGCGGCTTCATGATCCTGCTGGCCCTGTCCATCTCGACCCTGCTGTGGGCCGACCTGCGCAACCACTATGTCTGGATCGTGCTGCTGGTCACCCTGGGCTACGGCCTGATCGGCTTTTGGGACGATTACCTGAAGGTCTCCAAGAAGAACCCCAAGGGCGTGCCGGGCAAGGTCAAGCTGGTGGCCGAGATCGCCATCGGCCTGGGCGCCGCAGTCTGGGTCATGAGCCTGCAGCGCGAGCCCCTGGCCGGCGCCCTGGCGGTGCCGTTCTTCAAGACCGTGCTGCTCCAGCTCTCGTGGTTCTACCTGCCCTTCGCGGTGTTCATCATCGTCGGCGCCGGCAATGCGGTGAACCTGACCGACGGCCTGGACGGGCTGGCCATCGTGCCGGTGATGATCGCCTCCGGCGTGTTCGCCATCATCTCCTATCTGGTCGGCCACGCCGTCTTCGCCAACTACCTGCAGATTCACTACGTCTCGGGCTCGGGCGAACTGGCGGTGTTCTGCGGCGCCCTGGTGGGCGCCGGCCTCGGCTTCCTGTGGTTCAACGCGCCCCCGGCCATGGTGTTCATGGGCGACACCGGCAGTCTGGCGCTAGGCGGCGCGCTGGGCGCCATCAGCGTGGTCACCAAGCACGAGCTGGTGCTGGGCATCGTCGGCGGCCTGTTCGTGCTGGAAACCGTCTCGGTCATCGTCCAGGTGGCGTCGTTCAAGCTGACCGGCAAACGGGTGTTCCGCATGGCGCCGCTGCACCATCACTTCGAGAAGAAGGGCTGGGCCGAACCCACCGTGGTCATCCGTTTCTGGATCATCGCCACCATCCTGGCCCTGGCCGGGCTGGCCACCCTGAAGCTGCGTTGAGGTAAACCGGTCATGATCCCCGTCCCCTTCCTCAAAGGTAAGCGCGTTCTGGTGATGGGCCTGGGCAAGTCCGGGACCGCCACGGCGCGCGCCCTGCTGGCGGCCGGCGCCGGCGTGATGGCCTGGGACGACAGCGAGGCCGGCCGCAAGGCCGCCGCCGAGGCCGGCATCCCCATCCGCGATCCCGCGCAGATTCCCCTGGAGAAGGCCGATCTGGTGGTGTGGAGCCCCGGCATTCCCCACACCCATCCCCAGCCCCATCCGGTGGCGGAACGGGTCCGCGCGGCCGGCGTGCCGCTGGTCTGCGACGTGGAACTGCTGGCCCTGGCCAAGGCTGGCAGCCGCATACTGGCCGTCACCGGCACCAACGGCAAGTCGACCACCACCACCCTGCTGGCCCATGTGCTGGCCGAGGCCGGCATCGCCGCCGCCGCCGGGGGCAATCTCGGCACGCCCGCCCTGGACCTGCCCGAACTGCCGGGCGACGGACGCTATGTGCTGGAACTGTCCTCCTATCAGCTGGAACTGACCAACAGCCTGAAGCTGGGCGTCGCCATCCTGCTCAACGTCACTCCCGACCATCTGGGCCGCCACGGCGGCATGACCGGCTACATCGCCGCCAAGCGCCGGGTATTCGACTACCTGACCCCCGGCGGCGCCGCGGTGATCAGCGTCGATGACGGCCCCTGCCGGTCCATTGTCGCCGAACTGTCGCGCATGGGCATCCGGGTGGTGAAGGTTTCCGTGGAATCCGTGCTGTCCGAGGGCGTTTCCGCCCCCGAAGGCGTGCTGCTGGACAACGCCAAGCCCATTTGCGACCTCAAGGAGATCGCCAATCTGCCCGGCCGCCACAACTGGCAGAACGCCTGCGCCGTCTACGCCGCCGCGCGGGCCGAAGGTCTCGCCCCCAAGGTGATCGCCGCAGCGCTCGCCACCTATCCCGGCCTCGGGCATCGCCAGGAGCTGGTGGGCAGCGATCACGGCATCGACTGGATCAACGATTCCAAGGCCACCAACGCCGACGCGGTGGAAAAGGCCCTGGTCTGCTACGACCACGTCTACTGGATTGCCGGCGGTCAGGCCAAGGAAGGCGGCATCGCCTCGCTGGAAAAGCATTTCGGCCGAGTCCAGCATGCCTTCCTGATCGGCGAGGCCAGCGAAGCCTTCGCCGCCACCTTGGAGGGCAAGGTGCGCTATACCCGCTGCACCACCCTGGACAAGGCGGTGGCCGCCGCCCGCAATCTGGCGGTATCCGACGCCATCCCCGGCGCCGTGGTGCTGCTGTCGCCGGCCTGCGCGTCCTGGGACCAGTTCAAGTCGTTCGAGGATCGCGGCGACACCTTCCGCGCGCTGGTCCAGGCCTTCAGCGACGGAGGGGCGGTATGAGCGTCACCTTCGGGCGCACCGATACCTCCGTCCTGGGCCGCTGGTGGTGGACCGTCGACCGCTGGACCATCGCGGCGCTGTTCCTGTTGGTGGCCGTCGGCGCCATCCTGACCATGGCGGCCAGCCCGGCGGTGGCCGAGCGCATCGGGGCGCAGAGCTTCCACTTCGTGCGCCGCCAGTTCGTTTTCCTGGCTCCGTCCATCGCCATCATGCTGGCCGTCTCTCTGCTCAGCCCGAAGCAGGTGCGGCGCATGGCGGTGATCGGCCTGTTGGGCTCCATCGCCCTGCTGGTCCTGGTCCCGGTGCTGGGCGGCGAGATCAAGGGCGCCAAGCGCTGGCTGAATCTGGCCGGCATCTCCATCCAGCCCTCCGAATTCGTCAAGCCCATGTTCGCGGTGGTCTCGGCCTGGATGTTCGCCTCGGCCCGCCTGGACCCCGCCTTCCCCGGCCGGGTGATCGCCACCGCCCTTTTCGGCGTGGTCGCCCTCCTGCTGCTGATCCAGCCGGACGTGGGCCAGACCGCCATTCTGACCGCCATCTGGGGCACCCAGTTCTTCCTGGCCGGGCTGCCGCTGATCCTGGTGGTCGGCCTGGGATTGGCGGCGCCCATCGGCATCGTCGGCGCCTATTACGTCTTCCCCCACGTCCAGGCGCGCTTCGACAAGTTCCTCGATCCCTCGGGCAGCGGCGCCTATCAGGTGACCACCGCGCTCAACGCCTTCAAGAACGGCGGGCTGTTCGGTCGCGGCCCCGGCGAGGGCCGGGTCAAGCTGGTGCTGCCCGACGCCCATACCGACTTCATCCTGGCCGTCGGCGGCGAGGAATTCGGCGTGGTGCTGTGCCTGTTCGTGGTCATGCTGTTCGCCTTCATCGTGCTGCGCGGCTTCTCGCGCATCCACAAGGAGGACAACCTGTTCGTCGTCCTGGCCACCGCCGGATTGCTGGTGCAGTTCGGGCTGCAGGCCATCGTCAACATGGCGTCCACGCTGCGCATGATGCCGGCCAAGGGCATGACGCTGCCGTTCATCTCCTATGGCGGTTCCTCCATGGTCGCCCTGGCTCTCGGCATGGGCATGGTGCTGGCGCTGACCCGCACCCGCTACGGCAGGGAGGGCATGGAGGCATGAGCGCCAACAAGCCCCTCATCGCCCTTGCGGCAGGCGGCACCGGCGGCCACGTCTTCCCCGCCGAGGCCCTGGCCTCGGTGCTGCTGGACCGCGGGTACCGCCTGGCGCTGATCACCGACAAACGCGGCGCCGCCTATGGCGGCACGCTGGGCAAGCTGGAGACCTTCCGCATCTCGGCCGGCGGCATCGCCGGGCGCGGCAAGCTTTCCGCCTTGCGCTCCGCGTTGGAACTGGGCCTGGGAATCATCCAGGCCCGATCCATCTTGAAGCGCATCCGCCCGGCGGCGGTGATCGGCTTCGGCGGCTATGCCTCGGTGCCGGGCATGGCGGCGGCCTCGCTGGCCGGCATTCCCACCGCCATTCACGAGCAGAACGCCGTGCTGGGCCGCGCCAACCGCCTGCTGGCCGGCCGGGTGCGGCGCATCGCCACCTCGTTCGCCGAGGTCAGCCACGTGGAGGCCAGACTGGTCCCCAAGCTGGTCCATACCGGCATGCCGGTGCGCGCCGGCATCCTGGCCAGCCGCGAGACGCCCTATCCCGAGATCGGCGCCGAGGGTCCCATCGAC
>Ga0265320_10003601_pt1 | contig 10356 bp, 11 predicted proteins | sample 4827metaG_FD_202087 | JGI IMG/M metagenome (GOLD analysis project Ga0265320, IMG submission 202087) | Rhizosphere microbial communities from Carex aquatilis grown in University of Washington, Seatle, WA, United States - 4-8-27 metaG | ecosystem: Host-associated > Plants > Roots > Rhizosphere >...
ATGCTGCTTCAGAAGCCGTTGAAATTCGTGGATGGTTTGATGAATTTGACCGATGTCCACGAAGTCCTCCTGGTCTGCCGGCGGACGGCTCAAGGTCTGATTCACGCCGGTCAAGTAACCCAATAGGTTACTAATCTGCTTGAAACCGACGGGGCGGGAGGCGGACCGGTTCACCGCGGCCAGTGGTAGCCGAATCCCAGCAGGAAAATATCCGCGTCGCGATTGTAGCTGGTGGTCACACGGTCAAAGACCAGCCGCATGAGCCAGTGCTCGGAAAGCCGCGCGGAAACTGTGAGCGAAGCCAGCGGAGCAACCGCCGCCGGGTTCTTCCGGCCGGCGTTGACCGGGTGCTTGTGATCGAGGAACACATAGGGGCCAAGGCCGGCGCCGACCGCGATGCGATCATTGAAGAACGTGTTGACGGCCCACAACTGCGTGGCGACTCCGCTGCGCCGGATGATCTGCGGGTCTCCTTCATAAATGGCCGAGGCGGTCCAGTCGATATGCGGAATAATTCCCCGGCGATACTCGCCGGCGTAGGCAATAGCCTTTTGACTGAGAAAAGTGTTCACGATGCTCTGGCCGCCGAAGACCGTGAGTTCGTTTTCGGTCATGTATTTGTATTCGTCCGGGGCATCGCCGAGTTTGCCGGGAATGGGTTTTTTGTCCCGGCCAAACCAGAAGCCTGCACCCACGGTCATGGTGGTCACCTGTATTTGGCCGGGGGGGTCGATGCGATTGATCATGAGCCGGCCATACCACCGGTTCGAAAGGTAGGCCGTGGCGGAGAGACTGTAGATTGGCGCCGTGCCGTGAACATCCAGCGTATCGCCATTGGGCAGCGGCTGCGTGTCAAAGTAGTAATACCCCCCGACGCCAAGTGAGATGTCGAACCGGTCATGGAACAAAGGCAGACGGCCCCAAGCCTGCCAGGCGGTGCCGTCGCGGTGGTGGGCCCGCAGGTGACCTTCGTTGATATAGGCAATCGATGCGGCAAAGTTGCCTGTAAAATCCTGGCGGTAGTCGACCTGCCAGGTGTAGCTGGAGCGTTCGGTGCTGGTTTCGGGCAGCAGTCCGCCCAGAAAAGTCAGCTCCTGCGCCTGCAGTTTCAGGCCGGCGCAGAGCAGAAGCACGGCGGACAGTTTCCAAATGCGGGGGGAGAAATTCATGGTGTTGGTGGCCAGGTCGGCAAGATCACTTCATTACTTCCGGTCCACGCGGACGCGAAAGTGCTCCATCACAAGCAGGACGCCGGCGGTTGCCGCCAGGAAGCCGGTGAGCCAGATTGGAATGGAAAGCCCGAACAAAAGATTCAGGCCAAAGACGAGGAAGAAGAGGGCGAGAAATAGACGGGCCATGACGAGGGTGACAGGTTTCCGTTCAGATCCGGTTCGTGAGCATCAGCACAACGAGAATGACCAGCACCAGGCCCAGACCGCTGCTGGGATAGTAGCCCCAATTGCGGCTGTGTGGCCACGTGGGCAACGCGCCAAGCAAAAAGAGGATAAGCACAATCAAGAGGATGGTTCCGAGGGTCATTGTCTTTATTTCCAACGGCGGAGAGGAGCGAGAGCACCGGCCGCCGTCGGGCGCTCTCCGTCTTCCCGGAGTGGAAAGTCGGTGTTTTAGGGCGCGATCTTACTCTCGCCGACTGGGTGCATCTATGGGGTGTTGGCCTGCCCGCGAGTGCAGCGGCGGATATTATTCCCCTCAGTCGTGAATTTTCCCGAGTAATCGTCCGATAAATTTCTCGGCGTACATGGTGGACCTTTCGCGAATGATGCGCTCGCTGAAATGGCGCCCGAGGCCGAGTTCCGGGACCGATGTGATCACCGTGCCGCCTTGCGGATAGAGAATGACCCATGCCACGGCGCGACGGAGCCGGTCCTGATCAAACTGGACCCGGAGATCGTCGAACACAAGACGGGCAATCTCTCCCTCGTGGAGGTCCGCGCTCACGTCGGCAATGGCCGCAACGCAAAGGAGATTGCGGACGCTCTGGCCGGAATCGTCCAAGCGGCCGGGCGCCCACGTCCCGAGCATCGCCGAGAATTCGTCCATGCCCTCCGCAAGACTCGGGGTCGGGAAATGGCGGAGCCAGTCGCGTGACGATTTCGTTGTCGCCGGGTAATTGGCGGAAAGTGAGGCCATTGACCTGGGCTTCGGTTATCGCCTCATAGCCTGCACCCGAAGCCTGAACTGGCTTCAACCGGCCGGTCACCGCGGCGCCGAACCCGACGACCACCCAGGCAAGCAACGCCACAAGAATCCACCTCCAAGTGGAACAATCGATGTGGCGGCCGACATCCCACCGGAAAAGTCTGGCCGCAACGCTGCCCGCGGCGGACCCGATGACGAGATCGTGATTCCGGCAGCCGTCGTGCATTCCACATAGGCCGTGCCGGCTTTGGCCACCGTGATAGATTCGTTTTCCTGAGCCACGCGAATGGTCATACCAATGATGCGTCGCGTCCGGAATGTAGGGTCGTCACTTGCGCCGGACCGTTTCCCCAGCAGACCTGCCGCAAGCGGCAGCCCTACAAAGTCAAAAAACTAAGCTTAACAGGTATCAGCCATGGACGGCCTTTAATCCGATGATTGGCCGCCGCTACGCCGAAATGCTCATCGCGCTCCGCTCAGAAAACCGCGGTCGGCCAGCCATTCGCGAAACCGTTCCGGCCACGCGCCAGCCGGGAAGTGATTGCTCTCGCGCAGGCCGAATCCATGGCCGGCCCCGGTGTAGATGTGCAGCTCCGCCGGCACCCCCGCCTGCTTGAATCGCAAATACACGCGGGCCAGTCCCTCGGAGATGGCTGTATTGTCATCGTAACCGCATGCGAGGAACGCGGGCGGTGAATCCTTGGCCGGCAGGATTGATTCCGGATTTCCCGGATACAGGAGCACCTGAAAGTCGGGTCTGCTCCCCTGCCGGTCGACCGGGTCGGCCGCGCCTTCCGCGCCACGGGCAAAATGCATGCCGGCCAGCGCCGCGAGCTCCCCGCCCGCGGAAAAACCCATCACACCGACCCGCGCCGGATCGATTTTCCATTCCGTGGCGCGGCTGCGCACCAGCCGCATGGCGCGCTGCACGTCGGCGAGAGAGTGGACCCCGACCTGGTAGGTGGAGCCCTCCTCATGGGCGAGGCGGTATTTGAGGATGATGCCGGCGATGCCGTGCGCGGCCAGCCACCGCGCCACGTTATAGCCCTCATGGTCCATCCATAATTCGCGATGCCCGCCGCCAGGGCAGATCACCACCGCGGCGCCCGTGGCCTGGTCCTTGGGCGGCAAATACACCGTGAGTGAGGGGTGGTGGATGCCAGAGAAGACATGCTCGCCCTCCGCACTCAAGCGCACCTTCTCCTCCCCGGTTTTCCCTTCGGAGCCGGGTGCGTCGCCCGGCCAGAGTGAAATCACCTGCGGCGCATCCGAGGCCCATGCAGTTATGGCGAACAGCGGGATTGCGAGTAGAGCACCGGGGAATATCTTGATTTTCATGTCGGATTTGGGCGAATAACGGACGCTGCCGCGGGGTGGATGCCCTTTAGAATTTGCTTCCATCGCTAGCTCGGCAACATCTTTCCCGTGACTGCTGCGCGGGGGGCTCATCCCCCAAGACTATTTCTTTTCACCCGTCATCGCCGCCACTTGCATGAAAGCTTTGCTGCTGACCGCTCCGTCGAAACTGGAGCTGGTTGAATTCCCCACGCCTTCGCTCAAGGATGATGAGGTGCTCTTGCGCATCCGCGCCTGCGGCATTTGTGGCAGTGACATCCATGGCTGGGACGGTTCCAGCGGACGGCGCAAGCCACCGCTCATCATGGGTCACGAGGCCGCCGGTGAAATCGCCGCCGTCGGACCCAAGGTGGAATCGTGGAAGACGGGCGACCGGGTGACATTCGATTCGACCATTTCGTGCGGGCAATGTGAATTCTGCCGAACCGGGCGGGTGAACCTGTGCACCGACCGCCGGGTTTTTGGCGTTTCACCTCCGGAGTACAAGCAGCACGGGGCGTTCGCGGAATACCTCGCCGTGCCCCAGCGCATTCTTTATGCGCTGCCCGCGGGCATGCCTTTCGAGCATGCCGCCATGGTCGAGCCGGTCTCCATTGCCATCCATGCCGTCCGGCGCGTCACCGTGGTTCCGAAGGACGTCGCTGTGGTGGTCGGCAGCGGCATGATTGGACTGTTCATCATCCAAGCCCTCCGTTGGGCCGGGGCGAAGCGCATCGTGGCCGTGGACCTCGAGCCCAGCCGCCTCTCGCTCGCCCGGGAACTCGGCGCCACCGACACGGTGCAGTCCAACGCCGGTGATGTGTCAACCGAGCTCGCGCGCCTGACCGGTGGTCGTGGGGCCGATCTCGTTTTCGAGGCGGTCGGCCTGGCCCCGACGGTTCAACTCGCGCTCCAACTGGTGCGCCGTGGCGGCGCCGTTGTGCTGGTGGGCAATCTTGCGCAGCAGATCGAGTTTCCGCTGCAAAGCGTCGTCACGCGCGAGCTCACGCTGCACGGCACCTGCGCTTCGGCCGGCGAATATCCGCTGTGCATTGATCTCATCGCCCGCGACATCATCAGGGTCGCCCCGCTGATCAGCGCACTGGCGCCCTTGCGCGAGGGCGCAGCCTGGTTTGCGCGCCTGAGCGCGCCCGGTGGCGGTGCCTGCCTTAAAATCATCCTGCAACCATGAGCCTCTCCCCCTTGTTTGATCTCACGGGAAAAATCGCGCTCGTCACCGGCGCCAGCCGGGGACTCGGGCGCGAATTCGCCCTGACCCTGGCCCGCCACGGCGCCGATGTCGCCATCACGAGCCGGACCGCCGCCGCACTGGCCGGAACGCAATCGTCCATCGAACAGCTCGGCCGCCGCGGTCTGCCCGTGGTGCTCGACGTCCGTTCGCCCGAAAGCATCCAGGCCGCGGTCGACGCCGTTCATGCCCACTTCGGACGGATTGACATTTTGATCAACAACGCCGGCTGCAACATCCGCAAACCCGCGCTTGAGGTGACCTGGGACGACTGGAACACGATACTCGACACCAATCTGCGCGGCCCATTTTTCGTGGCCCAGGCGGTGGCACGCCGGATGATCGCGCAAGGCGGCGGCCGGATCGTCAACATCGGCTCGGTCACGAGCGTCGCTGGCTACGCGGGCCTCGGGCCGTATGGCGCAAGCCGCGGTGGCATCCGTCAGTTGACCATGAGCCTGGCTGCCGACTGGGGCCCGCAGGGTATCACCGTCAACTGCCTCGCGCCCGGTTGGTTCAAGACTGCCCAAAACGCCGTGATGTACGACGACACCGCGTGGGTCGCCTACCTCACGGACCGGATTCCCCTGCGCCGGCCGGGGCGAACCGGCGACCTCGATGGCGCGCTTCTTTTTCTATCCAGCGAGGCCAGTGCCTACGTCACCGGTCAGACACTACTCGTGGACGGCGGCATCTCTGTCAACGACACCCGGGCGCTGCCAAGAAAACCCTGAATGGCCCGAAAACCGGCCGCCCTCAACGGCGATCGATCAGCATGCCTGAGGAAGGCGACCGGACCACGAATCTCGGCACCGCGGAAAAGCTCGTCCGCTACGGCTGGTCAGCCACCGACCAACCCTGCCTGTTACAACTGGCCCTGATAACTTCGGACGGCATCGCGTATGGTGGCATGGTCACCGTTCAGCCGGTGAATGGTACCTATGCAGTTCCTATCACCGCACTGCATCAGGTCTGTGCGCCAAATATCCCGCATGGTTACCCCGTCTTCCTTCATTTCTGGTCCTCAACAAGTGCGGCCATTCCCCTGGACATGAACCGGGTGGAAAGCGTGCTTGTTTCCATCGGGTCGGGGATGTCGGCCGGCGAGTATGGCGGGACGCACGGCGTGAACATCGAGCCGATTTGGCTGGAAAAGTTTCTTTGAACCACAGAAACCAGAACGAGGTCATTCCTCATGTCCATGAAACGCTCCGTCATCAACGCCGCCTACCGGGAAGCCCTGGCGGTTTTCCACCGCACCGGGTGGGCCCTTCCACTGCACCCGCGCTGGGACGTGACTGATTGTGGCAGCGGCGACTTCGACCGCTGCGGTCTTGTGCTCGTCAATCTCGCCGAGGAACCCGAATACAGTGAGAAACTGATTTACATGCGCCTGGGCCAAACGATTCCGGCGCACACCCACCACAAGAAGAAGGAGGATATCATCTGCCGCCGCGGTGAGTTGATGATGGAACTCTGGGCGGGATCGCCCGCGGCCGGCCGGACCGGCACACCAATCAAGGTCAAGCGGTCCGGCGAGTGGGTGTCGGTCGTCTCGGGCCGGCCGTTCAAACTTGTCGCCGGGGAGCGCGTCACACTCTTGCCGGGTATCTACCACAGCTTCGGGCCCACCCAGCCCGATACGATCATTGGCGAAGTCTCCACCGCCAACGATGATACCAGCGACAATGTCTTCGCCGACTCATCGGTCGCGCGTTTTCCCCTGATTGAGGAGGACGAACCCGCCGCCGTGCGTCTGGTCAGCGACCGCTGACTCGAGCTCACGCGATTTAAGATCCCCCGTTTCGAGCGAAGTGACAGCCTGATAACATTCGAGGTGCACGAATAGAATACCTTCAACGACGACTGCTTTCCGTGAATTTCATCATTTTGTGTTTTTCGTGGTTAAATCCGACTGATCTCCCGCACCTCTACTCATCATTTTATGCGCTGCCCAGATCCAGGCCACCAGCCAGACCTGCAGTTGGTCTGGGACGTGCCGAATGAGCCGGGCGAGTTGAAGGCTGTCGGTTATGATCGCAAGGGCGCGATCGTGGCCGGGGCGACTGTGCGCACCGCCGGCGCGGCGGCCACGCTTGAGCTGACGGTGGACCATGCGACAATCGCGTCCGGCACTCGCGACGTCGCGCACGTCACGGTGCGGGCACTGGACGCGAACGGCGTGTTTGTTCCGCTCGCTGCCAACGAGCTCACTTTCGAACTTTCCGGGCCGGCCCGGCTCATCGGCGTGGACAACGGCGATCCGGAGAGCCATGCGAGCTACCAAGGCAGCACCCGGGGCTGTGCAACGGCATGGTCCTGGCGCTCGTTCAATCCACGACGGAGTCCGGCAATGTGCGTCTCACCGCCCGTGCCGGCGGCTTGCGCGAAGCGACGGTGGAAATCACCACCAAGAAATCGCCGCAGTAACCGGCGCCGCCGGCTACTTCTTCTCGGGGAGCATCGTGAAGCGGATGACTTTGGTGGTGTCGAGATACTTGACCGCCACCCGCTGCAGGTTCCCGGCGGTGACGAGAGCGATCATTTCCTCCGGATTGGAAAGCCGGGTGAATGACTCGCCATCGCGGTAGATCATTTCGAGCTTCCAGGTCCACGCACTGTTGTCCTGCTGTTCCTTTTCCGCCGTGCGGCGCTGCGACTCGATTTCCTTCTGGAGCTCCTCGGGTTTCAGGCCCTCTTTCTGCAGGCGTGTGATCTCGCCATAAGTGGCCGCAACGAGTTTCTCCACGTTTTCCGGTGCACAGGGGATGATGAGATCGAAGGTGAAGTGGCCATAGGGAACCTTCTGGAGCGAGGCATTGACCTGGACGAAGTAAACGCCGCCCAGCTCCAGGCGCAGCTTGTCGATCAAAGCGCGCTGCAAGATGTTGCCCAGCGACCAGAGCATATGACCTTCGTCGCGAGACCATTCCGCGGGACCCTCCAGCCCGATCCGGACGAAACTTTTGGGATCGGTGCCGCGCAGGAGCGTCTGCTCGAACGGTCCGGCGATGGAGCGAACCCCCATATCTTTCCAGGTGCCGGGCGTGCCCGTCGAGGGCAGGCTGCCAAGATAAACCTGCAGCAGCGGGGTGATCGACTCCACCGTGAACGCCCCGACAAACACAAAGGTGTAGCCGGCGGCGTTGCCGAAGCGGCCGCGATAGACCTCGGACGTTTTCGCGAAGCTCACCTTCGCCCAGTCCTCGTCGGTCGGCAGCACGCCGGGCGTGCGCGGATGATGGTTGTAACGGATTTTCTCGGTTTCGTTGAAATACGAGTTAACCGGGTCCGAGAGGACGTTCTTCAATATCGCCTTCTGCCTGGCGACCAGCGACTGGTAGGCGGTCTCGTCGGCGCGCGGCGCCGTGAAATACAGGTTGGTGAGCTGGAGCGCGGTCTCCAGGTCGGCCGCGGCGCAGTTGCCTCTGATGCCATCGAAATAAGTCGTGACCTGCGGCGTGACCGTGACGGTTTTCCCTGCAAGCATTTTTTGCAGGTCGGGTTTCGAAAAACTGGCGACACCGCTCTCCGCGGCGCAATCGGCCGCCAGCTGGGCCGAGAGGTTGTAGTCGTCCGCATACACGGACTGGCCGCCGGGACGATAGGCGCTGAAGAGCACCTCGTCGTTTTTGAACTGGCTGGGCTTGAGGACGACGCGCACGCCGTTCGCCAGGGTCATTTCGGTGACGCCAATCTCCGTGACGGCTCTTTGTGCGACGATCCTGCCGGGGGCGGGTTTTTTCTCGAGCAGGGCCGCGGCCAGTTTCCTCTCCTGGTAAGCCTCGATCTTGGTCGCAGCCACCTGCTGGATGACGGCCGCGAGTTCGGCCTGGGCCGGAATCTTCACGTCGGGCTTTTCCACGTTCTCGACCACGACGACGCGGTTCTTCGGGGTGATCCATTTCTGCGGCAGCCGGTTCACTTCATCAAGCGTGACCTCGGCGAGATGTTCCTTGGCAAAGTTGTATTCGAACTCGATGCCGGGCGCAGGATCCTGTGCGAGGAAATAGGCGACATAGTTGTTCACCAGTTTGTCTGACTCGGTTTTTTCCCGGTCGAGGTAGCGCTGCTCCAGCGAACGCAGCATCGATTTTCTGGCGCGTTCGAGTTCATTGGCGGTGAAGCCGTGCTGGCGCACCCGCTCGTTTTCAGTGAGGATCGTCGCGAGGCCGCGCTCGATGCCATTGTCGGGCACCACGAAGGTCAGCTGGTAGGCGCCCTTCGCCCGGACCCACAGGTGGCCATAATAAGCCTGAGAATAGATAAACGGCGGATTCGCCTGGTGCATCAGTTCATCGAGACGCAAATTCAGCAGTTGGAGAAAGAGCTGCTCGGTCAGGTAGCGGCGGTAGTCGGTCGAGTTCTCATAGTGCGGAACCTCGGTCTTGAAGGCGAGGATCCCGACGTTGTAGGGATTTTCACGGTCGGAAACGATCGAGTAGAGCGGTTCGTCGTTGTCCGGGATCACGTACGACTCCTTGGATCGAGGCGCCGGGGGCGCGGGAATGTCGCCAAACTGAGTGCGGATGGTCTGCTCCATCTTGTCCGGATCGATGTCGCCGACGACGATCATGGCCATCAGGTCGGGACGATACCAGTCACGGTAGAATCGCTTGATGGTGTCATAACTCATGCCCTCGACCGACTCCTTGGTGCCGATCGGCAGCCGCAGCGCATATTTTGAGTCCTTGAAGACAACCGGGAGAAACTTGTCCAGCATGCGCTGACCGGCGCCGCGACCGAGCCGCCACTCCTCGACCACTACGCCGCGCTCGGTATCGATGTCAGCAGGATCGAAATTTACGTCGTGCGCCCACTCGCGCATGATCTTGAGACCGTTGCTCAGCGTCTTCTCCTCGTCGGTGGGCAACGACAGCATGTACACGGTTTCATCGAACGCGGTGTAGGCATTGATATCAGGCCCGAAGGTGGCGCCAACGGACTGGAGGTAGTGCAGCAGGTCGGCCTTGGGGAAACTCTTGGTGCCCTTGAAGCACAGGTGCTCGACGAGGTGGGCAAGGCCGAGCTGGTTGTCGTCCTCCTGCACCGAGCCGGCATTGACGGCGAGGCGCAGTTCCACCCGCTTCTCTGGTTTCACGTTTTTCCGGATGTAATAGGTGAGCCCGTTCGGGAGCTTGCCGGTTCGCACCGCGGGATCGAGCGGGAGAGAATCGGTGGCGGCGGCCGCGAAGAGCGGCAGCAGCAACCCGGTGATTGCGAGACAGGCAAACCTTGGCCAGGAGGGGGATATTTTCATGGAGTGAATCTCAGGGGTGAAGGGACAAAGGCAGGAGAGTCTCAATCAAGCCGCGGCGATGCTGCGGAGGTGGTGGGGTTGCGGCAAAGTGAGTGTAGAAAGCCTGTTCAACAAATGCGGGAATATGACCTTTGCGCGAGGCGGGAGACTATTCAAGCTCCCTGTTGTGATTCCCTCTCCACGGTCAAAGTTGAATTCAGCCACAATCACGGCAGGCCAGTAAGTCACCCGGCGGTTTGTAACCGTCCGCCAAATCAACCAGACTCGCAAAGGGCTACTTGTCGAAAGCCGTCTCGATGGTGTCGAGTGGAACACCAAGCACCGTACGGGCAATGGCATCGAGTGCCACCCG
>Ga0265320_10003602_pt1 | contig 10355 bp, 6 predicted proteins | sample 4827metaG_FD_202087 | JGI IMG/M metagenome (GOLD analysis project Ga0265320, IMG submission 202087) | Rhizosphere microbial communities from Carex aquatilis grown in University of Washington, Seatle, WA, United States - 4-8-27 metaG | ecosystem: Host-associated > Plants > Roots > Rhizosphere >...
CGCTGGAAGCTCGCGGCCAGGGCGACGGCGAAGGTATCGCTGAGATGGGCAACGTAAGCCGCGCTCCCGCGCATGCCCCACGGGCTGTAATGCGGCAGCTCGTTGGCCTCTTCGTTGTATTCGGGCCCGGCGCGCAATTGCAGCGACGGCCCGTCATAATCCAGCGGCTTGATCGTCTTGATGTCGATGGTCGCGGCGATGCCGCCGTCGACCAGGTCGGCGCCCTGGGATTTGTACACCGAGGCGCCGGAGACCATTTCGGACGGATAGATTTCCCAGCGCACGTTCTGGTCCGGTTCCGAGGAAGCCACTTCGCGTCCGTTGATGAGACCGAGCACCAGGCGTGGGCCGAGGCCGCGCACCGCCGCCTGGCTGGCATTGCCACGATCCAGCGTGGTGTTGACGCCCGGCAGGCGGTCGAGTTCTTCCGCAATGGTGACGTCGGGAAGCTGGCCGATGTCCTTGGTCGAGATGTTGTCGGTGACGAGGTCGGATTTCCTCTTCATGTCGAGCGAGTCGCGCAACGACTCGCGCACGCCGGTGACGACGACGGTCTCGACCGTAGATGCGTCGTCGGCAAAAGCTTGCACGCACGAGCAGCAGATGGCAGCAACGCTTACGCCGCAGAGCAGCGCACGATGAACGGATTTCACGATGACCTCCCCTTTTGCCCGCCCCTGATACAACGAGCCTGATTATATAATCCTATTTATAATACAATTAGAACGGCTGTCAACGGCATGACGTCGCATCGTTAACGGCGATGCTTGCAAAACGTCGGCGCCGAGATAAGGCGCGCGTCTTTACACCTCTCCTATTTATCATATAATTTTGCGCACGCGGGCGCGGCGAGCCAGCGGCGATCTTCGGGAAGCACCGTGTCCGAGCAGAAGAAAAAATTCCGCAGCGCAAAAAGCTATGGCCCGAAGGACCGCGACGGCTTCATTCATCGCAGCTGGATGAAGGCAGAGGGGCTTCCCGCCGACGTGTTCGACGGACGGCCGGTGATCGGCATCTGCAACACCTGGTCGGAGCTGACGCCGTGCAATTCGCACCTGCGCGACCTCGCGGAATATGTGAAGCGCGGCGTGTGGGAGGCCGGAGGCCTGCCGCTTGAGTTCCCCGCGATGTCGCTGGGCGAGACGCAGATGCGCCCGACCGCGATGCTGTTCCGCAACCTGCTGGCGATGGAGGTCGAGGAATCGATCCGTGGCAATCCGATCGACGCGGTGGTGCTCCTGGGCGGATGCGACAAGACCACGCCGGGCCAGATCATGGGCGCGGCAAGCGTCGATCTGCCGACCATCGTCGTCTCGTCGGGGCCGATGCTGAACGGCAAATTCCGCGGCTGCGATATCGGCTCGGGCAGCGATGTGTGGAAATTCTCCGAAGCCGTGCGCGCCGGCGAGATGGAGCTGAAGGACTTCATGGCGGCGGAAAGCGGCATGTCGCGCAGCCCCGGCACCTGCATGACCATGGGCACCGCCTCCACGATGGCGAGCATGGTCGAAGCGCTGGGCCTGAGCCTGCCCTACAACGCGACGATCCCCGGCGTCGACGCGCGGCGCCGCGCGATGGCGCATGAGAGCGGCCGCACCATCGTGGCGATGGCGAAAAGCGATCTGCGCCTGTCCAAGCTCGTCACGCGCGAGGCGTTCGAGAACGCGATTTGCCTGCTGGCCGCGATCGGCGGCTCGACCAATGCGGTGGTGCACCTGCTCGCGATCGCCGGCCGACTCAGCGTGCGGCTGTCGCTGTCCGATTTCGACCGTCTGTCGGGCGAGGTGCCGCTGCTCGTCGATCTGCAGCCCTCCGGTCGGTACCTGATGGAGGATTTCCACTATGCCGGCGGCGTGCCGGCGGTGCTCAAGGAGATTGCGCCGTTCCTGCATCTCGACGCACCGACGGTGTCGGGCCGCACGCATCGCGAGACGGTGGAGACGGCACAGTGCTTCAATCGCGCGGTGATCCGCTCGCTCGATGAGCCGGTGCGACCGTCGTCCGGCATCTGGGTGCTGCGCGGCAATCTGTGCCCCTCCGGCGCGGTGATGAAGCCGAGCGCCGCGTCCGAAGCGCTTTACAGACATGAAGGCCGCGCCGTGGTGTTCGAATCCATCGAGGATTTCAAGGCACGGATCGACGATCCCAAGCTCGACGTCGACGAGAACTCCGTACTCGTGCTCAAGGGCTGCGGCCCCAAGGGCTATCCCGGCATGCCGGAGGTCGGCAACATGCCCCTGCCCCGCAAGCTGCTGGAGCGGGGCGTCAAGGACATGGTACGAATCTCCGATGCCAGGATGAGCGGCACGGCGTTCGGCACGATCGTGCTGCACACCGCGCCGGAAGCGGCCGCGGGCGGACCGTTGGCCATCGTGCGAGACGGCGACGTCATCCGCCTCGATGGGCCGAACCGTACGCTCGAACTGCTGGTGCCCGAGACGGAGATCGCGCAGCGCCTCGCGGCGTGGCGCGCCAATCCGCCGCCGCCGGCATGGACGCGCGGTTGGTACAAGCTTTACACCGATCATGTGCTGCAGGCCGACCGCGGCTGCGATCTCGACTTCCTGGTGGGTGGCAGCGGAGCCGTGGTCGACCGGGAATCGCATTGATGACGGCGCCCGCCTTCATTGCCGGCGACTGGGGCACGACGCATCTGCGGCTGTTCCTGTGCAGCGCGAACGGCGGCGCGCTGGCAGCCAGGACGGGCGCCGGCGTCGCAGAGGCAAAGGCGCAAGAGATATTCCCCAGCCTCACGGCAGCGTGGGATGCCGCATATGGCAAGCTGCCGGCCGTCCTGTGCGGCATGGTGGGATCGACCATCGGCTGGCGCGAAGTCCCCTATCTGACCTGCCCCGCCCATCCGCGCGACGTCGCGGCAAGCACGCTGCGCTTCGAAGAGGACGGTCGCACGATCGCCATCGCGCCGGGACTGAAATGCAAGAACCGCCTGCTTGCGCCGGACGTGATGCGCGGCGAGGAGACCCAGATCCTGGGCGCGCTGGCGCTTGATCCCTCGCTGCGCGAGGGACGCAGATTCCTCTGCATGCCCGGCACCCACACCAAATGGGTGTCGCTCAAAGACGGTGCGGTCGAGCATTTCCTGACGGCGCTGAGCGGCGAACTGTTCGATATCCTGCGTCGGCACAGCGTGCTGGTGCGCGACGGCGCGGTGACGGATGTGCCGGACGGCAAGGTCTTTGCGGCGGCGCTCGACCAGACGAAGATGTATCCCGACGCCGAATTGATCCATCTTCTGTTCGAAACCCGCAGCCGGCAGCTCGAGGGGAACCTCAAGCAGAAGGACGCCGCCTCCTATCTTTCGGGCCTGATCATCGGCCAGGACGTTTCGGGCGCGAAGCGGTTCTTCCGCAGCGACCTTGCCGCCGCGGCGCAAGTCACGGTGATCGGCGCGCCAGCGCTGAGCGATCTCTACCTGCACGCGCTGCGCACGCGGGACCTTGCCGCCGGCAGGATCGACGGCGAAGCGGCGTCGCTTGCCGGGCTGGCGGCGCTGTATCGCGGCGCAATCGGGAGCGCGGCAGCGTGAGCGGGGCGGCGTATCTCGACGAACTGCCGCTGATCGCGATCCTGCGCGGCGTCACGCCGGACACGGTTGTGGGCGTGGGCGAGGCGCTGCATGCCGCCGGCGTCCGCGTGATCGAAGTGCCGCTCAACTCGCCGCAGCCCCTGAAGAGCATTGCGCTTCTGGCGGAAGCGATGGGCGAGCGCTGCCTGGTCGGCGCGGGCACGGTGCTGTCGGCGGGCTCGGTCGACGACGTGGCGCGCGCCGGCGGCGCGCTGATCGTGACGCCGAACACCGATGCCGCGGTCATCGCGCGCGCCGTCGAACGCAATTTGATCGTCACGCCCGGCTTCGCGACGCCGAGCGAGGCTTTTGCCGCGATCCGCGCGGGCGCGCGCCGCCTCAAGCTTTTTCCCGCCGCGAGCTACGGCCCCGCGCATCTTCGGGCGCTCAAGGCGGTACTGCCCGCCGAGGTGCCGATCTTCGCGGTGGGCGGCATCGGCGCGGGCGACATGGGGACCTGGATCGCAGCCGGCGGCGCCGGTTTCGGTCTCGGCTCGGAACTGTTCAAGCCGGGGATGGCGCTGGCGGAGATTGCACAGCGCGCCCGGCAGATCGTCGCGGCGTTCAGGACGGCGACGAAAATACAATAGCCGCGTTCGAAAACGGGCGGGCCAAAAGGGGGAAACGAATGGGCTTGTCGACGATCGATCTTGCCGTGCTGGGCGTCTACGCGGTTTCCATCTTCACGCTTGCCCAATGGGTGAGCCGCGAGAAAAAGGGCCACGTCAAGGACAGCAAGGACTATTTCTTGGCCAGCAAGACGCTGCCTTGGTGGGCGATCGGCACCTCGCTGATCGCGGCGAACATCTCGGCCGAGCAGATCATCGGCATGTCGGGCTCCGGCTACGTGATCGGCCTGGGCATCGCATCCTATGAGTGGATGTCGGCGCTGACGCTGTTGATCGTCGGCAAGTTCTTCCTGCCGATCTTTCTGAAAAACCAGATCTACACGATGCCGGAATTCCTGCAGCGGCGCTACGGGCACTCGGTGCGGATCGTGATGGCGATCTTCTGGCTCGGGCTTTATATCTTCGTGAACCTGACCGCGATCCTGTGGCTCGGCGCGACCGCGGTCTCGACCGTGACCGGGATCGACATCAACTACGCCCTGATCGCGCTCGGCCTCTTCGCGGGTGCCTATGCGCTCTATGGCGGGCTGAAGGCCGTGGCGCTGACCGACATCGTACAGGTCAGCCTGCTGGTGCTCGGCGGGCTGGTGATCTCCTACATCGCGCTTGAGCAGATTTCGGGCGGCACCGGCTTCGGCGCGGCGGTTGCGGGCTTCACGACCCTGACGAAGAAGCTGCCCGACCATTTTCACATGATCCTCGACCCCTCCAATCCGAACTACAAGGATCTGCCCGGCCTGTCGGTGCTGATCGGCGGCATGTGGATCATGAATCTGTCCTATTGGGGCTTCAACCAGTACATCATCCAGCGCGCGCTCGCCGCTCGCGACGTGCGCCAGGCCCAGGCGGGGATCGTGCTGGCGTCGTTCCTCAAGCTGCTGATGCCGCTTCTGGTGGTGCTGCCGGGGATCGCGGCCGGCGTGCTGGCGCCGCATCTCGCGCGTCCCGACCAGGCCTACCCGTTCCTGATGCAGCTGCTGCCGCCCGGCCTGCTCGGCCTAGTTTTCGCCGCGCTGATCGCCGCCATCATCGCGTCCATGGGATCGAAGATCAATTCGATCGCGACCATCTTCACCATCGACCTCTACAAGCCCGCGTTCCGGGGCGCGAGCGAGCGCCATCTGGTTGTCGTCGGCCGGCTGACGGCGGTCGTGGCGCTGGGCGCCGCGATGCTTGCGGCACGGCCGCTGCTGGGCAACCTGCCGCAGGCTTTTCAGTACATCCAGGAATACACCGGCTTCGTCACGCCGGGCATCGTGGTGATCTTCCTGCTTGGCATGTTCTGGCCGCGCGCCACGACCGCCGGCGCCTTCGTCGCGGCGGTGGGGTCGGTAGCGCTATCCTATGGCTACTGGCGATATCTCCCCGGCATTCCCTTCATGAATCGGGTCGGTTACGTCTTTCTTCTCTGCCTCGCCGCGGCGATTGTCGTGTCGCTGCTGCAGCCCAGGCGCACCAAAGCACTCGAGGTGGATCTCAAGAACATTGATTACGGGACCAGTACCGGCTTCAATGCCGCGGCGTTCGTCGTCATCGGCGTTCTTGCCTTCCTTTATGTCAGGTTCTGGTGAACCGGCCCCACCGCGCGCGGCGAACGGACAGCATGAAAGAGAATCGCTCCGGCCAGAACCTCACACATCGGATGGTGCAGGATCTCGGTGTCGCCATCGTCACCGGGCGATACTCCGTGCGAAATCCGTTTCCGGTGGAGGCCGACCTGTGCACGCAGTACGGGATCAGCCGAAGCATCGTGCGGGAAGCCGTGAAAATGCTCACCGCGAAGGGCCTGCTCGGCTCGCGTCCGCGCCAGGGCACCTGGATACAGCCGGAAGAAACATGGAACCTGTTCGATCCGGACGTGCTGCGCTGGCTGCTGGAGCGGAAATTCTCCTTCTCCCTTCTCATCGATTTCACGCAGGTGCGCCTTGCCGTCGAGCCCAAGGCGGCCGCGCTCGCGGCGCAGCGTGCCGGCGCGCCGGAGCGTGAAGCCATCCGCGTCGCGCTCGAGCGGATGAACGCCGCCTATGACGGCAATGAATCGCTGTTCGCGGACATCGCCTTCCACACGGCGGTCCTGCAGGCGAGCGGCAACCGCTTCTATTCCCAGTTGAACGAGCTGATCGAAAGCGCCCTGCGCTTCAGCATCGGCATGACCAACCACTACAAGGGCGTGTCGCGCGCCAGCGTCGCGGATCATAAGAAGGTCTCGGACGCGATCTTCGCCGGCAGGCCGCAGATCGCGGAAGCCGCGATGCGCGACCTCATCGAGGAGGCGTTGGAGCTGATCCGCAAGGCCGAGATCGCCGCCGGTTCGCGCGACAGACTTATCGTCCGCGCGGGACGCTGAGGCTTCGGAGGATCTCTTGAAACCCATCCAGCTAGGCATCGTGGGCGTCGGCAAGATCGCGCGGGACCAGCACATTCCAGCCCTCACGGCCGATCCCTCCTTCGACATCGCGGCGTGCGTCACGCGGCACGAGGGGGTTGCCGGCGCGCCCGTCTTCCAGTCCATCGAGGAGATGCTCGACGCGGTGCCGGCGCTGGATGCCGTTTCGATCTGTACGCCGCCGCAGACGCATTTTGCGATCGCCCTGGCGGCGCTGCGGCGCGGCAAGCATGTGCTGCTTGAAAAGCCGCCCTGCGAAACGGTGGGCCAGCTCGAAGCCTTGGCGCGGGAGGCGGAAAAGGGCGGGCGGACGCTCTTCCAGACCTGGCACGCGCGTTACGCGGCGGGCGTCGAGCCGGCGCGACGCTGGCTTTCGGAGCGCCAAATGACCGGCGGCCGCATCGTGTGGAAGGAGGACGTCAGGCTCTGGCACCCCGGCCAAACATGGCTGTGGCAGCCCGGCGGCTTCGGGGTGTTCGATCCCGGCATCAACGCGCTGTCGATCCTCAGCCGCATCGTTCCGCGCGACGTCTTCGTGAAAGCGGCGACGCTTTATATACCTGCCAACTGTCAAACGCCGATTGCCGCCGATCTATCGGTGACGACCGACGACGGGGTGGAGATCGCGGCAGTCTTCGACTTTCGTCATACCGGCACGCAAAGCTGGGATATCGAGATCGAAACCGAACGCGGCGCATTGAACCTGTCCGAGGGCGGCGGCGCCTTGGCGATCGACGGCAATGCGGCAGACCTCCCGGTCACGGCCGGCGAGTATCCCGCACTCTATCGCCGTTTCGCCGATCTCGTTCGCGAGCGCCGGGCGGATGTGGACGGCACGCCCTTCCGGCTTGTGGCCGACGCATTTGCCGTCGCGCGCCGCGTCGAAGCGGAGCCGTTTCACCCCTGAGCGCGCGTTGTGATTGACATCTTCGGCCGCATCTGCAGGACCGGCGTTCTTTGGAAACGGACTGGTACAGGGCATGCCCTCGGTCGAACTTTGCTCCTAGATTCCACGAGCCGACGGAGCAGATGCGCTCTGCGTCGGGGCACGAAATGGACGACGCACGCAGTTCACCAATGATACCGGATGCCGGCGGTCAGCGATTCGCTGGCGAAGTCGTTTCTGAACTTCACGCCCGCATTGAAGAATCCCGACCAGCCATCGTCGGTTCCGAAGACGTTTACGCTGCCGGCGAACTCGCCAAAGACCCCCGAAAATTTGTCGCTCAGGAGCGACGTGGAGCCGCCGGTGGTAAGAAGGGTTTTGTCGTTTCCGTCCAGTTCATCCCAGACGCGTCCCGTCAGCGAAACATCCAGGAGCGTTCCGTCCAAGAATTGCTCGGCCGAGCCGATGCGCAGTCCGAGGCTGCCGCGCGCGCTGCGATCCCCGCCGAAATGCACGGCGTTCGCGCCGAGCGCCGAGTCATCGATGGTCGTCGACAAATAGGAGAAGCTCGCCAGCGGTTCGACGAAGACACTGTCCCCGACCGCGAAGCGCTTGCCGGCGTCTAACTGTGCTCCCATCGAGTCGGCGTCGGGGTTCGCGGCCAGGACCGAACTGCCGCCTTGCAGATACTTCACCGTGAGGAGATTGACCTTGACCGCGGCATCGACCACCCAGCCCCGGTTGAGATAGGTCCCGTACGCGCCCAGCAGGACGCCCGAGTAGTCGGCCGTCGCTTGCGTGCCGTCGAAGACGACGTTCGATGCCACATAGCCCGCCATGACGCCGCCGAGCAATGTATCTCCCGATGTCAGAACACCTTGCGTTCCCAAGTCGCCGCCCGCAACCAGACCGTAGCTGTCCTGCCCATAGCGGGCATCTTGGGACGAGCCGGGGCCGCCCCCGATTGGCGTGTAGGTCAGGGTGGCGTCCCGGCGCATGAAGTTCGCCACACCCTTCACCCAGATACCCGGCGACACCTTGCCCTGACCGTCCTCTCCGAGCTGATCGCGCAGATCGGCCTGCCGGTTCAACCAGGGCGACGTCTCGTACCAGAGATTCTGAGCCGCCGTTCCCAGCGCCGGCAGCTGGAATGCGACGACATTCGGCGCGGCGAAGAGGAGAACCTGGTGGGCCGATGCGTTGTAGCCCAGGCTGTAGGAGAACGCGCCCTCGTCGATCGTGCCGGTGTGAGGATCGAATCCGCTGGAGCTGGGGTCGAGCACGAAGTTGCCGGCCGAACTTGCGCCGCTGACCAGCAGAATTCCCGAAGAATTGACCCCGGCATTGGCGATCGTCCCCGTGTCGTGCACGACCAGGCCGGTCACACCACTCGAACTGGCGATCTGCAGGCAGTCCGACAGCGCACCGCACGCGCCGCCCGATCCTGCGGTCCCCAGGAACGAGTCGATGACCAGTTTGCCGCCGCCGACATAAGTGCCGCTGATGGTCGCGACATCGCCCGCCGCCGAATTGGCGCCGTGCATATCCAGGACGCCGGCGTTGTTGAAGGTCAGCAATCCGGTGAATGTCGTTGCGCCGGAGACCCGCACCGTTCCGGAATTGTTGATCGTGCCGGCGCCGGCCGGAAACACGCTGGTTCCCGAACTGGTCCAAACGCCATTGTTGTTCAATGTCGCGCCGCTCGTATTGGCCAGGTCGAGGCGGCCCGTGATCGCGCCGCCATTGGCGATCACGACCGACCCGGTCCCCGCGGTCGGTGCAGCGATCGCAAGATCCGCAGCGAGGCCTGCCATGGACTGAACCGAGCCGCCCGAGCCGTTGGTGATTGTTGTCGGGCCGGCCGCGGCGAACGCGATCACGGGATGGCTCGCCGACCCCACGCCTTTAATCGACCCATTGTTCGCAATCGCGACGACACCACCCGAATAGGCGTCAACGCCCGAATTGCTTGCCACAATGGCGGCGTTGTTGTTGACGCTGACGGAGGTCTCGCTGAGCGCGTCGATGCCGTCCCCGCCGGTCATCGTTATCGCAGCGTTGGAGGTCACTGCGGTCGGACCCGCACCCAAGGCGATGATCCCGCCGCCCTCGACGTTCGCGAAGCTGGGGCTTACGGCGCTGGCGAGGAACGCGGAAAATGCCGGCGATCCCGAACTCACTGTCGCAACGATCGGCCCGTTTGACGTGACGGTGGTCAGGCCGAAATTCAAATTCGCAACGAGTATTCCCGCGCCGTTGTTCGACGAAATCGCCGTGCCGCTTCCGGTCACGACGGTCACGGTCTGCGGATTTGTCGCCGGCGTCGGCGTGGCAACCGCGCCCGATCCATCGACGGCAAGAATGCCTGCGGTGGTAATGCCGGGTGCACCGTTCACCGCGATCGACCCACCGGCGCCGGTCCATTCCACGTCGATATTGCCGCCATCGCTGGCCGCCACGATTCCGCCGCTGGCAATTCCGGCACCGGTTCCGGGGTTGACCTGGAAAACGTTGTTCGCGCCGATCTTGATCGAGACGTCACCGGCGCCGTCGAAATGGCCGGTCGAGAAATTGTCGTCGATCGTGGTGCCGAGGACCGCCGCGACATCGTCGCCGGACACCGTAATCGCATTTGCGCCGCCGGTCGCGATGCTGACGCCGCCAAGCCCGCTTCCCCGGTTCACCGCATCGATACCGGCACTTTCGTCGCCCGAGACGACAAACGTGTCCCCCGTCCCCGTCGTCACGGACGCCGTCACCATTGCGGTGGCGGGTGCAAAATCGCTTTTCGCGGTGACGCCGCCGGCATTTGTGCTGTCGGAGGCCGTGATGGCGTCGTTGTTCCCGGTCGAGACGCCGGACAAGCCG
>Ga0265320_10003609_pt1 | contig 10341 bp, 6 predicted proteins | sample 4827metaG_FD_202087 | JGI IMG/M metagenome (GOLD analysis project Ga0265320, IMG submission 202087) | Rhizosphere microbial communities from Carex aquatilis grown in University of Washington, Seatle, WA, United States - 4-8-27 metaG | ecosystem: Host-associated > Plants > Roots > Rhizosphere >...
GCGTGCCCGCCCCCCTCGCCCGTTCCGGGCGGTCCCCCTGGTATTCGCTTCGCTCAAAATAACCGGAGCGCGCTGGTCCCTATGCTCGCGCAGCGAGCCCGCGAAGCGGCGGGGGGAGCGGTCGCGCAGCGAGCCGCGGGGGGCAAGGCCCCCCCAGGATTAAAACCGCACCCCCGCGCCCCCTGAAGCCCCGAACGCCGCGGGCGGCACCGTATAGACGAGGAGCGAGGGCTGCCCCGTCGTTTCGAAGACAAAGTCGCGACGATACAAAGGAAGTTTGAGATCGGCTTCGGCCTCGACGAAGACCCGGCCGAAGATCGCTTCGAGCCGCGCGGCGAGAAATGGAGCCACCCAAGGCCGCGTCACCGTGCCCGGCGCGGTGACCAGGTCCGACTTTTCACCCGCCGCGTGGAGCGAGCCGACCTCGACGCCTGCGCACGGAAGCCCATGAAATACATGAGAAAACAGGAAAGCGATCGGGCAACCCGAAACCCGTCCGTCAATCAACGAAAAATGCGCCGGTCGCCCGTCCGTCGTCACCGTGCCCGTGTGCAGCGCGTCGATGCCGAGCCGGATTTCGGGTCCCCTCTCCCACCCGAATCCCACGAAACCCCGCGGCCCCCACGCGAGCTCCGGCGACGCGCCCGTTGCGAGCGCGAGCGCCGCGCCGACGTCGAACCGCACCGACCGCGAACGGCGCGGCGAACTCGGTCTGCCCGCAGGTGCGATTCCAGAATGGGGGGGCACCGGGCTCGACGCGGCCGTCGTTGACCGCGCCGGAGTTGCGGCGGTGCTCGCAGCGGGTGCCGCGCTCGACGTCGAAGCAGACGACGTCGAAGCAGACGACGTCGAAGCAGACGGCGTCGTCGCCGGTGCACTCGGGCTCGTCGCGCCGGCACTCGCTTCGGGTCGCGGTGCGCCCGGACTCGAACCGGACGCAGGCGTCGTCGCCGTCTCCGCCGGGGCCGCCGCTTCGACGCCCGCGCCGTCGCTCGCGTCGGACCCTCCGGTGAGTCGCGACTCGATCGCGAGCGCCGTCACGAGCGCGATCGCCGACACGACCTCGTCGCACGTCGCGCCCGAGACCGCGCGATGCACGGGACGGCCGTTCTCGTCGACGAACGCGAGGCGCGCCGCGCTTTTCGCCGACTCGCGCACGACGGTGACCTGGACGGCGCGCGCCGGACCGTCGGGCGGCGCCTCCCACGCCGTTCCGACGCGTGAGCGGACGCGCGCGAGAAATGCGTCACGCGATGGACAGTTCGCCGGCGCGTCGTATGCGATCCGCACGAGCTCGGCCGGTTCGCGGGGGGGTTCGTCCGCCTGCGCGTCACGCGGCGTGACGGCGCCGAGCCATGCGACGTGGCACGCGAGCCACACGAAGGACCACCGGCGCATCGCGGGACAGCTTACGGTGGAGGGACGGGCAACGGGCAAGCGGTCGTCACGACGACGAGCCGCGTCGGGCCTGATCGGGCGCCACTCGCCCGGCGCGGAGCAGTTGAATCTCGGCGGGAAACCCGCCCACGTCGACGCTCTGCCGGAGCGCGACGAAAAATCCGGCGCGCTCCGCTACCTGCGCGGTGACGTCCGGTAACGGCGAGACCCACGCGACGCGCCCGTCCGAGCGGAGCACGTCGCGGATATTTTTCAACGTGGCGGCGAGCAGCGGCTCGATTTCGTGTCGCTCGAGCACACGGTGTCCGAACGGCGGATTCGTGAGCACCAAGGTCGGCGCTTCGCGCGGCCGCGCGGTGCGCGCGTCGCCGACGAATAGATTGGCGTCGGTGATCGCCGCGGCGGCAAAGTTGGTCCGCGCGGCAGCGAGGGCTCGCGGGTCGGTGTCGGAGCCGTACAGCGCGGCGTACGGGCCGAAGCGCGCACGCTCGATGAGCTCCGTTCCCGCCCCGGCGAACGGATCCCAGACCACGTCGTCGGCACGCCGCCCGGCGACGCGCGCGAGCGCCGCGGCGAGCGTCGGATGCGACGACGCCGGGAGCACGTCGCGGCGATACGTGAAGCGCGGATCGACGAGCGCGCGCGGCCAGAGCTCGACGAAGAGGCGTGAAAGGCCGTCGACTACGCGCTCACTGACGACGAATTCCCACACCGCTTCCGTCGAGTCGTTGACCAGCGCCGGCCGCCGCTCGCCGACGCGCTCCGCGACGCGAAAGGTCCCCGAGCGACGGCGCCCGTGATCCGCCCATTCGAGCCGGTAGCGGATCGGCCCGCGCGTGAAAGCGGAAAGGACGTCCCAGGCGTCCGTTCCGGCGATCACCTCGGCGACCGCGTCGATGTCGCCTCCGCCGTCGACGCCGAGGGTCGCCGGCGGAAGCGGAAACCCGATGTGCAAGAACGTCCGGGCGCGAAAGAGTCGCTCGAGCGACCCGCGCCACTTGAGTTCGACGCGACCGCGTCCCGCGACGCGCGCGGTGCGGTCGGCGAGCTCGTCGAGGAGAATTTGCTCGAGCCCGGCGCGAACGTGAAGGAGCACGGCGAGCGGCTCCCGCGGACTCACCCGCGCGTCGATGCTCGACGGTTCGCGACGGAGCACGCGTCGCTCGATCTTGAGCTTCGCCTCGCCCACGATGCGATCCAGCTCCGGGTCGACCCCGAGCCGCGTCGCGAGCGTCGCGATGACGGCCTCGCCGCCGATGTTGCCGAGCGCGGTCGCGAGGGTGCGGAGCTCCGGCAAGGAGGCGCCCTTCTCCCATGCGGCGAGGAGCTTCCGAGAGATCTCGGGCGCGCCGAGTTTACCGACGGCGAGGATCGCGCGGCGTCGCGTGGTCGGATCCTCGTCGTCGAGGCGCGCTTCGAGCCACGCCGCGAGCTCCCTGTCCGATACTCGAACGGCGATTCGACCGACGAGCGCCGCGAGTCGACCTCGGAGTGGCGGCGTCGCGGCGTCGAATCGAAGCATGGCTTCGCGCGCGCCGTCTTTTCCGAGCCGAGATAGCGCGCGAGCGGCCTGCTTCGTCAGCGAATCGTCGCCACCGGCAAGCAGCGCGAAGAGCGGTTCGACGTCGCGCGCGGCGGGCGAGAACCCCGGCGAAGCCATCCGCGCTTCGAGCGGGGCGCCTTTCACTGTGGGGACTCGGCGATCGCTTCGCGCACGAACAGGTCTTCGAGCGTCTCGCTGCGTCGAACGACTTCGACGAGCGTGACCCCGTCGTCGACGATTCGCCTGAGCAGCGGCGCGAGCGATTCGGCGCCCAGGACCTCGACCGTGAGCAGATTCTTGCCGTGACGAAGCCGATGGCCGGTGGCCTCGCAAAACCGCTCGAAATCCTCCGACGCTCCCTTCAAAACGACGTCCGACCGCTGCGCGTCGCGCCGGAGCAGCTCACCGATCTCGCCGGAGACCATGACGTTGCCCTTGCGCAGGATCGTGACATGGTCGCAGAGCATCTCCACGTCGCTCAAAATGTGCGTCGAGAAAAAAATGGTCTTCCCGCTGTCGCGTTCTTTGAGGATCAGATCGCGAACTTCCTTGCGCCCGACCGGATCGAGTCCGCTCATCGGTTCGTCTAGAATGAGAAGCTCCGGATCGGCCACCAGCGCCGCCGCGATCCCGGTGCGTTGCAACATGCCCTTCGACAATCGACGCACCGGTCGATCCGCCGCGTAGAGGACGCTCGCTTGCTCGAGCACCGCTTCGGTGCGTCGCCGCGCCGCGCTCCGGCCGAGACCCGAGAGACGAGCACACATCTCGACGAATTCGCGCGGCGTGAGGTATGGATAGATGTAAGGGTTCTCGGGCAAGAACCCGACGCGCTGCATTGCTTTCGCGCTGGGTACCGATTGTCCGAACACGGTGGCGCGCCCGCTGGTCGGTGCGATGAGACCCGTCAGTATCTTGATCGTCGTGGTCTTGCCGGCGCCGTTCGGCCCGAGAAATCCGTAAATGTGGCCGGCTCGGACCTCGAACGAGACGTCTTTCACGGCTTCGACACGACGCATCCAAAAGCCCTGCCGAAACACCTTTCGGAGCCGCTCGACCTGAATGACGACGTCGGACACGGGATCGCCTGAGTCTACACGACCGACCTGCGCGCTCGAACGCGTTCGTTTCCTCGCTTTGCTAGTTCTTCCGGCAAGTTCCGGAAGAATGCTAAGGTCCGTGCCGGTTCAACGCCGAGGTGGTCCGGTGAGGGTTAGTAGGCACGCAACCGGAGTCGGTCGAGGGAAAAGCATGCGTAGGTCCATCGGAATCGTCACGGGGCTCGGAATCGCGTCCCTTGCCGCGCCGCGCGCGGCGGTCGCACAGCAACCTTTTCCGGGACAGGCGCAGGGTCCCGGGCCGGTCTTTCCGCAGCCGCAGCAACCGGTTTACCCACAAGGCGCTCCCCCGCCGCAGGGGCCCGGACCATCGTATCCGCAGCCGGCGCCCGGCGCGCCCGTCGGGCCTGCGCCGCAAGCACCCGCATCACCCGGATCCCCCGCATATTCCGGCGCGCCGCCAGCCGGCCCGGCGGTGAGCGGAGGCGTCACCGCGACGGGCTTCGGCGTCGCACCGACCCCCGTCACGTTGGCGGAAGACACGACCGAGACGCCGACCGATGACGACGAGAAGCGCGCCTATCGCCGAGAGTCGCTGAAAGCGGCGTCGACGCTCAACGGCGCGACCGGCCTCTTGCGTCTCTACGACGCGGGCTCCGGAGCGCCGGGTACGTTCCGCTTTTCGCTCATCGCGAGCTACTTCAAAGGGTCGGGTTTTCTGTGTCCGACTTGCGAAGACCCGCTCGGCGGTCAGAGCAATCTGTCGGACAAGGTGACGCGCGCGGGCGGTCTCGTCTCGATCAGCGCCACGCCGCTCGATTTCCTCGAGGCGTACTTGTCCGTGCACACCACGGCGACGTCCGACAGCCTCGGCACGCCGCGCTTGCTCCAGGTGCTGGGCGACACGAACTTCGGCGTGAAAGGCTTCATGCCTCACCAAGAAGACTCGATCTTCTCGGCGGGCGGCGCCGTCGAAGGGTGGCTCTTGAACGGCACCGGCGGCGTCGGGATCGATTCCGCGAGCTTCGGTCTTCGCGGTATGGCCACCGCCGATTTCAGCAATCGAAAGAACAAGGCCGATCGCTTACCGCTGCGGGCGATGTTGAACATCGGTTACCTCTTCGATAACTCGGGGAACCTCGTCAACGACGTCGAGGCGGAGCGCGCGGGCCACCGCATCACGCGCATCGAGCGGTTCGGGCTCGACATCAACCGCGTCGATAGCCTGCAAATCGGCCTCGGCGCCGAGGGCATGTTCGACATCGTGCGCCCGTTCCTCGAGTGGACCATCGACGTCCCGGTGAACCGGCAAAATTACCAGTGCGACACGTCACTCCGCGCGGCCGGCGACGGGTGTCTCGGCGAAAACGCCGGGTTCAGCACGACGCCATCGCGCCTCGACCTCGGCGCACGCCTCTATCCGTGGATCGACGGGCTCGGCTTCATCGCCGCCCTCGATATCGGCACGGGCGCGACGTCGAGCTTCATCGAAGAGGTACGCCCCGAACTTCCCTGGAACCTGTACTTCGGCGTGTCGTTCGCCGCGGACATCGTGCCCCACGTCGAGGTGAAGCGGGTCATGGTGAATCATCCCGTAGCGCGCCTCGCGCCCAAGCCGACGCACTTCATCCAGGGCGTCGTCGTCGAGAAGGGCTCGAACACGCCGATCCCCGACGCCACGGTGCGCTTCGACGGTCGCAATCTCACCGGCATGGTGACGATGAGCGACGGCGCGTTCCGCACGGCGGATCTCGACCCCGGGACGTACTCGTTCACCGTTACTTCGAGTGGCTACCGAGATGGACAGTGCTCGGCGACCATCCCGTTCGACGGCGCAGGCGCGAACGGCGCCGTACCCGGGCCGTACGGGGCGCAACCGGGAACGCCCGGCGCTTATGCACCGCCGCAACCGTTCGGACAGCCCGCGGGCCCGTACGGAACTCCGCCAGGCTCGCCCGGAACACCGGGAGGCGCCGGGGCCCCTTCAGCGACGGTGAGCTGCGAGCTCGAAGCGTTGCCGAAGGTCGGCAACGTGAACGGCACCCTTCGCGACGCGGAGAGCAACGCCGCGGTCGGCGGCGCGTCGGTAAAAATCACCGACAAGCTCGGCCGCTCGCTCTCGTTGACGGCCGATGCGGGGGGCGCGTTCCGATTCGAGAACGTGCCGCCGGGCGACGTGAAGATCGCGGCCGAAGCCGCCGGGTACCTCCTCGGCGTCATCGAGCTCGAGGTGAAATCGCACGGCGACATCACGGCGCAGATCTCGCTCAACAAGCGACCGAAGACGCCGAACGTGGTCGTCACCGACAAGGAGCTGAAGCTGAAGAAGGAAGTGCACTTTCAGCACGATTCAGCCGAAATTCTACCGGATTCTGCGTCCATCATCGACGAGATCGCCGACGCCATGCAGACCCACGCCGAGATCACGTCGGCCGAGATTCAAGGCCACACCGACGACTCCGGAACGCCGCCATACAACCTCCGGCTCAGCTCGGACCGCGCCAACGCCGTCCGCGAGGCCCTCATCTTGCGCGGCGTCGACGCCAATCGACTGACCGCGCGCGGGTACGGTCAGGACAAGCCGCTCGTGCCGAACACCAGCGAAGCCAACAAGGCGAAGAATCGACGCGTCCAGATCATGATCCAGAAGTGACTCCGGTCGGCGCGCTAAAATGCCACGATGCCCGCGACGAGGAGGGCACTTTGCCTCGCGCGGGCACGACGACGGCTCTGATTTTTGGGGTGCCCTGACGGAGCGATTTCACGCGCTCGCGCCAGGGTTCGTCGTGGTTCAGATGCCGTGACGAGCGGGATCGGACCGATCGTCGGACGCGTCGTACGCCGAGGGCGCCTCGGAATCGCCCGGCAGCGAGGCCGGCGGGAACTCCGAATCTGGCCGCTTGGCGAATCGATCGATCCCTCGCTCGAGCAGATCCAAAAAGAGCGTGTGTGCCGCCGCGGAATGCGACTCGTCGCCCTCGATGAACGCGTTGAGCGAGAGCCCGGTGAGCGCCGCGACGACGAGCGTCGAGAGCGGCTCGGTGCGATCGGGCTCTTCGGGGTCGATGTGAAGCGAGTTCGCAACGCCCTCGGCGACCAATCGATGGTGCTCGCGCCGGAGCGCGACGGCCTGGTCGCGAACCTTGGCGTCGTTCCTGAGCTCGCTCCAGATCCCCAGCTCGAACCCGATGTTTTGGCCGTCTTCGGCGCTCCACGCCTTGCGGATCGCTTCGACCACCGTTCGCCCGGTGCGTTCGCTCATCGATCCGAGAGAATCGCGGACCCGGGCGAGGTGCTCGGCGTACGCGAAGCGCTGCGCTTCTCGCACCAACGTCATCTTGTCGTCGAAGTAGTGATAGATGACGCTTTTCGGGATCCCGATCTCGCCGGCGATCTCGGCCGTCGTGGTATCGAAACCGGAGCGCGAGAAACATCGCACCGCCGCGCGAAGAATCGCAGCCACCCGCGGTTTCGACCAGTCCACGTTGCGCGTGCTTCCCACCGTGCGCGAGGACTGCGCCTGAGAATGAGGGACGCCTTCGGTCTCCGATTCGCCTTCAGGAACGAACTCTTCCGAATGAGGAGTGTTGGGCTCTGACATCGCTTCCTCTCAGGGTTCTCATCAGCCACCGGCCGATTTCGGCAAGCTTCGAACCCCAGCTGATGCCGAAATTAGCAAGATTGGTGCCTGGAGCCCTCAAGCCCTCGAATCCCTAGATAACGCGACCAACTGGCCGGGCTCGTGGCGAAAGGCGTGGAGCCGGAGCGCTCCGGATCCGTTTTGGAGCACTTTTGCTCCACGCCTTGGACTGAAACCACGGCGCGAAACCGAGGCCGTCCATGAATCGGGTCAGCGCCGCGACAGGCCGTGGCGTCGCATCAAGCGCTCCAGCGATTTGCGATGGATCCCGGCGTGGTCGGCGGCGCGGTCCAGGTCTTCGTAAGTGCCGAGCAGCCCGGCGAGGTACTCTCGCTCGAGGGCCTGGCGAGCGTCCCGAAGCGAGAGGCGGTCGGGGTTGGTCGCTACCGTCGGCTGCCCCGTCGGCGCGGGCGGACGGTTGCTCGGGCGCACGTGCTCGAGCTTTTCGAACGACCCCCGACGGAGCACGAGAGAGTTCGACAGCGCCGCGGCCCGCCGGACGATATTTCGGAGCTCACGAACGTTTCCCGGCCACCCTTGCTCCTTCAAGTAAGCAACGGCGTCGGTGCCGAGCGACCTCGGCGGCCCATCGAGCCGTTCGAGGATGAGGCCGGCGAGCATCGGGACGTCCTCGCGGTGCTCACGGAGTGGCGGCATGCGAACCACGACCTCCGCGAGGCGATACAGCAGGTCCTCGCGAAACGTGCCGTCGTCGACCATCGCCGCGAGATCGCGATGCGTCGCCGCAATGACGCGAACGTCGACCTCGGTCGGCGCGCCGGCGCCGATGGGGGTTACCTCTTTGCGCTCCAGCACGCGGAGCAACTTCGGCTGCAGCTCGAGCGGCAGCTCGCCGATCTCGTCGAGGAAAATCGTGCCGCCGTGCGCGCGCTCGAACGCGCCGGAGCGGCTGCGATCGGCGCCGGTGAACGCGCCGCGCTCGTGTCCGAAGAGCTCGGCTTCAACGAGGTTCTCGTTGACCGCGCCGCAATCGAAAATGACGAACGGGGCGTTCGCGCGAGAGCCGGCCTGGTGAATGCCGCGAGCGGCGATTTCCTTTCCAGTCCCGGTCTCACCGACGATGAGACAAGTCAGCGCAACGCTCGACACCTTTTCGAGCAGCGCGAACACGCCGCGCATCACGGGCGACGAGCCGTGGAGCTCGCCGAAGCGATCGGACTCCGACTCGCCGAGCGGCACCCACGTGTGCGACGGCTCGAAGATCACCTCCGAGTCGCCGAGGCAGAGGCGCATGCCGGGCTCGATCGGCGCTTCGAACACGCGAACGCCGTCGACGAAGGTTCCATTCGTGGAGCCGAGGTCGCGGACGACGTAGCAGTCGCCTCGCGCCACCACTTCACAATGGTGACGGCTCACCGTGTCGTCGGTGAGGCACAGATCGTTGCTGCCCGCGGACCCGACGCTCGCCCGAGCAGCGAGCACGTCGCACTCGGCGCCCTGATCGGGACCGATGACCACGCTGAGCCTCAGCCGATGCTGCGAGAGCTGGCCGGGCACGGTGTCGAGCACCAGCCCCTGCTTCAACGAGCGACGCTTCGTGAGCGTCTCGGGCAGCATCATCCTACCTTCTCGCGCGGCCGCTCGAGACCCGGCGGCGCCTCAGCCGTCGAACAGCGGCGCTCTCGGAAGGGCCGCGTCTGCGTCGAACAGGTCGTCGCCACCGACGAAAGCGTAGCCCCGACGGGCTTCGTAAAGAAGACGCTCGCACGCCGAAACGAGGACGGGGTTGTGGGTGGGACGAAACCAACGATCGACCGCGTCGCGGTGAAGTTCGAAAGCACGCTCGTCGCCCTCCTCGAGAGCCAGGCGCGCGCGCGCCTGGTGCAAGAGCCCGAGCGTGACGGGTCCGCGACCGGCGCCGCTCTCTTCGATGGTCCGATCGAGCTCGCGACGCGCCAAGGCGACGTCGCCCATGCCCGAGAGCGCCCGAGCGTGTTGAATTCGCGCGAGGAGCGTGAGACGCGCGAAAGCGCGGTCGTCGGCGTCGAGGCCGTCGAGAAACGTGCGCGTCAAGGTCTCGGCGCGCGCGTGGTCGCCGACGGAATTGTAGACGTCCGCGAGCACTCCAATCGCGATCGAACGCCCCGAAAAGTCCATGTTCGCGACCGGCTCGAGCAAGCTCCGGGCCGCGCGATACTCTCCGCGGAACCGGAGACAAGCGGCGCGCGCGATGCGCTCGTACCCTTTCAGCGACGAAATTTCCCGGGACAGGGTCGCGAGGCGTGCGGCGGTCCATTTCAAGCCGACGACGTTGCCCTGTTCGATATGGGTGCCGAGCAGTGCGACGGGCTGCCAGACCTGGACTTGCCACGCCGACCCTCGCTCGATCGCATAGCTCTCGACGCGCTCGCCGTAGCGGTTCCCTTCGACGCGCTCGCCGCGACGTAGGTAGTAGAGCATGCGAAGCTGGTCGCCGATCATGTCGTACGGACGCAGCTCGAGGCGCTCGAGACGCTCCGCGTAGTCGAGCACGTCGCAGCCGTCACGCAGCGCTTCGGCGGTGCCGATCGCGGCGAGGGCGCCGCCGATCATGAGACGCCGCGCCGCGTCCGGGAATCGGACACGACCGTCGCGGCGCTCGAGCTCACCCAGAACCGCGACGAGCCCCGAACGCGCCTTGCCGAATCGACCCCGGCACAAAGCCTCCAGGCCTGCGACGTATCGATAGGTCAGGCTCGCGG
>Ga0265320_10003615_pt1 | contig 10333 bp, 7 predicted proteins | sample 4827metaG_FD_202087 | JGI IMG/M metagenome (GOLD analysis project Ga0265320, IMG submission 202087) | Rhizosphere microbial communities from Carex aquatilis grown in University of Washington, Seatle, WA, United States - 4-8-27 metaG | ecosystem: Host-associated > Plants > Roots > Rhizosphere >...
CCGGCGCCTTTTCGGACGCCAACCAAACCTTTGCGGTGATGGTCAATGAGCTTCAGGGCATTGTCAAATCCGCCAACGACATCAACGACAAGATGACCGCCACCGGTACCAGCGAAGCCGACAAGGCCGCGTTGAACAAGGAATTGGATGCCAAAAAGCAGGAATTCCAAGCCAAGCAAACCCAGTTGGGCACTTATAAGTCCAACAAGGAACGGGATCTTTCCGACACCCGCCTGTCCATCACCCAGAGCTTGATCCGTAACATCCAAGACGTGGTCAAAGAAGTGGCCAAGAAGCACAATGCGGCTTTCGTCCTGAATTCCAACGGCATCGGCAGCGTCCTGTTCGCCAGCCCGGATTATGATGCCACGGCCGAAGTATTGGAAGCGCTTAACTCGGCCAATCCGGCCCCCGCCCCGGCCCCCGCCGCTGCTTCTGCTTCGGCCAAGCCCGCGACGACCTCGGGAACATCAGCGGCGCCCAAACCGGCGACGACGTCCGGTTCCGCCAAGCCCTCAGCGGCTTCCGCCACCAAGTAAGCAGACGGCTTTAGCCTAACCTGCCAGTACCACCCTGGCCCGCGAGCGCGGGCCGGAGTGAGCACTTGTTCACCAAGCCACTCATTGCCGCAATTGCGGCGGTGAGTGGCTTTGTTCTATATGTAGGGCGACGCCGACTCTACTGAACAAAAGAGCAGTTTCGATTTTGAATGACGGAAATGCGGCGCGGCGCGAGCCCCAACGTTCCGCAAGGGTCTATTTTTTGCCAAGATCCATCTGGTGCTCGGCGGCGCGGAAAAAGTCGGGCCGGAAAACTTTCAGCGCCATGGCGCGCAATTGCTTTTCTGGCAGGGGGAGCGTTTCAGCCTGGGCCAGGCAATCGAGCATCCACCAGGCCTTTTCCGGCGTGGGCTCGTTGGCCCGGAAACGGTGAAACACCATGAAATTGGCGTCGGTCTCGCCGCGGCCATCGCCGCGGTCGAAGGGACCCTGCAGGCTGGGCGCAATAATCGCCGCCGGCAGGTCGAGATACTGCCGCTGGGCCAAAAGTTCCGGCAGGCGGACACGGCCCTCGGCGGAATCACACCACGCGCAGGCCTCGAGCACCGCGGCCGCCAGCGCGGTAAATTCCTCCGCCCGCTGGGTGACAAAATCTTCCGTGGCCAGCAGCACTTTTTCCGCGTGGCCGAAATCCAGTTCAAGGCTCGTCGCCGGGCACCAGCCGCCAGCCTGCGCCACCGCCAGCGAGTTCCAGGGCTCGCTGGCGCAAAATCCGTCAATGTGCCCGGCGGCGAGATTGCGCACCAGTTGATCGGGTGGCAAAACCACCAACCGCACGTCCCGTTTCGCGTCCAACCCGTGTTGCCGCAGCCATTTGGTGAGCAGAAATTGGTGCGGGGAGTGGCGGGAAACGATTGCGAGCACCAGCGGCTCCCGGCGGCGGTGCGAAAAAAAATAGGTCGCCAGCGTCGGCCCGCCCGTCACCCCTGCCTCACGCAGTTTTTTTGCCAGGGTGATCGCATTGCCATGCAGATTGAGGACCAACCCGGCCACGCACGGGCGGGCGGGACCGCCGAGACCCAGCGTCAGCGCCAGCGGCATTGGTCCCGGCGCGTGCATGATGTCGAGCCCGTCATACGTGGCGCCGTGGCGCAACGCCGCCCAGCCGATTTCCCGCGAGAGACTGACCTTCAATCCATGGCGTTCAAATAACCCCAATTCCGCGGCGGCCGCCAGCGGGGCAATGTCCACCTGCCGCACAAACCCGATGGTGAGCGGGCGTTGGCGCGGAAGTTTAGTCCGCCCGGGCAGAATCTCGGGCCGCGCCGCCGCCGCGCGCCGCACGGCCGGTTGGTCGGGTAAATTCGCGAGCGCCGTCATACCCCCAGCTGAGCGCTTACGATGCCAACCACTCAAGTTGGCAACAGAATTGCTAATCATTATTTTTGTCGAAGTTATGAATTCCACTCATCGTTCCGCCCGCGGGGGGCGCAGCCGGAGGCCCGGGGTGGACGCTTTTGCTCAATGGGTGACAATTAGCACGATTAATGGAATGACGCATTTGGATGAACAATATTCATGATTCGCGAAACTTTTGAAACCCGCCAACTTGTGGCGTTCGTGGCCGTCGTCCGGGAAGGCGGCTTCACCCGTGCTGCCCGCACGCTGGGGCTCACGCAGAGCGCCATCAGCCATGCCCTGCGCGCACTGGAGGACGATGCCGGCTGCAAATTATTGCTCACTGTCGGCAAACAGCCGCGCCTTACCGAGGCCGGCGAGGAATTGTACGGCGCCGCCACGCGGATTCTGGACGAGATGAGCGCCGTCCGGATCGGCTTGGGTGAACGCGGGCAATGGGGCCGCGGGCGGCTTCGCGTCGGCGCGAGCGCGGCCGCCTGCCAATTCTTGCTGCCGGATATATTGCGCGAATTCACGCAATGTTTCCCTGATTACAACATCTCGCTGGAAGTGGCCGATACCCCCGCCTCCCTCGAACGCCTAAGCGCCCGCGACATAGACCTCGCCCTGGTGCTCGGGCCGGAAGTGCCTGCAGGCTGCCGCTTTCAACCCCTGTTTGCCGACGAAGTGCGCTTCCTGGTGTCTCCGCGGCATCCGTGGGCGGTGCGCGGGCGCGCCGTGCTGGGCGAATTGCCGGCGCAAACCCTGATTCTGCACGGCAAACGGAGCCGCACCTTCCAGTTGGTGGTCGAGTATTTCCGCACGGAAAACATCAATCTGGGCAACCCGCTCGAAGTCGGCAGCACGGAGGCCATCAAGGAACTCGCCAAGCTCGGCCTCGGTGTCGCGCTGCTGCCGCCCTGGATCGCGCAACGCGAAATTGACGAAGGCTCCCTGGTGGATTTGCCGCTCGGCCGACGCAAACTGCGCCGCCACTGGGGCCTGGCCACGCTGGCTTCGCGCCAGCTCCAGCTGGCCGAGGAAACTTTTGTCGGTCTCTGCGAAGGTGTGTGCTCCAACCTGTCGCTCCGTCTCGGGGAACCCGCGGGGACCGAACGCCCGGTGCCCACACCCGCGCCAAAATGAATTCGCGCCCGGCCGGCTGGAATGGCGCATGCTCCCCGCGGCAGTGCCCATCACCCGCCGTCTATTTTCCGCCGTAACATCGTCACGCGCGGGCTCGCCCACAAGACTTGGTCGGCCGGCAATTCCTGCCCGCCGGTGTTTTGTTCGGAGGCACCGGTGCATACCTCCGGTGCGCCTGGATGAGCGTGGCCTTAAGTATTGAGTGTTAAGCGTTGAGCCTTAAGCGTTCCCCATTCCTTCCTCCTGTCCTTCGGCATCTCGTCCCCCATTCACCCGATTTCACCCTTCCCTCTCCCCCCGTCACTCTGCACAATTCCATTCCCCCACCCAACGCCCCATGAATAATTCTCCTGCGTCCTCTACCTCCATCTCCCGCCGGGATTTCGTCCGCACCACCGCGCTTGCGGCTGGCGCGATTTCTTCCGGCGTCGCGTTATCGTCCAACGCTCGCGCCGCCGACGCCCCCGTGGCGCCCGGGTCGTTGCCCGCGGTCGCCAAGCCCATGATTGGTTTCCAGGCCGAGTCCTCGTACCTGCTGCAATACGGCATCGCAAAGTTTTTCGACGACGTCCAGACGCGCGCCAACGTCAACACGCTCTTCCTCCACTGCAATCTTTTCGAGCCCTCCTGGGCCGGCACCACCCGCGCCGCCCAACCCGCCGGCAATTTCGCCACCGCGCACCCGCAATATTACCCGGACGTCTACATGAAGCCCCAAGCCCTCGCGCCCGGCGACCCCAACCTCCCGGACACTTTTCAACAGATCACCGCCGAATCCAAAAAGCGCGGTATCAAAATATATCCGTGGATGGAGGAGGACAACCGCGCGCCGCTCAACATCACCGGCATGGACCATCTTTACGAGATAGACCTCTACGGCCGCCGCACCGCCGGCCATCCCGGCGGCCCATGTCTGAACAATCCCTATTTCCGCAACCTCATCACCGGCGCCGTCGAGGATTTCGTCCGATCTTATAATGTGGATGGATTGCAGCGCGGCTCCGAGCGGCAGGGGCCGTTGGGCAATGCGCTCGGCGCGTGGCACCATGGCGCGAAAAGCGATCCCGGCCATACTTCCTGTTTCTGTGAATTCTGCGCCGCCAAAGCCGCAAAGGTGGGCATTGATTTTGACCGCGTCAAAAAAGCCTTTCTCGCGCTCGAACCTTTCGTTCGCGCCGGTCGCGCCGGCCAGCGCCCGCGCGACGGCTACTTCGTCGCCTTCTGGCGCCTGCTGCTGAAGTATCCCGAGCTCCTCGCCTGGGAAAACTTCTGGGCCGAAAGCATGCGCGAAATGCAGCGCGAGTTTTACGCCAAGGCCAAATCCCTCCGCCCGGACGTGCAAGTGGGATTTCATATCTGGCAGAACATTTCCTTCAGTCCCTTCTACCGCGCCGAACAGGATTACCAGGTCTACACCGCTTATGCCGACTTCCTGAAACCCGCCCTCTACGACAATCCCGCCGCCGAACGCATGACCTCCTTCGTGGACAGTGTCGCACAAAATGTTTTCGGCGACCTCAGCCCCCAGCAGATGCTCGACTTCGAATACCACATTATGGATTTCAAGGAAAAATCCTACGACGAGATCATTGGCCCGGCCAATCCCACCTATCAGGCCCAGCTTGGCACCCTTGCCGTCAACGGCACCCCGCGCGGCACCTTCCCCGGCTTCTCCGGCGATTATGTTTTCCGCGAGACCAAGCGCGCCGTCGCCGGCGTCGCGGGCTCCAAGACGCAAATCTGCCCGGGCCTGGGCATTGACGTGCAAAACAAGAACAGCACGCCCGCAAGCGTCCGCGCCGCCGTGCTGGCCATCTTCCAGGCCGGCGGCACCGGCATGGTCCTCTCGACCAGCCACGCCGCCATGCGGCCGGAGAATCTGAGCGCCGTGGGGACGACGTTGCGGGAGTTGGGGATGGGGTAATGAGACCCCGGGAGTAAGGAGACAGGCGTCAGGAGACTGGCGGCGTGCCGGGGTGATTTGAAATCTAAGATTTGTAATTTGAGCGCGCGCGATTAAATGCAAAAGAAAAATGAGAAATGCACAATTCAAACCTCTGACGACTGCATCCTGACTCCTGTCTACTGTCGCCATGTTCCCGGCTCCAAGCTCCCTGCTCCACGCTCCCCGCTCCCCGCTCCACGCTCCACGCTCCACGCTTAGATCCCTTTTAACAACCCCTTCAACCGCACCCAGGCTTCATCGTGGGCTTTGCGGTCCGCGGGCGTGGCATCCGGATATTCCGGCTCGCCGTGGGCCATGAAACCGTGGCCCGCCCCCGCGTAAATAATGGGCTCAAAAATTTTACCACCGGCTTTCATGTCCACCTGGCCCTGCGGCACCGTGACCGTGACGCGTTCATCCAACTCGCCATAAAAACCATAGACAGGACACTGAATATGCTGAATTCCATCGGCGGGTTTGGGCGGCCAGCCGTAGAAGACGAACACCGCCTGCAAATCCTTCCGCACACACGCCGCAATCGAGGCCTGGGAACCGCCCCAACAAAAGCCGACCACCACAAGTTTGCCGTTCGCCGACGGCAGCGCTTTCACGTATTCCGCGGCCGCGTTTATGTCGCCGATGACTTGCTCCACCGGAAGCTTCTTCAGCGCCAGGCCTTCATCATTGTCCGTAAGAAATGAACTTGTGCCGCCGCCATTGGGCCCGTAGCCCGAAAGGAAATCCGGCGCGATCGCGATGTAGCCCTGGGCTGCGAGTTCATCGGCGGAGAGGCGCCCGAAATCCGTCAGGCCGGAACTGTCGTGCAACACGAGCACCGCTGGCGCCTTGTTGCCGACTTCGGGATAGACGACCCAGCAGAGCACCTCGCGATTTCCGTTTTTGACGGTGACGTACTCATGGTGACGGGGAGATTTCGCCAGCTTCGCTCGCGCCCATTCCGTGGTGACTGGGGAATTCGCCATGGACATCGCGCTGCCCGCCGGAGGATTGCTGGAGCAGCCGGTTAGGATGGCGATCATGAGCAGTGCCTGGGGTAGGAAGATTTTGGAGCTCATGGAGACGGGGCCATTAATTGTTCTATTGCTCTATCGTAATATTTTTGGGGAGGCGGCTATTGGCAAGGAATGCTGAATTGTGCGTGCGGTGTGCTGGATTGCCGATGCGATCTGGAAAACGGTTGCCCAAGGCTCGGTGCGATCCGAGTTCCCATACTTGAATCCCCCCCCCCCGCTCCCCGCTCCCCGCTTCACGCTCCCTTCTTCGCCACCAGGAACTTCTGATCCCGCAGCCAACTGTAAAATAAATTCGGCCATTCCGCGCGGGAGTCCTTGTACGACGCCCGCAGACCAAACCCGTGGCCGATGCCGGCGAGAATATGCAGGTCCACCGGCACGCCCGCCTTCTTGAATAAAAGATACATCGCAGGCAGGCCTTCGGAAATGTCGACCCGGTCCGCGCCGCCGCAGAGGAGGAACGCCGGAGGGGAATCTTTCACGGGCTGAACCGCCTTGGAATTGCCGGGATAGCACAAGGCTTGGAAGGCCGGCTTGGTGCCCTGACGCTCGATGGGGTCGGCGGCGTCGGCTTTGCCATCGTCGTAGCGCATGGAAATCATCGCGGCGAGTTCCCCGCCCGCGGAAAAGCCCATGACGCCGAGGCGCGCCGGGTCCGTTTCCCATTCGGCCGCGCGGGATCGCACCAGGCGCATGGCGCGGGCGATATCGTTGTATTCGTCCTTTTCCACGGTGTAGGCGGGCCCCTCGTCTTGCGGAGCTGGAGTTGCGCCCCGGGCCGCCGGAGGCTGGCGTGCCAGGCGGTTTTTCAAAACAAAGGCGGCGATGCCATGGTCGGCCAGCCATTGGGCGACGTAGGTGCCTTCGGAATCAAAGGAAAGTTGATAGTGACCGCCGCCGGGCGCCACGATGACGCCTGCGCCGGTGGCCTTGTCCTTGGCCGGAAGGAAAACCGTCAGGCTGGGAAAATTGACATGGGTGATGACGCGCTCGCCCGTGCGGTCAGTCACGACTTTTTCCGGGGAGGTCTTGCCCTCCGAGCCGGGCGCCCCATTGGGCCAGAGGAGAACCTCGGGCGGGGTATCGGCCGCGATAGCGTGCACCGTGAGAAGGGAAAGGGCAGCGAGGAACAGGGAGGGGATTTTCATGGGGGGTTGGGGAATTGTGATGGGTGAAGGGTGAGGAGTGAAGTGTAAAATGCGGGGTCAAATGCGGGATGGGAAACTGGGAGACAGGAGTCAGGAGACCGGAGGATCCAAAGCCCAAGCAACGCTTAACGCATAACGCTTAACTTTCAATTGGAGGCCGCACACCTCCGTCGCCTCATTCGCCTCATTCGCTTCATTCGCTTCAATCGCTTCAATCGCTTTCGTCAACTCCCTCGCCTTTTCATCTCTGAAATCACTTAACCTCCGCCTCATTTTTCCAACTTCCCTTTTATTCTCCATTTCAGCATTCGTTATTCATTATTCAAGATTTTGGGTTCCAGCTTCCAACTTGATCATTAATCGCTAACCTTTAAGTTTTGAATGTTCGACGTTCAGCCTTCGACGTTCGACGTTCGGCGTTCGGCGTTCGGCGTTCAGCGTTCAGCGTTCGACATTCGACATTCCCCACCCGACGCCCCCTCCTGTCTCCTGTATTCCAGCTTCTAACTTCTAGCTTCTAGCTCCTAAATTCTAAATTCTAGCTCCTAACTTCCCTCTCCACTCTTCCCCCATGTCCCCGTTCCGCCCCATCGGCCACTCCCACTCCGGGCTGACCCGCCGCCAAGTTTTAAAGATGATGACCGCCACTGGCGTCGCCTTTTCCAGTTGGCGCCTCGGCGCCTTCGCCCAAGTCGCCCCGGCCACGTCGGCAACTCCCGCCCCCGCCGCCGGCCCCGAGGGCAAAATCCAGCGCGCCGTCGCCGCAAACGTCACCGCCTTTCCCCTCGCCAATGTCCGCCTGCTCGACGGCCCGTTTCTCCATGCCCAGCAGCTCGACGAGAAATACCTCCGGCAACTCGAGCCGGACCGCCTGCTGCACAATTTCCGCGTGAACGCCGGACTCGAGCCCAAGGCCCCCGTGTACGGCGGCTGGGAATCCGTCCAACCCTGGATCGACATCCGCTGCCATGGCCATACTCTCGGCCATTACCTCTCCGCCGTCGCCATGATGCATGCCTCCACCGGCAATCCGGTGTACCGGGAGCGCGCCAATTATATCATCACCGAACTTCAGGCCTGCCAGGCCGCGAGCCCGGATGGCTTCATCAGCGCCTTTCCCGACGGCCAAACCCAATTCGACAACTTCGTCGCCGGCCGCCGCGTCACCGGCGTGCCCTGGTACACCTTGCACAAAATCCTCGCCGGCCTCCGCGATACCCACCTCTTCTGCGACCACGCCGCCGCCCTCGACGTCTTGGCCAAACTCTGCGACTGGGCGGAAGCCAAGACCGCCGCGATGACCGACGCCCAATTTCAGCGCATGCTCGGCACGGAACACGGCGGCATGAATGAAGTGCTGGCCGACACCTATGTCCTCACCGGCCATCCCAAATACCTGGCGCTCGCGGAACGCTTTGTCCACCACGCCGTGTTCGACCCGTTGGCCCAGTCCAAAGACACACTGGACAAGCTGCACGCGAATACCCAAATCCCGAAATTCATCGGCTTCCAGCGCCTCTACGAACTCACCGGCAAGCCGGAGTATAAAACGGCGGCGGAGTTTTTCTGGAAGACGGTGGTGGAGACGCGTTCGTACGTCACCGGCGGCCATGGCGAGCAGGAGCATTTTTTCCCGACGACCGATTTTGCGAAAACGCTGACCTCCGCCAAGACCATCGAAACCTGCTGCGAGCATAACCTGCTCAAGCTCACGCGCGCGCTCTTTGCCCAAAATCCCACCGCCGCCTACGCCGATTTCTACGAACTCGCCCTCTACAATTGCATCCTCGCGTCGCAGGACCCGGACAATGGCATGATGACGTATTTCCAGCCCATCCGGCCGGGCTATCCAAAACTTTATTGCTCGCCCTTCGATTCCTTCTGGTGCTGCACCGGCACGGGCATTGAAAACCACGCCAAATACGGCGACTCCATTTATTTCCACCACGGACAAGATGAACTGTACGTCAACCTCTTCATCCCCTCGACCCTCACGTGGCAGGAGAAAAATTTGACCCTCACGCAAACCACCCCATTCCCGGAGGTGGCCAAAACGAGTTTGAAGATTAAGACCACCGCGCCCGCCGCGATGGCCATGAACATTCGCCACCCGGCCTGGTGCGCCAAGGCGACGGTGACGGTCAACGGCCAGCCCTTCGCCACCACCAGCCAGCCGGGCAGTTTTGTAAAACTCCATCGCACCTGGCAGGATGGCGACGTCGTCGAGGTGGATTTGCCGATGACGCTGCGTCAAGTCATGCTCCCGGGAACGACGGATACCGTCGCCTTCATGTACGGCCCCATCGTCCTCGCGGGAAAATTGGGCACCCAGGGCATGACGCCCGGGTCCGACACCATCATCAACGAGCGCAACTATGGCCAGCCCTTGAACGAAAAAATTGCCGTCCCAGTCCTCGTCGGTGACGCCGGCAGCCTCTTGTCAAAAATCAAGGCGGTACCCGATGCCCCGTTGACCTTTGTGACCGCGGATTTGGGAAAACCCCAGGAGGTGACGTTCATCCCCTACTGGAAGATAGCGCACGAGCGGTATAGTATTTATTGGAAGCTCGCGCAGGCATGAAGAAGCCTGAAGGTAGAAGTTGGGAGACAGAAGTCAGGAGTCAGGAGACGGAATTCCAAACCCTGAGATTTTAACCACGGAGAGCACTGAGGACACGGAGGCTGATTTTCTTGACAGAATTATCAAAATTTTGGAATTTTTTAGGGAGAAACAAATCACCCGTTAATTCTGTTGGAAATTCCGTCAATTCCGTCAAAAAAAACCTTTCGTTGCCTTCGTGGATAACAATCCCCCCTCCGTGCTCTCCGTGTTTCAATATTCTTAATCCCGCCCTTTCGCCAATTTTGTCTTGCGTCAAAATATCGGCTGATCGATCCGATCGAGGCAATCATGCCCCGGTCCGCCCAACACAAGGAAGCTGGAAGCTCGAAGTTGGAAGCTGGAATTCCGGCCCGCCTCCCCTCTCAAATCCCAAATCTCAAATTTCAAATCCCGGGCGTCCCCGTCCTGTCTCCTGACTCCTGACTCCCCGCTCCCTGCTCCCCGCTCCCTGCTTCCTGACTCATCCTTCATCCCTCATCCTTCATCCTTTTCTGAATCCGGCCCCTCTGTCCCTTCGTCCCCCGGTCCCTCTGTCCCTT
>Ga0265320_10003617_pt1 | contig 10327 bp, 7 predicted proteins | sample 4827metaG_FD_202087 | JGI IMG/M metagenome (GOLD analysis project Ga0265320, IMG submission 202087) | Rhizosphere microbial communities from Carex aquatilis grown in University of Washington, Seatle, WA, United States - 4-8-27 metaG | ecosystem: Host-associated > Plants > Roots > Rhizosphere >...
CGCGGTAGTCCGCGAGGAGCGCCGGTGCCTCGGACAGGAGGATGGAAGGACAGAAAGGCTGGTACCATACCCGGCGTTTGAGCCGGAGATTGAGGTCGTCGCGCGCCGCCACGCTGTCCGCGCGCGCCACGATGCTGCGGGCCCCCAGCGCGCGGGCGCCGAGTTCCATCCGGCCCTGGGCCCACATCACGATTTCACCCGCGGCGACGCGTTCGGCCACGGCGAGGGCAATGTCGGCGGGACGAAGTAGCGAGGCGGCGGAGGCCTTCGCGAAGCGCTCGGCGTCGGCGCCGAGGTCGCCGCGGTCCGTGCCCAGGCGGAAGTCGGTGAACGACTCCGGCCGCCGTCCGGTAACGCGCCGCCAGGTGGCGAGCGCGGCGCCGAGGGCGAGGCCGCCGTCGCCCATCGCGGGGCAGACCTCTAGGCGCTCGACCCCGGGGGCGAGGCGGATGAGACGGTTGACCTTGATGTTGGAGGCGACGCCACCGGCGTAGCCGAAGGCGCCACGGCCGGTCGCTGAGGCGAGCAGGCTGAAGAAACGCGGCACGATCTGCTCAAGCGTCTGCTGGGCCATGCGGCTGACCTGTTCCCGCGGGGTGCACCAGACAATGCGGGCGACCTCCCGCGCCATATGCGTCGGCGGCACGGAGCATTGCAGCACGGGCAGCCCGCGCGCATCCGGCGTGAGTGAAAACCAGCGCAGGAACGGATTGGATTCCAGGGCGGTATCGGCCGCGTACGTGGCGAGGGCCATGACCTTGCCCTCGTCCTCCAGCGGTCGCATCTGCAGCTCATTCGTGACATGTTCGAAGAACAGTCCGAGGGATGCAGCGCCCGGAATGGAAATTATCTTTTCCAAGGTGGCGGTCGCCTCGGTCCACGACCACACCGAGCCGGATTCGCCGTCGCCGATGCCGTCCAGGGTGACCATGAGGGCGTCGCCGTTCCAGCGGGGCCAGACAGCGGCCGAGGCGGCGTGGGCCTCGTGGTGGTCGACCAGGAAAATATCCGCGAGCGGCGCGCCAAGCGTGCGGGCGAACGAACGCCGGGCCCAGCCGCGGAAGAGGCCGTTCGTGGGCAGCTGGGTGAGCGCGTATTTTGCCCGCAGCGTAAAGTGATGGAGCGGTCCCGGCGGGACGAGCCGGCGGCGAAGCTTGTAGTAGCGCTCCTTCGTGGAGGGAAGCAGGCGGGTCAGCGTCTTCGCCGGATCGGATGTGGTCGGAGCCCACGCCGTCCGACGCCCGCCGGCGGCCTGCCGCACAGCCGCGAGCGCGCGCACGGGCAGGCCGACGTCCAGCTTGCGGCCGCTCAGGCGCTCCTCGTTGAGGGCCAGCACCACCCGCCCGTCGATCACGAGCGCGGCACCGGCATCATGGCCATCCCATACGCCGATGACGGCTTCGTACGGCGCGCTCATGGACCCAGCTCCAGGCGGTGCTTTCGCCGGCACAGGCCGGTGACCAGGCACCAGCCGTAGGCGAGCCACGTGCCAGGGCGGCCAAGGGAGATCTTGGAGAATCCCGCGGCCCGCGGTCTCTCGTGGGTGGGAACCTCGGCCATGCGGAGCCCGGCCGCCAGGGATGCCATGATCATCTCCATCTCGATCGTCGTGTGCCGCGAATGCAGGCGCAAGGCGCGGAAGGCATCGGTCCGGATGGCCCGAAAGCCGTTCTGCGAATCGGAAAGCCGCGTGCCAAAACGCCGGTTGATCAGGTAGGTGATGAAAGCGGACCCGGCGAGGCGGAGGAATTCGTCGCCCCCGCCGTGCAACTCGTCGGAGCCGCCGAGCAGGCGGGAACCGGTGACGTGGTCCGCGCGGCCGGACTTGATCGGGGCGACGAGCACGGGAATGTCGATCGGATCATGGGAGCCGTCCGCGTCGACAAAAACGCAGATGGGAGTCTCGACATGGGCGACGGCGAAACGGAGCGCGGCACCCTTGCCGAGGCCATGATCCTTCACGACCTTCGCGCCGGCGGCGGCCGCGAACTCCGCGGTGCGGTCGGTGGAACCGCCCTCGACGACGATCACCTGGCCGACGTAGTTCAGGCACTCGCGCACGACCGTGGCGACGGTGGCCTCCTCATTCCGGGCCGGAATCACCGCCGTCACATAGGGGTCGGGCGCCGACTCGACGCCCGACAGATGCGCGAGGCTCAACCGGCCCTCGCGGATCATGCGCCGGATGCGCAGCGTGACGAAGCGGCTCTCGCCGTCGCCGAAATGCAGCACCTCATCCTTATGGGTGTCCAGGTTCTCATCTCCGGGATCCACAACCAGACCGGAGCGGGTGGGACTGCGCGGGACCGGAGGAGGGATGCGCGCAGGAAGTGCGGCTCTCGCCGTGAGATCGGCCTCAGGCATTTACCAAGTGAAGAAGTCCCCGCGGCCGAACGCTGTGGTGGTAGGATTGCCGGGAGGCGGGTGGGTGGGGATGTTGGTGTCGAAGGAAAAGCTGCGGTTCGGCTGCATGTAGACGGACCCAGGACCCGTGTAAGGCGCGACAAACTGCGTGGAGCTGAAGAGCCGGCCGATCGAACCCTTGAAGTTGACGGTCTTGCCGCTCCAGTCTTCCAGGTAGCGAATCAGGTTTTGGGCGCCGCCGCTCGACGCGCCGGAGGTCGAGGGGATGTTGCCGGTAAGGAGGCCTGCATTGACGGTCATGGCGCTTCCCTCGGCGACTGACAGGCTGGCGACGCGGCTGCTGAGAGGGGTGTTCGCGGTGTTGTCGGCCCAGTTCGTCGATAGGACGGTGATCGCATCCGCCATGAGCATGGACGGCACAGCGCGGGGCAGGCCGTCCGAGCCATTGACCACAGTGCCGGTCGAATCGGTTAGTGGGCTCGTGTTGTAGCTCCCCTGCACATACATTCCGCCATTGGTGGCGACGGAGAAGCCGGCTCCGGTGGAGGCGTTGAAAGGAATACTGGTGGCATTGACGAGCTTGACCGCGGCCGGGGTGGCGGAGGAGGAACTCTTCAGATTTACGTAGAGTAAGCCTTGGAAATCGAAGTGGTTCGTGCCGTTTGACGACCGGAGATTACCCAGCGTCGTCTTGAGTACGCCGACGTCAATCTTGGTCATGCTGATCGTCTTATTCTCACGTTCGTCGTAGACCGGTGTCGGAGCGGTGATGGCGCTAGCGAATGTCGCCGTGACGTCGGTGGACAAACCGTTGACGATTTGAGTGACAGTAATGGTGCCGTCGGTTGCCACATTGATCTGCAGGTCAGCCCGGCTGTAGGCGCGGCGGACAGAAATCACATCGTCGTCCGGGGTGGGCGGGCTGGTGATCGTGGCGTTTGGATATTCGTTGTTGGTCGAGGCGGACGGAGGCGGAACGATCAGAGAGCGGTAGACGTTATTTTCGGCCTGGGCCAGTTGCGCGGCAGTCCATTGAGCAGGAGTGGTGAGTCCGGCGGGGCCAAAGAGATCGGGACGATTCTGGGCCTCGGCAGTGGGGTCGATGCCGCCGAGAAGATTTTCCGGCGAGGTATTTTGCTCCAACTGCGAGGAGCCTGCGGCCAGGGTATTGCCTGAGGCGTCGATCGGAGCGATCAGGGTGACGCCGACGGGCGGTTGGGGAGCATTGGGGTTGATGTAGGTGGTGTTGCCGGAAGAGTCGGTATTGAAGTAGTCGCCCTGAAGATAGCGGACCTTGCCGTTCAACTGGAGCGAGGCGCCAGAGCGGGGACCCATGTAAATGCTGCCGTTGGCCTCGACATCGCCGTTGATGATGGTGTTGCCGCTCCCGGGATTCAGCTCAAGGTCCCCCTGGAAAAAGATGCTATATTGGAAAAGAGAGGTATTCGAATTGATGAACCTGCGGCCGGTGCGCACGGTGATATTGCTGGCACCTGCGAAGGGATTCGCCGGCGGCGGGATGACCTCGACCCGCGCCGAAATGTAGGTGAAGGTACCGATCTTGGTCGTGGTGGGAATGGTGCCGGTGAACGGTTGATTCTCGAGGACCATGGACCGCATTACGGTCCAGCCCGCATTGGCATGGGCCTGCAGGAAAGGCTGGCGGACGGTCGTGGGCACCGCGGCGTTATCGCAAATGGCACTGAGAACGGCCGGGGCATACTGGGCCTGCGTGGCAGCCTGGCTCACCACCGCCTCCTTGAATTGATACAACATGTATTCAAGCTCGCTCTCCGCGACGGCCCGGGCCTCGGCGCGGATCTCGTTGCGCATACTGAGCCGGTAGGTGCCCATACTAAGGTCGAGCACGCTGATCGCGGTGACCGCCAGGAAAGAAGCGAAAACCAAGACCATGAGCAGCAGATTGCCGCGATTGGATTTAAGTTTCATTGGACCGGAATTCCGGGTGACCGCAGACGGGCCAGACTCAACCATCGAAGGGGATGGTCGTGGTGGTCGTGGACAGCTTCGTGGTGCTGGTGCCCAAGGTAGTCGTGCCCAAGGTGGTGGTGCTGGAGACCAAGGTGGTGCTGGTTCCCAGGGTGGTAGTCGATTGCTTCGTGGTGCTGGTGCCGAGGGTCGTGGTGCCCAAAGTGGTGGTGCTGGAAACCAAAGTGGTACTGGTGCCCAAGGTGGTGGTGCTGGAAACCTTGGTGGTGCTGGTGCCCAAGGTGGTGGTCGATTTCAGCGTTGTGCTGCTTGAAATCAGGGTCGTGGACAGCTTGGTGGTGCTTGTGCCGAGGGTGGTGGTCGTCGACTGCAGGGTGGTGCTGGAGTATTTGGTGGAGCTGGTGCCCAGGGTGGTCGTCGACTGCAGAGTGGTGCTGGAGTATTTGGTGGAACTCGTACCGAGAGTGGTGGTGCTGGAGACCTTGGTGGTACTGGTGCCAAGGGTGGTGGTGCTGGAGACCTTGGTGGTACTGGTGCCAAGGGTGGTGGTGCTGGAGACCTTGGTGGTGCTGGTACCAAGAGTGGTGGTCGAGAGAAGCGTGGTGCTGGTGCCAAGGGTGGTAGTACTGGAAACCAAGGTGGTACTTGTGCCCCAGGTATTACTGCCGGCGATCGAGGTCGCGCTCAGGGGGTCGCCCGACTTCGGCATGATGAGCCCCTCAGCATAATTGGCCTGGTAGTAACTCGTTTTGCCGCCCTGCGAATAGGTATTGGCGCCAGTCGCGAGATAGCTGAACTGCCAACTGACCGATTGCTCCGGCGCCACGACGGTGGGGTAATTCGGATCCACCGGAACCACGGCGAAAAGATAGCGCGCGTTGGAGTCGACATTTGTGGACAGCACCGTGTAGGTGCTGTCCACAGTGGATTCATACCAATGAAGCTCTGTTACCGGGTTGGTACTGGGATTGGGTGGAACCGTGGCGTACTGACGCTGCCGCTGAATACGCACCAAGCTTCCAGCCTTGACGGTAGATCCCGATGTGTCGGAGATGTCCGTACCGGCCGCGATGGTAGATGCTAGGCTCAGGGTAAGCGTGCCCGATCCCGAGACACCTGTGATCTGAATGCCACTGTCCAGATTCGGCGAGTCCATCAGGCAAAAATCCCCAACCTTGGGGGTAACATCGGAGGGGCAGACCACCGTCAGCGTGTTATTTGTGTTTGGCGTATCGCTCTGAAGAGTCCCATACGAACCAATTGGCACGCGATAGGTTAGCACGGCATACCGCGTCGGTGTGGTAGGGGAAGGCGATGACGGCAGCGGGCGGATGAGCGGGCTCTTCATGCTGATAGCCACTGCCATCTCGCCATTGATATGCTCCTGAACCAGGCGGGTGGCGCCGATGGCGCCGTCGATCTGCTGATTCTTGTTCACCATCCTCAGGCTAGTCACGAGAACTGAAGCCACCGCGGCGAGCACCAGCAGGCCGACGGCCATGGCCACGAGCAGCTCGACCAGGGTGAAACCGGGGCGCTTGGAGCCCGCTTGGCCGGACGCGGGAGTGGCGGCTGGTTTCTTCATGGTACGGCCCGGACGACGGTCAGGGATTGCGAGTAATTTTTCGAATTCAGCGAGAAGCTCACCGTGAAAGTTCCTCTCATCAGATAGCCGGCCGCTTTGATTTGCTGGCTAGCCGACAGAGCACCGGTGGTATCGTCGATATACGCGACGTCACGCGTGACCGTGGCGGCGACGGGATGGGCCGGATCTCCCAGATTAATGGCAAGGCTGGCAACCGGCGGCAGGAGAGTGGTGACATTGGCGTTGCTGAGCGAACCCCAGTTCAGGCCGCGGCCGCTTGGGCCGCCTTCGGGGAAAAAGAGCCAGCGGGTGTAGGTTGGACCGGTCTGCACCGGAACCTGGTCGGTCGTCTGGAGCCGCTCGAACTGATCGGCGAACGTCCGGATCACGGCGCGGCCGTCATCGCGGCAGCGCGAGAGTGCGGCCATTTGGTAAGAGCGGATCAACATCGCGTAGACCCCCAGCATGATCATCGCGAACACCGTGCTCGCCACCATCGCCTCGGCGAGGGTGTAACCGCGCCGTGAACCGATTCGATCGGAGCCGGAACTGACCAGGCACGAGGCCAGGTTGCGGTCGCTGGAATAGATCTGGTTAAAGAGTTGCATTCAGGGTCTCGCCAACGCCCGGGATGCTGGAGGATCGCACCACCGCAATGCGACGGTAAAATGGACCCCGGCCCAGTAGGGCCATTCGACCCTATTGCAGGGGGTTGTGACGTTCCTGGCCATAGAGGGCGGCGGCCTGCGAGCGGCGGGTCACATGCAGCTTTTCGAACACGGTGCTGAGATAGTTTTTTACAGTTTTTTCAGTGAGCCCCATGGCCACGGCCGCCTCCTTGTTGGTGCAGCCTTTCGCGATGAGGGCGAGGACCCGGCGCTCCTGCGGCGAAAGGCCGGCCAGCGGATCGCGGGCACCGCCGCCGGATTTGACGAGCTGCATCACCCGTGCGGTGGCCTCGGCGTTGAGGATGGACTGGCCGGCGGCCACTGCGAGGATCGCCTTCACGAGTTCCCCGCCGTTGATCTCCTTGAGCAGGTAACCGTGTGCCCCGGCTCGAATCGCCTCGCCGACGAGGGCGTCGTCGATGGCCGACGTGAGGATGAGCACACGGATCCCGGGCTGGCGCACCAGGATTCGACGGCAGGCGTCGAGCCCGGTGCCGTCGGGCAGGCGGATGTCGAGCAGCACCACGTCCGGCTGCACGCGCTGGCAGGTGTCCACCGCGCCGGTCACGCTGGCGGCCTCGCCCACGATCTCGATCGCTGCCACTGCGCCGAGGAGGGAGCGAAGGCCGATGCGAACGACTTCGCTGTCGTCGACCAGGACGAGTCGCACGGATTTCTTGCCGGAATGGCTCATAGGAACAGAAACGCCGGCAGTGTGACCACGACACGGGTGCCGGACCCGGGCCGACTCTCGACGCGGGCGTCCGCGCCCAGGCGCTGTGCGCGGGCTTTCATGTTGCCGAGGCCGTGGCCGCCGCCGCGGAGCGAGGCATCGAAGCCGATGCCGTTGTCCTGCACGAGCAGGCCAACCTCCCGGTTGCTCTGCTGCAGCCGGACGGTGATCGCGGTGGCGCGGCCGTGGCGCAGGCTGTTGCTGATGGCCTCGCGGGCGATTTGCAGCGTGTCGATGCTTTGGTCGGGTGAGAGGAGCGCCGTGGCCTCGTTATCGATCCGAAGATCAAATTTCACGTCCCGGCCGGCCCGCAACTCCGCGACTATCGCCTCGAGCGCCTGTGCGAACCCAATGCGTCTCAGACTTTCAGGCCCGAGCCCGGAGATGTAGGCGCGCACATCCCGGATGGTCCGATTGAGGCTCTGCAGGCATTTCTCCATGCGGATGTCGGCCTCGGCCGGATCCCTCACCAAAAGCGGCCGCACGGATTCTAGCGTGAGTCCCACCGCGTAAAGCGACTGGATGATGCCGTCGTGCAGGTCGTGGCCGAGACGGATCTTCCCCTCGAGGGACTGGGCGAGCAACTGCTGGCGGAGCAGGGCATCCTCCTCGGCGCGGCGGCGCACGTCGCGCTCGCGGTCGAGCTCCTGCCCCCGCGCGGCAGAGGTTTTGGCGAGCTGGGTCAGGCCGTCCATTTCCACCTTGGCCATCGCAAAGGGCGAATGCGACGCAGCTTCATGGGCCGGACGCCGCCAGGCGAAGGCGACGAGCACGAACCAAAGCCCGAAGAGAACCGTCGCGAGCAGCGCGAGGCCGACCACGACGCGTTGCTGCAACGCAATGAGGCGCATGAGCGGGGCGGCCGCGATGGTTACGCGCGCCTTCGCCGGCGGCGAAGCGGGCCCGGGCAGGACTTGATCGAAATAGAGCACGGACGGGTCCCTCGGCGGGGCGACATCCGTTCCGGACGAGATACTCACGGTACCGCCGACCAATGCGCCCAGCACCGCTTCGTCCGCGGCGCTCCACAGCTGTCCGGCCGGGGGCGCGGCCCGGGTCGCGGCGAGCAATTGCGCCCGCTTGGCCTCGATCGCCTCGGCCCGCAGCTCCCGGGTCTGCCGGAGCAGCCAGCCTTGCGCCGCGAACGCCGCCCCGAGGAAGAGGAGCAGCAGCAGCACCGAGTAGCCGACGAGCCGGGTGAGGGAGTTCATGCGGACCCCGCGGGACTGGGGCCGGCCGCACGCTGCGGCAGCGCGGGGCGCGCGTCAAAACTTTCGACATTTGCCCTGTGGCGGGTTTTCTTGGCCGGCTCCATCCATGAAGTCGTTCTACATCACCACCGCGATCGATTACGTGAACGGTTCGCCGCACCTCGGCCATGCCTACGAGAAGGTGCTGACGGACGTCATCGCTCGTTTCCGGCGGCAGATGGGTGACCGGGTGCATTTCCTGACGGGCACCGACGAGCATGGGCAGAAGGTGCAGCAGAGCGCCCTCAAGCGTGGTATCGCGCCGCAGCAGTTCGCCGACGAGGTCAGCGCCGAATTCCGGGCGCTGCTGCCGCGGCTGAACGTTTCCAACGACGACTTCATCCGCACGACCGAGGAGCGGCACAAGCGCGTCGTGCGGCAGCTGCTCCAGCAGCTCTTCGACCAGGGCGAGATCTACCTGGCCGAGTACCGCGGCTTCTACAGCACGCGGCAGGAGCAATTCCTGCAGGAGAAGGACCGGCTGCCCGACGGATCGTGGCCGGAAATCTTCGGCGAGGTCACCGAGATCGTGGAGCCGAATTATTTTTTCCGCCTGCGCAAGTATCAGGAGTGGCTCGTCGGGTTCCTGACCGCGAACCCGAATTTTGTCTTCCCGCGTTACCGCCAGAAACAGGTCCTCGAGTTTCTCAAGGAGCCGCTCAACGACCTCTGCATCTCGCGACCGCGCGAGCGGCTGGAGTGGGGCATCCCGCTGCCGTTCGACGAGAAATACGTGACCTACGTTTGGTTCGACGCACTGGTGAACTATTACTCCGCCGTCGTCGACCGGCCGGGCGTCTGGCCCGCAACCTACCATGTGATCGGCAAGGACATCCTCGTGCCCCCGCACGCCGTTTACTGGCCGATCATGCTGCACGCAGCCGGGCTGCCGCTGCCGCACGGGCTGATCGTGCACGGCTGGTGGCAACAGGATGGCGCGAAGATGTCCAAGAGCACCGGCAACGCGCTCAACCCGCTCGACCTCGTCAACGAGTTCGGGGTCGACGCCTTCCGTTACTTCCTGATCCGCGAAATGAATGTCGGGCAGGACAGCGACTTCACGCGCGAGCTTTTCCTCGCCCGCTACAACAGCGACCTGGCCAACGATCTCGGCAACCTGATCAACCGGACGCTCAACATGACGAACCGTTTCGGCGGGGGGGCGGTGCCCGCCGTTGAGCTGGTGGAGGAAACCGAGAAGGAATTGTACGCGCTGTGGGAGAAGACCCGCGACGAGGCGATCGCACTGAGCGAAGGCTTCCAGTTTCACCAGGCGCTCGACCGCACCTTCGCGTTCACCCGGGCGATCAACGCCTACATCGAGAAGCGCGCGCCATGGAAGCTGGGAAAGTCTGCGGCGCCGCAGGACCAGGCGCTGCTGCGCACCTCGCTCGCGACGATGGCCGAGGCGCTGCGCTTGGCCGCCGCGCTGCTGCAGGCGGTGATGCCCGCGACGACGGAGAAGATCAACGTCGTGCTCGGCTACACGCCCGGCGCGGTCTGGCGCGACGAGCTGGTGTGGGGCGGCAAACTCACCGGTGCGAAAGTGGCGGCGGCGCTGGTGTTGTTTCCGCGGCCGCAGGCGGTGAAATAAGGCAGAGATGTCAGAAGTCAGAAATCAGATGTCAGTCAACAGCAGCTCCCCGCGCCGACTTCTGACCCCTGGCCTCTGACTTCTGGCTTCTTCACCGATGACCACCCTTCCGCTCGATCTCGCCGCCAACGCCACGCCGGAGGCGCTGCATGGTTTCCTGGCCCAGTGCCGGGAGGTGGCCCG
>Ga0265320_10003621_pt1 | contig 10318 bp, 7 predicted proteins | sample 4827metaG_FD_202087 | JGI IMG/M metagenome (GOLD analysis project Ga0265320, IMG submission 202087) | Rhizosphere microbial communities from Carex aquatilis grown in University of Washington, Seatle, WA, United States - 4-8-27 metaG | ecosystem: Host-associated > Plants > Roots > Rhizosphere >...
TGCTTGAAATTGATCAGCAATCCCAGGCGCAGATCGGTGATGGAGAGATAGCCGATGATTTGCGCGGTGTGGGTATCGTCGAAAGCGGTGACACATTTGGCATCAACAATGATCGCGTCGCCGACAATGAGATCTGGGATCATGGTGTCGATGACCTTGCCATCGTAGACGATATCAAACGACCTTTGCTGATCAGTTCTAAATCCGCGTTTGCTCAATTCATGTACCAGAGCCCGTTCGTAGGTCTTCTCCCTTAATCCGGGTTTGAGGGCATTATGAACGGTCATGGCGCAGCCGATGATCGCCTCACTCAGTTCCCGGTGTATCAGTTCATCCGTGCCCATCTGTGTCATCCGTGGCTAAAAAATCATTCCCAGTTCAGGATGATCTTGCCCGACTTGCCTGCGCCCATCAGGGCAAAGCCTTCTTGGAACTCCGCGACGGGAAAGTGATGGGTAATGACCGGGGTGATGTCGAGTCCGGCCTGCACGAGGGCTGTCATCTTGTACCAAGTCTCGAACATCTCCCGGCCGTAAATGCCCTTCAAATGCAGCATTTTGAAAACAATCTTGTTCCAGTCGACCTTGGCCTCGGCGGCATGGACCCCTAGAAGTGCAATGCGCCCGCCCATGATCATGTTGTCGATCATCTGGTTCAATGCCACCGCGCTGCCCGACATCTCCAGCCCGACATCGAAACCCTCGGTCATGCCGAGTTCCTTGTGCCAGACTTCGGAAAGATTCTCCGTGGCGGTGTTCACCGCGCGGGTGGGACCGAGCTTGCGCGCCAACTCCAGCCGGCCTTCGTTGATATCGGTGATGACCACTTTGCGGGCGCCGGCGTGACGGGCGACAGCGATGGCCATGCAGCCAATCGGCCCCGCGCCCGTGATAAGCACATCCTCGCCGATGAGGTCGAAGGAAAGCGCGGTGTGCACGGCGTTGCCGAGCGGATCAAAGCATGAGACGACGTCGAGTGATAGGCCCGCGGGTACGCGCCAGATGTTGCTAGCGGGGACCGACACGTAGTCGGCGAAAGCTCCGTCACGATTCACGCCGACCCCGACGGTATTGGGACAAAGATGGCGGCGCCCGGCGAGGCAGTTGCGGCAGTGTCCGCAGACGATGTGTCCCTCGCCGGTGACGAGCTGCCCCTTGGTGAAACCGGTGACACCTGCCCCAACGCTCTCGACAGTGCCGACGTATTCGTGGCCGATGACAAGTGGTGGTTTGATGGTACGCTGCGCCCAAGGATCCCATTTGTTGATGTGCACGTCGGTGCCGCAGATGGATGTTTTTTTGATCTTGATAAGCACATCGTTGACGCCGGGCACAGGCACCGGGACTTCGGTCATGATGAGTCCGGGACCGGCCGTGGGCTTTACGATGGCGCGCATTTTGATGGGCATGAAAGGTGAGGGGATTGTCTGTGCACAGCCTAGCCGCCGGCATTGGGGAAACAACCTCGAAGGTATACTTCTTTCGGGCTATTCAACCTCTCCGTCCTCCCTTGCGAAACGATGCCGACCGTGCGGCGAGCTATTCCTCCGCGAGCATTTGAATGTTTTTTGGGATGGGGCCGTTGCCCTCAACGGCCCAACGAACCGGCGCTTGAGGACTAGCGTCCCTGCCGAAACACGTGGTCTAATTGGTCGTGTCCAGGGAACGCCACAAATACCAGCTGGCGACCGAGCGATAGGGCTGCCAGCGCCGGGCATGCTTGAGGATCGCCTCGGGTTTCGGGTCTTTGCGCTTGCGGTAGAGTTTTTTGAAGCCGAGCCGGACGGCAAAATCCCCCGTCGGCATTACGTCGGGCCGGCCCAGGTAAAATATGAGCAGCATGTGCACGGTCCATGGCCCGATGCCGCGCACCTCCGTCAGCCGGGCCACCAGGTCATCATCACTGAGTTTATGTGCTTCCGCCAATGACGGGACGGTGCCTCCGCGGCATTTGGCGGCTAGGTCGCGCACGGCAAGTAGTTTGTTCCGGGAAAGCCCGGCTCCGCGCAGGGCGGCGTCGGAGCACTTGGCGAGTGCGTCGGGTGTGGTTCCCCCGTGTTTGGCCAACTCACCCAGCACGCGCCCGTGAATCGTGGCGGCGGCCTTGCCGTGGAGTTGCTGGTAAACAATAGTGCGCAGCATCGCTTCGAATAGACTGCTCGCCGGCTTCAGTTCGAGCGCAAACGGACCGACGCGGGCAATCAAGGCCGCGAGCGTCTCATCATTTGCGCGGAGATGGGCAAGGGCCTCCGTGGGACTAAAGCGAAGCTTGGGTTTCATTAATTAGTCGGGCTTGACTCGCCGGAGCCCGCAGGGCGAAGGCGGATCATTCTGACAGCAGCTCCGCGCCTTCGAGTGTGAGCAGGCGCGTTTTGGTGCGGACGCCGCCCGAGGCGGAAAACCCGGTCATCTTGTCGCTCGCCGACACGACGCGGTGGCACGGTACGATAAGCGGCCATGGGTTGGTCGCCAGGGCGACACCGACGGCGCGTGCGGCTTCGTTGCCCAATGCCATCAGTCGGGCGATGTCGCCGTAGCTTTTCTTGTAACCGGGCTTGATAGCCTGGGTCTGGAGATAAACGGCTTGCTGAAAGTCGCTCACTCTCGACCAGTCCAGCACCGTGTCGGAGAAATCCTGCAACTGTCCGGCAAAGTGCTGCTGCACCCGGGCAATGATCCGTTGCACCCACTCCGGTGCGGGTTCGGTCGCCGGTTTGGAATGCGTCTTGCCAGCCAGATGCTGTTCCGCCAGCGCCTCGGTTTCCTTGGGCAGTTGGAATCCGGTCAGCCCGGTATCGTTCCAGGCAATGCCGCAAGTGCCGAACTCGGTGGGAAAAAACGCGTGGGGCATGCGGCGGAATGTAGGCGCGGGAAACATCGCCTGCAAGCAGGCTTCGCTGGATTCCCGGCGCGAGGGCGTAAATCGGGCGTTTAATTCTCTCCAATGAAGCGCCGGAAGAACTCGTCGAACCGGACGAGCCGGTCGAGACGTTGCTTTGGCTCGCCGCTGCGGTTCAATTCGTGCGTGGCGCGAGGGTAGCGCGCGTACTCAACCTCCCGGCCGAGCTGTTTGAGACTTTTGTAGAGCATCTGGCTTTGCACGACTCCGGTGCGGAAATCGGAGTCACCGTGCTTGATGAGCAGCGGTGTCTTGATATTCGCCACATAGGTGAGGGGCGAATCGCGGTCCAGCACGTAGCGCACTTCTTTCTGCCAGGGATAGCCGCCCCAGTAAAGCGGCAGCAGAAACCACGCATTGCCCTCGCCGTAGAAAGTCGAAAGGTCGTATACACCGCGCTGGGCCACGGCGGCCTTGAAGCGTTGATCGTGTCCGATGATCCACGCGGTCAGGTAACCGCCGTAGGAGCCGCCGGTCAGTACCTGCCGGCTTTTATCGATGTAAGGCTCTTTGGCGGTGAAGCTCGCGGCGGCCAGCACGTCGCTCGCGGGTCCCGTGCCCCAGTCCTTGAAATTGGCGCGTTGGAAATCCTTGCCGTAGCCGCCCGATCCCCGCGGGTTGCAAAACATGATGGCGTAGCCGCGCGCCGCGTAAAACTGCATCTCAAACCAGGTAGTGGCCTCGCTGGGGCCCCACATGAAGGCCGGACCGCCGTGGATATTGACCAGGAGTGGATATTTTTTTGCCGGGTCGAAGCTGGCCGGTTTCACGGTCCAGTAGTCGACGGTCACCCCGTCTTTATTCACCAGGCGGTGCGGTTCGTAGGCGCTGAGCTTACGGTCTTTCAGCCAGCTGCTGTTGTGCGTGGTGAGGGCGCGCACGACCTTGCTGTCAGTTGGGCCCGCATATAACTCCCATGGATTGCCGGGATGAGTGACGACCTGCACCAGAGCGTCGGTGCCGACAGCATAGTCGCGAATGCCCCAGTCGGTCTGCGCAGTGAGCATCTGCGGCCGGGTCTCTTCGGGCGAGACGCGATAGAGGGGAAACCGGCCCCGGTCGGCGGCGGAGAAGTAGATAAATTTGCTGTCGGGAGACCACTTGAGATTGCCGGCCATCCGGTCGAGTTGCGGCGTAAGCAGGCGCGGTGCGCCGCCGCCAGCGGGTATCACGGCCACCACGGCCTGGTCGAAGCTGAATTCGCCTCCGGCGGTCACAGTGTAGGCGATCCACTTGCCGTCGGGCGAGGGCTTGGGCCCGGCATAATTGCAGCCAGCCTCCTCCAGCAGCACCTGGGCGATGCCGGTCGCAATATTGAGGCGATACAGGCTGGTGAAGTGATTGCGATCGGGGTGCTCGTCCAGTTGGCGCGGACCGATGCAGACTATTTCTTTGCCATCAACCAAACACTCGGCGCTGCTGAAACCTTCGTAACCGATGGTGACGGCCTCGGGTTCAGCTCCTTCGCGGGCTTCAACGACATAAAACTGGCTGAAACTGGGTTCGATCTCCAAGTCACCCTCGGCGAGGAAATTCAGCCGATTGGTGACACGTGGATTGCCCTCGGCTTCGTTTTGAGCCAGCCATTCGCGGGTTTCCAGCAATGTGCCATCAGCCTTTGGTAGAGCGAACGATGACTGGCCTGACTTGGCGTCGCTTGATTGGGCGTCCTTGTCTTTGTCCGCGGTTTTCAGGCCCCGGTTGCCCGTATCGTTGGCTTTGCGGCCGGGTTTCTCGAGATTCCACCGGGGCGCGGCCTCCTTGCGGACCGTTTCCAGAGCATCGCGCATCTGCGCGTAGGAAAGCGTACTGGTGAATAGCACCTTGCTGCCGTCAGGCGACCAGTGGGGACTGCTTGCGCCGGTTTCGAGTCTGGTCAGCGGCATCGCCTCGCCCCCGGCGAGCGAGAGCAGGCAAATTTGCGGCTTCTCCTTCTGCACGGTGCGGACAAAGGCAAGGTGGTCACCCTGGGGCGCCCAGACCGGATCGGAGTCACCGGCAGAACCAAAGGTCAACTGGCGTGGCGGGGTTTTGCCGTCTACTGCGGCGAGCCAGAGCTGGGTGCGATATTCCCAATCGTCCTTGACCGCGGGCTTGGGCTCGATTGAGCGAACCACATAGACGACCCAGCGGCCATCGGGTGAAAGTGCCGGGGATTCGACCTGTTTGAGATTGAACAGGTCGGTCGCGGTGATGATTGCGGGAACGACGGCAACATTGGCGCTGCGGGCCGGTGCCGCCCCCATAAGAGAAATCGCGGCCAGAAACAGAGGAAGCAGGCGTGGCATAAGCTTTGCATCGTGCGAAAACTCCTGCTTCTGTCCAAGCGAAACATGCCGCAAAACCGTTTCTACAACACCTTTGACCTGCAGGAGTGGGGCAGCAGCCGGAAGCCCGACTACCGCAGCCCGTTCCAGATCGACCGCGACCGCATCATTCATGCCCACGCCTTCCGCAAGCTGCAGTCCAAGACTCAGGTTTTCCTCTCCGGGGAATACGATTTCTACCGCACCCGGCTGACGCACTCGATGGAGGTCGCCCAGATCGGGCGTTCCATCTGCCATTTCCTCCGGAGCCGCGGCGACCCGTTGAAGGACGATTTTTATATCGATGACGATCTCGTCGAGGCCAGTTGCCTGGCTCACGACATGGGCCATCCGCCGTTCGGCCACTCCGGCGAGCGCACGTTGCAGGAATTGATGAAGCGCCGGGGCGGCTTCGAGGGCAACGCCCAGACCCTGCACCTGCTCTGCGAGACGATGTATCAGAATGAGTCCGGGGTGCGCGGCATCCAGCCGACGCGCGCGCTGCTCGACGGCGTGCTGAAATACAAGAAACTCTACACCGAGTTCGCCACCCCGCCGCTCCATCACTTCATCTACGACTCACAGGCGCCGGTGCGCGAATGGGTGTTCGGCGGCGAAAAAATTCCCGGCGCGCTGATGCGCGACGAGACGCTCAACGACTTCAAGAGTGTCGAATGCCTGATCATGGATTGGGCCGACGACGCGGCCTATTCGCTTAACGACATCGTGGACGGCGTGCGGGCCGGCTTCCTCACGGTCGAGCGGGTGGAGAGCTGGGCCGATGGCGAGACGATCGGCGCGGCCGAGCAACGGCACCTCGACACGCTTTTCGATGCCCTGAAGAAGGACCGGCTGGAAAACACTTTTTCCAAGAAAATCGGTGCCTTCATCCAGGCGTGCCGGCTCAAGCCCCGCGACAATTTTATGGCGGAGAAGACCAACCGCTACAAATACGACCTCGTGGTCGACGAGGCGGCACGCAACGAGGCCAATTTTTTCAAGAAGATGGCCAATGACATTATCTTCGAAAGTCCGCAGCTCGAGCAACTGGAGCACAAGGCGCGCGTGGTGCTCATGGCGCTCTACAATGCCATCTGGGAAAACTACGCCGAGCGCAACGAGCGCATCATCCGCATCCTGCCGGCCAATGTCAGCCGGCTCATCGAGGTCGAAAAGACGCAGGACGGGAAGGCGCGCCGCATCTGTGATTTTCTCTCCGGCCAGACCGACGGCATGGTGGTCCGCACTTACAAGCGGCTTTTCGATCCTGAGTTTGGCAGTTTCCGGGATTTGAACTGAATTTCCGCCGCACACGGCTGTAACGGGCGTCCACAGCCGCGGTTCAGTGTTTCAGAAAGCCCCGGTCGCCGAGCCATTCGACAAATCGCTCAGGCCAGCCGGTGACGGCCAGCGGTCGCGCGCGCACCCCGAAGCCGTGGCCACCGCTGTTGTAGATGTGCAACTCGGCGTTCACTCCGGCCTGCCGCAGCGCCGTAAAAAAGCTGGTAAGTTGCTCGGGCATGCGATCGTCGTAGGTGCAGGCGAGGAAGGCGGGCGGGGTCATTTCTTTGGAAATTTCGGAGTCATGTCCAGTGAGTCCACCGGGATAAATCGGCGCAAAGAAATCAGGTCGCGCTGACTGTTGTTCCACTAGGTCAGCGGCATCAGGACGACCGGCATCATGACGGAGAGCGGCGAGAACGGCGAGTTCGCCACCGGCGGAAAAGCCGAGCACGCCAATTCGCCACGGGTTGATATTCCATTCTGCTGCACGGCTGCGAATCAGCCGGATGGCCCGTTGGGCATCGGCCAGGGCCTGGACCTCGACTTGATATGGCTGCGGTACGCCCTCTGGATTGGAGCCATCGTGGGCCAGCCGGTATTTGAGTACGAAAGCGGCGATGCCGCGCTCCGCCAACCATGAGCCCAGATCGTACCCTTCGCGGTCAATCGTCAGCTGCATGTGGCCGCCACCCGGGGCGATGATGACGGCGCAGCCGGTGGCTCTGTCTTTAGCCGGAAGATACGGAGTGATCGAAGGATTGTGGATATTGGAGATAACAGGGAAGACAATGTCCGGCTCCTGCCGCCAACTGACTTCTTCGGGCTCACCTTTGCGCACCTCGGAGCCGGGAGCGCCGTTGGGCCAGAGGAGAATCGCCGCCGGATGAGCCGGTTCGGCTGGTGGGGCCACGGGAATCGACGGACCATGGGGATCAAGATTGATCGGTCGGATTGGAACGGGGCGTGGTGCGGACAGGGTCGGCATGCCGGCGGCATGAAGCTGGGTGATTGAAAGCATGACGACGAGGAGAAATAGGATGGGTTTGTAAGGGAATGACATTTTGGGGTCGCGTAGAGTGGGAGTTTGGGCGCAGCTGCATCAGTTCAGGGAAGTTCACCGGAGGAAAGCCTGTGGTGATCGGACCGTCATCCTCAAACCGTTGGACGTCTCCCAACGCGCAGCGGGCGTAAAACCGGCGCAACGCTGGCACTATGTTACCATCACTATAATATCAGCTCCCAGTATCCGACGTCGATCCATTGATTGAATTTCCAGCCGACTTCCTTGAACTCGCCGATTTTCTGGAAGCCCAGTTTTTCGTGCAGCGCGACACTCGCCGCGTTGGGCAGGGCCACACCGCCGATGATGCCGTGGATTCCACGCTTCTTCAGGTCGGCGATCAGCGCGGTATAAAGCTGCGTGCCAATCCCACGGCCGGTCGCATCCTTGTCCAGGTAGACGGTTGACTCGACTGAATAACGGTAGGCGCAGCGCGATTTCCATTTCCCGGCATACGCATACCCGAGGATTCTGTCATTTTCGGTACAGACGAACCAGGGAGAGGACTCGAGCACCTCCTCAATGCGCCGGGCCATCTCGGCTGCGCTGATCGGCTCCTCTTCAAACGTCACGATGGTGTTGACGACATAGTGGTTGTAGATGGCGGCGATGGCCGCGGCATCGGCGGTGGTGACGAGGCGCAACATGGATAACGTGATTAAATCTTCTGCAGCATGCCACAAGCCTAAGTCGGCAGTCTAGCCGGCACACCTCTTGATAAAACAGCAACGGCTGCATTCCTGTCTCCCGCGGTTGCAATAGGCGGAATCACCATCAACCGGCAAGTCTGCCGGCTTACAAGTGCACGAGGGACTGACCCGGCGATCCGCTCAAGGCCTGGCTTCCAGCTCGCGAAGATTGGACTCGGCGAGATCCGCCTCTTCGGACCGGCCGGTCTGCCGGGCGAGTGCGGCGACGCGGCGGTACCAGTTCACCGCGGTATCGCGTTGGTTCTGTCGCAGCGAAAGTTCGGCGAGTTTCATTCCCGCGCGGAGGTAGCTGGGCAAGACATCAGGCGTGGTCATGTCGCCGGGGTGCAATTGAATATACAGGGTGTATTGGCCGGCGGCGCCGGGCAGGTCTCCGCCGGTCTCAAGCACCTGGCCCAGGTAGAGGTGCAACTCGCTGTCCTGGGGCGAAAGGCGGAGCGCGGCCTCGAGGCATTCCCGGGCTTTCATCAGGTCGCCGCGCTGCGAAGCAAGCAGGCCGCTGTTGACCAGCACCACGTAGTCGGGAGGGAAAAGGACGTTCATACGGTCGTAGTGAGCCAGCGCGGCCTCCGTGTCGCCCGAGCGAAAGAGGAGTTCGCCGAGCAAATGCTGTGCAGGCGCGTTGCGGGGATTGATGGCGATGGCGTGGCGAAGTTCCTCCATGGCCGCGGCGCTTTTCCCTGCGTCGACCAGTTGCTTGGCCCGTTGAAAATAAACCCGGGTGTCTTGCGGATTGAACAACTGGGCGAGGGCAAACGCCGGTTGCCCGGAGGTTTTCAGGGTCAGCCAAAATTGGGTTTGATCGAGCACGGCGAGTCCGAGCAATGCGGCGGCGAAACCATAGCGCAGGCCACGAGCGCCGGGCGTCGATCCGGCGAGCCAGCTGAGTGGGGAACGGGCCCGGTCGATCTCATGGGCATGGCCGGGTTCGGCCGCGGGTGGGTTGCGGCCGAGCAGCAGGCGCGCGATGCGTCCGTCCCGCAATTTCCAGATGGCCCCGTCGAGGATAAAATGATGCAGGTTCACTAGCGCGGAAAAGATGAAGAAGCTTTCGACCAGATCGTGCCCAAACACGCGGCTGGCCAGCCAGGGGCCGGGAATGAACAGGGCGATGCCTCCCAGGATGAGGACCAGATAATAAGATGTGAACCGGAAGGCCGGAGTCGCGGGGCGTCCGGGGTTCCCCTGTGGCGCCAACGCGGCTTCGCGTTCCCGCCGCGCATAGTAGGTCGTGATCCAGAGGTATTGGGCGCAATGCATGAACGCGAGAATGCCCGCGCTGGAATAGGTGGCGGGGAATTCGTAACTGGTCGTTGCCCGCAGCAATTCCGGCAGCAGGAACCAGAGGAACTGGGTCAGGTACATCGTCAGGGGGCCGGCCATTGCCCGCAGACCGATCTGGCGTACCAGCCGGCCGTGTCCGATGCCGCCCGCGCCGAGATAGACACCCAGGAAAAAGAGTTCGCCGGCGCGCGCCGCAACTTCGGGAATGGGCAGGATGCGGAGGGTCGGCTGACTGTGCGTCGCGGTATTGTGCAGCGCCAAAAACCAGACGGCGTAAGAGGCAAGGTAGGACCACCAGATCAGGTTGCGGTCACGATCCGTCGGCTGGGCCCCGGCGCGACGGGCCAGCATCATGGAGATGCCGTAGTTCTGGCCCGAGTAATGCCACGGGCTCCAGGTGAGATATAAGGTCAGCAGCCACGGAAACAGGGCGGGAGCGAGATGGACCACGAGCGCGGTCAGGATGACGAACACCGTGACGTAGACGGTGAAGAAACGGTAGCGGTTGAAATCCTCCGGTGTGCGGTAGGCGCGGTAAACGGTCGCCATGTAATGCGGTTGGTTGCAGAACACGCCGAGAAAATAGAAGACAAACGACACATGCACGGCATCGCGCTGGCTGAGATAAAATGTCACGGCCAGCAACGGCAGCGACCACGCCCCGCAGCCGATGAGCAAATCGACAGAGGGGCGGAAAATCCACGGATTCGCCGGATGGCGGACGGCGGGGGTGGAAGCACTCATGGGCACGACCTCAGCCAATACGTTGGGGGGCG
>Ga0265320_10003623_pt1 | contig 10316 bp, 8 predicted proteins | sample 4827metaG_FD_202087 | JGI IMG/M metagenome (GOLD analysis project Ga0265320, IMG submission 202087) | Rhizosphere microbial communities from Carex aquatilis grown in University of Washington, Seatle, WA, United States - 4-8-27 metaG | ecosystem: Host-associated > Plants > Roots > Rhizosphere >...
CACACGTTCTACGTGTCGTACACGCGGACTGACGGCAGCCTGCAGGTCTCGTCGTTCACGACGGCTACCGCGACGGCAGATACGGCCGGCACGACGGCCACGCCGATCATCGACATCCCCCACCCGGTCAACCAGAACCACAACGGCGGGATGCTCAACTTCGGGCCCGACGGCGACCTGTACATCGGCACCGGTGACGGCGGCGGCGGAGACGATCCGGGCGCCGGCTGCGGCAACGCCCAGAACACGAACGTGCTGCTCGGCAAGCTCCTGCGCCTCGACGTCCACAGCTCGTCGCCGCTGCCCGGCAAGGCCTATGGGATCCCTGCCGACAACCCGTTCGCCAGCGGCTCGGGCGGGGCCAAGGAAGTGTGGGCCTGGGGCCTGCGCAACCCGTGGCGCTGGAGCTTCGATACGGCGACCGGCGACATGTGGATCGCCGACGTCGGCCAGGACACCTACGAGGAGGTCGACCATGTCGGCGGGGCCAGTCCGGGCAAGGGCCTGGACTTCGGCTGGCCGTACTACGAAGGCTTCCACGCCCAGAACTTCCACGGCTGCGCCGCCCCGGTGCCGTCCCAGGGGCCCCTGCTCACCTATGACCACAGCAAGGGCTGCGCCATCATCGGCGGCTACGTCTACCGCGGCAGCGAGTTCCCCGATCTCGTGGGGCGTTATCTGTTCGGCGACCTGTGCTCGGGCACGATCTGGGACGTGCCGGTGACCGCCACCAGCCCGGCCACGCCTGAGGTCCTCCTCCAGACCGGCCTCACCTTGACCGGCTTCGGCGAGGACGCGGCCGGCGAGCTCTATCTGGAGGAGATCAACGGCGGGGTCTACCACATCGTGTCCAACACGACCCGCGTGTCCGGCGCCGACCGTTACGCGACGTCGGCGGCGGTGGCCGGCCTGGGCGGCTACGCGACCCACGGCACGGTCTACCTCGCCGCCGGGACCGGCTTCGCCGATGCGCTCTCGGCCGCCCCACTCGCCGCGCGCGACCATGCGCCGCTCCTCCTGGTGGCCCCGGCCTGGCCCCTGCCCGCCCCGATCAGCGCCCGCCTGAGCGCGCTCGCGCCCAGTCACATCACCCTCGTCGGCGGCGTGGGGGCCATCCCCACGACGGTCGCCGACCACCTGGTGACGACCTACCTCGGCGGGGACGCGAGCAAGTTGACCCGCCTTGGTGGCGTGGACCGTTACGACACGTCAGCCGCCATCGCCGATCCGAGCCGGAGCGGCAAGTACGCCCCGGGAGTGGGTGGCGTGATCATCGCCAGCGGCCTGACCTTCCCCGACGGGATGTCCGGGGCGCCGATCGCTGGCCGCCTGGGCTGGCCGCTGCTGCTGGTCCAGACCGACTCGATCCCTGGGCCCGTGGCCGTCGCGCTCGCGCATCTGAACCCGGGTGCCATCTGGATCGTCGGGGGACCGGGCGCGGTGAGTGAGGGGGTCGAGACGACGCTGATCAACGAGGGCTATTCGGTGACGCGCATCTCGGGCGCCGACCGGTACGAGACCTCGGCCAACGCGGCCGCGGACCTCGGGCCCGATACCGTCCCGCCGGCGGTCGTCTACGTGGCCTCCGGCACGGGCTTCGCCGACGGCCTGTCGGGGACGCCGGTCGTGGCCGGGGCCGGGACGGTCCTGCTGCTCCTGCCGGCTACCGGGCCGGTGCCGGCCAGCATCCGCACGGTGATCTGCGAGCTCACGCCCGCCTCGTTCGTGGTCCTTGGTGGACCCAGCGTGGTGTCCGACGCGACGGCCGCGGGGCTCGGCCAGCCCTGCCCCTGAGTCCCGTGGTGCCTGCCGTGGTACCATCGTGGCTCGCCTTGGACCGTCAACCGGTGGTGCGGCCGACCCTTCGGCAGCCGCAGGCGAGTCCGCGGCCAGGCCACAGGAGTTCATCGTTGAATCCCGCCCGCCTCACCAAGCCCGCCCTCGAGCCGCCCAAGCACGTCATCGCCGAGTACCGCCACCGCGAGCTCCACGTCACCTGCATCTGCGGCTGGGAAGGCAGCGTGGGTACCGATCCGCGCCAGCCCGACGAGTGGAAGGCCCACCTGGCCGCGAACCGCGACGGCAAGCGCTAGGACCGCGCCCGGCCGCGCCACGCGAGCCGGTCTGCCGCGTCACCGATTGACCGTCCCCCCACCCGCGGCTACACTCCGCAGGCCCTGACGCCGGGTCCCCCGCTGGGACGGCCCGCGCGTCGTCACGAGCCCGAATCCCGGCAGCGGGCCGTCAGGTGACTGGGCCAACCCAGCCGGCGGGAGGTGAACCGTCATTGGCCGAAGTCCGAGTCGGCGAGAACGAAACCTTCGAGAGCGCCCTGCGTCGCTTCAACAAGAAGATCCAGCAGAGCGGCATCCTCGCTGAGGCACGCCGCCGCGAGCACTACGAGAAGCCGAGCGTGAAGCGCAAGCGCAAGGAAGCCAAGCGCAAGAAGGCCGCTCGCCAGGGCTAGAGGCCACGCCGCCCCGCCGGGCGAGCGCGGCTCCCCTCAGGAGCCCCCACGGTGACCCTTCACGACCAGATCCAGGCCTCGATCACCGACGCCATGCGTCAGCGTGACGCAACGCGTCGCGACGCGTTGCGCATGGTCGCGGCCGCCCTGTACAACGCCGAGAAGGCGGCCCTGCGGCCGCTCACCGACGATGAGCAGCTGGCCGTCCTGACCCGCGAGGTCAAGCAACGCCGCGAGTCGGTCGAGGCTTACACCAAGGCCGGCCGCCGCGACCTGGCCGAGCGCGAGCAGGCGGAGGCGGACCTCATCCGCACCTTCATGCCCCAGCCCCTCGACGAGGGGCAGCTGGCCGCGCTCGTCCAGGCGGCCATCAGCGAGACCGGCGCCTCGTCCGCGCGTGACCTGGGCCGCGTCATGGCGCTCCTGGCGCCGCGCACGCGCGGGCGGGCCGACGGCCGTGTGGTCAGCGGGCTCGTGGCCCAGGCTCTCGCGCGTCGTGACCTGGCCGATCACGCCCACGGAAAGGACGAGACATGATCGCCCGCCGGGTCAGCCGGGCGGCGGCCTTCACCCGCCGCGATGCGGTCCGCCTCGTCGTCAGCGGGGCGATCCTGGCAGCGATGGTGACGGCCGTCCTGTCCATCGACCTGCTGCCCACGACCACGTTCCAGGCGACCGTCGACCAGCCCTCACCGGTCGACGTCTACGCCCCTCGCGCCATCGAGTACACCAGCCAGATCCAGACGGCGGCCCAGCAGCAGGCGGCCCGGGACGCCGTCGCGCCGCAGTACGACTACACCGCGGCCCGCGGCCAGGCGTTCGCCGCGCAGCAGGTGGCGGCCCTGCAGCGCGAGGTCGCGCCCATCGACGCCGCGTTCGGCGCCGACCTCTCGGCGGACGCCCGTCAGGCGGCCCTGGCGGCCGCCCTGCCCGACCTGAGCAGCGCCAGCCGCGCCACGCTCCTCGGCCTCGACCCCAGCAGCTGGACGGCGCTCCGCGGCCAGATGATCACGACCCTGGAAGAGGCCCAGTCGGTCGAGGTCCGCGACACGCTCCTGCCGACCGCTCGCGCGGCCCTTGGCCAGCGCCTCCCGACGAGCCTGCCGGCCGATCAGCGAGCCCTCGCCACAGAGATCCTGACGCCCCTCCTGGTGGCCGATTCGAGCTACGACCAGGCCGCCACCACGGCCGCCCAGGACGCTGCCGCGGCGGCCGTGCCGCCGGTCGTCGTGCACGTCGCCAAGGGCGAGCTCATCGCCCTCAAGGGGGCGCCCCTCACCCCGGCCGACATCGAGGAGATCAACGCCCTCGGCTTCAACGGTCAGCCAGCGGACACGTACCGGATCGCCGGCTGGTTCGTCCTGGCCGTGCTCGTGATCGGCACGCTGCTCGCCTGGCTCTGGCGGTTCCGGCCGGAGCTGTGGCATCGCACCAACACCCTGGTCCTGCTGGGGCTGCTGCTCATCGCCGCCACGGCCGGCCTGGAGCTGACCGCGACCCGCTCGATCCTGCCCTTCTTCCTGCCGCTCGCCGCGATCGGCATCCTCACCGCCATCCTGCTGGACGCGGGCACGGCCACCATCCTGACCGCGCTCGTGGCGGCCATGGCCGCGGTGGTCGTCTTCTCGGTCGAGCTGGGGGTCTTCACCCTCCTCGGCGGCCTGGCCGGCATCATCGCCGTCCGCCGCGGGGAGCGGGTCCAGCACTTCATCCAGGCGGCCATCGTCATGGCGGTCGTCAATGTGCTGGCCGTGGCCATCTTCGGGCTGCTCGGCCAGCACGACCTGACCGGTACGCTCCAGTTGTGGGGCGCGGCCCTCGCCGGGGCCGCCGGGTCGGCCGTGGCCGCGGCGGGGACGTTCGCCGCCCTGGGCAACGTCTTCGGCATCACCACGGCCTTCCAGCTGCTGGAGCTGGGCAATCCGTCCCAGCCACTCCTGCGCCGCCTGCTGCTGGACGCCCCGGGGACCTACCACCACTCGCTGATGGTGGGCAACCTCGCCGAGCGGGCGGCCGAGGCCATCGACGCCGACCCCCTCGTCGTGCGCGTGGCCGCCCTGTACCACGATATCGGCAAGCTCGGGGACCCCAACGCGTTCATCGAGAACCAGGGCGGCCGCGAGAACATCCACGACGAGCTCCAGCCCGCCGACTCGGCCGCGCTCATCAAGAGCCACGTCGCCAACGGCATCGACCTGGCCTACCAGTACCACCTCCCCAAGGCGCTCATCGCCTTCATCCCGCAGCACCACGGGACCGCCCTCATGAGCTACTTCCTGGACAAGGCGCGCCAGCAGGCGGTGGAGGAGGCGGGCGCGCGGCCGGGCACGGCCGACGCCGCGACGGCCGCCGCCGGTATCGACGAGCTGCGTTTCCGCCATTCGGGCCCGCGACCCCAGACCCGCGAAGCGGCCATCCTCATGCTGGCCGACTCCGTCGAGGCGTCGGTACGATCGCTCGACAGCCAGGACGAGCCGGCGGTGCGGGCGATGGTCGACCGCATCATCCTGGAGCGTCTCCAGGACGGCCAGTTCGACGAGTGCGACCTGACCCTGCGGGACCTGGAACGCGTCCGCGAGGCCTTCGTGCAGCAGCTCCTTGGCATGTACCACCGGCGCATCGCCTACCCGCAGAACAAGATCGTCGAGCTCGAGTCCCGTCGCGCCGCCGGTGGTGGCCGCGGCGCCTGACCGGCCTGCACGATGAGCGGCGCCCAGCCACGCCGCCTCTACCGACCGCCCTGGCGGATCGACCTCACGGTGCGGCCCACGGTGACGTCACCCCTGTCGGCCGCCCGCATGGCCCAGGCCGTCGCGGCCGCGGCCTCGGCTGCGGGAGCGCCGGCCCCCGCCGTCATCGGCCTGATCCTGGCCGACGACCGTGAAGTGGCGCGCCTGAACCGGACGGCGATGGGCCACCACGGCCCGACCGACGTGCTCTCGTTCCCGCTGCTGACGGCCGACGCCTACCCGCCCCACCCCGGCGCCGCCCGACCGGCGAAAGCGGCGGACACGGCCGCGTTCGTCCTGCCGCCTGGGTCACGGCGGTGGCTTGGCGAGATCGTCGTCTCGGTGCCGCGCGCCGCGGCCCAGGCGGCCCAGGGTCGCGGCGGCCAGGACGGCCGCCAGCGGTGGACGACGGCGGACGAGCTGCGCCTCCTCGTGACCCACGGGACCCTGCACCTGTGCGGCTGGGACCACGCCGACGCCGTGGAGGGGGCGGCCATGCGCGCCCTGGAGCGCCGCCTGCTGGGCCTGCCGGAGCCGTCCGGCACGAGGGAGCGATCGTGAGCGGCGAACCGGCCGGGCCGCTGCCGCTGCCGACGCTGCCCACCGGCGGGCGCGCGGCGCGGCTCGCTCGACTGGCCCGTGATGTGCTCCGCCTGGAGGACGTCCTGCTGATCGTGTGGGTCGCGGTGCAGCCCCTGGTGCTGCGCGCCGGTGGTCAGGTGACCGGCGCGGCTTCGGGCGGCCTGGACCTGCTCGACGGGCACGATCCGCTGCTGGGGCTCGGCGCGCTCGCGGCGGTGGCGGGTGCCGTGGTGTGTCTTGCCACCCGTCCCCTCGATCCCTCCACGGGCCAGCCGGCGGCGGCGGCCGAGCGCGGCACGATCGGCCCCCTGACGGGCGGCCTGCTGCTGGCCACGGCCATCGGCTGCCAGAACCTCTTCGGTACCGCCGAGGCCGGCTTCGGCGTCGCCCTCGTGGCGATCGTCGTGGCCAGCCTGCTGCCAGGTGCCCTGCCCGGCATCCGGGTGCCGTATCGGCGTGCTCTGGTGACGCCGTACGTCCTGCTCTCGGCCAGCCTGTTCAACGGCCTGATGGGCCAGATCGGCGGCCTGTTCGACCTCCACCAGCTCGTCGGCCAGGGTCTGGCGGCGACGGTCGCGACGCTGCCACCCGTCCTTGGTGTGCTGCTGGCCTTCTGCGGCGTGTACTACCTGATGCTGGTCTACGCCCCGCGCCAGCTGGCCGTGGCGGACGGCGGCTTCGTCGCCTGGGTCGTGCGCTTTGCGGTCTTCGTGGCGGCCGAGGTCATCACGGTGAGCTGGCTGGCGGCGACCGCCTGAGGGCCTATGGGCCGTTGACCAGGCCGGAGGTGTCCACGACCTCGAAGTCACTGCCGTGGAGCGTCTGGAGCTGGTGCAGGTCGTCGTCGTCCCAACGGCTGTCCGGCGCCCCACTGACGTACCACGGCGAGCCGTTGTCGGCCAGGATCATGCCGTAGGTCTTGAGAGCGGTCAGCACGACCTGCGCCTGGGGCCCGAAGCCGGAGATGTCGACCGAGGCCTTGAGGCGCACCCGCAGGCCCATGGGCGGTTCGCTCGTGGCGCTGCAGGTGCCGCTGCCGGCCTGGTGTTCGGCGGGGTAGATGTAGCCGTCACAGGTCGACGAGGCGGTGAAGCGGAGGGCGTGCAGGATGGCGCCCGAGGCGAGCTCGTCGTAGCGCACGAGGCCGGCGAAGATGGGCAGGCCTGCGGCGTCGGCGCTGGTCCAGCCGGCCGGCCGCAGCGCGTTGGAGGTCAGGTCCCACGTCGCCCCCGAGCCGGCGTGCCAGGTCGAGCCCGACTTGGAGGCGGCGAAGAGCTCCCACAGGCGGCAGGCCGCCGGATCGACCATCAGCAGGTGCCGGTCGCTGCCGCCCTCGATGACCGGGGAGGGCGGGATGGGGTAGGCCACGTGGTCCGACTCGCTGCTGTAGGTGAAGCTGACCGTGCTGGTCGGGGTGCTCGGCGAGACGATGTTGTAGGGGATGCCGTCACCGACCGCGTCGAAGTCCGGGTGGAGGTGGCTGGTGAGGCCGATCTGGGCGATCATGTTGGCCGAGTCGGCGGCGACCGGCAGGCCGTCGACCGGGACGTTCCACACGTTGTCCGACGGGTAGACCGAACAGGCGCCGGGCAGCGGCGCGTTGGGATCCAGGTCGTCGCTCATGGCCAGGAGGACGCGGCCCCCGACCGAGGCGTCGCCACCCAGGACGACCATCGAGCGCGCGTCCAGGCGGGTCAGTTCCGTGCCGATGGCGGGCGGCAAGGCGGTCGGCTGGACGAGCAGCAACGGCACCCCGTCCTTGGCCGCCAGCGGCGCGCCGGAGAGCGCGTCGGCGAAGCCGGTGCCTGCGGCGACGTACACGACCGACGCGGGCGGGAGGCCGGGGTACCCGGCCTGCGAGATCAACGCGGAGGTCTTGTAGCGGTCCGCGCCGGCGATGCGCCTGGCGCCCCCGGCAGGCGTCGTGAGGCCGTCCAGCTGCGCCAGGACGGCGTCCGATACGACGGAGGAGCCCCCCAGGACGACGACGCTGACCGGCTTGAGCCGCTGCAGCTCGGTCAGCACGAGGGGCGGGATGGCGCCCTGCTGCACGAGCGCGAGCGGGGCGCCCTGGTGGCCGGCGAGGGCCGCCGCGGAGAGCCCGTCGGGGTAATCGGTGCCGGCCACCACGTAGATCCGCGGCGTCGTCGTCGACGGCGTGGGGTAGGTGTGGAGCACCTTGGCGGACGTCGCGTAGCGGTCGCTGCCGTAGACGCGCGCGGCGCCTCCGGCGGGGGTCGTCAGGGCCTGCAGCTGGGTGAGGACGGCGTCGGAGACGACGCTGGGGCCGCCCAGGACCACGATGTTCGTCGGCTGGAGGCGGACCAGCTGGGCGTGGATCGCCGCCGGGATGGACGTTGGCGCGACCAGCAGGAGCGGGGCGCCGTGGGCACCGGCCAGGGGCGCCGCCGACAGGGCGTCCGCGTAGCCACCGCCGCTGGCCACGTAGACCGTCGTCTGGGGCGCGCCGTACGTCGCGGCCACGGCGGCGGAGGTGGCGTAGCGGTCGGCACCAGCAAGGCGCGTGATGGGTGGGGCGTAGCCGGTGGCCCAGGCGCCGGCCGCCGCGATCATGGCCACCACGGTCGCGGCCAGGGCGGACGCCGCGAGCGGACGCCAGCGGCGCAGGGGCAACCGGTCGACGAAGGTGGCGGCCGCGGACATGACCGCCATGGTCGTGCCGCCGAGGCCGTGTCGCCACCCCGACGATGGTCCCGCCCGGCGCGTTTCCGTCTACCATCGGCACCACGAGCCGCGCGCCGGGAGATGGCGATCGTGGCCGTTCGGCGTGCCCGTCGGGAGGGAGCTGCGTGAAGATCGTCGTCGGCCTGGGCAATCCGGGCCGCCAGTATGCCGCCACCCGCCACAACGTCGGCTGGATGGTCGTGGAGTGTCTGGCGGATCGGGCCGGGTGGGGCGCCGGTCGCGAGCGGGACGCGGCGCGGGTCGTGTGGGGCCGCTATCGCGACCTGGACCTGGCGCTGGTCAAGCCCCTCACCTTCATGAATGAGTCGGGCCTCGCCGTGCGCAAGGTCCTGGCCCGGGAGCATGCACCGCTGGACGAGCTCCTGGTGGTCTGCGACGACTTCGCCCTGCCCTTCGGCCGGCTTCGCCTGCGGGCGGCCGGCAGCGCCGGTGGCCACAACGGCCTGCGGTCGATCATCGGTGAGCTGGGCAGCCAGGCCTTCGCCCGCCTCCGGGTGGGCATCGGTGAGCCGGGGGCCGGCGCGATCGACCATGTCCTGAGCCGCTTCGACGCGGCCGAGCGGGCGGTCCTGCCGGCCGTCATCGAGGCCGCGGCGGACGCGGTCGAGGCGTGGGCCCGCGACGGCGCCGCGCAGGCCGCCAGTGATTGGAACGCCTGGCACCTGCCCGAGCCGCCGGCGGACGAGGACCGCGCGCCCGCAGCGCCGTCGCCCGAGGAGCCCGGACCCGACGGCGTCCGCCGTTCCACGACCGGCTGGCGCCGCCTCCTGCCGCGCGATCGCGGGACCACGCCGCGCGAGCCCGGCGCGTGACCGACGGGTCGACGCGCCTGCGCGGTCGCAGCGGCCGCGACCGGCGCCTCGCTGAAGCCTTCGAATCGGCCGCCCGCCATCCGGCGCGGCCCAGCGACCGGCTGCGCCCGCCGCGCCGCTCGGCAGACCTGGCCGTCCTGACCGACCTCCTCGCCGGCAGCGGCACGCTCCAGGCGCTGGCCGCCCGTTTCGGACGACGCGACGGACCAGGGGCCCAGGTCGGGACCGCCCTCCGTCACGTCACGTACGCCGGGATGCCGCACGGCGCCAAGAGCTACGTCGCGGCAGCCGTGGCGCGGGCCACCGGCGAACGGCTGCTGTGGATCGCCCGTGACGCGGAGATCGCCGACCGCGTGGTGGAGGAGTTGGAGGCCTGGTTCGGCGAACCGGCGGCCGTCGTCACGCTGGAGCCGCGCTCGGCCCTGGCCTACGAGCGCTCGGGCCTCATCGGCGACGAGTCCGCCGCGCGGGTGGCGGCCCTGGCGGCCTGGGCCGGCGGCACGCCACGGGTCCTCGTGGCGAGCGTCCAGGCGCTCTTCCAGCGGACCCTCTCGCCGGACGACCTGCCGAACGAGCCGCTGCGCCTGGCCGTGGGTCGACGCGTCTCCCAGGACCGCCTCCTGGCCGAGCTCGTGCGGCTGGGCTACGAGCCGGTCGTGGAGGTCGGCGGCCGTGGCGAGTTCGTGCGGCGTGGTGGCCTGGTCGACTTCTACCCGCCCGGCGCGCCGCTGCCGGTGCGTGCGGAATGGTTCGGCGACGAGGTGGAGTCGCTGCGGGCCTTCGATCCGGCCGACCAGCGCGGGGTGGCGGCCGTCGCGGACGTCACGATCCTGCCGGCCAGCGAGTTCCTCATGCCGTTCCAGGACCGTGACACGTGGCTCCGCACGCGGCTTGGCCGGGTTGCGCGGGCCCTCCCCGACCGGCTTGCGGCTGACCTGGCGCGCCTCGTGGACAGCGGCGACCCCGGCGACGCGGCCGAGGTGTGGAGCGGCGTCCTGGCGCCGGCCACGGCGCTGGACC
>Ga0265320_10003624_pt1 | contig 10316 bp, 9 predicted proteins | sample 4827metaG_FD_202087 | JGI IMG/M metagenome (GOLD analysis project Ga0265320, IMG submission 202087) | Rhizosphere microbial communities from Carex aquatilis grown in University of Washington, Seatle, WA, United States - 4-8-27 metaG | ecosystem: Host-associated > Plants > Roots > Rhizosphere >...
ATAACCTAATTTTCTCCGCCAATTTCGATGATCTCGTGATTGAAATTGTCTGTCTCAATCTCATTGAAAAGCTTATTAATGAAATTCTCTCCGTACTTATTCAGAAAATACAGCACGTTTATAACCCGTTCCTGTAAACTGTGATTTGGGAAAATATTGTTAACAACCTTGTCAATCTGGTTTGTTGCGACGTCGCTTTTCTTTGCCTGCGCATTTATGAGCTTACCTTTGAATTGCTCAAGATTCTGGTTCATTCTCTCTTTCAGGTTATCAACGCCGCTGAGTAAAGTCTGGTCGACTTTTGCAGTCATATTTTTCAGCTCATAAAATGCTTTGTTCAGCTCATCCTGCACTTTAGAAACCTCATCATCTATCTTCACTTCCGAAAGCTTGTTTACGACTTTTGTTATAAGCGCCTTGTGGTCAAAAATTTCCTCAAAGCTCACATTGTAATTTTTTACGAACTTAGTAATTTTATTTTCAAGAACCGTTACCGATGCGCGCGGAAAAATGACCGGCATTGTAAGGTCGTAATGGTTGTAAGCCGATTTAAACTGGGCAAAATATGAAATCTCCGAGGGTCCGCCAACATAAGCTACAGTCGGGAGCAAATAATCCTGGCAAATTGGCCTTAATACTACGTTCGGACTGAACAGCTCAGGGCTTTCAAACAGAATATTCATCAGCTCCTCGCGGTCAAATCTGCGTTTTGAGTTCTTCAAAGCAAATCTATCGTTATCACGCGGTTCAATTAGCAGCCTGTTTCCGTTATGGAGGAAAAACAAATTTATAACCTTTGGCTTTACCTGCAGATCGTAATTCTTTTCAAGCTCGGCGCTGGTATCAATTAAGGCTTCACATAATCTCGGCGAAGTCATAAGTTCTTTTTCGAAAACCGGCGTAAGAAGTTTTTTTATTTCCTTGTCGGCAGGATCGACAAATACCAGTCCGTGCTCGCCAAACATCCAGCTAAGCATGCGCGCAAATGCGGTTTTAAAATCATTGCCGGGCGAGTAGAAAGAACTTACCTTACCTGTGACATTTCCTTTATAATCGGTCTCCATTAAGCCATCAAAGAGCTGTGCGTTAATTGTTTGGATCGATTCATCAAACTTGATTCCCCCTACCGGTATAGCGCTGCGTTTCGGGTTCTCTTCTTCGCCTTCTGAAGCAGGATCTTCAAAACCTACCCTAACAAGCTCATTTTGTTTGTTGATTATGTGAACGTGGTTAGATTCTTCCAGGTCGTGGTCCTCGCTTTCCAGCCAGAAAACAGGCACAAAGTTGAATTGCGGGAAACGGGTTTTCAGGTTTTCAGCAAGCTTTATGGTGGTAATGGTTTTGTATATCGTATACATGTTACCCGTGTAAATCCCGACCTGCTGTCCGGTAACCACTGCGAATGTATCGTCATTCTTAAGCAATTCAATATTTGAGGCGGTTTTATCGTTCCCGCCAAAATCCATATTCTGCCGTTTAAGTATTTCTATCAGCAGCGACTTATCAAAATACCTGTTAGCGTTATAGTTCTGAATTTTGCTGTCAATAACTTTAAAGAAATCCTCGTTGCTTCTGAAATGCGCGTTAAAAAAGGGGTTCAGCTTTTTAGAGATCTCTTCGTCCCCTGAAACATAATCAAGAAACAATTTACTGAAGTTCGGGAGCTTATTAAAATCTGCCGTATACATTATAATTTATTTTTTTTTCTCTGATTTAGACTCTTTTTTGGATTTTGATTTTGATTCTGTTTTGGACGGTTTCGTTTCAATTACCGGGGCGGAAGTTGTATCTATGTTTTCTTTTTTTGAACCCGATTTCTTGTAGTCAGTTTGATAAAAGCCGCTGCCCTTGAATATTATTCCGCCTGAGCCGATAAGCTTCTTTAGTTCATCCTTTCCGCATTTGGGGCATGTCACAAGCGGAGCCTCTTTCATTGACTGAAGCTCTTCAAATAAATGTCCGCAGTTCTGGCATTGATATTCGTATATGGGCATTAGGACTTTTCTTCCTGTTTTATAGTTTGAATTTGTAGCTCTTTATTTCTTCGTACTCCGAACCTGACTGGATCAGGTTGCTTTTCATAAGATGGAAATTTTCGAAGACGATCTCCATCTTTGGTACCTCGACGCTTATTTCCGAGGCCAGCGCCTGCCTTCGGTCCCTTCTGAACCTTCCCATTGTTACATGGGGAACAAATGGTTTATCGGGTTTAATTCCGTACTCGGCGATAACTTTATCAATTTCTTCAACCAGCCCGGCGCAGGAAGTTCCTTTTTCAACCAAATCAACGAAAACAACATTAGGATATTTTGCATTCGGAAAAAAACCTACAGAATCGGAAAAATATACTATATGCTCAAATCCCGTCCTGATCTTGCCTAGGTCTCTTGCTAAATCCTTAATCTCAGCTGAGTTTAATTCTCCTAAAAATCTTAATGTTAAGTGGAATTTTTTGGGATTCTCCCATTTTACACGGTAAGAAGATAGCGCGCTTATAACGTCTTTCTGGACCAGAGCTAACTTTCCCTTGACCGGTTCGCTTATGTTCAGGGATATAAATGTTCTTACAGATTCCAATTATTACAAAATTATCGATAATAAATGTCATATTCAAAGAATAAGGGTATAATATATAATATTAGCGGAAAAGAAATATTCGCAATTCAGAAACATTCAAAAGATTTTTTCCGAAGTTTTATGCGCTTTGTTTCTTGAAATTTATTTTATCGTATCATATTATTGCTGCAATATTTCATGAATTTCATTAATCAACAATAAGAAAAGGACCATAACTATGCAATGTTTGAATTGCAGCGGAGAGCTTGAAATGGCTTCCGGCGATATGTACGGACGTTGTAAAGAATGCAAGAGCTTATTTATGAACGTAGCCGGTAACTGGCAGCCATACAACGTGGATGATTCAATGCGGGCCATGATAGAGCAATCGCTCGGATTTGCCCCCTCTGTTGAAACGCCAAAGAAACCATTGCCTACGCTTTGTCCGCAATGTCAGGGCGCGTTAGAAGTTGTTGAGACTGAAGACGGAACGCTCACCCGTTGTACAAGGTGCGGGATACTCTCTTCATGGGACGGCCAGTGGCTTCAGCCGGTTATAGTGGAGGCGCCGGGCGGCGGATGGAACGGCGAGTTCCAGGCGCTATTTGAGAAAAATCTTGGTTTTACATACAAAGTAAGGAAATTCGCGCCGGGAGTTCCTGAATAGAGTTATTCGTTATGACATACAATTAATAACCTAAAATTTTTATATTCGGGAAATTAATTGTATAGAATAATGCAAACAACCAAAGAGCAGGAAACCAAAAAAACTAACGGCAAACCGGAGGATTTTCTTCCTCTTAAGGCATGGGACCACGTAGAGTTTTACGTGGGCAACGCCAAGCAATCTTCATTATATTATCAATATGTAATGGGGTTTAAGCTCACGGCCTATTCCGGCCTTGAAACCGGCAACAGGGAACACGCTTCTTATTTGCTGGAGCAGGGCAAGATAAGATTCGTACTTACCAGCGCTTATCACCCTGATTCATTTATATCAGACCACGTGCGGCATCATGGCGACGGCGTTAGGGATATTGCTTTAGAAGTGGACGATGCAGCCAGCGCATTTGCCGAAACCACAAAACGCGGCGCCGTATCAGTGATGGAACCTACTAAGTTTGAAGATTCAAACGGATACATAATACGTTCCGCAATTAAAACCTACGGAGATACAATTCACTCTTTCATTGAACGAAAAAATTATAAAGGAATTTTTCTGCCCGGCTTTGTGAGCGCTGAAAAGAAAGCTATTGTTGGAATTGAAAACGCGGGACTGCGTTCCATCGATCATATGGTCGGTAACGTTGAACTTGGCAAAATGAACGACTGGGTGAAATTTTATGCGGAAGTAATGGGATTCAGCCAACTATTATCATTTGATGACAAAGATATTTCGACTGACTACACAGCATTAATGAGTAAGGTTATGCAGAACGGAACAGGCAAAATTAAATTCCCGATAAACGAGCCGGCGCCCGGTAAGAAAAAATCGCAGGTTGAGGAATACCTGGACTTTTATCACTCAGCGGGATGCCAGCATATTGCAATGAGCACAACCAATATTGAACAGACGGTTAGCCAGCTTATGAGAAGAGGTTTGGAATTTTTGAAAGTACCGCAGGCTTATTATGATGAGCTTGAAAAAAGGGTCGGCAAAATAGATGAAGATATGGGCGCACTGAGTAAATTAGGCGTCCTTGTAGATAGGGATGAAGATGGCTACCTGCTTCAGTTGTTCAGCAAGCCGGTTGAGGACCGCCCGACATTATTTTTCGAAATCATCCAGCGTAAAGGCGCCAAGAGTTTCGGAAAAGGAAATTTCAGGGCTTTGTTTGAAGCTATCGAAAGAGAACAGGAACTAAGAGGAACGTTGTGATTTCGGATTGGAGATTGCGAATTTATATTCGTAATTCTTAATTTCTAATTGTTAATTGTCTAGTTATGTTCTTAGGTCATTTTGGCGTTGGATTTGCTGCAAAGAAGCCTGCTCCGCAGGTATCGCTGGGAACATTCTTTCTTGCGGCTCAATGGGCTGATTTACTCTGGCCCATATTACTTATTTTGAAGTTAGAACATGTTACGATTAGCCCGGGCAACACCATATCAACGCCTCTGAATTTTGACCACTATCCATATACCCACAGTTTGGTCTTTCAGCTCGGATGGTCTTTGTTGTTAGCTATTGTTTATTTTGCGCTCAGGAAGAATATAAAGAATGCAATAATTGTTGGGTTATTGGTTGTAAGCCATTGGGTTTTAGATTTTCTTGTGCACAGGCCTGATCTGCCGATTCTTCCAAACGGCCCGTTTGTAGGATTAGGGCTATGGAACAATCTGGCTGTCACACTAATACTTGAATGTGTTTTCTTCTTTGGCGGTGTGTTTATATATTCTAAAACTACCAAACCAAAAGATGGAATCGGAAAATATGCTTTGTTGATTCTTGTAATCTTTCTTTCGGTTTCTTATGTTATGGCAATTTTTGGTCCGCCGCCTCCGAATGAAAGCATACTCGAATATACCGGTCTCACGCTTTGGCTGCTGATTCCCTGGGCTTACTGGATAGATCGACACAGGACAGTTAATAGTTAATAGTTAGTAGTTAATGTTTTTATTCATTAGTCATTATTCGTTTATTAGTCATTAGTAATTAATTAAGATGCCTCATTATCATAAGTTAGGAAAGATACCGCAAAAGCGCCACGTTCAGTTTAAGCAGCCGGATGGCTCTCTGTATAAAGAACAGGTAATTGGAACCGAAGGATTCTCTGGGATATCATCCATTCTGTATCATATCAATCCGCCGACAAAAGTAAAATCTATAAAAGGATTTACTGAAATTAAGCGTGAAGTATGGGAAGAAAAAACGCTGCGTCATTTTCATATCAGGACTCTTGATGCTAAACCCGAAGGCGACCCTGTATCAGGAAGAAAAGTTTTGATGTTCAATAATGATGTATCGCTTGGCATCTGCAATCCCAAAGATGACATGGATTATTTTTATAAGAACGGCGAAGGCGACGAAATTATTTTTGTTCATGAAGGCAAAGGCACGCTTGAAACGCAGTACGGCTCTCTGCCTTTTCATGAAGGAGATTATATAGTTATTCCGCGCGGAGTGATACATAAATATACAATTAACTCGGGTAAGTCGAGGCTGCTTGTGATTGAATCGCCGAGTCCCGTTGAAACGCCTAAGAGATATCGTAATGCTCACGGCCAATTACTGGAGCACTCGCCATATTGTGAACGCGATTTCCGTTTGCCGGGAGTTCTTGTTACCAAAGATGAGAAGGGCGAGTTTTTGGTGAAGATAAAAAAATCAAATTGTCTGCATGATTACGTTTACGATTTTCATCCGTTTGATGTAGTTGGATGGGACGGGTATTTCTATCCGTGGATATTTAATATAAACGATTTTATGCCAATCACCGGAAAAATTCATCAGCCGCCGCCGGTGCACCAAACATTCGAAGGGCATAATTATGTAGTGTGTTCATTTTGTCCAAGGTTATTTGATTATCACCCTGAGTCAATTCCCGCTCCGTACAATCACAGCAACATTGATAGCGATGAAGTGCTGTATTATGTCGAAGGAAATTTTATGTCGCGTAAAGGAGTTGATATAGCTTCATTCACCTTGCATCCGGGCGGAATTCCGCATGGCCCGCATCCCGGCACAGCCGAAGCGAGTATCGGTAAAAAAGAAACGCTTGAGCTTGCTGTAATGCTGGATACATTCCATCCGCTTAAATTAACAACGTATGCTAAGGAATTTGACAAACCGGATTATCCGTTTACATGGAATGAAGAGGGCCACGAAGCAGAGATAGAATAATAGGTTGCAGGTTGGCAAGTTACAAGTTAAAAAAAATCAACTTAAATCATATAAAAAAATTGAGTTTTCGTCAATAAAGGGCTGTTTTAACAGCCTTTTTTATTGCTAAAAATCACATTATATTTGGTGCAACCTTAGATAAGGAGTTTCTTATGCAACGGATATTGTTTCTCCTCATTTTTTCTCTCACTTTGCAATTACATTATAGCCATTCAGGATGGCTCCAAATTCCTTCAGGCACTACATATAATATTTCTCAAATCTCATTTCTCAACAGTAACACTGGATATATACTGGATGGAGGCAACTCCATTTTCAAGACAACAAATTGTGGCGTTAATTGGATATTGCTTTCAACGTTGGTAAATGTTAATTCTTTTCAGTTCCTGAATGATACTTTAGGTTTCGCAGTGGGCATTAATATGACAGTATTAAAAACTGTAAATGGCGGAATCAATTGGACAATTATTCACACAGGTCCAAACAATACGTCATTTTATTCTTTATATTTTTTAGATGAATTTACCGGTTATGTAGGGGGCGCTTCGCATGTATTATTAAAGACTACAGACGGGATAAATTTTGCTAATGTTAACAATTCATTTTCGGGAACTGTGGGGAAGATGTCTTTCATCAATTCGACGGCTGGCTGTGTAAAAATAAACAATAACGAATATATTTGGTATACTTCTAATGGGGGAACAACTTGGATACCCGCTTTAGGTCATTCCTATCCTATTCAAGACATGTTTTTCCAGAACCCTTTTACTGGTTTTGCAATAATTGCGGTAGGACCCTATTCTTATTATCTATGTAAAACATATAGCGGGGGATATCCATGGTCTTCATGGGGTTTTGACATTCCACCCAATCCAATTACGTTAAATGCTATTTGCTTTTACGACAGTTTTATCGGGTATGCGGTTGGCTCTTCAGGTCAAATAATTTGCACAACTAATGGCGGAACTGTTTGGACATACCAAAATTCAGGAACAACCAATTATTTAAATTCGATATTATTTGTTGCCCCCAATACCGGGTTTGCTGTTGGTAACGGAGGGATGATCCTTAAAACAACTGACGGTGGAAACCCTGTGGGCTTGCAATCTCTGAGCAATGAGCTGCCTCTTCATTATGGATTATCTCAGAATTATCCAAATCCATTTAACCCGTCAACAAAGATAAAGTTTGATATATCAAAATCTTCAAATGCTGAAATTAAAATTTATAATATTCTTGGCAATGAAGTCGCTGACCTGATGCATGAACAGCTTAATCCCGGCTCATATGAAGTGGAGTGGGATGCGTCAAGCTTTGCCAGCGGATTGTACTTTTACAAATTGGTTGCCGGTGATTTTGTTGAAACAAAGAAAATGGTTCTGTTGAAATAACTTTAGTAGAATTTAAAAAATTTATTGCCAATCTGACTTGCGCATTCTATCAGATCGGCAGAAAATTAAAAGGCTCCATTATGAAATTCAAAATAATTTTCTTATTACTTTTATCAGGGACGATATATTCACAAAGAGATTTTGGCGGATATATGCAGCTAAAAATAGGAAACATTTTTGTTTATGATTATTATGAAACTCAATCTTATATTGGTTGTTTAGACCGTTATCGGGCTAAAATAACTATAACAGACACTTCACGGATTTCCGGCAGACTCTATTATTCATACAGTAAATATATTTTTCATTATTCAGGAAATGGTACGTGTGCTTATAATCCTTTTGCGTTTCCGTTCAATTTGGGGACTAATAATTTGATCAGGGTCGATTCTATATCCGGAAAGGTATACTATTACAATCCGGGTTTGGGCTGTAGTTATTCGCCGGATGAAACAATGCTTGACAGTCTGAATGCGCAGTTGAATGACGGAGTGCACATAAATTGTTTAACTGGTTATCCTAACAATTATGCATATACATGTATTGATACGAATAATGTAAAGCGATTCAAAGACTCTCCGACTTATCCGACGCATGATAGAACATATACATATGGAGTGGGACTGACGCATAGTTCTTATTATTTCGTTTCAACTAATTCAACAATTAACGAGATAACAATGATGGGGCGGGTTATAAACGGAATAGCTTACGGCGATACAGGAATATTTGTTTCAGTACATGCTATTTCTAATAACGTTCCAACTGATTTCAATTTGTATCAGAATTATCCCAACCCCTTTAACCCTGCAACTAAAATTAAATTTGATATTTCAAAATCCTCTTATTCTGAAATTAAGATTTATGATATTCTTGGCAACGAAGTCGCTGACTTGGTCCATGAACAGCTTAAGCCAGGCTCTTATGAAGTGGAGTGGGATGGCTCAAACTTTGCAAGCGGATTATACTTTTATAAATTGGTTGTTGGCGATTATGTTGAAACAAAGAAAATGGTTTTATTGAAATAAGAATGTTTTTTTCTATAGAAAATTATGATTTAAGGCTGTCATTGACGGCCTTTTGCTTATTTAACTTGCCACTTGCCACCTGTAACTTGTAACCGTCACCCCTTTGCATTGAAAAAACGGAAATTTTCCGCTATTTATGTCTAAATTTTTGTACTTATGCCGGCTTCCGTTAAAAGTTTTAACGAACTAAAAAGAAATTTAAAGAAAGATTTTACCGCCTTTCCCCAAAAGAAACTTGCGGTTCTTGGCGATACTGCTACGCAGTTTCTGGTTAAGGCGTTGCGGGGTTATGGTTACGAAGCTGAACTTAACTTAGATATTTACGAAGCTGAGTATAACCAGATTGACCACGAAATAATTGATTCGACTTCCGAATTATATACTTCAAATCCCGAATACGTCATAATATTTCAGTCAACGCAAAAGCTTCTTAATAATTATTTTGAAACAGCTCATGCTGGGAAGAATAAATTTGCTGAAGAGAGATTGTCTCAGATCAGAAATTTTATTGCGACTATTAATGAGCGGATGAAATGTAAAGTTATTTTCTTCAACTTCGGGGAAATTAACGATAATATATTCGGTAATTTTTCAAACAAGCTTGATTTTTCTTTTTCATACCAGGTAAGAAAAATTAATCTTGAACTCATGGATATGTGCAGGGAAACAAAAAATCTGTACATAAATGATGTTTGCACGTTACAAAATATGTACGGCATTGATTTTGCATTTGACCCGAAACTTTATGTAACATCAGATCTGACATTGAGCCTTGATTTTACAGCAGTGGTCGCTAAAAGCGTTGTGGATATTATACAATCATTAGTCGGCAAATCAAAAAAGTGCTTAATACTGGATTTGGATAATACACTGTGGGGCGGAATAATCGGCGATGACGGCATTGAGGGCATTCAAATTGGCGAGCTTGGCATTGGGAAAGCATTTACTGAATTGCAGCTATGGGCAAAGCAGTTGAAAGAACGCGGAATTATTCTCGCTGTAAGCAGTAAAAATGATTCTGAAGTCGCGAAGAACGCGTTTGACAACCATCCTGACATGGTACTCTCTTATGAGGACTTCGCGGTATTCAACGCAAACTGGGATAATAAAGCTGATAACATTAAACAGATTCGGCAAATTCTAAATATCGGTTTCGACTCAATGGTGTTTCTTGATGATAATCCGTTCGAGAGAAATATGGTGAGAAGTTTCCTGCCGGAAGTAACTATACCGGAACTCCCCGAGGATCCCGCTGAATATTTGACTTATTTGCGCTCGCTTAATCTATTCGAGACTTCATCTTATTCGGAAGAGGATTCCGAACGTACTGAGCTTTACAGACAGGAATATCAGCGCACGGTTGTCAAACAGGCTTTTGTGAATGAAGATGAGTATCTTACCAGCCTCGAAATGGTTTCAGAATGCAAGCCGTTTGATAGTTTCACAATACCCCGCGTAGCGCAGCTTACGCAACGTTCAAACCAATTCAATTTAAGGACA
>Ga0265320_10003625_pt1 | contig 10315 bp, 11 predicted proteins | sample 4827metaG_FD_202087 | JGI IMG/M metagenome (GOLD analysis project Ga0265320, IMG submission 202087) | Rhizosphere microbial communities from Carex aquatilis grown in University of Washington, Seatle, WA, United States - 4-8-27 metaG | ecosystem: Host-associated > Plants > Roots > Rhizosphere >...
GGCGTGGTCAGCACGATGAAGTCGATGCCGGCGGCGCCCAGGAAGGGCACCAGCTCGTCGGCCTCCTCGGGCGGCAGGTCGACGATGATCAGCCCGTCCACCCCGGCCTGGGCGGCGTCGCGCGCGAACTTTTCCGGTCCCCAGGCGTAGACGGGATTGTAGTAGCCCATCAGGATGACCGGCGTCTCGGCATCGGTCCTGCGGAACGCCGCCACCATCTCCAGGGTCGCCTTAAGCGAGCCGCCGGCCCGGAGCGCGCGGCCCGCCGCCAGTTCGATCACCGGGCCGTCGGCCATGGGATCGGTGAAGGGCATGCCCAGCTCGATGATGTCGGCGCCGGCCGCCGGCATGCCGTCCAGCAGGGCCTGACTGGTGGCGCGGTCGGGATCGCCGGCGGTGATGAAGGTCACCAGGGCGGCGCGGTTCTCGGCCTTGAGCCTGGCGAAACGAGCGGTGATCCGAGACATTACACAAGCCCCCCCAGATGCACGTCGCCGAGCGCCTTGGCGATGGTGCTGACATCCTTGTCGCCGCGTCCCGACAGGTTGACCACCATCAGGTGATCCTGGGGGAGCGAGGGGGCGATCTTGGAGGCATAGGCGATGGCGTGGCTGGATTCCAGCGCCGGGATGATGCCTTCCAGGCGGGTGCATTGCTGGAAGGCGGCCACCGCCTCGTCATCGGTCACCGAGACGTATTCGACGCGGCCGGTCTCGTGCAGCCAGGAATGCTCCGGCCCGATGCCGGGATAATCCAGGCCGGCCGAGATGGAATGGGCCTCGGCGATCTGGCCGTCGGCATCCTGCAGCAGATAGGTGCGGTTGCCGTGCAGTACGCCGGGCTTGCCGCCGGTCAGGCTGGCGGCGTGCAGCTTGTCCAGGCCGTGGCCCGCCGCCTCGACGCCGATGATGCGCACGGACTTGTCGTCGAGGAAGGGGTGGAACAGCCCCATGGCGTTGGAGCCGCCGCCGATGCAGGCCACCAGCGAGTCGGGCAGGCGGCCTTCCTGGGTCATGATCTGCTCCCTGACCTCCTCGCCGATCACCGACTGGAAGTCGCGGACCATGGTGGGATAGGGGTGCGGGCCGGCCACGGTGCCGATCAGGTAATAGGTGTCGTTCACGTTGGACACCCAGTCGCGGAGCGCGTCGTTCATGGCGTCCTTCAGCGTCGCCGCGCCGCTGGTCACCGGACGCACCTCGGCACCCAGCAGCTTCATGCGGTAGACGTTGGGCATCTGCCGCTCGATATCGGTGGCGCCCATGTAGATGACGCATTGCATGCCGAACAGGGCGCAGACGGTGGCGGTGGCCACGCCGTGCTGACCGGCTCCGGTCTCGGCGATGATGCGCTGCTTGCCCATGCGCCGGGCCAGCAGGATCTGGCCGATGCAGTTGTTGATCTTGTGGGCGCCGGTATGGTTGAGGTCTTCCCGCTTGAGGAACACCTTGGCGCCGCCGAACGCCTCGGTCAGGCGCTTTGCGAAGTACAGCGGATTGGGGCGGCCCACATATTGGGCCAGCAGCGAGCGGAATTCCGCCTGGAACGCCGGGTCGACCTTGGCGGCCGCATAGGCCTTCTCGACCTCGAGGATGAGGGGCATCAGGGTCTCGGCCACATAGCGGCCGCCGAAGATGCCGAAATGGCCGCGCTCATCGGGGCCGGCGCGATAGGTGTTCAGGCTTTGCATCTGCTTTTCAGGACCCTGGGGCGGAAAGGCGCCAATAAAGCAGAAAGCGCCGCCCCTGAGGAGAGATTTTGTGGGGGAGGGGGTTTATGCCGGGCAGGGATGCACGACGGCCAGATGGTCGGCCGCCTGCTTGGCGGCCTTCTTGTGATCGGCCAGCAGCCGGGAAATGTCGTCCGACGAGCAGGTCCCGCAATCCGGCGTCAGGTGGACGGCGACGCAGCTCACCGTCATCAGCGGGAAACTCACCGTATTGCCCAGCCGGTCCTGGCCGACGATGTGGCCCCGCCGCCGGGTCTCGTCGTCGTAGAAGCTTTCCACGTCGCGGGCGAAATCGGCGATCAGCCGGCGGCAGATATCCTCGGCGTTCTCCGCCGCCGCGCCCTTGAAGCCGGCGAAGAAGTCGTCGCCGCCGATATGCCCGGCGAAGCCGCCCGCCGCCGCCATGGCCTTGGCCAGCAGGTCGCCGAACAGCAGGATGGCGCGGTCGCCCAGGCGAAAGCCGTACTTGTCGTTGAACGGCTTGAAATTGTCGAAATCGAAATAGGCCAGCAGATAGCTGCCGGCCCGATCCTCCAGCGCCTCGCACACCCAGGACAGGATGACGGCGTTGCCGGGCAGCCGGGTCAGCGGATTCTGGTCGCGCGCCGTGGCCAGGTTCTTCTCGTTGATGACGCGCAACAGCGAATCCGCCGACAGGAAGCCCACATAGCGCAGGTCGTCGACGATCAGGATGCCCTCGGCCCGTTCCACCGCCGAATAGGCCTCGAGGATCTGCTCGGCCTTGGCGCCGATATCGGCCACCGGGCAGCGCACGGCGAAATCCTTGAGCGAGCGGCCATAGCTCTTGTTGGCGATCAGTTCCTTGCCGAAGGGGGAGTAGGTGTAGTCCTTCAACTCCTGGTCCCGCACGATGCCCAGCGGGACTCCCGAGCCGTCCACCACCGGAAAGAAGGTGGCCGACTTGTCGGTGCGGAAGCGTTCGAACACCTTTTCCATGGGGGTGTGGAGGTTCAGCGGCTCCGGGCGGGCGATCTGATCGGCGATGATGCGCTGGTCACCGCCGGCGGCGCGGCGGTCCAGGCGGGCCAGACGCTCGATCTCGGGATAGTGGGCCTGCAGCCCGGTCCAGTCCGTGGTCGGCCGCTGCACCAGCCAGCCCTGGACCATGTCGCAGCCGATTTCCTTGCAGACGCGGAATTCCCGCTCGGTCTCGACGCCCTCGGCCACCACCACGGCGCCCAGCAGGTGGGCGATGGTGACGATATGGGCCAGGAACACCTTCTTCTTGGCGTCGGTGGCGATGTCGGCCACGAAGAAACGGTCGATCTTCAGGTAATCGGGCTCCGAGTAGTAGAGCAACTGCAGTCCGGAAAAGCCGGTGCCGAAATCGTCGATGGCCAGCCGGAATCCCTGGCGCTTGAAGTGGCGGAAGGTGGCGACGGCGTCCAGGCCGGCATCCAGCGGGTGCCGCTCGGAAATCTCGAACACCACCGAGGCTTCGGGCAGGCCGTGGCGGTCGAGGATGGCCCGCGTCCGCCGTGCCGGGTCGCCCTCTACCGCCAGGACCCGGTTGTCGATGTTGAGGAACAGCTTGGCGCGCGGATGGTGGGGCAGGCTGGCGAAGGCGGTCACCGCCTTCTCGCGCAGGGCCAGTTCCACCTCGGCCAGGCAGCCGTCGGCATGGCAGGAATCGAAGAAGCTCTGGATGGAGGCGTAGCCCGCCGCCTCGGTGCCGCGCAGCAGCGCCTCGTAGCCGTGGCAGACCCCCGAATGAATCCCCACCACCGGCTGGAGGGCGACGGTCAGGTGATCGAGACGGTAAGGGTCAACGGTGTGGCGTGGCATCCCGATCGCTCCGGCCGGTCATCCCCGGTGCGGATTCATCTGCCGAAGCCGGGTTGCGGTCAATGCGGGGATGAGGGCGCGGCATGAAATTCACGGCCCTGTCATAACCGCGGATTTTCTCGGCATGTATACCAAATTTAAACGAAAGGCATACGAAGTTACACCAAGCATGTTGAATCATTATAATCCCATTGATACAAGGTTCATGTCGGTGGGGTGTTTTCCTTAATTCGTTAGGGTGGTGTGGGCGAATGAGCGGCAAGACCATTCAACCTTCGGGGCGGGAACGGACCTTCGCCGAGGATGAGATCATCGTCAGCAAGACCGATACCAAGGGCCGTCTCACCTATGTGAACGATGTGTTCGTATCGGTCTCGGGCTTCACCGAAGCCGAGCTGATCGGCCAGCCGCACAGCATGATCCGCCATCCCGACATGCCGCGCTGCGTCTTCAAGCTGCTGTGGGACACCATCGCCTCGGGCAAGGAACTGTTCGCCTACGTGGTCAATCTGGCCAAGACCGGCGAGCATTACTGGGTCCTCGCCCACATCACTCCGGATTTCGGTCCCGACGGCCAGATCGTCGGCTATCACTCCAACCGCCGCGTGCCGAGCCGCGAGGCGCTGGCCAAGATTCAGCCCCTGTACCAGAGCCTGCTGAAGATCGAGGCCGCCAGCCCCGACCGCAAGCAGGGCATGGAGGCGGCGTTCGCCGCCCTGGTCGATCAGTTGAAGCGCGAAGGAAAGCCCTATGCAGAATTTGTCCTCGGTCTCTAAGGCCCTGCGGGCGGCCCAGATCACCTTCGGGCTGGCCCTCGCCTTCATGCTGGTCGCCCTGCTGCTGCGGAACTGGGTCGCCGCGGGTTTCGCTCTGGTTCTCGCCGGGCCGGCCTGGCATTCCATGGGCCTGCTCAAGCGCGCCAACATCAGCGTCGAAAAGGCGGCCAAGGTCTGTGCCGCCGCCGCCCAGGGCAATCTCGGGGTGCGCATCATGGACATCAAGGGCCAGGGCAATGTCGGCCAGATGCTGCGCTCCATCAACCGGCTGCTGGACCTGACCGAGGCCTATTGCCGCGAATCCCAGGCGGCGATGGAGCACGCCAACCAGCGCCAGTACTTCCGCAAGATCATTCCCACCGGCCTTCGCGGCGATTTCGCCCGCTATGCCGGAATCATCAACGCCTCGCTGGACCTGATGAAGCAGCGCGACGCCGAGGCGCTGGCCTTCGCCGAGCAGAACGTGCGCGTCCTGGTGCAGGAGGTGTCATCCGCCTCGACCCAACTGCGCCAAAGCTCGGACCGGCTGATGAGCAACGCCACCCAGACCGTCGAGCAGGCCATGACCTCGGCGGCGGCGGCCGAGCAGGCCTCGGTCAACGTCCAGTCGGTGGCCGGCGCCGCCGAGGAGTTGGCCGCGTCGTTCGGCGAGATCAACATGCAGACCACCCGGGCCACCGCCATCTCGTCCGAGGCCATGGTCACCGCCCGGCGCACCGACGCCACGGTGCAGGATTTGGGGCATGCCGCCGCCCAGATCGGCTCGGTGCTGTCGCTGATCCAGGATATCGCGTCCCAGACCAACCTGCTGGCGCTCAACGCCACCATCGAGGCGGCCCGCGCCGGCGAGGCGGGAAAGGGTTTTGCCGTCGTCGCCAACGAGGTCAAGACCCTGGCCAACCAGACGGCGCGCGCCACCGAGGAAATCTCGTCCCACGTCAGCCAGATCCAACTGGCCTCCGAGGGGGCCGCCGCCGCCATCCGCGAAATCGCCCAGATCGTCGGCTCGATCCAGGAGACCTCGACCGCCGTGGCCGGCGCGGTGGAGGAGCAGAACGCCGTGACCATGGAAATCTCGCGCAACGTCCAGGAGGCCGCCACCGGCACCGCCTCGGTGTCGGAAGCGGTGGCCTATGTGAAGGACACCGCCGAGACCACCGACCAGGAAGCCCGCGACATCTCGGCCGCTGCCGCCAGCCTGGCCAAGCGCGCCGACGACCTGGAATCCCAAATCAACGGCTTCATCGCCAAGATCAGGGGCCAGGCCGCCTGAGCCTCTTCCGATTGTTTCCTCGCGGCGGGGTTCCCATGTGTGGAAGTGCCGCAACGAGGAGATCATCCCATGACCGAGGCCGTCATCGCCCAAAAGGCGCCCTATCCCGTCGAGGTCGAAGCGGGCAAGACCTATTACTGGTGCGCCTGCGGCCGTTCCAAGGCACAGCCTTTCTGCGACGGCAGCCACAAGGGGACCGGCTTCACTCCGGTGGCCCATACGCCGGACAAGGCGGGCACCGTCTATTTCTGCGGCTGCAAGGCCACGGGCAACAGGCCGCTGTGCGACGGAACCCACAAGACGCTGTGATCCCTTGCCCGCGATCCGGCATCGGGGTAAACCGGGTAACGGCAATCGCGGGGTTTCCATGAAAAGAATCGGTGTGATCGGCGGAGGGGCCTGGGGCACGGCATTGGCGCTGACCGCCCGCCGGGCCGGTCGCGACGTGGTGCTGTGGGCCCGCGAGCCGAGCGTGGTCGAGGCCGTCAACACCCGCCACGCCAATCCCGATTTCCTGCCGGGAGTCGATCTCGACCCCGCCCTGCGCGCCACCGGCGATCTGGCCGAGGCGGCCGATGCCGACGCCGTGCTGCTGGTGTCGCCGGCCCAGCATCTGCGCGCCGCCTGCCTCGCCCTGGCGCCTCACTGGCGTGCCGGCGTGCCGGCCGTCATCTGTGCCAAGGGTATCGAACTCGCCACCTGCGCCCTGATGCAGGACGCCGTCGCCGCCGAACTGCCCCGGGCGCCCATCGCCGTGCTGTCGGGTCCCACCTTCGCCATAGAGGTGGCCAAGGGCCTGCCCACCGCCATCACCCTGGCCTGTGCCGAGCCGGAGCTGGGGCGCCGGCTGGTCGAGGCCCTGGGCACCGCCACCTTCCGCCCCTATCTTTCCGACGACCTGGTCGGCGCTCAGATCGGCGGCGCGGTCAAGAACGTGCTGGCCATCGCCTGCGGCATCGTCGAGGGGCGCGGCCTGGGCGACAATGCCCGCGCCGCCCTGATTACCCGTGGGCTGGCCGAACTGACCCGCCTCGCCATGGCCAAGGGCGGCCGGCCCGAGACCCTGATGGGGCTGTCGGGCCTGGGTGATCTGATTCTCACCGCCTCGTCCACCCAGTCGCGCAATTACTCGCTGGGCTTCGCGCTGGGCGAGGGCCGTGCCCTGGCCGACATCCTGGGCGAGCGCCATTCGGTCACCGAGGGGGTCTACAGCGCCGGCGCCGTGGTCGACATGGCCGGGCGCATCGGCGTCGAGATGCCCATCTCGGCGGCGGTGGACGCGGTGATCAATCGCGGCCAGAGCCTGGACGAGGCTATCCGCGCCCTGCTGTCGCGCCCGTTCCGCAACGAAGGATTATAGCCATGCGCCAGTTTTCCTTCGTTCTTTGCGCCCTCGCCGCTTTGTCGGCCTGCGCCGAAAACCCCACCGAAGGGGCCTTGTGGGGGACCGGAGCCGGCGCCGTGGTCGGCGGCGGCATCGGACGGGCGGCGGCTATCAGCGCCCCCCATCTGGCCAGCACCTTCACCCCGGTGGGCGCCGTGGCCGGCGCGGCGGCGGGCTACATGATCGGCGGCTATTTCGATCCCCACCCCAACCGCCTGTGGTCGGCGGCCACCATCGAGGCGGCCGAGACCGGGCAGGAGGCCCGCTGGGCGGCGCGTGGCCTGGAGGGCGCCGTGGTGCCCCAGGGCGCCGGCTGGACCGATGGTGGCGGGCGGGCTTGCCGCCGGCTGGTGCAATCGGCCATGCGGACGGGCGAGACCGGCAGCGCCTATTCCCGCGAGGTGGTGGCCTGCCGGCTGGTGGACGGCACCTGGGAAGTGGTTCTGCCGGCCGAAGACGACCCGAAAAGCTAAAAATCGTTCCTCCTCAGAGACTTGTCCGTCAGAGTCTGGCTTGACGCGGGCGGGGGGGTTGGGCATGCTGGCCGGTAACCTGGAACACAACCAAGGACTTGAAATCCATGACCAAGTCGGAGCTGATCGCCCGCCTGGCCGAGGCCAATCCCCATCTCTATCAGCGGGATGTGGAGCGGATCGTCACCACCATTTTCGACGAGATCGCCTCGGCTCTGGCCCGGGGTGACCGGGTGGAACTGCGCGGCTTCGGCGCCTTTTCGGTGAAGAAGCGCGACCCGCGCGTCGGCCGCAACCCCCGCACCGGCGAGACCGTGTCGGTGGAGGGCAAGGCGGTTCCCTTCTTCAAGACCGGCAAGCAACTGCGCGAGAAGCTCAACGTCGGCGGCGGCTCGTGAGGTTTCTCGCCTGGATAATCGGCCTGCCCATGGCCGTATTGGTGACGGTGTTCGCCGTCGCCAACCGGGCGGAGATTCGTTTCGACCTGTGGCCGCTGCCCTTTGGAATCGACCTGCCCGCCTATCTGGCGGTGCTGATGCCGCTGGCCCTGGGGCTGGCCGCCGGTTTCCTGCTGGGTTGGGCGTCGGGGCTGAGGGCCCGCCTGCGCGCCGGTTCGTTGCGGCGCCAGTTGGACGCCGCCCGGAAGACCCGGTCTCAAGCTTGAGGTAGATTGTCCGTGACCAATCCCGTCTATGTCGCCATCGACACCACCGAGGCCGCCCGCGCCATCGCCCTTGCCGAACGCCTGAAGGGGCAGGTCGGCGGGTTCAAGCTGGGCCTGGAATACTTTACCGCCAACGGCCCGGCCGGCATGGAGGCGGTATCCGGCCTCGGCATGCCGCTGTTCGTCGATCTGAAGCTGCACGACATTCCCAATACCGTGGCCGCCGCCATGAAGGGCGTGGTGCGCCTGGGCGCCGCCATCACCACCATCCACGCCTCGGGCGGCGCCGCCATGATCCGCGCCTCGGTGGATGCTGCCAATGACGAGGCCGCCAGGCTGGGGATCGCCCCGCCGGCCGTGGTGGCGGTGACCGTGCTGACCAGCCTGGACCAAGCCGGGGCCGAGCAGGTGGGCTTCGAGCGCCCGGTGCTGGATCAGGTCAAGCGTCTCGCCGCCCTGGCCCAGGAAAGCGGTGCCGCCGGCATCGTCTGCTCGCCGCTGGAAGTGGAGGCGGTGCGGGCGCTCTGCGGTCCCGACTTCAAGCTGGTCATCCCCGGCATCCGCCCCGCCTGGAGCGAGGCCGGCGACCAGAAGCGTTTCCTGACCCCCGCCGAGGCCCGCGCCAAGGGGGCCGACGTGCTGGTGATCGGCCGTCCCATCACCGCCGCCGCCGACCCGGCCGAGGCCGCCGGGCGGATCAAGGCCGAACTGGGACTCTAGATCATGCCGGTCGAGGTCAAGATCTGCGGCATCACCGACGAAGAGGCCATGGACGCCGCCATCGAGGCGGGGGCCGACTATGTCGGGCTGGTGTTCTTTCCCGCCTCGCCCCGCAACGTCACGCCGGACCGTGCCGCCGAGCTGGTGGAGTTCGCCCCCGGCGACGTGACCAAGGTCGGTCTGTTCGTCGATCCCGACGATGCCACCCTTGACGCCGTGCTGACCCGGGTGCGGCTCGACCTGCTGCAACTGCACGGGCACGAGACGCCCGAGCGGGTCGAGGCCATCCGCCTGGAATACGGCTTGCCGGTGATGAAGGTGCTGTCGGTGTCGGACGCCGCCGACCTGGATGCCGCCGAGCCCTATCTGGCGGTGGCCGACCGCCTGCTGTTCGACGCCAAGCCGCCCAAGGGCGCCGTGCTGCCCGGCGGCAACGCGGTCAGCTTCGACTGGTCGATCCTCACCGGCCGCAAATGGGGACTGCCCTGGATGCTGGCCGGCGGCCTGACCCCCGCCAACGTCGCCGAGGCGGTCCGCATCAGCGGCGCTCCCTGCGTGGATGTCTCGTCGGGGGTGGAAAGCGCTCCCGGCGTCAAGGATGCCGAGAAAATCCGCGCCTTCATCCAGGCCGCCCGAGGCGGCTGATCACGCCTCTTCCAGTTCCTCGACCCGATCGGTGCTGACCACCCGGTCGCGGCCCTGGCGCTTGGCGCGATAGAGCGCCGCGTCGGCGGCGGCGACCAGATCGTCGGCCGTGCAGTCGTCCGACGGTACCAGGGAGGCGGCGCCGATGGACAGGGTGACGCGATCGGCGGTCTGGCTGGCCCCATGGGGCATGTTCAGGGCATGCACGGCGTCACGGATGCGTTCGGCCACGTGCAGCGACCCTTCCAGGTCGGTGTTGGGCATGATCACCGCGAATTCCTCGCCGCCATAGCGGGCCGCCAGATCCGAGGGGCGGAAGACCTGCTCGTCCAGGGCGGCGGCCACCGCCTTCAGGCAGGAATCCCCCTTCTGGTGGCCGTAGCTGTCGTTGTAGAGCTTGAAGTGGTCCACATCGACCAGCAGGATGGACATGGGCGTGCCCTCCCGCTGGTTGTGCAGCCATTCGGCCTCCAGCTTCTCGTCGAAGGACCGGCGGTTGGCCAGTCCGGTCAGCCCGTCCTTGACCGCCAGGCTTTGCAGCGCCATCTGGGCCAGTTTCTGCTCGGTCTGGTCGCGCAACGTCTCCACCACCGCCAGCAGGTTGCCTTCCTCGTCGTAGATGGGGCCGGCATCCACCGCCAGATACAGGCGCTTCTTGACCTGGGGCATGACGCACCAGTTCTCGGCCCGAAGGCCGTTGGTGCAGTCGCTGGGCTCGGTATGGGTGACGTAGAGTTCGTCCATGGCATCGGTGCGACCCAGGACCAGCAGATCGGCCAGGCAGTGGCGCTCCTGATCATAGAAGGCCCGCCAGTGGTCGGAGGTGCCGATCACCTCGTGGGCGG
>Ga0265320_10003626_pt1 | contig 10315 bp, 10 predicted proteins | sample 4827metaG_FD_202087 | JGI IMG/M metagenome (GOLD analysis project Ga0265320, IMG submission 202087) | Rhizosphere microbial communities from Carex aquatilis grown in University of Washington, Seatle, WA, United States - 4-8-27 metaG | ecosystem: Host-associated > Plants > Roots > Rhizosphere >...
AACGGAGTTTGCCACGTGCAAATTCCCTCTGTCCCTCTGTCCCTCTGTCCCTCTGTCCCTCGCCGCATCGTGCCCTCCTCCTGGACCAGCCCCCACGGCCGACACCTCCCTGCGCCCGGCGCCCGCACGCTCATCATGGGCGTCCTGAACGTTACGCCCGACTCCTTTTCCGACGGCGGTGAACTGCCCACGTCACAAGCCCTCCTCATCCGTGCCGAAAACCTGCTCCTCGAAGGCGCCGACATTCTCGACCTCGGCGGCGAATCCACCCGCCCGGACGCCGAACCCGTCGATTCCATCACCGAGCTGAGTCGGGTCCTCCCCGCGCTGCTTGCCCTCCGAAAGAGATTTCCCGAAGCCCCCATCTCGATAGACACCTACAAGCCCGATGTCGCCGACGCCGCCATTCGCTCCGGGGCCGACATCGTCAACGACATTTGGGGCGCCACCATCGGGCTGAACGCCGAAGTGCGCGACATCTGGATCGCGGAAAACTGTGCCGGCCCATCCGCCAAGAATGCGCCGCCCAAAATGTCCGCGGAAAAGAAGCCCCTCCACCCGCGCTCGCCGATGGCCGAGACGGTCGCCAAACTCGGTTGCCCGATAATTCTGATGCACAACCGGCCCAACCGGGAATATGCGGGCTTTTTGACCGACGTCCTCAACGATTTGCGATTCAGCCTCGCCCTCGCGGCTGAATCCGGTGTGCCCAAGCACCAAATCTGGCTCGACCCCGGCTTCGGCTTCGCCAAGAACGCCGCCGAAAATCTCGAGGTGCTGAAGAACCTCCACCAGATTGTCGCCCTCGGATATCCCGTCCTCCTTGGGACCTCGCGCAAATCCACGCTCGGCAAAGTCCTCGGCAATGCGCCCGCCAATGACCGCCTCGAGGGCACGGCCGCCACCACCGTCTGGGGCATCCAACAAGGCGCGGCGATGGTCCGCCTCCACGACATCCCCCGCCTTCGCCGCTTCATCACCATGGCCGATGCGATCAAAGCGGGGCTCGCTTGGAAGGATGAAGGATGAGGGATGAAGGATGAATTTTTTCCGGCGGACTTTTGGAAGTTTATTTCCTTTATCATTAAATAAATTCCCGATTTTAAAATTTGGTGCTTCATCCTTCATCCTTCATCCTTCATCCTTCCCTGATGGACTCCCTCACCCTCCACCGCCTCCGCTTCTTCGCGCATCATGGCGTCCTCCCCGCGGAAACGGCCCATGGACAAATCTTTGAAGTCACGGTCCGCCTCGAACTCTCCCTGGCCGCCGCCGCCCAAGCCGACGATTTGCAAAAGACCGTGGACTACCAGCTCGTCTATGAAGTTGTTCAAAAAATCATGAACGGCACGCGCGTCAAACTCGCCGAGACCCTCGCCGAATCCATCGCCACCGAATTGCTTTGCACTTTTCCCAGCGTCACCGCCGCCGACGTCGAAGTCATCAAGCCCCAGCCGCCAGTCAATTTCGCCTTCGCTGGATTTTCGGCCCACCTCCGCCGGACTCGGTAATTCTTGCGCGAAATCAGGTTTCTTAAAAACTTGGCTTGGGTTGAGGGTACGTAATCCTATTGTTGTATTGCTCTATTGTTGTATTGTTGTACACGCCCACGGCATTTCAGCTAATCTGAAATTCCAAATTCCAAATTCCAAATTCGGTCTCCTGTCTCCTGTCTCCTGTCTCCTGTCTCCTGTCTCCTGTCTCCTGTTTTCAGTTTTCTTAATTCTTAATTCTGCCTTCTAAATTTCCCATGCGCCCGCTTCCTCGTCAGGCCTTCATCGGCGTCGGCGCCAATCTTGGCGACCGCTGGGCCACGATTACGAAGGCGCTCATCGCCCTTGCGCATTCCCCGGGCATCACCGCCCTGGAAACCTCCGCCGTGTTTGAAACCGTCCCGGTCGGCGTGACCGACCAGCCCCAGTTTCTCAATCTCGTCGTTGGTGTTGAAACCATTCTTTATCCTGAGTCCCTGTTCGAGCTGCTCCTCACCCGCGAGCAAGCCGCCGGACGCAACCGCGCCCGCGAAACCCGCTGGGGCCCGCGCACCCTCGACCTCGATCTCCTCCTCTTCGAAAATGAAATCCGCGCCGACCCCGGCCTCCAACTCCCCCACCCACGCCTATGGGAGCGCCCCTTCGTCCTCGCCCCTCTGTCGGATTTGCTCACCCGTCGTTCGCGCTTCCATCGCCCCTGCTGGGCCGAGATCCGCATCCGACTCGCGCAAACCAATTTCTCCCGCGACGGGATCACCCCATGGACGCCAACCACGTAGAAAATTCGGGCGCAGCAAGACTGCGCCCCTACGAAGTTGCCGACATTCGTAGGGGCGCAGTCTTGCTGCGCCCTCCGTGGATCGAATTTTATCCACAGCCATTTGATTTTTCAGATGGCCTCTGGCAACCCGCTTTGAAAAAGGGCAAAGGCGTGCTCGAAGGAGAAACGAGCAACCCGGAACTCATCGTCAAACCTTGCACTTAAGCCGTAGTTTCGCCAGCAGTCGCACCACCTCCGGCGACGGCTTGGCGTTTGCCGCCAGCTTGCTGACGTAGACAGCGCGGGCCAGCCCGAATTTTTGCACCAGCCACCCATTCGTTACCTGGGTGGATTCCTTAAGGAACGCCATGAGCGCGAGCTTCCAGGGCAGCGTCGCCGGCCGCCGGGTCATTTCACCGGCCGTGTGCCCGAGCGCCTTTCGCCCGGCGGTGAGAATCCGGTTCCAGCGCGCTTGCTCTGCTTTTTCCTTGCTGTCGCTGGCCCACGGGCGCTTCTTCGTCACCCGTGCCTGCTCCTGCCGCAGTTGTGCCCTAAAATCCCTGCTGCCCAAATACCATCCGCGACTCAGGCTGGCATAGGCGGGATTTCGCCCCGCCGGGCCCGCCGCCGCCTGCCAGACGAGGAATTTTTCGTAGTGGCGGTGGCCGACCGGAGAATCCGGCAGGTTCCCGGCTTCTGACAACGCCGCGCTCACGTCGAGGCACGACGGGCGTTCCGCCGGGCGCCACAGATACCAGTAACTCGAATCGTGAAACTCCTTTAACCGCCCGACGGTCACCTCACCGGCGCGCACCGGGTTCAAATGGATATAATGACAGAGTTGCCCCAGCGCCACGCCGGGCTCAACAAACATCGCCTTGTAGCGGCCCTGAAACAGGTGCCCGCGCCCCCGGCGCACCTGGTTGAGACGGTTTGAAAAAGTCGCCTGCATCCATTGCATGCCTGTCGCCAGGTTGCCTTGTGGGACCTCGAGGGCCAGGTGATAATGATTGCGCATCAGCACAAAGGCATGCAGCCGCCAGCCGGATTTTTGGCAGGCGGCAAACAGGCACTCGATAAAATCCGCCCGGGTGGCGGCCTTGGCAAAAACATCGGCGCCATCGCGGCCCCGATTGATGACGTGGTAAATCGCCCCCGGATACTCCATGCGTAGTTTGCGTGCCATGCCGCAATTTGCCCGGGCGCGCCGCAGGGGTCAAGGATGCAATGTGCAGCTTGACCCCTCGGGCCGCCTGCTTCACCATTCGCCCATGACCCCGGTAACGCCAGAGCTTGTGCCGGTTTCGTGGCCGCGTATGATTCGCGCGGTGGAAAAAGTGCGCGAACGTCTTTTGCGCGCGGCGCAGGCTCTGCACGCCGCGGGCATTCCCTATGCCGTGGCCGGCGGCAACGCGGTCGCCGCCCACGTTTCCAAAGTGGACGAAGCCGCCGTGCGCAATACGCGGGACGTGGATATCGTGCTGCGCCGGGCCGACCTGCCGGCGGCCCAACAGGCGCTGGCGTCTGCCGGTTTTGTTTACCGTCATGTGGCCGGCCCCGGACAACCCGGCGGCATGGATGTCTTTCTCGACGGCCCTGGCGCCAGCGTGCGCGAAGCGCTCCACATTGTCCCCGCCGGCGAGAAAGTTCGGCCCGATTATCTGCTCCCTGCGCCGGATGTCACCGAGTCTGAAGCCAGCGGGCAATTTCGCCTCGTGACGTTGCCCGCCCTGGTGCGCATGAAACTCACCAGCTTTCGCGACAAAGACCGCACCCACCTGCGCGACCTCATTGAGTTGGGTCTGGTGGACGAAACCTGGTATCGGCAACTGCCGCCCGCCCTCGCCGACCGCCTCCGGCAGTTGATTGAGAATCCAGAGTAGCCCTTAAATACCAATGGTCCGAACCTTGCATCGCTGGGAAAGTTGATCATCCATTGGAACCACCCCGCCCTTGGCCTTGTAAGTATTCCGGGCCTGCGTTATAGATGTCGGCTGGCATCCCACGCGCTTGCACCCATTGATGTTCCCTTCGCCGTCACCACTTTCCGTCTTCGGTTCGGTCCTTCGATGTTCAATGTTGAGCGTTGGATGTTCGATGTTCCTCCTGTTTTCCGCTGGCTGCGCTTCTTACACCGCCCAGACCCAGGGCCTGCGCGCCACTTGGGCCGCGGGCAACTATGCCGGCGCCGCCCAAATCGCGGATTCCGGCGCCCACAGATCCTCCTCGACCGACGCCGTGCTCTGGGACCTCGAGGCGGGCGCCACCGCCCGGGCGAGCGGCAATATCGCCGGCAGCATCACCGCCTTCCACGCCGCCGATGCCTTGTTTGAATATTGGGACACCCAGCCGGAGATTTCCATTTCGCGGGAGTCCGAGTCGCTCCTCGTCAACCCCACGGTTCTGCCATACCGCGGCTATGATTACGACCGCATCATGGAGAGCATTTACCAGGCGCTCAATTACTGGCAGGTCGGCAAATTCGACGAGGCGCGCGTCGAATTAAACCGCGCGCTCGACCGCCAGCAAACCGCCATGAAGAACAATGAGGCCCGCGTCGCGAAGGCCCAGCAGGCGGCGGCGCAGTCCGGCGCCAATGGCGGTTATGACGCCGCCCGCGCCCAGTCGGATTCCCATTTCCAGTCGCAATTTCAGCAAACCTACTCGCCGCTCAACGGCCTCAAGTATTACGCCAACTACGTTAACCCGGTGGCCACCTACCTCCGCGCCATCGGATTGCTCTCCCGCCCGCTTTCGGCGACCGACTATGAGTCCGCCCGCGTGGATTTTACGCGAGTGCAGGCCATGATCGGCCACAATGCCTATATTGACGCCGATTGCGACCTCGCGGCCCAGTTGGCGAACAACAACGGCGCAAAAATGCCCCCAGTCACCTTCGTCATCTATGAAACGGGCCAGGCACCCGACCGGCTGGAAGCCCGCCTAGATATTCCCCTCTTCGTGGTTTCCCGCAACGTGCCTTATGTTGGGGTCGCCTTTCCCGTGCTGGCCTTCAATCGCCAGTTCAGCCCCGGATTGGTCGTCCAAGCCATTGGGGGCGCCGCGCTCCAGACGGCGGTGCTCTGCGACATGGATTCCGTCATTGCGCAAGAATTTCGGAACGATTTGCCCGATGTCGTTGTCAAAACCCTGGTATCGGCTGGCGCCAAGGCGGCCGCCGCGTATGGCCTCCACCAAGCCACGCAAAAGAACGACCTGCTCGGCGCCCTCACCACGATTTCCAGCGTTATCTATGAAGATGTTACCAACCGCGCTGACTTGCGCACCTGGGTCACGCTCCCCAAGCAGTTCCAATTTTGCCGGGTTTCGTCGCCCGCTGATCATAAATTGTACCTCGCCCGCTCGGGATATAATGAACGAGTCGAGATTGACCTGCCCGACAGCCCTGTTACCATGATTTACGTCAAATCCACTTTGCCGTACTCTCCTCTCGCCGTTCAAGTTTTCACTTTGCGCTAATCATTTTCCCGCCCAACCGATGAACTTCCGCCGCCTCCTTTCCATTTCCGCCCTCGCCGCCTTTGTGTTCCTCGCCGCCGGCTGCGCCTCCGTCAACACCGTCGAGCCGCTTTACCCGCAAGCGAAACCTGACCGCGTGCCCGACAAGCGAGTCATCACCGACCTGCGGCTTAACGACATCGCCTCCATCGTTGAAGTGGACCACGCCCTCAGCTCCACTGGCCTCCAGCGCGTCCAAGTCAAGCTGACGAACACAAAAGCCGCCGTCAAAAACGTGAATTACCGCTTCCAATGGTTTGACGCCCAGGGCTTTGCCCTCGAGGACGAACCCACCCAAATCATTGTCATCGAAGGCGGCGATTCCCGCACGGTGCAGGACACCGCCCCCTCGCCCAACGCCGTGGACTGGAAACTCACCCTTTCGGAGAGTTCCGCCTACACGCCCGGCCTCGCGCCGTCCTCGTCGCCGACACGGCGGTAGATGCGGAATGCTGAGTTCTGAATGCTGATTGCTGAATGCTAATTGCCGTAATCTATAATCTATTCTCGACATCCCGCCAGTTGCCGCCACCGAAAATTTCAAATTTCAAATTTCAAATTTCAAATTTCAAATTTCAAATCCTGACTCCTGACTCCTGACTCCTGACTCCTGACTTCATAATTCATAAATCTTAATTCTTAATTCTTAATTCGATGCGCCTCCCTCATCCTTCATCCTTCATCCTTCCGTCGCTCCTCCTCCTCGCCGGTTGTGGCAGCCCACCCAACAATTCGGCGTACCTCGATCCCAATGGTCAACGCATGGAAGTGGACGTGAATCGCGCCAACTACCAGGATTTCAACATGGCGGCCAAAGACCTTGTCCAATCGCTCCTTAACAGCGGTGCCCTGAAGGAAAAGCGCCCCGGCCAACCGTCCTATTTGTTTGTTTCCAATGTCATCAACAATACCGACCAGCAATTCGACCCCGACATGCTCCTGAGCGAAATCCGCAGCTCGCTTCTGCAAACGGGGAAAATCATCATTCTCACCCCCGGCGCCCAAGGCGCCAATCCTCCCGACTACGTCCTTGCGGGCAAAATCATGTACGACAAAACCGGCACCGCCAATATTAAGCAAAGCGCCTATTTCTTCGATCTGGCTCTAAGCGATGTCGCCGCCGGCGGCTCCACCTGGGAAAAGAAGGCGTCCATCGTCAAGCAAGGCACCGGCTCCACGATTGGATTGTGACGGGAGGCCGGGAGCGGGGAGTTCAAAAACAAATGGGCATAATCCGGGGTTGAACTATAGGCGTGTTTCTGAGTGCCAATTTCTGATTTCTGATTTCTGATTTCTGATTTCTGATTTCTGATTTCTGATTTCTGATTTCTGATTTCTGATTTCTGATTTCTGATTTCTGCATTCTGCATTCCCAATTTACTCCTTACCCTTTTTCCGCCACACTTTGCTGCATGTCCTGTCGTCCCCGCGCCCTTTCCACCCTTGCCGCCGTTTGCGCCTTCGTGCCCGCCGCCTTCGGTGCGACCGCCCCGGCGGGAACGGCCGCAGCGCCGGGTTCGTCTGAATCCCAAATGCGGGCCGTGGTCTCAAGTGCGTCCGTGGACTCGTCCAATCGCGCACCGACGCCCGCAGAGTATAAAGCCATGCAGGAGGGAGCCCCGGAAGCGTTGGTCCTGCACATCATATCTGTAAAGACCCAAACAGCAGCGTCGGGGGATCCGAATGCCATTAGTGGCGCCGCCCTGGCGGTCGCCGCCCGCGCCGCAGTGCTGGGCGTCACCCGCACCGCCACGGATTTGAAAGTCGGTTCGGTCATAACCCTCTATTACGGTTACGTCCCGCTCAAGCCGGTCGCCGACGGTTCCCCGCCGCCGCCGCCAGTCCCCATCGTCAAGGAGAATACCGATTATAGCGCCTATTTGACGGGGGGCGGGGGCGACAATCCCTACCGCGCCGCCGCGGGCGGCCAAAGTTTTCTCGACCCCAAAGCGTCAGCCAATGCCACGGGCCCAATTGCTGAACCTACACTTCTACCCTCACCCACCAACCCGAGGCCTGCCGGTGCTCTTCGCCTGACGGGCGCGGGCCTTGAATCTTTCGTCAAGCTCGTCCAAATCGACGGCCATTGGGCGGTTTCAATCGTCAACTCGGAGCCCATTCCCCTCCAGGTCATGGGCGACGCCACGCCCACTTTGCTTTACTACTATGGCAAACCGGCGGTTGCTCCGTACACCCAGCCTCTGGTGGTGGTCTACCGCGCCGGCACCCAGGCACCCACGCCTCCCGACATCCGCGTCCTCTCGATAGAACGCGCCCTCATTCTCGATAATGACCGGCATCTCCTTGCCGACGTCCTCTGGGCGCCCCGCGCCCCGGACGACGGCTTACCCCCACCCGCACTCGCCGCTTGGACGTGGTTCAGCTACAAGCTCGAAATCGCCGACCCCGACACCAAGAAAGTGCAGACCGTAATTCTCTCCGGCAAACCTCCGCCGACACCCGACGCGGCGCCGGCTGCGAGTGGCGCGAGGCGATAGGCGGGAAGGGTGAAGGGAGCGGGGTGAAATATCGCACATGAAGTGCCGGGCGTGAAGTCTATGGGGTTCAAACAATTCCACGCCCGAATTTGACGGTTGTTTTCCATTTTTAACTTCGGCCGATTTGCCGACTTCAGTTACCGCAGCGGCTCAGCGGTTAAGCGCCTCCCGCTCTGCCCACCGGCACCGTAAAGTGAATCCGCGTCCCCGCGCGCTCCTCGCTTTCGCACGACACCTCGCCCCCATGTTGTTGCACGATGTGTTTGACGATGGAAAGTCCGAGGCCGGTGCCCCCGCTCTCCCGCGAGCGACCCTTGTCCACGCGGTAAAATCGTTCGAAAATATGGGGCACGTCATTGGCCGGGATGCCGCAGCCGTTGTCCTCGACCGTCACGCGCACGCAATCGTCCTCCTGGCGCGTCAGAATTCGCACACGGGAAAATCCCTTCGCATAGCGGAAACAGTTGTCCATCAGGTTTTGGAAAACCTGGGATATTTTCAGCGCGTCCAACGGCAAGACGTCATCCGTGTGCCGCAAATCGAGTTCCAGCGCCACGCCCGCCTCGCGGAACCGCTCGGTGTATTCCGCCACGGTCTCATCCATCAAGGCGCGCAGTGACTGCGGGCGCAAATCGAGCTTGTGCTGGTCACTTTCCAAACGGGAAAGCGCGAGCAGGTCGTTCACGAGCGCCACGAGCCGGTAAGTCTGCCGTTTGATTTTTTCGAGGAACCGCAGCCGATCTTCGCGGCTCAGGCGGTCGTCATCCTCAATCAGCGTTTCCGCAAAGCCCTTGATCACCGTCAACGGCGTACGCAGCTCGTGCGACACATTTGCCACAAATTCCCGGCGGACTTTTTCCAAATCTTTCAGCCGGGTGATGTCGTGCAGCACAAACAGGCATAATTTTTGCCCGTCGGGCGCGGCGGCCGCGAGCGGAGCGCCGGAAATTTCCACCCACTTGGCTTGGTCGCGGCCCAATTGCAGCATGAATTCCGCGCGGGGCGGGCTCTCGCCTTGCAAGGTGCGGTAAATGAAGTCAATCACCCCGGCGCCACGCACCGCGCCTTCGAGCGGCGCGCCCGGCGAGACTTTCTCCGCGCCGAGCAAGGTGGCGGCGGCGGCGTTGGCGAGCACCAAGCGCTGGTTCGTACCCACCAGCAACACCGCCTCCTTCATGGTGCCCAGCGTCGTTTCGATTTGGGCAAGGTAGCCTTTTTCCTGGCGCGCGAGTTGCGCGTGCGCCGTGGTCAGTTCCATTAGGGCGCGTTGCACCCGCGCCAGGTGATAGCGCCGGGTCAAGGAGTCATCCTCGCCCAAAAAGTCCGGCGTGCGCGTTTCCGCCAGATCCGCCAAATCCTGGAGCCGCCGGCGCAATTCCCGCAAGCGCCAGGCGAACGCCAGGGCGGCAAGGGCGAAGACAACGGCGAGGAGGGGCCACATGGACGACAAAGTGTTTTAGTGCTTAGTGTTCTAGTGCTTAGTGCATTCGGACCCATCTGCCAAGCCAGCTCGAAGATGCAACTTTTCACCTTTTTACCCTTCCTCCCGCATTCCCACCCAAATCTCGCGAAACGGCCACGATTCCGTGAGCAGGAACCAAGCACTAAAACACTAAGCACTAAAACACTTGAGCGTTATCCCTCCACCGCCCGGTAGCCGACGCCGCGGACAGTTTCGATCAAATCGGCCTCGGGGCCCAGTTTCTCCCGCAACCGGCGGATGTGGGTGTCCACGGTACGGGTCTCGATGTCGGCCTCGTAATTCCAGACATTGACCAAGAGATGCTCGCGGCTTTGCACGCGCCCCTTGCGCTCCACCAGGAGGCGCAGCAGCTTGAATTCCGTGGCGGTCAATTCCACGTCCTGGCCGCGCACGGTGAGTTGGTGCTTTTCGACGTCAATGACGATTTTGCCGAGTTGGAAGATCTTTTCCGCCGGTGCGGCGCCGCCCGGTTGGGCAAGGCGTTTGAAGATGGATTGAACGCGCAACATCAGCTCCCGCGTGTCAAATGGCTTGGGCAAATAATCATCGGCACCCATTTCGA
>Ga0265320_10003627_pt1 | contig 10309 bp, 10 predicted proteins | sample 4827metaG_FD_202087 | JGI IMG/M metagenome (GOLD analysis project Ga0265320, IMG submission 202087) | Rhizosphere microbial communities from Carex aquatilis grown in University of Washington, Seatle, WA, United States - 4-8-27 metaG | ecosystem: Host-associated > Plants > Roots > Rhizosphere >...
ATCAACGCCAAGCCCGCCGACCGCCGCTCGCTGCTGGAAGAGGCGGCGGGCATTTCCGGCCTCTACTCCCGCCGGCACGAGGCCGAGCTGCGCCTGAAGAACGCCGAACTGAACCTGTCGCGCCTCGACGACGTGCTCGCCACCCTGGACGAGCAGTTGAAGTCGCTGCAAAAGCAGGCGCGCCAGGCCAACCGCTATCGCACCCTGTCCGAGCAGATCCGCCGTATCGAGGCCCAGGTGCTGTATCTCGGCTGGCTGGAGGCCCTGGTCGCCGTGGATGCCGCCCGCTCGGCCTTCCGCGAATCCGAGATGAAGGTGGAGGAGGCCACAGGCCATGCCGCCGCCGCCTCGGCCTTCCAGGCGGAGACCGCCGCCGGCCTGCCCGATCTGCGCCGCGCCGACGCCGAGGCCGCCGCCCTGCTGCAAAAGGCCATGGCCGAGCGCGAGCAGTTGGAGGCCGAGGAAGGCCGCCTCGCCGAGCTGCGCCGCGATCTGGAGCGCCGGCTGGAGCAGGCCGGCGCCGATCTGCAGCGCGAGCACGCCCGCGCCGCCGACGCCTCCGGGGCCCTGGCCCGGCTGGAGGAGGAGCGCGCCCTGCTGGCCGAGGCCGGCGAGGGTGAGGCCGAAGCCAAGCTGCGCGCCGAGGAGGCGGTGGATCTGGCCGCCGAGGCGGTGGTGGCCGTCGAACAGGAATTGTCCGCCCTGATGGAGGAGGTGGCCGCCGCCGACGCCGAGCGCGCCAGCGCCCTGCGCCGTCTGTCGGAAAGCGAGACCCGCCTCGCCCGTCTGGCCGAGCGCCTCGCCCAGGCCGAGCGCCAGAAGGCCGAGCTGGAGGGCGAGAGCATCGACCGCTCCGACCTCACCGCCCTGGAGATGGAGCTGGAGGAAACGCTGGAATTCCTGGAGGAATCCAGGGAGCAGGCCGAAGCCGCCGACCGCCGCCGGGTGGAAGCCCTGGCGGCGCGCGAATCCGCCCGCGACGCCTTCCAGGCCGCCAACGCCGCCAAGTCCCGCCTGCAGGCCGAGGCCGATGGATTGCGCCAGGTGCTGGCCCAGGGCAAGGCGGGCGACCACCGCCCGGTGCTTGACGACGTCTCGGCGCGAACCGGCTTCGAGCCCGCCCTGGCCGCCGCCCTGGGCGAAGACCTCTCCGCCCCCCTCGACCCGGCGGCACCGCTGCATTGGGAGGATCTGGGACCGCTCGACCATCCCCCGTCCCTGCCCGAAGGGGCCGAGCCCCTGTCCCGCTTCGTGGCCGCTCCCGCCCAGTTGGCGCGGCGCCTCACCCAGGTGGGGGTGATCAAGGATGCCGCCAGCGGCGAAAGGCTGCGTCCGTCGCTGGCGGTGGGACAGCGTCTGGTCACCCCCGAGGGCGACCTGTGGCGCTGGGACGGCTATGTGGCCCGCGCCGGTGCGCCCTCGCCCATGGCGCTGCGCCTCGCCCAGCGCAACCGCCTGCGCGAGCTTGAAGCCGCCCTGGATGATGCCGCCATCGGGGTGGAGGAGGCCGAGGAAAAGGTGGAGACCGCCACCCGCGAGGTGGACGGGGCCGCCGAGGCCGAACGCCGCGCCAAGGACGCAGTGAAGCAGGCCGAGGCCGAGGCCGCCAAGGCCCGCGAGTCCCACGCCAGACTGTCGCAACGCTTCGCCGCCTTCGAGACCCGCATGGCCGCCGCCACCCAGGCCTGGAGCGATGCCAGCGCCGACAACGCCCAGGCCGAGGCCGAACTGGCCGAGGCGCGGGATGCCGTCGCCGCCTTTCCCGAATCCAGCGACGGCCGCGACAAGGTCAACCTGCTGCGCGCCACCCTGGCCGAGCGCCGCTCCGTCCTGGTGGAGGCCCGCTCCGCCCTGGACGGCGTGGCGCGGGAAGGCGCCGAGCGCCGCCGCCGCCTGGACGCCCTGGACGGCGACGCCAGGTCGTGGCGCAGCCGCGCCGAAGCCGCCAAGGCCCATGTGGAGGAACTGGCCGAGCGCCGCGAGGAGATCGCTCTCGAGATCGAGCGGCTCGCCAGCCTGCCCGACACCATCGCCAAGCGCCGGACCGAACTGTTCGAGCGTCTGGAGGCGGCCGAGGCGGCGCGCAAGGCCGCCGCCGATGCCCTGATCGCCGCCGAGCAGCGTCTGGGCGAGGCCGATCGCCGCATGCGGGAAGCCGAGGCCCTGCTGGCCAACGCCCGCGAGGAGCGCATCCGCCGCGAGGCCGCCGTCTCCGCCGCCGATCAGGCCTGCCGCGCCGTGGCGGTGCGCATCGGCGAACGCCTGGACATGACGCCGGAGCAGCTGCGCGAGGTGGCCGGGCTGGTGGAGGAGGAGCGCCCCGACCCCGAGGAACTCCAGCGCAAGCTGGACCGGCTGAGCCGCGAGCGCGACAACATGGGCCCCGTCAACCTGCGCGCCGAGCAGGAGGTGGAGGAACTGGAGGCCCGCATCGGCGGCATGGTGGCGGAAAAGGACGACCTGCTGGCCGCCATCGCCAAGCTGCGCCACGCCATCGGCGACCTCAACCGCGAAGGGCGCGAGCGCCTGCTGGCCAGCTTCCGGGAGGTGGACCACCATTTCCGCGATCTGTTCGTCAAGCTGTTCGGCGGCGGCCGCGCCCATCTGGCGCTGACCGAATCCGCCGATCCCCTGGAAGCCGGCCTGGAGATCATGGCCAGCCCGCCGGGGAAAAGGCTGCAGCAGCTTTCGCTGCTGTCGGGCGGCGAGCAGGCGCTGACCGCGCTGGCCCTGCTGTTCGCGGTGTTCATGACCAATCCGGCTCCCATCTGCGTGCTGGACGAGGTGGACGCGCCGCTGGACGACGCCAACGTCGACCGTTTCTGCTCCCTGGTGGAAGGCATCGCCGGGGTGACCAGGACCCGTTTCCTGATCGTCACCCATCACCGCATGACCATGGCCCGCATGGACCGCCTGTACGGCGTGACCATGGCCGAGCGCGGCGTCTCGCAACTGGTTTCCGTCGACCTCGCCCAGGCCGAGGCGCTCAGGGACAAGGTGGTGTAAGGCTGGCGGCGTACCCCGGTACGGCCTATAATCGGGCGGGTGACCACCGGGTGACGCGCATGCGAACCATCGACGACATCATCGGCCAGCTTCGGGCCATGCAACCTGACCTCAGGCAACGCTATCATCTCAGGGAGATGGGAGTGTTCGGTTCCTACGTCCGGGGCGAACAGCACGAGGACAGCGACCTGGATGTCCTGGTGGAGTTTGACGAGGGCACTACCCTGCTGGATTACGTCGGGCTCCAGATGGAACTCTCCGATGCCCTGGGGCTGCGGGTGGAACTGGCCAACAAGAAGACCCTGAAGCCTCGCATCGGCAGGACCATCCTGGCCGAGGTTCGCACGCTGTGACCCGGGAGTTCGACGATTTCTTCGTCGATATGCTCGACCATGCCCGAACGGCGGCGTCGTTCATCGAGGGCATGGACTGGGACCGGTTCAAAGCCGACCTTCGAACCCAGTTCGCCACCGCCCGCGCCCTGGAAATTATCGGCGAGGCGGCGAGGCGCATCCCTGTGAGCCTACATGAGCGTTATCCACTCGTCCCCTGGCGCCGAATCATCGGAATGCGCAATGTGCTGGCCCACAATTACGACGGTGCGGACCCCCGCATCATCTACGACACCATCACCCTCTTCCTGCCCGATCTGATCCGTCTGCTGTCCGCCGTCCTCGCGGAAGACGCGGACTCGCCGACGCCATCGCCCTGACGCCACCCCCTCGGGTGGGAAGAATCTTGCCGCATCGCAGCATCCGGCGAAGTGCGACACGCCAAACCCCCTGATTTCACAATGCAAATCGACCGATGCCCCCTGCCGGTTTGAGTCCTTGACACGGGTGGGGCCAGACCTTATGGTGCCCGCGCTTTTGGCACCAAAGGGCCAGAAGGGGGAAATCGAGGACCGACCCTATGGCTGACCGCGAGACTCCCCCGTCTTTCGATGACCTCGACGCCCGTCTGCGCGTTGCGCGCGCTCGGGAGGAAGAGGATTCAGGTCGCGGACCGGAACAGCGTGGAACGCCTTCCGGAATGGGACTGGGAATGCGCGTCGGTGTCGAATTGGTGACGAGCGTGCTGGTGGGGACCGGCATCGGTTGGGCGTTGGACGCCTGGCTGAAGACCGCCCCCTGGCTGATGGTGGTTTTCCTGCTCCTTGGCGGAGCGGCCGGCGTCATGAACGTGTACCGCCTTATGCGCGGCATGGACGAGACGGTGGGCCTGGGCCAGGCGCAGCGGAGAGCCGAGGGTGCCGGGGAAGACCCGGCGAAGGACCATTAAGAGAGGCAATGCGGTGGCTAATCCGATCGAGCAGTTCAAGATCCAGCCGTTGGTTCCGCTCAAGGTAGGGAGCGTGGACATTTCGTTCACCAATTCCTCTGCCATGATGGTGCTGTCCATCTGCCTGATCACCCTGTTCCTGACTCTGTCGGTCCGGTCCCGCGCCCTGGTGCCCGGCCGCTGGCAGTCCATGGCCGAGGTGTTCTACGAATTCATCGCCGGAATGCTGCGCGACAACGTGGGGCAGGAAGGCCGGAAGTATTTCCCCTTCATCTTCTCGCTGTTCATGTTCGTGCTGTTCGGCAACCTGCTGGGCATGATGCCGATCCCGGTGATCGGCTTCACCTACACCAGCCACGTGATCGTCACCTTCGCCATGGCGCTGGTGGTGTTCGTGGGCGTGACCATCATCGGCTTCGCCCGCCACGGCACCCATTACCTGCGCATGTTCTTCCCGCACGGCGCGCCCATCGCGACGGCGGTCATCCTGATCCCCATCGAGCTGATCTCGTACTTCTCGCGCCCCTTCAGCCTCGCCGTCCGTCTCTTCGCCAACATGACCGTGGGTCACATCATCCTCAAGGTCATGGGCGGTTTCGTGGTGTCGCTGGGCGCGTTCTACCTGATCCCGGGCGTTGTTCCCTTCGCCTTCCTGTCGGCCATCACGGTACTGGAATTCGGTATCGCGCTGCTGCAGGCCTATGTGTTCACCATCCTCTCCTGCATCTATCTGCACGACGCCATCCACATGCACTAAGGGATGGCCGGGCGGATCGTCCGGGTGAGTGTTTCAAGTTTCATTCTGTTCCGTTTTGTCCTGAAGGAGTTGAGTAAATGGAAGCGAGCGCTGCTAAGTTCATCGGTGCCGGTCTGGCTGCCATCGGCATGATCGGTTCGGGTATCGGCGTGGGCAACATCTGGGCCAACCTGATCGCCACCGTGGGCCGCAACCCCTCCGCCAAGGCCAATGTCGAGCTGTACGGCTGGATCGGCTTCGCGGTGACCGAGGCGATTGCGCTGTTCGCCCTGGTCGTCGCTCTGATGGTCCTCTTCGCCTAACAGCGAAGAGTCTCTCCTTACGGAACGGTAGGGTCCGCGGCAGGACGCCGAAAAGGCGTCCCGCCGCGGTTCACCGGCCGCTCCGCATAGTTTTTTCGGGCCTTCCCCGTTTGGGAGCTTTGGGATGCCTCAATTCGATCCCACCTTCTTCGCGCCGCAGCTGTTCTGGCTGGCGCTCACCTTCGTCACCCTGTACTTCGTGATGTCGACGGTGGCCCTGCCCAAGATCGGTGCCGTTCTCGACGAGCGTCAGCGCAAGATCGACGACAACCTCGACAAGGCCGCTCAGCTGAAGGCCGAAGCCGAGGCCGCCGTGGCCGCCTATGAAAAGGCCCTGGCCGAGTCCCGCGCCCATGCCCAGTCGGTGATCAAGGAAGCCTCGGACCGCCTCGCGGCGGATGCCGAGGTTCGCAACCGCGAACTCGCCGCCCGTCTGGCCGACCAGATCAAGTCCGGCGAGGCCCGCATCGCCGAAGCCAAGAACAAGGCCCTGGCCAACGTCCGTGACGTCGCTCTCGACGTCGCCGGCGCGACCATCGCCCGTCTGGTGGGCAGCCCCGCCGACAATACCCGGCTCGAGGCCGCCGTCGCTAGCGCCCTCAAGGAGCACGGCAAATGATTTCCGTCGCCTACGCGGCCGATGCCGCCCACGCCGCCGCCCACGGTGCGTTCTACACCGAGCCTCACTTCTGGGTGGACGTCGCCTTTATCCTGGTGGTGGCCCTGGCCTTCAAGCCGGTGTCGCGCGCCATCGCCGCCGCGCTCGACGCCCGCTCGGCCAAGATCAAGTCCCGCCTGGACGAGGCCCACAAGCTGCGCGAGGAGGCCCAGGAAATGCTGGCCACCTATCAGCGCAAGCAGCGTGACGCCATGAAGGAAGCCGAGGAGATCATCGCCCACGCCAAGGCCGAGGCCGAACGCCTCGCCAAGCAGGCGGCCAAGGATCTCGAGGTTTCCATGAAGCGCCGCGAGCAGATGGCCATGGACCGTATCGCCCAGGCCGAAGCCCAGGCGGTGAAGGAAGTTCAGAATCTGGCCGTGGACGTCGCCATCGGCGCCGCCCAGAAGGTCATCGGCGAAAGCCTGTCGGCCGCCCAGACCGGGTCCCTGGTCGACAACGCCATCAAGGACCTGCCGGGCAAGCTGCACTAAGCTGTCCAATCGGACCAAGGCAAACCCCCGCCGGTCGACCGGCGGGGGTTTTGCTTTTGGCCGTCACGCCAGATCGAACAGCACGATCTCGGCACCGTTCTCCGAGGCCAGGACCACGGCCGCCTCGTTCTCGATGGCCGCCCCGTCGCCGGCCGACAGGACCTGACCGTTGACCGTCAGGGCGCCGGCCACCACCTGAACCCAGGCCCCCCGGCCGGTCGCCAGGGGATGGCTCAGGCTCTGTCCGGGACTGAGGATGCCGGCAAGGATCGCCGCATCCTGATGGATGACCAGCGAACCGTCATGGCCGTCGCGCGAGGCGATCAGACGCAACCGGTCGCGCTTGGAATCGTCGTCGAACACCGCCTGTCTGTAGCCGGGGGTCAGGCGCGGCACTTCCGGCAGAATCCAGATTTGCAGCAGGTGCAGGGTCTGGTCGGCCAGCGGGTTCATCTCGGAATGGCGGATGCCGGTACCGGCGGTCATCACCTGAATCTCACCCCGGCGGGTAAGGCCCTGGCCGCCGGTGCTGTCCTTGTGTTCCACCGCCCCGGCGATCACGTAGGTCAGGATTTCCATGTCGCGGTGGGGATGGGTGCCGAAACCGGTCTCGGGCGCGATCCAGTCCTCGTTGATCACCCGCAACGCCCGGAAGCCCATATGGTCGGGGTCGAAATAATCGGCGAAGGAAAAGCTGTGGCGACTGCTCAGCCAGCCGTGCTCGGCGTGACCACGGGCGGCGGCGGGGCGAAGATGGAGGGTCATGGCGGGTCTCCTGGTGGAATGCATCACATGCCAGAGAGATAAGGCGGCCGGCGAGAATCAACAATCACCGCATATGTAACAATACTGTTGCCATTTATGCAACCGCCCGGCCATCCTCCATCGTTGACTCCCCTTCCGCTCCCTGGCTATAAATTGAACTGAACGGTTCAGTTTCGGATTTGCCATGAAAAAGCCCATCGCCATTGCCGCCGCCCTGATCGTCGTCGCCGCCGGAGGCTGGAGCGCGCTCCGCTGGTCCCAGGAATGGCGATGGATGGAATCCACCGACGACGCCTATGTGGACGGCGACATCACCGCCATCTCCCCCAAGGTGGCCGGGCACGTGGTGGACCTGGTGGCGCGCGACAACCGCCCGGTGTCCAAGGGCGACATCCTGCTGCGCATCGACGACCGCGATTACCGCGCCCGCGTCGACGAGGCCTCCGGGCAGGTCAAGGCCCGTCTGGCCCAACTGGTGCAGATCGACGACAAGGTGACGGTGCAAGAAGCGGTGATCACCCAGTCGGGCGCCTCCATCACCGCCGCGCGGGCCGAGGTGATCCGCGCCAAGGCCGATTACGAACGCTCGCGCCGTCTGGTGCGCGAGGATTACGTCAGCCGCCAGCGTTTCGACATCTCCCAGGCCGACGCCACCCGCGCCGAGGCCGGGCTGACCGGCTCCGGCGCCCAGTTGCAGGCATCGCGCCGGCAACTGGCGGTCCTGGCCTCCGAGCGCAGCGTCGCCATGGCCCAGCTGGAGCAGGCGCGCGCCACCCTGATCGTCGCCGAAACCGAGTTGGAGGCCACCATCGTCCGCTCTCCCGTCGACGGCGTGGTCGGCAACCGGGCGGTCCGCGACGGACAGTATGTGCGGCCCGGCCAGACGCTACTGGCGGTGGTCCCCCTGCACGATGTGTGGATCGACGCCAATTTCAAGGAAACCCAGATCGGTCGCATGAAGCCGGGCAACCGGGTGGAGATCAAGGTCGACGCCTTTCCCGGCGCGGTGATCGGCGGCACGGTGGACAGCTTCGCCCCGGCCTCGGGCGCCAAGTTCAGCCTGCTGCCGCCCGAGAACGCCACCGGCAACTTCACCAAGGTGGTGCAGCGCATCCCGGTGCGCATCCGGGTCGACCCTGACTCGCCCCTGGCCGGGCAATTGCGCCCCGGATTGTCGGTGGTGGCGAAGGTGGATACGCGGGACCAAGGGAAATGACCACGCCGCCCCCCAGCCCCCATGACCGGGTGGTCACGCCCCGCGACTGGATCGGCTTTCTGGCCATGGTGGTGGGGATGTTCATGGCGATCCTGGACATCCAGATCGTCGCCAGCTCCATTGCCCAGATTCAGGCCGGTATCTCGGCCTCGGCCGAGGAGATCAGCTGGGTCCAGACCTCCTACCTGATCGCCGAGGTGGTGATGATCCCGCTGTCGGGCTGGATGGCCCGGGTGGTGTCCACCCGCTACCTGTTCTTCGCCTCCTGCGTCACCTTCACCCTGGCCAGCGCCGCCTGCGCCGTATCGTGGTCCATCGAGTCCATGATCGCCTTCCGCGCCATCCAGGGCTTCCTGGGCGGCGCCATGATCCCCACGGTGTTCGCCACCACCTACATGATCTTTCCGCCGCGCATGCAGGCCAGCCTGTCGGTGGTGATCGGGCTGGTGGCCACCATGGCGCCGACCATCGGCCCGACGCTCGGCGGCTGGCTGACCGAGACCTGGAGCTGGCACTGGCTGTTCCTGATCAACGTGGTCCCCGGCATTCTGGTCGCCAGTCTGGTCTTCACCTGCGGGCGCCGGGACAAGCCCCAGCTGCACATGCTCAAGGGCTTCGACATGGCGGGCATCGCCCTGGTGGCGCTGTTCCTCGGCGCCCTGCAATACGTGCTGGAGGAAGGCCCCGGCGACGACTGGTTCGAGGACCGCCGCATCGTGGCGGTCTCGCTGATCTCGGCCGTGGCCGGCTTGACCTTCGTCTGGCGCGAGCTGACCGCCAAGCATCCGGTGGTGGACCTGCGGGCCTTCTCCGACAGCAATTTCACGGTGGGCTGCCTGTATTCCTTCATCATCGGCATCGGTCTTTACGGCTCGGTCTACGTCATCCCCCTTTATCTCGGGCGGGTGCGCGGCTATTCGGCCCTGGAAATCGGCCTGACCATGATGGTCACCGGCGCGTTCCAGGCCCTGTCGGCGCCCCTGGCCGGCAATCTGGCCCGTCACGTGGACCTGCGCTACATGCTGGGCGCCGGGCTCGCCCTGTTCGGCGGCGGGCTGTGGCTGAACAGCCACCTGACCTCGGAATGGGGTTATTGGGAGATGTTCCTGCCCCAGGCGGTGCGCGGCCTGTCGCTGATGTTCTGCTTCGTGCCCATCAACGCCGTGGCGTTGGGCCACCTGCCCCAGGACAAGGTGCAGAACGCCTCCGGCCTCTACAACCTGATGCGCAATCTGGGCGGCGCCATCGGTCTGGCCGCCATCAACACCGCGCTGACCCACCGGCTCGATCTCCATCTCCTGCGCCTGTCGGAGACCCTGACGGTGGCACGGGGAGCGGCGGTGGGCATGCTGGACGGCCTGTCGGCCCACCTCGCCCCCATGCTGGGCAGCGGCGCCGACCGCGCCGCCCTCAAGCTGCTGTCGCAACTGGCGAGGCGCGAGGCCATGACCATGGCGTTCGGCGACGTGCTGCTGCTGATGGGAGCGGTGTTCGCCCTGGGACTGCTGCTGCTGCCCCTGCTGCAACCGGTCCGCCACCCCAGCGCGGGCGGAGGCGGGCACTAAAATCGCTCTGATTGCGCCCCTGATGATGGAAGCGGTGGAATCAGATGTCGCTTCCATGCATGATTGGGCCCAAGGGAGTAGCCAGGACCGCCATAGAAGCGGCCGGCCGTGAACGTCACATGGGGGAAGCGGTGCCCACCTCACGTCATACGGAATCCGCGCACGTCTTCGCCGTGCGTCTGATGCAGCATCTTGTCGTGCCCACGTTCGTGCTCAACGCCGAACGCCGGGTGATCATCTGGAACAAGGCCTGCGAGCGCCTGAC
>Ga0265320_10003629_pt1 | contig 10305 bp, 5 predicted proteins | sample 4827metaG_FD_202087 | JGI IMG/M metagenome (GOLD analysis project Ga0265320, IMG submission 202087) | Rhizosphere microbial communities from Carex aquatilis grown in University of Washington, Seatle, WA, United States - 4-8-27 metaG | ecosystem: Host-associated > Plants > Roots > Rhizosphere >...
GCCGGCCTCGGCGCTGGGGGCGACGTCGCCGTTCGCCGCGCACGAAACCCTGCTCCCGGCGGAGGGAAAGATCGCCGCGCGCGAGGCTCTGGAAATCACGGCAGTCGCGACCGTGCTGCCGGGGTTCAAGACCATCACGGCTCCCGCGGCGAGTTCGATCAACATCGGCTTCCGGCAACACAGTGCGTTGCTTCCCGAAATCCTGCTGGATGCGACGCTGGCACGGATCGCCGCTACCAGGCGCATCGAGGAGTGCCCGGCGAATCCGTTGGCGGGTCCCGTGTGGCGCGACGTCGCCAGGCCGAGCAGTTCCGCGACGGCGAGCGTGGAGATCGAGCTCACGACGCCGCTCAGCGCGGTAGTCAGCCGCATACGGCCGGCCGGACCGTTCCCGCTAAGCGCCGCGGAACTCGCGCCGGTGACAGAGCGGAAGGCTCGGCCGATGGTGTCGCGCAGGCGCGAAGCCGAGATGGTGGCGTTCGAGATCGCCGCTCCGCTCGAGCCCCAGTCTCGCGAGTTGGTGGCGCGGCACACGCTCGAGACGGCGGTGCCGGCGGCTGGACAGGGACGGACTCAGGCTGGCACGCCGCGGCCGGCAACGTCTAGCGTGGTAGCGGAAGGATCGCAGCCGGTGGAGTTGGTGGGAGCGCAGGCGCTGGCCTTCGCGCATCCGCTGCCTCCCTCGAAGTTCTCGGTGGTCGCGATCCGCGCCTCGAATCGCGCGGGCAAGCCGGCGCCGGCGGGATGGGAAGCGTACGGCCAGGAATCCGGCGTAATCGAGCACGCATCGATTCAGTCGCGCGCGAGCGGCGTGCGCTGGCCCTCGGCGACCAGCTTCCAGTTCGTGAAGGCGCCGGATGGGGCCGCCAGAGCGGGCCGCGCGAGCAAGGCCGATCCGCACGCGGCCGCCGAGTTTGCGGTGCCCGCGGTGCGCGAGCCGGAGTTGGCGGGTATCGAACTGTCGCTGAACAGTTCGCCTGCGTCGAAGATCGCCGCGCCCGTTGCGCATCAGGATGTCGCGACCACGCGCGCGACCGTACAACTGGAACCGCTGGAGAGGTCGCACCGCCATCCGAGCCGCCTGCCGGTCTTCCACGACACGGTCGAGAAAGCCCACATGCCGTCGGGCTTTTTCAACTACGTCGAGTTCGAGGACCGGGACGATGACGAGACCATGTTCTGCGCGCCCATGTGTGAGGCTTTGGCGGTGGAGCCTTGGATCCCCGCTGTGGATTACTCGCCGCGGTCCAGGAATCTGCTGGACGAGCCGCAGTTGGCGCCGGTGGGCGGGGGCCCACGCACCGGGGTAGACACTCCGGCCGCTGGGCTCGGCGAACTGCCGTTTGCCTTCGAGATCGTAGTGCTTGGAAGTGGTGCTCAGTTGGACAAAATGGATTTCGAATCAATCGCCGAGAGCTACTCGCCGCGCTGGCGCAGTGCCCTCAAGAGCGCTTCCGGACTCTTCCGGGGCATGATGATGCTTGTTTGCGTGATCGCGCTCGGCACTTCGCTGACCGGTTGCGCGGGGAGAAACAGCTCCCTGAAGGAGAGCATTCGGGGTCGCGCCGCGATCCACATGGAACACGATTTTTCGAGAGGCCTGGATGGCTGGTACGGCGCGGACGGTTGGGATAAGAGCTGGTCGAACAACCCGTCGGGATTCGTCGGAGCCGGCCAGTTGGCGCTGTATCGTCCTTCGCACACGCTCTCCGATTACCACTTCCAGTTTCTGGGCCAGATCAACGGCCGCGCGATCGGGTGGGCATTCCGAGCGGCCGATTTACAGAATTACTACGCAACGCAGTTGACGATCACGAAAACCAACAGCCAGCCCGAGGTAACGCTGGTGCGCTACCAGGTGGTGGGAGGGCAGGAAAGCGAGCGGGTGCGTATCCCCCTGCATGTGAGTTTGCAGAGCGGGCAGCCGATTCGGATCGAGGAAGACGTTGCCGGCAGCGGTTTCACGACGTCGGTGGAAGGCGAGGTAGTGGATTCCTGGACGGACGACCGGCTGCGGGCCGGCGGGATCGGATTTTTCGGCGGTCAAGGGGACAAGCCGAGCCTTTATTGGATAAAGGTGAGTAATAACGACGATTTTTGGGGCAGGGTATGTGGAATGCTGGCCCCGAACAATTGAGCCGGGCGCACGCCCCCGGCTTGAGCCGTAACGGCGATGAGTAGGGCGGCACGGATAAAAGAAGAAGAGAGGTGGAATCATGAGTCCGCGTAAACCAATCGGTGGTGGGCCGGAGCTCCGGCCCGTTGAGTTCAGTCCGCGCACGGAGGCTCCCAAGGCATCGCGCTACATCGCCCGCGCTGTCTCCCTGCACTTGGACGGGAAGGCCGAGGAAGCGCTGCGAGAATTGCAGCGCGCCGTGGCCAAGGGCGAGAAATCGGCGGAGATCTACTCGGCCATGGGTCAGGTCCAGTTTGAACTGGGCCAGTTTGAAGGCGCGGCCAACAGCTACCGCGAGCTGCTGCAGATCGAGCCAGGCCATCAGATGGGCTGGTTCAACCTGGCCGTATGCCTGGAGCGTACGGGGCGATGGCAGGAAGCGGCCGAGAAGTTCCAGAAAGCCTTCCAGGTGGATTCGACCCGCACGGAAGCGCAGTTGGGACTCGGTATCTGCCTGCTGCACCTGAACCAGCCGCAGCCGGCGCTGGCGGCATTCGAGCGCGTGATCGAGCGCGAGGCCGACAACGAAACGGCGGTGTTCGGCAAGGCCGTGGCGCTTCAGCTCGGTTCGCAATTCGACGAAGCGGCCGATCTCTATCGGAAGGTGCTCAAGCGCAATCCGAATTCGGAAGAGTCGCTGGCCAACCTGATCGCGATCGGTATGGCGAAGAAGGATTACGAGCTGGTGCGGGAATGCTCCGAGCACCTGCTGGAACTGCGTCCGCAGTCCACCGCGGCTTTGGAAGGCCTGGCGGCGTGGGCTTCGGCCAGCGGCGATTTCCAGATGGCGGCGAAGTTCTGCACGCTGCTGGTGGACGCGGTCCCGAACCACTTCGAGGGCTGGTTCAACCTGGGCCTGGCGCACCAGAAGGCGTCGCGGCTGCAGCAGGCCGCCGATGCTTACCAGCAAGCCATCAAGGTGAGGCCGCAGTCTTCGCAGACGTACACCAACCTAGGCATCGTGCGCCAGGAACTGGGTGCGTTGAAGGAAGCCAAGGACGCCTATCGCGAGGCGGTGCGGTTGGATCCCAACGCCGTCGCGGCGCTGTGGAACCTGGCGCTCGTGCTCGAGCAATCGGGCGAGCAGGACGAGGCCGAGAAGACCTACATGAAGGTGCTCGACAAGGATCCGGAGAACCACGAAGCGCGGTTCCGGCTGGGCTACGTGCGCCTGCAACGCGGCGACTACCGCGGCAGCGCGGAGGCCTTCGAAACCTGCCTGAAGAAGCGCAAGGATTGGATCGAAGCGCAGATGAACCTGGCGCTGGCGTACTGGAAGATGGGCGACCGCGACCTGGCTCAGCTGGTTTACGAGCAGGCGCTGAACTCGGATCCCAAGTCGCTGGACGCGCTGCGCGGCCTGGCGGCGCTGGCTCTGGAGCGCGGCGACCTGGACCAGGCGCTCGAATTCCACGGCCGGCTCGTCGATCTGGGCGAGCGGACGCCGGAACTGCTTTACAACACCGGGCTGCTGCTGCAAAAAGCGGGGCAGGCCGACGAAGCGGCGCGGCTGTACCGCGAGGCGCTGTCGGAAAATCCGGATTTCGCGGAAGCTCTGCTGAACCTGGGACACGTCATGAAGTCGCTGGGTCAGGAAGAAGACGCGAAGGCTTGCTGGAGCAAGGCGCTCGAGGCCAAGCCGGAACTGGCGCAAGGGTACTTCGAGCCGGTCCGCGCCTAGACTCAGTTTTTCCCGTCGCACACTGCGCCCCGGTCCCAGGGAATGTTCCTGGGACCGGGGTTTTGTTTTTTGGCCGGCCACCCCGAAGCCTCTGGCCACGAATGGACACGAATGGGCAGGAGTGCCCAATGCCACTTAGTTTTCGCAAGACTGGGCAGAAACCGTGGGCAGGACTCCATCCAGTCCTGCAGCGGGCGTCCACGCCCGCCTCCGTCCAACTTCCTGAAACGAAGGAAGCCGGACGTGGACGTCCGGCGCAGGGTGTGCCCAGCATGGGCAGGATCTCATTGGATGAAAGGAGCCAATCGGAGCCGATGACGGCAACCGTAACCGAACCGCAAGGCGTAGCTGCGAGGCGAAGCCGAAAGAAGCGGAAGGCAAACCCTCGACCGGAGGAATTCCGCCGGCAGGCATTCTGCCAGACGCGCCTTACGCCGCCGACGCGCGTGGCCTGCGGGCGCGCGTCCGCGCCAGGTATTCGGAGAGCTTGAGTGGCCGCTGCGCGCCCATCTCGAGGCCGCGTACGGCGGCCTTCTGGTACCGGCGCATCAGCCGCCGGCGGTTGGCGCGTATCTGGCACTGTTCGAGATCGACGATTACCTCGACCTCCCATGGGTGGAAGCTGTTGCGCCCAAGCGTGCCACTCTCAATTTCGCGCATCAAGCGCTGGAAACGGACTATCAATTGCGCGGTATCCACTCCGGCAACCTCGTTCTTCTTATCGGCCGGCCCGGCGCTTCTCTGCAGGCACCAACGCCGCCCGCCGCGCCGCCGTGCCGGATCTTGTACAATCCGAAGGGACCGGAGGGCTAGCGAAATGGGGAAGATTGCAGTCGCCGTCGTACCTGGAGATGGCATCGGGCCGGAGGTGGTGCGTGCCGCTCGGCGCGTCCTCGAAGCCGCCGGCGCCCGTCACGCCATCGAGTTCACCTTCGAAGAGTTCGACTGGGGCGCGGAGTACTACTTTCAGCACGGCCGGATGATGCCGGCGACGGCGCTCGACCTTTTGCGCTCCTTCGACGCCATCCTGCTGGGCGCGGTCGGCCATCCCGACATTCCCGACCACGTCACGCTGGGCGGCATGCTGCTGCCCATCCGCCGCGGCTTCGACCTCTACGCCAACGTGCGGCCGGCGGTGCTGTATCCGGGCGTCGAATCGCCGCTGGCGGCCCGCGCGCCGGGCTCGATCGACATGGTGGTGGTGCGCGAGAACACCGAGGGCGAATACTCGCCGGTGGGCGGATTCGTCTACCATCACCAGCCGGACGAGGTCGCCGTGCAGACCGCGGTGTTCACACGGCGCGGAACCGAGCGCATCATTCGCTACGCGTTTGAGCTGGCGCGGCGGCGCAACGGGAAGAAGCGCGTGACCTCCATCACCAAGTCCAACGCCCAGGCCTATGGCATGGTGCTTTGGGACCGCATTTTCGACGCGGTGGCGCGCGAGTTCCCGGACCTGGAGACCGAATCGCTGCTGGTGGACGCCGCGGCCATGAACTTCGTGCGCCGTCCGGACACCTTCGACGTGGTGGTGGCCTCGAACCTGTTCGGCGACATCCTGAGCGACTTGTCGGCGGTTGTCACGGGCTCGATCGGCCTGGCGGCGAGCGCCAATCTGGATCCACAGCGGCGGGGGCCCTCGATGTTCGAACCGGTCCACGGCTCGGCTCCCGATATTGCCGGTCGGGGCATCGCCAACCCGCTGGCAGCGATCCTCTCGGCGACGATGATGCTGGATCACCTGGGCGAAGCGGGAGCGGCGCGCTCGATTGAGGGAGCCGTCAAGGCGGTCCTGGCGGCAGGTTCCGTTCGGACTCCCGACCTGGGGGGATCGAGCGGTACCGACGAGGTGGCCGCGGCGGTGGTGGCCGGATTGGCCTGAAAGCGCTCAAATTCCCGCTCGGCGGACCGATGAGAACCATTGAAATGGCCGCCACGAACAGAATGGGTGCCAACGATGGCAACGGGGTCGATGGTCTGCTGCGGGACATCGCACTCCAGGCAGAACTACTGGCGCTGAACTTCGCTCTCGAAGGTCAAGGCGCCGAGCAGGCCTCCACTGCCCTCAGCGCGTTATCCCGGGAACTTCGCGACGCGGGCCGCGCCAGACCGGATGCCACCGAGCGCGTCCGGTCCATCTGGCGGGTCGACGAATAATACCGCGGGCTTGCGCCGCACCCCCGAGTTCGTTAACCCTTAAAGGAAGGTGTTATTTCGCCTGTTCGCTCTTTGTGCGCTTTTCATGGTAGCCCAGTGCTGGGCTGCGGAAGTGCGCCTGACGGGGCGAGCCACCGACGAGCACGAAGTGCCGGTTGGCCAGGCGCGCATCACCATCACCGGAGCTGACGGCAAGGCGGTGCGCACTGTCGCGGCTCCCAACGGCACCTTCTCCCTGCTTCTGCCCGGTCCCGGGGATTATCTCATCGATGTCCAACGGGAGGGCTACTTCGAGTTGCGGAACTACCCCCTGCGGGTGGACGGCGACCGCGAACTGACCCTGGTGCTCAATGCGCAGCACGAAGTGCTCCAGAGCGTGGATGTCAACGGCACCCCTTCGCGCGTGGCCCTGGACCAGACCGCGCAGCAGGAGAACCTCAGCGGCACAGAGGTCAACAACGTGCCCTACGTGGCGTCTCACAGCCTCCGCAACGCCATGGACATGATTCCGGGCGTGATCCAGGACTCGACCGGGACGCTACACTTCGAAGGCAGCTCCGAGAACCAGGTGCATTACACACTGAACGACTTCAACATCGGAGATCCGACCACAGGCCATCTGAACACCCGCCTGGCGGTCGAAGGCATTCGGGACATGGAGTTCCAGACCGCCCGTTTCTCGCCCGAGTTCGGGAAGGGCTCTGCCGGCGTCCTCACCATTCACACCGATACCGGCACGGACGAGTTCCACTTTACGGCGACGAACTTTATTCCGGGCTTGGGCACCCAGAACGGTGTTCATCTCGGAAACTGGACGCCGCGGGCCGGCATTTCCGGGCCTATCGTCCACGGGAAAGCCTGGTTTGCGGACAATTTCGGCGCGGAGTACGACCAGAGTTATGTGAATGGGCTGCAGCGCGGGCAGAATCAGCGGTCGGGCTGGTCGGCCAGCAACCTGCTTCATGCACAGGCGAATGTGACGCGGTCGCAGATTCTGTTCGCCGATTTTCTGGTGAATCTCGACAACCAGACGCGGACGGGATTGGGGCCGCTGGACCCGGTTTCGACTACCACAGCGCTACGATCGAGCGAGTACTTTGTCAGCCTCAAGGATCAGGTCTACTTCGAGAACGGCACGCTGGCCGAGCTTGGTTATGCGCACAGCAATTACTCCAACCGCCAGGTACCGCAGGGCGAAGGGCTGTACATTCTCTCGCCGGACGGACGAAGCGGCAACAACTTTGTGAATTCCAACGAATGGGCCGATCGGGACCAGTTACTGGCCAACGTATTTCTGCCGCAGCTGGAACTGGCAGGGGCGCATCAATTGAAAGTCGGCGCCGACTTAGACACCCTGAACTACGACGCCAATTTCGCTCGGACCGGATACGAGCAAATCGGTTTGTCCGGTTCGCTGCTCTCACGGACCCTGTTCGCGGGCAGCGGCGTGTTCCAGCGTTCTAACACCGAAGAGTCCACTTACCTGGTGGACACATGGCGTGCGAGGCGGAATATCCAAGTTGAGGCAGGCATCCGCCAGGACTGGGACCGCATGGTGGACCATGCGGCGTTTGCGCCGAGAGTTTCCGTCGCTTACTCGCCCTTCGCTTCGGGCAACACAAAGATCTCGGCCGGATACTCCGTCACGCACGACGCCACGAATCTTGCGCTATTTAGCCGGCCGTTCGATCAGACCGCGCTCACGACTTACTACAATCCCGATGGCACGGCGGCGGGAGTTGCCCAGGCGACCACCTTCACCCTTGGAAATCGCCCCCTGAAGCTGCCGCGCTCGCAAAACTGGAGCGCTCAGGTCGATCATAGCTTCCGGCACCGGATCGACGCTTCGGTCGAGTATCTGCGGCGCCGTGGAAGCGGCGGGTTCAGTTTCATCGACACGTCTTCGTCCAACGCGGGAGCGTCCTTTCAGACGCTGTTCGGAAGCCCCACGCTGCCGGGCGTCTATACGCTGACAAACGGTCGCCGGGACACCTATGACGCGGTGCATCTGGTGGTGCACCAGACCTTCTCCGGCCAGTTCGAGTGGATGGCCAGCTACACCCGATCGCGAGCTGCCTCGAACGGGCTGCTGGATCTGAGGACCGATCAATCGTTCCAGGTGCTGAGCGAGTTTGTCCCCGTGCCGTGGGATGCACCCAACCGGTTTCTGGGATGGGCATACGTGCCGCTGCCATTCAAGGACTGGGCCATCGCGGTGCTGGCCGACGCGCGCAGCGGCTTTCCGTTTTCGGTGATGGATGAGAACGGACAGATCGCCGGCGGGGTGGATTCCCGGCGCTTCCCTTCCAACTTCGAATTGAACGTGCACGTCGAACGGCGGTTCACCTTTCGGGGTTATCGCCTCGCTGTTCGAGGCGGCGTGAACAATCTGACCGACCACAAGAATGCTTCGACGGTGAACAACATGATCGGGGCCCCGCAGTACCTGCAGTTTCTGGGGGAAGAGGGCCGGCACCTGGTTATCCGCGTGCGCTTTTTCGGGCGGGCGAAGACGAAGTAAGGCGCACCCAGCAGCGTGTATCATGACTAATGCACGCCGCAGCAGCACCGAACCGCGAGCGTGAGCGAGCGGACCGCTCCCGGGGGGTAATGTTTTGTACAGGATCATCTTCGCCGCCGTTCTGGCGGCTTGTGGATTGGCGGCGGCACCTCCTTCCAAGCCCTACGTCTGGAAGAACGTGCAGATGGTCGGAGGCGGGTTCGTCGACGGCATCATTTTTCATCCCACGGCTAGCGGGGTACGCTACGCGCGCACCGACATGGGCGGCGCATACCGGTGGAGCGAAGAGGCAAAGCGCTGGCAACCGATGTTGGACTGGGTGCCGTACCAGGACCTCAACCTGATGGGCGTCGAGAGCATTGCAGTCGATCCCAACGATCCTGACCGCGTGTATCTCTCCTGCGGCACTTATACCAACGAGACGACACCGAACGGCGCCATCCTGCGCTCCGGCGACCGCGGCAAAACGTTCCAACGCACCAGCGTGCCGTTCAAGATGGGCGGCAACGAAAACGGCCGCGGCAACGGCGAGCGGATGAGGGTCGATCCCAACGACGGGAATATCATCTACCTCGGCACGCGCCAGGCAGGCCTGTGGCGCAGCACGGACCGTGGCGTGACCTGGAGCAGGGTCGAGAGCTTTCCGGATGTCACCGAGCCGGGCCCGCCCCCCAAGCCGCAGGAATGGTGGAAACGTCCCAACGGCGTCGTGTTCGTGGTTTTCGATCCGCACAGCGGGTCGCGCGGCAAGGGTAGCTCCACGATTTACGCCGGGGCATCGCTGATGGGGATGAACAACCTGTTCCGCAGCACGGATGGCGGCAGGACCTGGCAACCGGTCGAGGGCCAGCCCACCGCGTACCGGCCGATCCGCTCCGCGCTGGCGTCCGATGGGGCGCTCTACATCACCTACGGCACCGATCCTGGCCCTTGGGGGATGACCGACGGCGCCCTCTGGAAGCTCGACACGCGGACCGGCGCGTGGACCGACATCACGCCTGACAAGCCCACCACCGCCAGACCGTTCGGCTACGCCGGGGTCTCCGTCGATGCGCACCATCCGCAGACCGTCATCGTCAGCTCGTTCTATCGCCCCGGGGGAGAGGAGATCTTCCGCAGCACCGACGGCGGCAGCACATGGAAGCCCGTGTTCAAAGGCGGGGGCACGTACGATTTCTCGCTGGCGCCCTACGTGGCCCGCACGCCGATTCACTGGCTGTTCGACATCGAGATCGATCCCGCCGATTCCGATCACGCGCTCTTCACCACCGGCTATGGCGGGTACGAGACCTTCGATCTGGCGGACGTCGATTCCGGGAAGCCAACCAGGTGGAGCGTCATGAGCACCGGCATCGAGGAGACGGTGGCGCTCGATCTGCTCAGCCCGCCACAGGGCGCGCATTTGCTCACCGCGATCGGCGACTACGGCGGATTCGTACATTGGGATCTGGACAAGCCGGCGCCCGAGGGCAACTACGATCATCCTCACTTCGGCAACACCAACAGCGTGGACTGCGCTTGGAATAAACCGGAGATCATCGTACGGGTGGGCGAGGCTTCCGGCAATCGCGGCGGCGGCAACATCGGGTACTCGCTCGATGGCGGCAAGTCCTGGCAGCCCACGGCCTCCACACCGCAGCGGAACAGCATGCTGGGTCACATCGCGGTGTCGTCCGACGGAGCCACCTGGGTGTGGACTCCTGAGCACAGCGCGGTCAGCTTCACGCGAGACCGGGGCGCCACCTGGACCGAGTCTCAGAGCATTCCGCA
>Ga0265320_10003630_pt1 | contig 10304 bp, 8 predicted proteins | sample 4827metaG_FD_202087 | JGI IMG/M metagenome (GOLD analysis project Ga0265320, IMG submission 202087) | Rhizosphere microbial communities from Carex aquatilis grown in University of Washington, Seatle, WA, United States - 4-8-27 metaG | ecosystem: Host-associated > Plants > Roots > Rhizosphere >...
CCCGGCCCGACGATACGGCCCTGATCCTGTACACCTCGGGCACGACCGGCTCGCCCAAGGGCGCGATGCTCAGCCATCGGGCCGTGCTCCAGAACGCGGCGGCCGTGGGCGGCAACCTGCACCTCGGCTCGGCCGACCGGCTATGCCTGCCGGTGCCGTTCCACCACTGCTTCGGGAGCGTGATGGGCAGCCTGGCCGCGCTCTGGTTCGGAGCCAGCCTGGTGCTCCCCAACGACTGGTTCGACGCGGCCCGGACGCTCGACGCGATCGCCGCCGAGCGCTGCACGGTCCTGTACGGCGTACCCACGATGTTCACCGCCGAGCTCGAGGCCAATCGCGCCGCGCCGCGTGACCTGGGCAGCCTGCGGACCGGGATCATCTCGGGCGCGCCGGTCTCCGAAGTCCTTGCCCATCGCGTGGCGGCCGAGCTGCACCTGCCCCAGCTGGTCGTCGCCTACGGCCTGACCGAGGCGGCCCCGGTTGTCACCCAGACCCGGGTCGACGAACCCCCGGCGGTGCGCCTCGGGACGGTCGGCCGGGCGATCGTGGGGGCCGAGGTCCGGGCCGTGAACCCGGCAACGGGCCGGACCGCCGCGATCGGCGAACCGGGCGAGCTGCTGACCCGCGGCCCGATGGTCATGCAGGGCTACTTCGAGGACCCGGCTGGGACGGCCGCCGCGATCGACGCCAACGGCTGGCTGCACACCGGCGACCTCGCCACCCGCGACGCGAGCGGCCACTGGCAGATCGTCGGCCGGCTCAAGGACATGATCATTCGCGGAGGCGAGAACCTCTACCCGGCCGAGATCGAGTCGGTCCTCCGCCGCCACCCCGGCGTGGCCGACGCCCAGGTCGTGGGCGTTCCGTCCGACTACTACGGCGAGGAGGCGATCGCCTTCATCCAGGTCCGCCCAGGGCTGGGCGCCGACCCCGACGCGATCCGCGCCTTTGCGGCGGCCCACCTGGCGGCCAACAAGGTGCCCCGCGAGATCCGGGTGATCGACGCGTTCCCGCTGACCGGCTCGGGCAAGGTGATCAAGGGCCGGCTGCGGGAACTTGCCGGGTCGTCCGCCGCCTCGGGCAGCGGTTCTGGCGCGTCCGGCGCCGGCACCGGCGCGACGGCCGCGACCACCGGCGGCGGGGCCGGGATCGGCCTGCCCCTCCTGCCGATCAAGACCCTCGCCCGCGACGAGGTCGCGAGCCCGACTGACGATGACCCGTCCAAGCCCGGACGCCTGCCCTCGCGACCGCCGCGTCGCGGCTGGCAGCGCCCCGAACGCGGGAGCTGGGCCTGGAAATCCGAATCGAACCCGAGCAGCCCTGAGGAGGACTCCGTGACCGCTGACATCCGCCGCCGGGGACGGCGCATCAAGACGTGGGGGATCGGTGACAACGTCCAGGCCCAGATCGAGGCGACCGGCGAGTCGCCGATCATGTACAAGGCCCTCGGCACGCCGGTCCAGTCCAGCCACCCGTTCAACCTGTACGGCGACATCCGTAGCCAGCCCGAGGCGCTCAAGGGCACCTTCGAGTCGGGCGCCGAGATCGAGCAGGTCGCCCGGCAGATGGCCGAGCGGAACATCACCGGGATCGTCGGGCTCGGCTCGGGCACCTCGCAGTTCGTGGCCCAGGTCGCCAACGCGGCCTTCGCCCGCTACGCCGGGATCCCGGCCTGGGACTACGACTCGATGGCCTTCCTGCGCTACCCGCCGCCGTTCGACTGGAGCAAGACCGCGGTGATGGGCTACTCCGGCAGCGGCAGCACGGTCGACACGGTGGCCGCGACCAGGGGCTGCCACGAGCAGGGCGCGTTCACGGTGGCCTTCACCTCGGTCGAGGGCAGCCCGGTGGTCCAGGCCAGCGATGCCCGGATCCTGACCGCGGGCGGCTTCGATACGGGCGGCTCGGACACCTTCCACTACACGACCCGGGTCGCGGCGGCGATCTACCTGGCCCTCGAGCTGGGCCGCCTGCGCCGGCCCGGCGCCTACGACTACGACGACCTCAAGCGCCAGCTCCTCGACACGCCCCGCCAGATGGCCGAGATGTTCGACATGGTCGACGCCCGCTGCCAGACGATCGCCGAGCAGTACATGAACATGCGCAGCATCCTCGTCGTGGGCGGCGGCCCGAACTACGGCACGGCCGAGGAGATCGCCCTCAAGTTCGACGAGATGGCCCATATCCCGACCAAGGGGATGTCGCCCGGCCGCCATATCCACGGGGCGCTGGGGCTGACCGACTCGGACATCCTGACGATCCTGGTGGCGCCGCCCGGCTCGTCCTACGACGACGTCCTGTCGATCGCCAAGGTGACCCAGCTGCTCAAGACCCCGGCGGTGGCGATCGTGACCGAGGACGACAAGCAGATCTCCGAGATCTGCGACTACGTGATCCGCCTGCCCGCCCGCGACGAGATGATCTTCCCGGTCCTTGCCGTCCTGCCCGGCCAGCTGATCCCGTACTGGAGCGGCGTGGGGCTCGGCCTCAATCCCGATACCCAGCGCTCGAACGTGCCCAAGCACGCCCGGGCCTGGAACATGCTCTTCCCGCCGGGCACCCACTGACGCCGGTGAGCGGCGAGCGACCCGCCCGGGTCGTGGTGATTGGCCCGGTCAACATGGACCTGTTCATGCGCGGCGAGGCGCCCCTCGACCGGGTCCAGCTCGAGACCTGGGTCGGGCCATCCGACGTCCAGCTGATCGTGGCCGGCTCGATCGGCTACACGATCCAGGCCCTGGCCCGCCTCGGCTGCCGGGTCGAGGTATGCACGACGATCGGCAGCGACGCCTTCGGGACCCATATCCGGCGCGAGCTGGACGCGGCCGGGATCGGCCTGGACTTCGCGACAGCCGGCCAGGGCGATACCGCGATCGCCCTGTACGTGCTCCTCTTCGGCGGCTCGAAGCGGCCGATGACCTATCGCCTGCCCGGCTTCGAGCCGTGGCCCGACCCGCTGCCCGAGTTCGGCGGTCCGGAGCACCCGATCGACCTGCTCCATTGCGGCGGGCTGCTCCACTTCCCGACGATGTGGGGCCGGACCCTGGCCGCCCGCTTCGCGACCGCCCGGCAACGCGGCGTCCTGACCAGCCTCGATCCCCAGTTTCCGCTGGTCGACACGCCCCGGCCGTGGCTGCCCTTCCTGGCCGACGTCCTGGCCCAGACCGATGTCCTGCTGTGCGACGAGGGCGAAGCGGGCAACACCTTCGACACGGGCTCGGCCGAGGCGTCGCTCGCGGCGGCCCTGGACGCCGGGCCGCGGATCGTGGCGATCAAACGCGGTCCCGCGGGCTGCCTCGCCTCGGACGGCTCGGTTGTCGTCCGCCAGCCGGCGATCCCCGTCCCAGCGGAGCTCGTCCGCGAGGCGGTGGGGGCCGGCGACGCGTTCGATTCGGGCTTCCTCGACACGCTGCTGCGTGGCGGCGGCGTCGTGGAGGCGGCCCGCTTCGCGACTGCGGCGGCGGCCCTGAGCCTGCGGGCGCGTGGCGGCGCCGAGGGGATCGCCGATCGCTCGGCTGTGCTCAACGCCCTGGCCGAGGTTCCCGCCGCGACGACCAGCCCGGCCGCGCGATGATCCTGTGCATTGCCCCCAGCCCGGCGATCGACCGGACCGCCCGGGTCGACCGCTTCGTCGACGGGGCCGTCCTGCGGCCGCGCGAGCTGGTGGTCCTGCCCGGCGGCAAGGCGATCACCGCCGCCCGGGTGGCGCGCTCGCTCGGCGCCATCGTGGCCACGACCGGCTTTGCCGGCGGGCATGCCGGACGCTGGATCGTCGACGCCCTCGCCGCCGAGGGCTTGAACCCGCGCTTCGTCGAGACCGCGGCCGAGGCGCGCACGACCTACGTCCTGCTCGACGGTCGCGGCCACTCCTACCTGCTCTATGAGCCGGCCGTTCCGGTGACCGTCGCGGAGTCGAACCAGCTCGACGAGCTCCTCCGGTCCGAGCTCCTGCCGGCAGCGGACTTCGTGATCCTCGCCGGCAGCTTCCCGGCGGGATCGCCGGCCGATGCGCCAGCCGCGCTGGTCCGCCTGCTCCACGACGCAGGCCGTGCCTGCCTGGTCGATACCTCGGGTCCGGCGCTGCTCGCCGTTGCGGCGGCGAAGCCGGCGGCGATCAAGATCAGCCTCGAGGAGGCGGTCGCGGTCGGGCTTGCGACGGCCGCGGACCCGGGCGCGGCCCGGGCTGCCACCGAGCGCCTGGTCGAGCTGGGCGCCGGCCTCGCCGTGGTCACCGACGGGCCCCGGGGCGCGCTCGCCTTCGACGGCACCGACCACTGGCAGGTGAGCGTGCCGGCGGTCACCGGCGCCAGCCCCGTCGGCTCGGGCGACGCCTTCAGTGCGGGCCTGGCCGTGGGCCTGGCCGATGGCCGCTCCGTGGCCGATGCGCTGGCCACCGGTGCCGCGGCCGGCACGGCCAACGCCCGCTCATTGGGCGGCGGCCGGTTCGAGCCCGGGGCGTTCGAGGCGGTCCTGTCCGAGGTCCGGGTCGAGCAAATTCGGCGCGGCCGGGCCGGCCCCACGTCGCGTCCGCAGGGCCACGTATGAGCCGGGTCCTCGACGAGCGCGCTCTCCACGCAGCAGCGGCCACCGCCCTGAGCGACGGCGACCTGGAGACGAAGCTGGCCGACCTCGAGCGGCGCCGGCCCGGCGCGCCGGTCGCCTCCGTCGGCGTCCGTCCGCGGCGGCGGCCGTGGACCTACCGTCAGATCTGGGAGCTCGAGGCGCTGCGCGCCGAACGGTCGCGCCGAGGCGCTTAGTCCGCCAGCGTCGCCACGATGTCGGCGGGCGACCAGTCGGCCCAGGTCCGGATCACGAGATCGGCGCTCGCGAGGCGCTGGGTGGGCTCCCAGCTGGCGATCGCGACGCACAGCGCACCGGCCGCCTGGGCCGCGGCAATGCCCGCGACCGAATCCTCGAACACGATCATCTCGGCGGCGGGGATCCCGAGCATCCGCGCGGCGAGGAGGTACGGCTCGGGGGCCGGCTTGCCCGTCGTTACCTGGCCGGCGTCGACGGCCACCTCGAATGCGTCCTCGAGACCGAGCGCGGCCAGCGCCAGCCGGACGTTGGCCGCCGACGCCGAGCTGACCAGTGCCGTCCGGATCCCCGCCGCCCGGGTCGCGGCGACGAAGACCGTCGCCCCCGGAACCTCGACGATCGGTGCGCCGGCCGCGACCTCGTCGGTCTTGTCGTCGATCGCCTCGGCCATCATCCGGGCGATCTCCGGCTCGGGCAGGTGGAACAGGTCGCGCAACACGTCAGGCGTACGCCGCCCGAAGGCGCGCGTTCGAAGGTCATCCTCGGTCAGCTCGACGCCCAGCTGCTGGGCCAGCCGGAGCCAGCCCCGCCGGACGAGATCGCGGGTGTCCGCGAGCGTCCCATCGAGGTCGAAGACGAAGGCCGGCGCGCCTACTGCGCCGGCCCGCCGGCCGCTGCCGCCGACGGTCCGAGGCCGGCGATCATCCGCAGGATCTCCTCGTGGGTCGTCGCCCGGGTCTCGTACACCCCGGCCAGCTGACCCAGGCGCATGACCGCGATCCGGGTCGCCAGGCGGAAGACGTGATCGAGGTTGTGGCTGACGATGATCTGGGTCAGGCCCCGCCCGGAGAGGGTCTCGACCAGCTCCTGGACGCGGGCCGACTCGTGCAGGCCAAGGGCGGCCATCGGCTCGTCCATGATCAGCACCCGCGAGCCCCAGTGGACGGCCCGGCCGATCGCAATCGCCTGGCGCTGGCCGCCGGACAGCCGCCGGACCTGCTGGCGGATCGAGGGAATCTTCACGTTCAGGTCGGCCAGGGCCTTGTTCGTCTCGGTGCGCATCCGGCCGATCGCCAGGACCGACAGCGGGCCGAGGTGATACGTGAGCTCGCGGCCCATGAACAGGTTCTCGGCAACGTCGCGGTGGTCGGCCAGGGCCAGGTCCTGGTGGACGGTCTCGATCCCCTGCGCCCGGGCGGCCGCCGGTGACGCGAAGCGGGTCGGCGCGCCGTCGACCAGGACCGTGCCCGAGTCGGGATGGATCACGCCCGACAGGATCTTGATCAGGGTCGACTTGCCGGCGCCGTTGTCGCCGACGACCGCGGTCACGGTTCCCGGCGGGAAGTCGAGGGTGACCTCCTGGACGGCCTGGACGCCGCCGTAGGCCTTGGCCACCGAGTGGACACCGAGGACCGGAACGGCGACGGGTGGCGCAACCGCCTGCTCCGAGCCGGGTGCCTGAGCTTCCACGAACGCCTCCTGCCTGCTCTGCGCGGTCCCGCCGGAGCGTATGTGCGGGCCGTCTGCCCGTCAATTGTGTGTGCACGATTGTGCGAAGGCTAGTCCCGCCCGGCAGCTCGACCAGGAACGATGGGCAGGGTCGCTCGCGATGGCCGCCGAAGGTCATGGAAGACCCGCTGGCGGGCGACCTGCGCGACGGCCAGCGAGGCCCATGGCTCGGCGCTGTTCAAGTTGCGGTCCCAGCGCGGGAACGAGCTCGACGTCACGTCGATCCGGATCCGGTGGCCGGCCAGGAAGACGTTGCTCGTCGCCCACAGGTCGATCTCGATCTCGCGCGGCTTGACGGGCCGACTGACCCGACGGATCCCATCGGCGAGGTTGATCGAGCGCCCGGCTGGATCCACATCGCACAGGCGTGCGACGAAATCCGTCGTCGCCGCGCTCGACGAGACCCACAAGTGCACGCTGATCGGCCCGGTGACCTCGACCGGCTCGACCAGGACGTCCGAGGTGTAGGTGAGGACGTCGGCGCGTTGCTCGATCAGCGACTGGTCGAACGGGCCGGCCCGGAAGGGTGGCGCCAACAGGGTCGATCCGCCGACGGTCGGCACGGGGTCGGCCGGATCGTACGCGTACGTGTCGGGTAGCTCGCCGGGCGCCGGCGGTGTCCCGGACAGGCGCCCTTGAGCGTGCAGGTAGAACACGGTGTTCCGAGCCCGGGGCAGCGGCCACGTGGGTTCGTCGCGCCAGATGTTGCTGCCCATCACGAACAGCCGGACCGGCGGACCTGGGGGGCCGTCGTCGCCGACAGCCAGGTGGCGGGCGAACCAGCCGAGCTGGACGTCCTCGATGGATTCGCGGAGGCCCATCGAATCCTCTTCCGAGGCAACCCCGAACGATTGGTCGCCGACAGGTCGGCCGTGCTCGAGATGACTCCACGGCCCGATGAGCAGGCGCTGCTCCACGCCGGTGCCGGCTCGTTGGAGATAGGCCTGCAGGGTGTCGCCCAGGAAGATGTCGAACCAGCCGCCGACGTGGAGCGCGGGCACCATCAGCGTCCCGATCCGACCGACGAGCGAGGATGTCTGTGCCTGGTCCGGCTGTCCGGCCGATCGGACGACGGCATCAAAGCCGGGCGACGCGGATGCCCGCCGAACCGGACCAAACGAGTCAGTCGGGAGCTCCCCATATCCTCCCTGGGCGAGTCCGTCGACCTCTGTGGCGAGTCGACCAAGGGCGGTCGCCAGGCCATCGGGCTTGCCCTCCAGGGCACGGGTGGCGACGTCGAAGCCGGTCCCGAGGTACCAGGCCGCAAGGAGTCCGAGCTCCAGTGCGCCGCCCCGTGAGACCAGGCCGTCGCGCGTGTCGATCGGCGCGAAACGCGGCGCGATGACCGCCAATTCGGTCGGTCGCCCGACCGCCGCGGCCCACTGCGCGTAGCCCAGGTAGGAAGCCCCGAACATGCCTACCCGGCCACTCGAACCGGGCAGGCCCGCAGCCCAGGCAACGGACGCCGCCCCGTCGCTCACCTCCTGGGCGAACGGGTCCCAATCACCGTCCGAGGCATGCCGGCCACGGACATCCTGGAGCACGACGATGTAGCCGCGGCTCGAGACCTGGACCGGGTCCAGGCCGAGGTCGGCGCTCTGGCCATCCTTGCGGTAGGGGATCCGGGCCAGCAGAACTGGCCATGGTCCGTGGCCGGCCGGCCGATAGACGTTGGCCCGCAGGGAGGTGCCGTCGGGCATCGTCGCGGGAACGTCGAACTCAATCTGAACCGATCGGCGTGCGCGAAGGCGATCGACCGTCAAGCCGGCGAGCTGCCTTCGAGCAGCTCGCGGGCAACCCCGGCAATGCCCGGCGCGTCGAGCCGGTAGTGGGCATAGAGCGCAGCGGGCGGCCCGATCAGGGCGAACTCGTCGGGAATGCCGTGCCGCCGGAACGGGATCCGCGGACCGTCGACCAGGACCTCCGCGACCGCGCTGCCCAGGCCGCCAACGACGTTGTGCTCCTCGACGGTCAGGATCGCCCGGGAGCCTGCCGCAGCGGCCCTGATCGCGTCGGCGTCGAGCGGCTTGAGGGTGTGCATGTCGATGACCCGGACCGACGTACCATCCGCGGCCAGGAGCTCCGCGGCGTCCAGTGCGGCGCGGACCTCGGAGCCGATGGCGATGATCGTCAGGTCGGTTCCCTCGCGCAGGGTGACGGCTCGGCCGAACTGAAAATCGGCAGGGATCGTGGGGTAGACCTCGGGGTCGCGGCCGCGACCGAGCCGGATGTACATCGCCCCGGGCTGATCGACCGAGGCCCGCAGGATCGCCCGGAGCTGGTTCGTGTCCGCTGCCGCAACGACGGTCAGGTTGGCGATCGTGCGCATCATCCCGAGGTCCTCGGTGGCGTGATGGCTCGATCCATAGAAGCCCATCGAGATGCCCGAATGGTGGCCGATGACCCGGACTGCCACGCCCGGGTAGGCACAGTCGGTCTTGATCTGCTCGGCGCCCAGGATCGCCGCGAACGAGGCGAACGTGGCGGCGTAGCAGACCTGGCCCGAGGCGGCCAGGCCGGCCGCGGCCGTGATCATGTTCTTCTCGGCGATCCCGAAGTCGAAGAAGCGGCTGGGATGACGCTCCCGGAACTCGACCGTGCGGTTGGCCGAGGCGAGGTCCGCGGTCAGCACGACAATCCGGGGATCCGTGTCGGCGAGGTCGGCCAGCTCACTGCCCAGGACGAACGCGGGCATCGTTGCCGCCGGCGTGCCCCGAACGGTCCGCGCGTCATGCTCGGTCGCGACGTCACTGCCGGTGCCCCGGAACAGGTCGCTCTGGTCCTGAGGATCGGGACCCTGGTCCTCAGCCATTGGCCACCGGACCCGGGCTCGCCGCCGGTCGCAGGCCGGCCGTGATCTGGGCGACGGCGTCGTCATAGTCGGCGCCGACGAGGTTGCCGACGTGCCAGTTCAGGTTCTCCTCCATCCAGCTGACCCCGCGACCCTTGATCGTGTCGGCCACGATCAGCTGCGGCCGTCCCTGCCCGCCAGGAGCGAGCTGCGCGAATGCCGATTGGATCTGGCCGAAGTCATGGCCGTCGATGCGCTGGACCTGCCAGCCGAAGGCTTCGAACCGTTCGACGATCGGCTCGACCGCCATGATCTCGTCGGTCCGTCCGTCGATGCACAGCTGGTTGCGGTCGATGATCGCGACCAGGGACGCCGTCCGGAAGTGGCCGGCGGCCATCGCCGCTTCCCAGACCTGGCCCTCGTGGAGCTCGCCGTCGCCGAGCAGGCAGTACGCCCGGAAGCTGCGCTCCTGGATTCGCCCGGCGAGGGCCATGCCCAGGGCGATCGACAGCCCGTGCCCGAGCGAACCCGAGCTGAAGTCGACGCCCGGGATCAGCTTCATGTCCGGGTGATCGCCGAACGGACTGCCCAGCCGGGTGTAGCCGTCGAGGAGCGCCGGGTCGAAGTAGCCGAGGTCGGCCAGGATCGGATAGAGCCCGATCGCCGCGTGACCCTTGCCCAGGACGAAGCGATCGCGGTCGGCCCAGTCGGGGCGGGCCGGGTCGATCCGGAGCTGGCCGTAGTAGAGCGCGACCAGCAGCTCCGCCGCCGAGAACGTGCTGGAGTAATGGCCCGCGCCGGCAATCCGGGCCAGGCGCAGGGTCTCCAGCCGGACGAACCTGGCCCGCTCCTCGAGGTCGCTCATCTGGCCGGCACGCCGGCGGCGATCGCCCGAAACGCGCCGTCGGTGGCGTCGAGGGCCTCGTCGATATCGGCCTCGGTATGGGCGACCGACAGGAACAGGGTGTGGTTGTGGTGGAGCAGGACGCCCCGCGCGACCGCCTCGCTGCAGAACGCCTTGCCCAGGGCGAAATCGGGATCGTCGCGAAACAGGAAGATCGGGAGCTGCGGGGGACCGCTCTGCTCGAGCGGTACGCCGTAGCGTCGGGCCTGGGCATTGAGGCCGTCGCGGAAGCGCTGGCCCATGGCCGCCATGTGCCCGATCCCGTCGACCGCATGGAGCTTGGTCAGGGTGGCGATCGCGGCCGCCATCGGCACCGCCCCGGCCCAGAACGAGCCGGTCAGG
>Ga0265320_10003631_pt1 | contig 10304 bp, 8 predicted proteins | sample 4827metaG_FD_202087 | JGI IMG/M metagenome (GOLD analysis project Ga0265320, IMG submission 202087) | Rhizosphere microbial communities from Carex aquatilis grown in University of Washington, Seatle, WA, United States - 4-8-27 metaG | ecosystem: Host-associated > Plants > Roots > Rhizosphere >...
ATGTCCCAGCGCTCCGCCAGACCGGGGATGGCGCGCCCCGTTTTGGGGTCGAAATACGTCAAGCCTTCAAAAATCCCCATCGCCACCCGCATGTCGGCCTGGCCGGAAAGGATCCCCGGATCCAGTGATTGCGGTTCCGCGCCGTTGAGGATGGTGAGGTCCGCTGGCGGCTCGTGGCGAACACAGCTGGAAAGGCAGACCCAGATTACGAGGCAAAACGCAAAACGCGCCCGCGAAAAAATCCGCCGGGCGCGTTGGAAAATGACCATTGCGTTATTTCGATTGCGCCGGCGCCGCCGGGGCATTGGTGGGCACGGACAGGGGTACGGACAGCAAATTGTTGGTTGATACGGCCGCCGGCTGGGAAGCGGGGGTCGGCAGTGGCTGCGGGGAAACCGGCGTTTGCATTTGTTTTTGCTCCACGTTCTTTTCAAATGCCGCCACGCTGCTGCCCTTGTGCAGTTGGTCCTGCAAATAACCGAGAAACAGGGCCATCACAAAAAAGACCACGGTCGCCCATTTTGTGACCTTGGTCAGGACGTTGCCCGACCCCGCGCCAAACAACGCGTCCGCGGCGCCGCCGCCAAATGCCAGTCCCGCGCCGGCGTCCTTCTTTGGCAGTTGAACCAAAACCAGCAGGATCAGGAGGAGACAGTTGACCACCAGAAAAAATGTCAGGATGCCAGTGATAAAACTCATAACTTATTTTCTATATCGAATTCTTGATAATGTCAGCAAAACTTCGGGCTTCGAGCGAGGCCCCGCCGACCAGCGCCCCATCCACATCCGGCTGGCCCATCAGCTCTTTGGCGTTTGCCGGCTTCACACTGCCTCCGTATTGGATGCGGACTTTTTTGGCAACCGGCTCGTCAAACATCTTTACCAGCAACCCGCGGATGAACGCGTGCGCGTCCTGCGCCTGTTGCGTGGTTGCGGTCTTGCCCGTGCCGATGGCCCAGACAGGTTCGTAGGCAACGATGGTCTCAACCATCTGTTCCTTGGTCAAACCAGCGAGGCTGCCCCGCACCTGGGTTTCCAAGACTTTTTCGGTGTGTCCCCCATCGCGCTCGGCCAGCGTTTCCCCGACACAGACAATGGGTTTGAGCGACGCGGCATGAACCGCCGCCGCCTTTTTGGCCACAATCGCGTCGGATTCCTTTTGATATTGGCGGCGCTCGGAATGGCCGAGAATGACATAGCGCACGGAAAACTCCTTGAGCATCCCGGCGCATATTTCGCCGGTGAACGCGCCGAAATTCTGGGCGCTCATGTTTTGCGCGCCCAGCCGGAGGTTCGAATCCAGAATGACCTTGGATACTGAATCCAGCGCCGTGTAGGGCGGGCAGATGACGATATCCACCTCCCGGATGTTGGCCAGCTCCAGCTTGAGGTCGCTGACCAGCGCCAGCGCCTCCGCCACGGTTTTGTTCATCTTCCAATTGCCGGCAATAATCAATTTACGGTCTTTGTTCATTTTAAAAAATTAAACCACGAATGAACACCAATGAACACTAATCAAAAATTGTGTTCTTCCGTTTGGCTCATTCGTGTGAATTCGTGTCCATTGGTGGTTATTTGTCGCTTAGTGCCGCAACGCCGGGCAGCACCGCGCCCTCCAAAAACTCCAGGCTGGCTCCGCCGCCGGTGCTCATAAAGGTCACCTTGTCGCCCAATTTCGCCTTGTTGATCGCCTTCACGCTGTCGCCGCCGCCGATGATGCTCTTCGCCCCGCCCTTCTGCGTGGCGTCCGCCACGGCCTGCGCGATGGCGTTGGTACCGGCGGCAAATTGTTTGTTTTCAAACAAACCCATCGGACCGTTCCACAAAATCGTTTTGGCCTTCGCAATCACTTCCGCATACGCCTTGACTGTCGCCGGACCGATGTCGAGTCCAGCGGCATCCTCCGGACAGTTCAGGTCCGGACTGGTGCGCGGATTCTGCCATTCGATGATGGGCTTGCCCTTCTTGTCGAGTTTGTCGGTCTTCACGGGTACGGCCACCACGTCGTCCACCGGCAAAAGGAATTGCACTTTCCGGGCCTTGGCCTTTTCGAGCGCAGACCTGGCGGTATCGGTCGCATCCGGTTCCACCAGCGATTTGCCGGTTTTGTAGCCTTGGGCCAGCCGGAACGTGTAAGCCATCGCCCCGCCGATCAAAATCGTGTCCGCCTTTTCCAGCAACCGGTCGATGACCTTGATTTTATCCGAAACCTTTGCGCCGCCAAGAATCACCACAAACGGACGCACCGGTTTGTCCAATTCGTCGCCGAGAAACTTCAATTCGCGTTCCATCAACAGGCCGGCGGCACATTTGCCACCGCGTTTGGCCACCAACCGGGCCGCGCCTTCCGTCGAGGCATGGGCGCGATGCGCCGCCCCAAAGGCATCGTTGACGTAAACCTCGGCGACCTGCGCCAGTTTTTCGGCAAAGGCGGGGTCATTGGCTTCCTCTTCGTTGTAGTAACGGACATTTTCAAGCAGGACCACGTCGCCATCCTTCATCGCCGCCGCGGCTTTCGCAACTTTTTCGCCAATGCAATCATCCACAAACGTCACCGGTTTGCCAAGCAACTCGGACAATTTCACCGCCACGGGAGCCAGCGACATGGTCGCTTCACGCTTGCCCTTGGGCCGGCCCATGTGCGCCGTTAAAATCAGCCGGCCACCCTTTTCGATGAGCAACCGCAGCGTGGGCAATGTTTCCACGATGCGGGTGGCATCGGTGATGACCATCTGGCCATCCTTTTCCTCCATCGGTACGTTGTAATCCACGCGCAAAAAAACGCGTTTGCCTCGAACATCCACATCTTTAACCGTCAGTTTCGCCATAAATTTAGCCTGATTTAAGAAAATCAGGAGGTGGAGGATACCCCAGAAGCGCGGCGAGTAAAGTGAATTTAACCGACGCGGGTCGCGGAAATTTTCGCCGCCTTCTCCACCGGACCCGGCTTTCGGGAAAATTGCCGGGCCATCAAAATTGCGCCGGGTGTTGTAAAATCACGACCGCTTACGGATGACGCGTTGGCTGGCAACTTTCTTACCTTGCCCATTAGTTAGCTGCACCAAAGCATCGAGCCGGTGGAACCTTTTCCCGCTTCCTTGCTCCTATCCTTAAGCAACATGCACGAATTTGGCCCTTGTGAATACCTATGTGAATAACAAAGAATTGTATTGAAGCCCGTGTTCTGGTATAAACTGAATTTCTATTCGAATGACAGCAGCAGATGTGGTAAAACTGCGGATTTTGGTGGTGGATGACGAAGCTTCTGTCGGCAATGCCGTCAAGTTGTTGCTCAAGTTTGATGGGCATGAAGTGGAGGCGACCCAAAGCGGCAAGGAGGCGCTGGCCCTGTTTGCACCCGGCCGGTTCGACTTGGTTTTCACCGACTATGCCATGCCCGGGATGAAGGGCGATCAGCTGGCCGCGGCCATCAAAATCTGCGCGCCGGATCAACCCGTGGTAATGATTACCGGCCACGCCGGCATCCTGCCCCCGTCACCCAACGTGGATTTCGTCGTCGGCAAACCCTTTCGCCTGGCCCACCTGCGGGAGGCGATCGCCAAGGTGTTGCCGGAGCGAGGCCGCGGCGTGGAAACAGCCAGCCATTTTCCTCCATCGCCCCCTTCTCCGGAAGCCTGCGCCAGATAATTTTTCAAGCATCTGGATTCCGCCGGGAAACTGCTTTTGCGGTCCGTCCCACAGTCGAATGTTTTCCACCTGCCGCGTGGGATCTCGTTCCTCGACTTTCGCCCCTCGACCGCCTTTTTTATTAACCTTCTTCGCCCATTTCTGGCTTCCGCTATTCCTGCCGCTTCCCCATTCGTTCACTGGCCGTAAATCGGCACGAGATAGGTTTCATTGAAATCGAGGCCGGGGAGGTTGAGTTTGACTTCCAGTTCCCAGTACACCGGCTTGTCGGCGGAGAGACACGTCGGCAGCGCATCCGCCGGCAGTTCACAACGCAGTTCCATGGCATCGCGGAGCGGGAAATTGCACGGCCGCTCGATGATCCATCGGGCACTCCAGGTTTCCTCGTGGATCAGGATGGTGTTTTGATTTTTGCCACTGCCGCTGCGCTCCATCCACTCCTCCACACAGCGGAGTGTGAACGTTCCCTGATTCACCCGGTCGATGCCGCCGCCCGGTTGCCAGCGGACCAAGAGCGGTGTCCCCAGCCGGCATGGAAAAGCGGTGAACTCAACCTTCGAGTGGCCAAACTTGAGGGCGCTCAACACTTGTTGGGCCGCCTTCACCCATATCAGCACCGCGACGATGTCGAAAAAAATCACGATGCCCTTGACCATCCACGGCCCGTTCGCGCCGAAGGCCCACCAGTTGAAAATTGATAGAAAGACACTCAACCCCAAGGCTGTGGCCAGCGCCTTGGCGGCACCGGTCCATTCGAACACGGTAAATCCGTCGGGATGCCAGGGATAATCTGCCAGCGCCGGTTCATTGGGATGACGGCGCGCGGCCACCAACCGCAAACGATTGGCCGTAAATTGTTTCCACGTCATGCCCCAGACCATGAAACCGCCCAGCACGAACGACACGCCGGCGACCGTCATCACCCAATAAGGCGCATGCACCGAGGCGGGATTCACGTGAATAACTTTCGTGCCCATCAGCGCGACGGTCGTGCCCGCGGCTACAAAGGGAATCCCAAAAAGAGATCCGCCCCAGGTCGGCAACCCCATCTTCGATCCGCGCTGTTGGAGGGTGCCCGACAATCGCCGGCGACCGGCGGGCGAAACTTCGTAGCGATCGGGTTGCATTGGCCGGCACGTTAATCTTCGGATGCCGCGAAAGGAAAGCAGATTTTGCGGCTTCGCCGCTGATCTGTGGGAACGCATCCCGGTTTAGAAACCAGACGGGGTAACTGAGCCGTAATGATTCAGTCGGAATTCAACGCAAAGGCGCAAAGAAGCCAGGACACAAAGTGAATCCAGCATCTTCGTAGCCGCCGAGGCTTGCCGCGCCATAACGCAGTGACGGCGGGTAACGAGGCTCAAAATTCCTTGGAAACAATCATTCGTTTAGAGTCTCCTCACGTCGGCTGCTGCTTCTTTAACGGGTTGCCAGGGCATCACCGGCCTGGCGCCACTTCGAATTGGCAATGGCCGCGGATGTCGCGGGAGGAACTGCCGGCCATGATCTCGTAGGCGCCCGGCTCGACCACGAAATCGTGTGTAGCCACGTCATAATAGGCCAGTCGTCCCGGTTGCAGCGGGATGGTAACGGTCTTTTTCTCCCCCGGCTGCAAACTCACGCGCGCGAAGCCACACAGTTGCTTGGGCGCCCGCGGCACGCTGCTTTTAGCCGGATGAAAATAGAGTTGCACCACTTCATCGCCGGCCACCTTGCCGGTATTGCTCACCTCCACACTGACCATGGCCTGGCCGGCGGGCGGAATCTGTTTGGGCGCCACTTCCACCTTGCCGTACTTGAATTCGGTGTAGCTGAGTCCATGACCGAAGCAGAATTGCGGTTCGATTTTCTTCTCATCGTAGCCCCGGTAGCCGACAAAGATGCCCTCGGTATAAGGCGTTTTGTTGCCTTCGCGTAAATGGTAGTAGGCAAACGTGGGATTGTCTTCGGCCCGTTTCTCAAACGTGGCAGGTAGTTTCCCCGACGGGTTGACGTCGCCGAATAAAATTTCGGCCAGGGCCCGGCCGCTTTCCTGGCCGGAATACCATTCCTGCAACACAGCGGGAACCTTGTCCAACCAGCCCGCCCAGGCCACGCCGCCGCCGGCATTGATGGTCACAATGGTGTGTGGGTTTACGGTGGCTACCGCGCGGATCAGGTCCGTTTGATTCGCGGGCAAATCAAATGGGCGGTCATGTCCCTCGCCCTCTTTCATGTCGGCATTGTGATCATGCACCAGGCTTGGCGAACGCTGGTCGAATCCGACGCAAACCACGGCAACATCCGCCTGTTTGGCCAGTTGCACGGCATCCTGCGCATTCGTGCTGTAAAGGACCTTCACTGTTTCTCCGGCGATTTGCCGGATGCCTTCCAAAGCGCTGATGGCGTGAAACACCTGGGTAAACGCGCTGCCGCCGCCGCAATAAACCGCCGGGTCGGCGTTCGGACCAAGCACGGCAACAGTTTTGACCTTCTGCCGGTCCAACGGCAGCAGGTGCCGTTCATTCTTCAGCAGCACAATGGATTCACGCGCGCCCGCGAGCGCCGTCTGGGCATTGGCCGGGTCGTTCAGCGCAATGTCATCTCGCACTTGCGGACGATCAAAGAATCCGGCGGCGATGACTGTGCGCAGGATCCGCCGCACCTTGTCATCAATCACTGATTCCTTGACCGTGCCCTCCTGGATGGCCGGCAGGAGATTTTGAGGATTCATGTAGTGGGGGTCCGGCATTTCCAGGTCCAATCCGGCATTGGCCGTGTTGGTGGCGTCATAGGTGGACGTCCAGTCCGACATGACGAAGCCGTTGAATCCCCATTTGCCCTTGAGGGTCTGGTTGATCAACAGGTCGTTTTGTGAGCAATGCACGCCGTTGAGGAGATTGTAAGCCGTCATGACACAGCCCACCTTGCCCTGTTGTACCGCGGCCTTGAAGGCGGGCAGATAAATCTCATTCAACGTGCGTTCGTCCACTTCTGAACTGATGCGATGCCGCTCCCATTCCTGGTTGTTGCAGGCAAAATGTTTGACGGTGCCGAGCACTTCCTGGGATTGAATGCCCTGAATGAGCGGCGCCACCATCTGGCCGGCCAGGAAAGGATCTTCCCCCATGTACTCAAAGTTGCGTCCGCAGAGCGGCGAACGGTAGATGTTCACTGCCGGTGCCAGCAAAATATTCACGCCGCGCGCCCGGCAATCACGTCCCAGGCCCACGCCGATTTTCCGGGCCATGTCCCGGTCCCAGGTCGCCGCCAGGGCAATGCCGGCCGGATAACACGTCGTCGGTCCGTCATTGCGGCTGCCCATCGGTCCGTCCGACATCTTGATGGCCGGTGTCCCCAGCCGTTCTATGGCCCGGATGTAAAAACCGTTGGTTCCGCCAATATAGCTGATCTTTTCCTCCAACGTCATTTTGGCGAGCAGATCCTCGACCCGCTTTTCCACCGGCTGGGTTGAATCCATATAAATCGGCTTAAGGTTGTCGTTGGTTTGGGCGAGCGAGGGAAAGGCTGCGCAGCAGGCGATGAGAAACGTAACCGCTTGGGTGACAATTTTTTTTGATTTCATTTTTCGTGTGACGGTGCGCGCATTGCGAATGACCATCGTTCGACCTTTCCCACAAGCTCGGGCGAATGAAAGATGCAAAATTTGCCTTTGCTGAAAACAGCACCACAACCTGGAGCCTTTTTCTCATTTGTTTTGTCCATATGGATGCAGTTGCAAATCATGATTTCGTCTGCATGTGCGTTTTAAACAAAAAAGTCGCAAGCATGGGAACGAGTGTGCGCCGATGGGGCACGCGCGTCAATGGCGAGCTGATTGTTGATTGAAAGTGGAGGGCATGAAAACCGGCCAATCATCCATTTCCCGAGGGATGGTAATGGCGGTTATGGCCTGTTGGATATGCGGGGCGCAAAGCCGCGTAAAGCTGCGCCACGCGGCTACGCCCTTCTTTTCTTACGGCGTTCACGGATAGTAATGGTCTGCTAGAGCACGAGACAGCCAGCGACGACAACGGCAACCTAGACTGCAGGTGAAGACAGGTTGTTGGTGATTTGACTAAAAAGGACCATATGGCGGTATCCAAAATGCGCGGTAATAATCAATGTCCATGATACCTGCCTCCGCCGTGATAATATCCGCCGCCACGGTAATAGCCGCCGTAGTAAGAGGGCCCCCACCAAAACCATGGCCATGGATCAATATACACTGCGGGGTAAACATAGGAGCTTTGCCCGGCCGTGGTGGTGGTTTGAACCGGTGGTTTGCCGGCGGTATTGATCAACGCATTGAGAACCGCGTCACTGGCACCGGCAGTCTTGAGGGCGATAATCTGGTCAGCCGTCAAAGCATAGCGAGTGGGCGAGTTCTGAATCTGGTTCACAATGACTTGATCGCTAACCTGGGCCTGCACCATGGCTTGGATCTCCGCCAAGGAAGGTCCGGGCGGCGGCGCGGCTACCGTCTCCATTCGCGTAACACATCCAGTCAAGAGGAGACCCATCAAAGGAAACAGAAATAGGATTTTCATTTTTAAACCTGGTTGAATCCGGGTCAGCGAGGGTCGTCACCTGGGTGGTCGCCGTCATGTTCGCCGTGATTCGAACACCCTCGACCGCCTTGATTACCGGCGTCTGGTATAGTAATACCCGCCGCCGCCGCCGAGCAATACCACCAACAGTACGATGATTAAGAGCGTTGACATATCCGAACTGTAAGGCTGGCAATGATTTCGCGCCATGGGGTGTTCTCCCCCTGAGCCGGAACCATGCAGCAGAAGAGCTCTTAACCACGGATGTACACGAATGAACACGGATTCCAAACCGCGAACCACACGAAATACGCGAACGGGATTTCAGGATTTATTTCAGCCCTTAGCCTTTGTGTTGCAATGGACGTTCATCGTTGAATGTTGAATGTAAACTTCAGCCTTCAGCCCTTAAATTCAGCTTTTGAAAAGGCACCGGCAGAGGGCAACCGAACCTCAACCGCGAACCACACAAACCACACGAAAGAAACACAAAACAAAACCGGTAGGGCTGACCTGCCGGTCAGCCGGGATGGGAATCGTATTGTGCATGCGCCTGATGGAGCACGTCTGGAACCGGGTGCCAAGTCACTGTCTTGTTGCTTCACGGCCTGATGGCCGGCAAAATGAAACCGGCCGTTCGGACACGCGCTGACATGGTCGATTGAGAATCTGACCATATTCTCCTGCGGGAAGCCAAACGATTGATGTAGTCCCAAGTTTCGAATCCGTTCTCCGACCGGGATATAAAATGAGCGAAGCTCCAAAATCCAGTGCATTAAAACCAGAGGGTTTGCCTGACCGGAAGACGGAGGACAACGCCCCGGTCAATGTTGATGCCATCCTGCAATCGATACTCGGCACGGGAAGCGAACGTTTCGGCATGGCCGCCGCCGTTCTGCGGGGCGAGCGCATCATCGCCCAAGGTGTCGCCGGGGTCCGAAAGAGAGGGACCGCAGAGCGCATCACGCTCGATGATCGATTTCACCTTGGTTCCTGCGGCAAAGCGATGACCGCGACGCTCGTTGCGATGCTCGTCGAGGAAGGCAGGCTGAATTGGACCACCACATTGGGCGAACTTTTTGCCGACACGGTGAAGCCCATGCACCCGGCGTGGGAGAAAGTGACAATGCGACAGGTTCTCGCACACCGCTCCGGCTTGCCCTTGGACCCGGACGGTCTGGCTCGGGTGTTTAACCTCCTTTTTCTCGCACCCTACGCCAGCTTGCGCCGCGGCCCCGAGTTGATGCGGACCCCTCGAGCGCGGCTGGGAACCGTGCCCCAGCAACGCCTGGAAATCGCGAGGCAGGCCCTTTCGCGCCCGCCAGGGATCCCTCCGGACACCAAATACTGGTATTCCAATGTCGGCTACATTCTCGCGGGGGCAGTGCTGGAACACCTCACTGGTCGTGCGTGGGAAGACCTGATGCGCGAACGACTGTTTCAGCCACTGGGCATCAGCACGGGTGGATTCGGGCGGCCGGGCACCGCGGGTAAAACCGATCAACCCTGGGGCCACTCCTCGGTAGTTGGCAAACCGATTGACCCGGGCAGCCCTGCCGCGCAATTCCCATTGTACTACGGCCCCGCCGGCCTGGCACACATGACCATTGCTGATTGGGCAAAATTTATCGCGCTCCATTTGCGCGGAGATCCGGCCAATCCGCATTGCCAGGCCGCGCTGCTCAAGCCGGATACATTTGCGGAATTGCACGCGGTCGCACCCATCACACCTTATTCCAAGGGGTGGGCAATGCGCGGGATAACCTGCCTGGCAACGGGTGATGCCGCACCAGCCGTGACTTACCGTGCCGGATGGTTTATCAGCACATCCAGTTGGGCGCGCGGCACCCAGCCTGGAGACACCGGCCGCCGTTTCTGGCACGGCGGAAGCGACGGAATGTCGCACAGCATCGTGTGCATCGCTCCCGAAATTGACTTTGCCGTGCTCGTCGCGTGCAACCGCGGACTGGACATCGCTATCTGGAAAACCCGCCAGGCGGTCAGGGCATTGATTCGGGCATTTGCGCCCAAACGGACCTCATGATACTGGTCCGGCTCAGAAGTTGAAAACGGAAGCCCAAGTTGAATCACATCTTCAACGAGGCCATGGCTCCGCTTAGATCAGGC
>Ga0265320_10003633_pt1 | contig 10303 bp, 10 predicted proteins | sample 4827metaG_FD_202087 | JGI IMG/M metagenome (GOLD analysis project Ga0265320, IMG submission 202087) | Rhizosphere microbial communities from Carex aquatilis grown in University of Washington, Seatle, WA, United States - 4-8-27 metaG | ecosystem: Host-associated > Plants > Roots > Rhizosphere >...
CACGGCGAGCCACGGCAGTGGTGCCTGTGAGGTCGGTGACCAGGCCGTGACTGCCGCCAGCACGACGACCGCGGCGTCACACGCGACGATGACGCCAAGGGCCCTGCGCCGCCCCAAGGCACCAGCGAGGCCGGCCGTGCCGGTCGCCGTGTCGCCCTCCAGGTCGACCAGGCCGTTGGCCACGGCAAGGGCGGTCCCGGCGAGAACGGCCAGGGCCGCCAGGATGGGGAACCGCGGTGGCAGGCCGGCCCCCGCGCCGAGCCACGCGAACGCCGGCACGAGTGGCAGCGCCAGCGCATACGCCAGCCATGACCAGCTGGTCCGTTTCAGGCGGACGTCGTAGGCCAGGCCAAGGCCGTAACCCAGGACCGCGACGAGGAGCACGGCCGAGCCAAGGAGCCCGGCCAGGGCCAGGCCGGCGATGCCACCGGCGACCGCCACCCCGATCGCGGTGCGGCGTTGGACCAGGCCCGCCGGGATGGGTTTGGCGGGCTTGGCTCGTCCGTCGGCAGCCGCATCCACCACGTCGTTGGTGGAACCGATCGATGCCTGCAGGCAGAACATGGCCACCGCGAGGGCCGCCGCCGTCGCCCGCGCGCCCCCGGCCAGGAGGGCGAACGCCGCCGTCGCGCCGGCGTCGAGCAGGCTGGGAAAGGGGTGGATGACGCGTACCGCGCGAAGCCACCGCCCGGGAGCCGACAGGCCCGACGGGCGGCCGACGCCGTGATCAGGTGTAGACGAGCTCGTTGAAGTTTTCGACCAGGTAGTCGATGAGGCGCCCGCGCGCGTCCTTGACCTGCGCCCGCAGGCCCGGCACCAGGCAGTGCAGCGTGATCGCCGGGACCATCAGTTCGCCCTCGCTGGTGCGACCCACGGTGGCGGGCGGTCCCCCGCCCGCGGCGTACACGCGTTCGAGCTCGCGGTCGCTCAGGCCGGTCGCCGTGCGAAAGTCGGCCAGGACCCGGCGGACACCGCGGCTGATCGACACGTCGCGCATCAGCTCGATGGCCCAGGCGTCGACCTGCGCGTCGGGCTGGCCGTCCAGCCGGCGGCGGTATTCCTGCGGGTCGGGCGACAGGCCGGTCTCGCTCACGGGGTCATCGTAGCCAGCGCGCGGGTCACGCGGCGGGGTCGCCCGAGACGGCCGGGTCGCCGGTGGCCGTGGTCCCCGAGCCCAGCAGGCCGCTCACGTGGTCCGAGGGTACGCGGCCGTCGATGCGGGCGAAGAGGTGGGCGATCCAGGTCGTGATGCCGTCGGCGGCATCATCGACCCCCTGAAGCACGGCCCCCTCCACCTGCACCATGACGTACCGGTGGCCGTGGTGGGCCTCCACGTTGAGGTCGCCGATCGTCACGCGGTTCCAACGGATGAGCTTGGCGGTGGCGCGCGGGCCTTCCTGCGGCACGTTGACGCGAACGTTGCAGACGCCAAGACCGGCGTCCGTCGCGGCCATGATCGTGTAGCGCACCCCCGGGTCGTCACCCCAGACGACGTAGGCCACGGGATCCCGGATGGCCCCTACGCCGCGCAGGGCCGGCTCATAGGCCGCCGCCACCTTGGCGGTCATGACCTTGGCGCCCTGGGTCGACTTCTGCCACTCGCTCAGCCGCATCAGGGGCAGCCTATCACGGGCTATGCTGGCGACATGCAGGTGGACCGGAGCCGCTTCGGCTGGGGGCTCTTCCTGGTGCTGCTGGGGTTGATCCCGCTGGGCGTGGTGGCCAACGTCCTGGATGGCAGCACCGTCCGCCAGGCCTGGCAGCTTTGGCCGCTGGTCCTCATCGGCCTTGGCGTGGGCCTCCTCATCGGCCGGGCGAGGGGCGCCCTCGTCAGCACGCTCGTCGTCTCGATCTCGCTGGGGCTCGCCGCGGGCGGGCTCCTCGCCGGGGCCGGCGGCGGCGTCCTGGCCGGCGGGGCCTGCTCGCCGGGCGGCACCGGCGGGGCGGCCCCCACGGGCACCCTCGCGAGCGGCACGACCGTCACCATCGAGGGCGGCTGCGGCGACCTCCACGTCACCGCTCAGGCGGGTACGTCCTGGCAGGCGACGGGCGATGCGGCCTCGGAGCTCAAGGTCCAGACCGGTCCCCACAGCATCTCGATCCGGCCCGGCGGCGATCTCATCTTCCACGGCCGAAACACCCTGTCGGTGGCCCTGCCCACCGACCCGCAGCTGGACCTCCGCCTGAAGTCCGGCTTCGGCGACCTATCAGTGTCCCTGCCGGGCGCGAACCTGAGCGGCCTGCAGGCCGACGTCTCCCTGGGGAGTGGCGTCATCGACCTCACCGGCGCGACCCTCAGTGGCACGCTCGACGGGAGCTTCAGCTTCGGCTCCGGCACGGTGCTCCTGCCCGGCGGGACGTACAGCGGGACCCTTTCGTCCAGCTTCGGCAGCCTCGACGTGTGCGCCCCGCCCGGCGTCGCCGTCCATGTCACGGCCCACTCGGGCCTTGGCTCGGTCGACGTCGGCGAAGGCTTCGACAAGGTCGCCGACGGGTGGCAGACCCCTGACTACGGCTCGGCCGCGCAACGCGCCGACCTGCACCTGTCCACATCCTTCGGCTCGCTCAGCGTCACACGAGGTACCTGCGGATGACCAGCCCCAGCACCCCTCCCCCGGCCGACCCGACCGCCCCGGCGCAGGGCCAGCAGCCGCCCCAGGGTCCGCCCGCCGGACAGGCCGGCTGGCAACCCGGGTGGCAGCCTGGCTGGCAACAGCACCGCCACCATGACGAGCGCCGCGGCGCGATCGTGGGCGGCCTGGTCCTCGTGCTGCTGGGCCTGGCCTTCCTGGCCCAGGAGTTCGTGCCTGACCTGGACATCGGCCGCTTCTGGCCCGTCGTCCTCGTCGTCATCGGCGCCGCGCTGATCCTCTCGTCCGTCCGTCGCTCGGCGTGACAGCGGCCGCGACCGGCGGCCGGGCGCTTGTCGGCGCCCTGGTGCAGGGTGGCGTCCGGCACGCCTTCACGGTGCCGGGAGAATCCTTCCTCGGCGTCCTCGACGCCCTGCGCGACGCCCCGATCCGGACCCTCGCCACGCGCCACGAGGGTGGCGCGGCATTCATGGCCGAGGGCTACGGCCAGCTGACGGGCCGGCCCGCCGTCTGTCTCGCCACGCGCGCGGTCGGCGCGGCGAATCTGGCCATCGGCCTGCACACGGCCACCGCGAACTCCACGCCCCTGCTGGCCGTCATCGGCCAGGTGCCTCGCGACTTCCGCGGGCGCGAGTCGTTCCAGGAGGTCGACCAGGTCGCGACCTTCGGGCGCCTGTGCAAGGCGGCCGTCCAGGTCGACGAACCCGGCCACCTGGCCACCGAGACGGCACGCCTCCTGGCCGTCAGCCGCAGCGGCAGACCCGGGCCGGTCCTCCTCGCGGTGCCCGAGGACGTCGTCGAGGCAGAGGCAGGTGCCTCCTCTCCGGAGGCTGCGCCGCCCGAGGCCCCGGCCCTCCCCCTGGATCCCGAGACGATCCGGCGGATCCTGGGTGGGCTCGCCGCGGCGTCCGCGCCGCTGATCGTGGCCGGCGCCGGCGTGCTGCGGGCCGGCGCGATGGACGCCCTGGTCGCCTTCGCCGAGCGCTTCACCGTCCCGGTCATGGCCAGCTGGCGCAGGCCGGACGTCATGCCGAACGAACATCCGTTCTATTTGGGTATGACCGGGCTGGCCTCCCCGCCGACGGTGCGGGAGCGCTTCGCCGCCGCCGACCTCGTCCTGGCCCTGGGGACGCGCCTCAACCAGATGACGAGCTTCGGGTACGCCCTGCCGTCCGCGGGCACGCGCCTCGTCCAGGTGGACGTGGCGCCCGGCTTCGCGGGTGACCGCCGCGCGCCGGACGTGGCCGTCGCGGCAGACGTGCGGCGCTTCCTGGAGGCCGCACTGGCGCTGCCCGGCGCGCCCCTCCCCGACGGGTCGGCCCTCGCCCGTCGCCAAGCCGGGATCGCCGCGGATCGGGCCGCCTACCTGGCCGCCACGACGCTCCGCGCGCGGCCGGCCGGGACGGGCGGCGATCTCGTCGACCCGGCCGCCGCTGTGCGCGCCCTGGCCGCGGCCCTGCCCAGGGACGCGGTCGTGACCACCGACGCCGGTAACTTCGCCGGCTGGTACGCCCGCGGCCTGCGCTTCTCGGCGGGGCAGCGCTTCCTTGGCCCCACCTCCGGCGCCATGGGCTACGCCCTGCCCGCGGCCATCGGCGCAAGCGTCGCCGAACCGGACCGCCCGGTCGTGGCCCTGGCCGGCGATGGCGGCTTCGCCATGCTCATGGCCGAGCTGGAGACGGCCGTGCGCGCCGGAGCGCATGTCACCGCCATCGTCCACGATAACCAGCGCTACGGGACGATCCGGATGGACCAGGAACGTACCTTCCCCGGCCGCGTCGTCGCCACCGAGCTGGGCCCCCTCGACTTCGGCGCGGTGGCTGAGGCATGCGGGGCGCGGGCGTGGCGGGTGGAGCGCGACGCTGACGTCGCCCCGGCCCTCGAGGCGGCCCTGGCCGACCCGGGCGTGACGCTGGTCCACCTGCGCACCGACCCGCGCCGCCTGTCGGTCGACCGTGACCTGGCCTGATGACTCCGCTACGATCGGCGGCGTGACCAGGGGTCGTGTCTTCCGGCGGGTGCTCGACCGTGAGCCGCCCGTCGCCGTGCGGGCGGAGGGCAGCACGATCTGGGACAGCGCCGGCCGCGCGTACCTGGATGCCGCCGGCGGAGCCATCGTGGTCGGCATCGGCCACGGCCGCGGGTCGGTCGCCCGCGTGATGGCCGAGCAGGCCGGGCGCCTCGCCTACGCCCACGGCGCGGCCTTCACCAGCGAGCCGCTGGAGGCGTATGCGGCGGAGCTGGGGCCCCACCTGCCGATGCGTGACCCGGCCATCTACCCCGTGAGCGGCGGCTCGGAGGCCATGGAGACGGCGCTCAAGATGGCCCGCACGTACCACATCGCGCGCGGCCAGCTGGACCGCTGGGTGGTCATCGCCCGCTGGGGCAGCTATCACGGCAATACCCTGGGGGCGCTCGACCTGTCCGGGCGCAAGCCTCTGCGTCGCCCGTACGAGGGCTGGCTTGGCCGGTTCCGACACGTCAGCGCCGCCTACCCGTACCGCGCCGCCGACCCGGAGGCGCGGGCCCTTGGCGCGGCCGACGCCGCAGCCGCGGAACTCGACGCTGTGCTGGAGCGGGCGGAGCCCGACAGCGTGGCCGCCTTCGTGGCCGAGCCGATCGTGGGGGCCACGCTCGGGGCGGTCGAGCCGCCGCCCGGCTACTGGCCCGCCATCGCCGACGTGTGCCGCCGCCACGGGGTGCTGCTCGTGGCCGACGAGGTCATGACCGGCTTCGGCCGCACCGGCCACTGGTTCGCCATGGAGCAGTTCGGCGTCCAGCCGGACATCCTGGTGGCGGCCAAGGGCGCCACGTCAGGCTACGCGCCATTCGGCTTCGCGGCCGCCAGCGGCGACGTCTTCGACACGATCCAGGCCGGGGGTGCGTTCACCCACGGCTTCACCTTCAGCCACAGTCCCGTCGGGGCGGCGGTGGCCCGCGAGGTCCTGCGGATCCTCCAGGACGAGCGACTGGTGGAGGCGAGTGCCGCCAAGGGCAGCCACCTGCTAGGGCTGCTCCACGACCGCCTGGGCGATCATCCGAACGTCGGCGACATCCGCGGCCGCGGCCTGTTCGCCGCGCTCGAGCTGGTCGCCGATCGCACCACCCGGGCCCCCTTTCCGCGATCCCAGCGGCTCGCCGAACGTGTGCTCGCCGCGGCCCGCGAGCGCGGCCTGCTGCTGTACTCGGGGACCGGCATGGCCGACGGCGTGCAGGGCGACGCCGTGCTGCTGGGACCGCCGTTCGTCATCAGCCGCGAGGAGCTGGAGGCCGTCGTCGATCGGCTGGCCCAGGCTCTCCAGGCGGCGGTCGCCGCCACCGTCGCGACAGCCGTCTGAGAGGAGCCGCCGCCGTGTGCTACGAACCGACCGATCGACCGCCGATCGCCCCCATGGCCGGCGGCAGCGTGGAGACCGAGGAGCTGGAGCTGGTCGCCGCCGACGGCAACCGCCTCTCCGCCTTCGCCGCCCGCACCGGGGACCGGCCGTCACCGCACGCTGTGCTCATCCTGCCCGACGTGCGCGGTCTGCATCCCTTCTACATCTCGCTCGCCGAGCGCTTCGCCGAAGCCGGCGTGGACGCCCTAGCCATCGACTATTTCGGCCGCACCGCGGGCGTGGGGCACCGGGACGACTCGTTCGACTACATGCAGCACACCGTGCAGGCGACCTGGGCGGGCCTCTCGGCCGACATCACCGCCGGAGCCCGGGCGCTGGCGACGCCGCCGGGTCGGCCCGTCTACACGGTCGGCTTCTGCTTCGGCGGCCGGGCCAGCTTCCTCTCCGACGGCCTCGCCGGCATCACGGGTGTGGTCGGCTTCTATGGCCCACCCGGACCGACCACGCGGTATGCCGTGCCGGCCCCGATCGAGTCGGTCGGCGGCTTCCACGGGCCCGTCCTGGGCCTCTTCGGCGGAGCCGACCAGGGCATCCCCGCGGACCAGGTCGAGGCGTTCGACGCGGCGCTCCAGGCGGCCGGCGTGCCCCACGAGCTCGTCACCTACCCCGACGCGCCGCACAGCTTCTTCGACCGCAAGGCCACCGACTACGCCGCTGCGTCGGCCGACGCCTGGCGCCGCATCCTCGCCTTCGTGGGGGCCCCCGGCGCCGCCGCTGAGAGCCGGGCCTGATGGCCATCGGAGGGCTCGAACTGGAGCTGGCCGCCGGCGCGGTCGTGGGCCTGGGAGCCGGCGGCTGGCTGCTCGTCCGCGGCCTCCTCGCGTGGCGCGACATCGAAGCGGTCGACGACATCGGCACCTCGTCGGTCAGCTCGCTGGCGGCGGGTGAGGCGCGCCTGGCCGGCACCATCCACCCGCTCGCCCTGACCCTCCGCTCGCCGCTCCAGAGCGTGGAGTGCCTCTACTACCGCTCTCGGGTCCGGCAGGACGAGGGCCGCAACGAACGGCGCACGATCTTCTCCGCCGAGCGCGCCGTGGGCTTCACGCTGACCGACGGCAGCGGCACGATCAAGGTCCTGCCGCGGGGCGCCACGTGGCGCGTGCCGCCGGTCTGGCAGGACGACAGCAGCCTGCTCGGCGACGACCCCATCGGCCTCGACATCGGGGCCGGCGCCACGATGGCCTCGGCCCTCACGCCCGCGCAGCAGGCGGCCGCGCTGCTGACCGTGCAGGCGCCCGATCCGTCGGCCGACGAGGCCCTGCTGGGCGGCGGTGGCGGGCTCCTCGGCGGGACGGTCGGGGGCCTGATGGGCGGCCGGCGCTATTACGAGGAGGCCCGGCTGGCGGTGGGCGACACGGTGACGATCGTGGGCACAGCCCTCCCCTACCGCGACGTGGCCGATCCGGCCACCGCCGACCGCTTCGATCCGGACGTCGCCCTCACCGACCCGGAGATCGCTGCCGATCTTGCCGCCGCCCAGGCGAGCGGTCATCTCGAGACGGACCCCGCCAAGGCCTGGGGCAACGCCGCCATCCCCGGCTTCGGCATCGGCCAGCCGACCCGGGCGCCCGTGCTGGATCCGCAGGCCAACCCCGAGGCGGTCGTCGCCGACGCGCCCGCGGCCAGTGCCGCCGCGACCGCCCTCTTCGAGATCCCCGACGACGCGCTGGTCCTGGCCGCGACCCCCGGCTCCCCGCTGACCGTGTACGCCGGCACGCCGGAGGCCGCCACGACGACCGCCTCCGGCGGCATGCTCCAGGCGGGCCTCGGCGTGGGGGTCATGGTCCTGGCGGCCATCCTCCTCGTCATCGCCCTGGGTGTGCAGCCGTGAGCGTCATCGGCTTCGTCCTGGCGCTCGTCCTGGCGGTCGTCCTCCTGGGCCTCGCCTTCATCGTGCTCAGCACCTACAACGAGATCGTGGGCCTGGCCCAGCGCATCGACAAGGCCTGGGCCAACATCGACGTCGCCCTCAAGCAGCGCTACGACGAGCTGCCTAACCTGGTGCAGGCCGTCCGCGGCCTGATGGGCTTCGAGCAGAGCGTCTTGGAACGGGTGACCCAGGCGCGTGCGGGCTACCGGCCGGACGCCCCGATCCCCCAGCAGGCGGTGACCTCGGAGCAGACGACCGGTGCGGTCAAGTCGCTGCTCGCCGTCGTGGAGCACTACCCGGACCTTACGGCGCACGAGAACGTGATGGCCCTGCAGGCCGAGATCGCCCGTCTGGAGGGCGTGATCGCCGACCGTCGCGAGCTCTACAACGACATGGTCTACCGGTACGACGCGCGCATCCAGCAGGTGCCGGCCGTCCTGCTGGCCTCGATCTTCGGCTGGACGCCGCGGCCATACTTCAAGGCCGACCCGTCCCAGACGGGCGTGCCTGACGCGACACTGACCCCCGGCTGAGCGGCGATGCGCCTGCGCGACCTCGGCGTGACGATCGGCGAGGGGCGACCGGGCCCGGCCAACGCCATCACCGACGTGCCCGGCGTGCGCGTCGGGCACGTGACGCTCATCGAGGGCGACGGGGCCCTGGTGGTGGGCCGCGGGCCCGTGCGCACCGGGGTGACCGTCGTACTGCCCCATGACGGAGACCTGGGGCGCGAGCCGGTCTTCGCCGGCGCCCACCGCCTCAATGGCAACGGGGAGATGACCGGGCTGGAGTGGATCCGTGAGTCGGGCCTGCTGACCTCGCCGGTCGGGCTCACCAACACCAACAGCGTCGGGGTGGTGCGCGATGCGCTGGTGGCCCTCGAGGCGCGCGGTCGCGACCCCGAGGCGATCAGCTGGGCCCTGCCGGTCGTCGCCGAGACCTGGGACGGCCGCCTCAATGACATCGATGGCTTCCACGTCCGGGCGAGCCACGTGGAGGCCGCCATCGCCGCCGCGCTGGGACCCGGCGGCACGGCGGTCGCGGAGGGCAACGTGGGCGGCGGCACGGGCATGATCTGCCACGCCTTCAAGGGCGGCATCGGCACGAGCTCACGCGTCGTCGAGCTGCCCGGGGTGGCCTTCACGCTGGGGGTGCTGGTGCAGGCCAACTACGGCCGGCGCCCCCGCTTGCGCCTGGACGGCGTGCCCATCGGGGCGGCCATCCCGACCAGCGAGGTGCCCTCGCCGTGGGAGACGGCACCGGCGGCGCACGAGGGGGCCGGCTCGATCATCGTGCTCGTGGCGACCGACGCCCCGCTGCTGCCCGACCAGTTGACGCGCCTCGCCCAGCGGCCCGCCCTGGCCATCGGGCGGATGGGTGGCACCGGGGCCAACGATTCGGGCGATCTGATGCTGGCCTTCTCGACGGCTCAGCGCGGCGCCACCGCCAGGGCACGCGAGGGTCCGATCGTCACGCTGCGGGCCCTGGCCATCGACCAGCTGGATCCCCTCTTCGTGGCCGCCATCGAGGCCACCGAGGAGGCGATCTGGAACGCCCTCGTCGCCGCCACCACGATGGTCGGTCGCGACGGCATCACGGCCCACGCCATCCCCCACGACCGCCTCCTGGAGGTGTGGCACCGCGCGCGGGGTTGACGCCTCGGGCGCGGTGGGGTCCCAGGACCTCCGGTGCGTGGCGGCCACGGTCCGCGGGCATGGTGCCCGCGCGCATCGCCGGGGTCATGACCATGGACCTATTCGCGGCCACGCACGCGCCCGGTAGCCTCTCGCCCGTTGTGAGCCTGCGACCCGCGACCAGCAACGGGGGCCCGCGGTCGCCGCGGCGTGCCGCGCGACCGCTGCTCTTCCGGCTCGTCTTCGGGGCCTTCCTGCTGATCGTGGGGGTCGCCGCCAGCGGGCAGGCCGCGCTCGTCACGGCGGACCAGCAGCAGGCCCTGCTGGGCACGACCGTCGGCGCCGATGCGTCGACCGTGCGGGCCTTCGTCGGCCTCAACCTGCAGCCCCAGGACATCGCCCCAGGTGGCCTCACGACCGACCGACGGGCGACCCTCCAGGCGGGCCTCGCCTTCCTGGCCCAGAGCGGCCAGCTCTTGCACGTGGCGCTCGTGCAGCCCGACGGCACGGTCCTCGTGAGCGACGACGGCACCGGCGTCGGGACGAAGGTACCGAGCACCGACGACCTGCTCACCGCGATCGGCCAGCAGCAGGCCCAGGCGGCGATCACCACCCCGACGGCGGCCGGGGCGCTCGAGCCGCTGGCAACCACCGCGGTCATGCGCGAGTACCTGCCGATCATCCCCGCTGCGACCACCGGCGGCCAGGCGGCCGCCGGCCAGGTCCAGGCGGTCATGGCCGTCTGGCGCGACGCGGCCCCGGTCCTCGCGCAGCTCGACCAGGAACGGCTGGAGATCGTGACCATCACCA
>Ga0265320_10003634_pt1 | contig 10302 bp, 13 predicted proteins | sample 4827metaG_FD_202087 | JGI IMG/M metagenome (GOLD analysis project Ga0265320, IMG submission 202087) | Rhizosphere microbial communities from Carex aquatilis grown in University of Washington, Seatle, WA, United States - 4-8-27 metaG | ecosystem: Host-associated > Plants > Roots > Rhizosphere >...
GGCTGCCCAGGCCGCTGAAGCGGCAGACCAGACCACTCAAGCCGCGGGTACGGCCATGGCTGCACGGATCGCCTGCGAACAGGCCGCCGCCTCAGCCGATGCCGCCGCTCAGGTAGCTAGTGATCAGGCGGAGCAGGCCCGGTCGATCATGACCTCGCTGTCCGACCTCGGCCTGGATGGAGGCGACGTCGCCGAAATCCACGCCCTTTGGGAAGAGGCCACCCTTCTCGGCCTCGATCTGCTGTAGGAGACATCCCCTTGTCCATGTCGTCCCTCCACTCCCTTCTTGAGGCCATCAAGGGGCGGGGCCAGTCCCTGGCGTCCGTCGAGGGCACCGGAGCCGCCACCGCCCGCGATCTCGTCTATCTCGCCAAGGCGGTGGAAGCCATGGTTGGCGCCGACGCCCTGCTGGACCTGCTCGATACCGCCGGCCGTCCCGCCGAGATCGTCATTGTTCCGGCTCCCGGCACGGCCACCGTCACCCTGACCTCCGATCAGGTCAGCCGCGACGTGGTCGTGGTGCGTCCCGATCAGGGGGCCTACACGGCGAATGCTTCGCTGATCGTGGCGCCGTCGCGGGGCTGGGCCGCTGTTCTCGACAACGAGTTGGCCATCCCGCTGCGGGTCAGGACCGCCACCCAGGCCACTCCGGTGGACATCGCGCCGGGCCGCAAGGGATGGCTGTTCTGCGACGGGTCGGTGGTCGACCATGTGTTCGACGTTGCTGCCGCCGTGGCGGCGGCCGCGTCTCCGCTGGCGATGCGCGGAGACCTCTATGTGCGCGACGGCTCCGGTAATACCCGTCTGGCTTTGGGGGCCGCCGCCAAGTTCCTCGGCTCGGACGGCACCGATCCCAAATGGCTGCTGCCGCCGGGACGCCCCAATGCGCGGGTCCGCTATCTCGCCAATGATTTCATCGCCCGCGATGCCGACGACATCCTGATTCCCGGCGGCACCGCCGTTTCGCTGACGGCGACGCCCAGGCTGGGCAACCTGATCACCAATGCCGTCACTTTCCCCGATCACGCCAATCTCGGCATCTGGGACGCCGACAGCCAATCCTGCATGACCTCCATCTATCGCGGCTTCGCGGCGGTGTTCCAGGACGGCGGCCTCTCGGTGTGGGGCAATTCCAATTCGGGGCGCAACGGCGATCCCAACGGTTCGCACTGGCCGCATTTCCAGCCGGCGCTGTACCGCACCACCAACGAGGGACATCTGCTCGGCGAGACGCTCACCGATTCCGCCATCAAGCAGATCTACGGCAATTACGGCACCACCATGATCCTGCTGGAGAATGGCGAGCTCTACGCTACCGGCTATGGTGGCCACGGCCAGCAGGGCGACGGCACCACGTCGAGCAAGTCGTTTTTCCAGCGCATCGTCTTTCCCGGCGATGCCGGTCCCGTCCGTTACGTGGTGTCCACCTGCATGACCGGGCCGGACAGCAGCGCGGCGTTCTATGCCCTGATGGAAGACGGCGACGTCTATTCCTGGGGCTATAACGGCTATGGTCAGCTCGGTCTCGGTGACAGCACCAACCGGACCATGCCCACCAAGCTCGCCGCCTTCGACCGCAACGTCCAATGCATCGTGGCGGCGGGCGGCTCCTACGGCTTCGCCCATTTCGTCACCACCGACAATCGGCTGTTCGGCTGCGGCTATAACGGCTACGGCAATCTGGGCGATGGCACCACCGCCAACAAGGCCGCGCCGGTGCTGATCGATGCCGGGCCGGTGGTGAAATGCGCCAATACGGGCTATGGCTCGTTCAACTTCGCCTTCTACATCAAGGCGGATGGCAAGCTCTATGCCATGGGCTTCAACGAAAGCGGCCAGCTCGGCGACAATTCGACCACCCAGCGCAACTCTCCAGTCCTGGTCAGTACTCTCGGCCTGACCGATCCCACCAAGGTAATCGACATCTGGGCCTATGGCGCCCGCTATGGGGCCGGGGCCTTCGCGCTGACCAAGAACGGTCAGTTCTGGGCCTGGGGCAGCAACGTCAACGGCCAGTTGGGCCTGGGCGACACCACCAGCCGCCAGGCCCCCGCCCTGGTGCCGGGCGTCGAGCATGTCTCGCAGGTAGTCTCGCCGACCACCGGGGTCAGCCAGTCCACCCAGTATCATTACAACAACGTCATGGTGCTGCGGCACGCCAATGCCGCCGACCGCATCGCGCGGCGCAATGGCTATCCCATGACGGCCGGGTATGGCGGGGCGTTTATGGGCACCCCCAACGCTTCCAACCCGACCACGGCGTTCAAGTATGTGGGTTTCCCGCCCAAATACCACGGACGCATCCGCCGCATCGGCTGCTCGGGCTATCACGACGGCACCAATACCTCCGAGCAGGACGCCTATGCCCTGGCCATGGACGGAACCGTCTTCGCCTGGGGACCGTCCAGCACCTATTCCCTCGGCGACTGGATGAATACCGGCAGCATCTGCCCGCAGCCGCTCAAATTTTGATCGGAGAATACGATTATGAAGGTCTACGCCTATACCCCGGCGGACGGTGTGCATTGGCTGCCTGCCGCCCAGTACGAATCCCTGGGCCAGTGCGGCGGGAAGCATTACTTCGCCATTCCCGACGATACCGATATTCCCGAGCAGCCCGAGGAGATCGGTTTCTCCCAAATCACCGACGCCGATGAATTCCGTCAGGTGGTCGAGACCGCCCCCTATTTCTTCCGCTGGCGCGGCACCCCTGACCTGACCGCCGAGGCGGCCAAGGTCGGTATCGTGCTGGAGTGACCGGCCATGGCCGCGGAAAACTCTCCCGACATCTGGGCCGGTGTCGCCACCCAGTATGTGGGCGCCTGGGGTCAGGCCGCTCCCATGGTCCAGATCGCCGCCATCATCGCCGTGGTGATCGTGGTGGCGATCCTGGCCTGGGCATGGTCGCGTAAGAAGGCCGAGTCCGAACCCACGGGCATTCCTGTGGAAGCCTTCGCCCATGTGGTCGAGGAGCAGGCCCGCCAGACCGAGGCTCTGCGCTCGGCGGTCGAGGGCTTGAGCGAGGTTGTCCATCAGATCCGCATGCTGCTGGAAACCAGGACGCTGTGCCCGTTCCCCAGCCCCCGTTGCGGGGTGTCGCCGGACGCGGACGATGCCTGATCCGGCGTTGTCGCAGGCGCTGAAGGAGGCGTTTGCATCAGCCCCGGCCGGAACGGTGGTTCTCGATACGTTGGAGATCTGGCATCCAACCTTTGACGAGCCGATCCGGGTGGTCCGCGACCATGCCGACCTCACCGCCCGGCTGGAGGCTGGTGCCCCCCGCGATGGCGGCAAACGGGTGACCTTCGCCGCGCTGGCTTTCGAGTTCTCGCCGCCGCCGGTGGATACCGCCCCGGTGCCGGAAATCACCGTCACCCTCGACAATGTCGGCAGCGACATCACCGACGCCCTTGAGGGAGCCGCCATCAGCCAGCAGGTGATCGAGATCACCTGGCGGCCCTATCTCTCCACCGATCTCAACGGCCCCCACATGGACCCGCCCATCACCATGACCCTGACCGATGTCGAGGCCGACACCATGAGGGTTACGGGGCGCGCCCGCATGCTGGATGCGGGGAACAAGTCCTTCCCGTCCATCACCTATACCGCCCGGCGCTTTCCCGGACTGGCGCGGTGATGACGGCTATGCTTCCCAGGGATTGAGGATATCGACACCGGCCGCGGCGAAATCGGTGACGTTGCGGGTTACCACGGTGAGCCGGTACTTCAGGGCGGTGGCGGCGATCAGGCTGTCGATGGCCGGCATCGGCTGTTTGATCCGAGCGGTCAGGCGGCCCCATTCGTCGGCGACAGCGGCATCGACCGGCAGCACGCGGCTCTCGAACCAGTCGGGCAGCTCGATCTCCAGCCAGGCGATGATCCGGCCACGCCGCCGCCCATCCGCCAGTTTCTCAGCACCTCGGCGGATTTCACCCAGGGTCAGGGCGCTGATGAATAGTGCCTCCTGCGGCACCGTCTCGAACCACTCCACCACCTGCGGCGCCGGGGCGGGCTTGATCAGCTCGGACAAGGCGCAGGTATCGACCAGATAGCTCACAACTCGATGTCCCGCGACGGCGAGCGGTCGCGCTCGATATCGAGGTCCACGCCGGACAGCGGCGACGCCCGCAGGAATTCCACCAGCGACGGCTTGCGCCCCTTCAGCCGCTCGTACTCGTCCTGGGACATCACCACCGCCGTGGTGCGGCCCCGAACGGTGATCGCCTGCGGACCTTCGGCTGCGGCGCTGCGCAGCAGTTCGCTGAACCGGGCCTTGGCGTCCTGAACCTGCCACGCGTGCATGGGCGTCTCCTGACCATTCTGACCAGATGAGGATAGCGACAATGACCCGCGAATGCCAGTCGCCGGTTGGTGGCCCCCATTGGGCCATCGCCTTGATCGGCCTGCCGTGGTCCGTCCATGGCAGCGGGCCGGACCTGTTCAATTGCTGGGAATTCGTCCGCATGGTGCAGGCCGAGCATTTCGGCCGCCTGCTGCCCGAGATCGGCAATCCCGAGGACATGCTGGTCATGGGCCGTACCTTCCGCGACCACCCCGAGCGGCAACGTTGGGCCAAGGTTGATCCGCCAGTGGAAGGCGATTGCGTCCTGCTGCGCCGATCCCGCCATCCCATCCATGTGGGCGTCTGGCTTGACGTGGATGGTGGCGGCGTCCTGCATTGCGCCGAGGGCGCCGGGGTGGTGTTCCAGCGTTCCGATGCGCTCGCGCTCAACGGCTGGGCCGTCGAGGGCTTCTACCGATTCTCGCCATGACCGCCTCCATCGTTATCGTCACCAATCCGTTCGAGCCGGTGGCCAGCCGCTCGGTGCATGCGGTGGAATCGGGGATCACGCTGGGCGGCCTGTTGCAGGGCTGCGGCATCGCCGAGGATTGCTGGTCCGATGGGCCGGAGATTCTGATCGGCGGCATGACGGTGCCGGTCGGTATCTATGCCGTCCGGGCTATCGTCGACGGCGAGGTTGTCATCGTCATTCGCTGGCCCCAGGGCGGCGGGGGCGGTGGTGGGGGCGGCAAGAACCCCATGCGGATCGTGCTCACCATCGCGGTGATGGTGGCCGCTATCTATCTGGGCCCCATGGCGGCGGTGGCCATGGGTTATACCGCCGCCGGCAGTGCAGCCGCCATGGCCACCGCTGGCATCGCCCTGGCCGGCTCGATGCTGATCAATACGGTGATCCCGGCCCCCAAGCCCTCCATGCCGTCGCTCAACTGGGGCGGTAGCGGCAGCGCCCCGGCCCCCAGCCCGACCTATTCAATCCAGGCTCAGGGCAACCAGGGCCGATTGGGCCAGCCGATCCCGGTGATCTATGGCCGCCACCTGATCTATCCCGACCTCGCCTCGGAGCCCTACCAGGATTACGTCGGCGGTGAGCAGTACCTCTACCAGCTCCACGTCATCGGCCAGGGAGAATATGCGGTCGAGCAGATCCGCATCGAGGACACCCCCATCTCCTCCTTCGAGGAGGTCCAGACCGAAACCGTTCCGCCCGGCAGCCGGGTCACCCTATTCGAGCCGGATGTGGTCACCGCCGCCGAGGTGGCGGGCCAGGAACTGGTGGCTCCCAATCTGGTTCAATCGGGCAACGACGGATATATCGGCCCCTTCACCGCCAATCCGGTCGACACCATGGCCGGGGCGCTGGGCATCGACGTGGTGATGCCCCGTGGCCTCTATTACGCCAATGACGGCGGCAGCCTCGATAGCCGCACCGTCCAATGGCAGGTCGAGGCCCGCGCCATCGATGCCGAGGGTGGAGCCATTGGCGGCTGGGCGGTTCTGGCGCAGCCGTCGCATACCGCCGCCACCAACAGCGCCATCCGTCTGTCCTCCCGCTATTCGGTCAGTCCGGGCCGTTACGAGGTCCGCCTCAAGCGTCTCGACACCAAGGACACCGCCGAACGCGCCGGTCATGAAATCCGCTGGGGCGCTCTGCGTGCCTATTTGACCGGCCAGCCCGATTTCGGTGCCGTCACCCTGCTGGCGGTCAAGATGCGGGCCACCGACAACCTGTCACAGCGCTCCAGCCGCATGATCAATGTCATCGCCACCCGCAAGCTGCGGGTGTGGTCGGCGGCTGGCGGCTGGTCAGCCCCGCAGCCGACCCGCTCCATCGCCTGGGCCTTCGCCGACGCCTGCAAGGCAGAGTATGGCGCCAAGCTGGCCGATAGCCGCATCGACCTCAAGACGCTGGTCACCCTGGATGCCGTTTGGGCTGCCCGTGGCGATTCCTTCGACGCGGTGTTCGACACCAGCATGACGGTGTGGGAAGCCCTGACCCGCATCGCCCGCTGCGGCCGCGCCGTGCCCATCCAGCAAGGCGGCATTGTCCGCATCATCCGCGACGCGCCCCAGACCATGCCGGTGGCCATGTTCGGGCCGCGCAACATCGTCAAGGGCTCGTTCAAGATCAAATACGTCATGCCCGGCGACGACACCGCCGACGCAGTGACGGTGGAGTATTTCTCGTCGCGCACCTGGAAGCCCGACGAGACCACGGCCAAGCTTCCCGACAGCCAGGGCGACAATCCCGCCAAGGTCAATTTGTTCGGCTGCACCGCCAAGGACCATGCCCAGCGGGAAGGTCTCTACATTGCCGCCAACAACCGCTATCGCCGCCGCATGGTCACCTTCCGCACCGAGCTGGAGGGCATGATCCCCACCTATGGCGATCTCGTCGCCATCACCCACGACATGCCCCGCTGGGGCCAGGGCGGCGAGGTGATCGACTGGCGGGCCGAATCCACCAAGCTGCCTTGGGTTGGGGCGGTGTTGATGCTGTCCGAACCACTGACCTGGACCGAGGGCGCCAGCCATTACCTGGCGCTGCGCCGCCGCGACGGCAGCCTCGCCGGGCCGTTCCGGGTCGATCCGGTGGCCGATGCGCCCACCATGGTGCGTCTCGCCGAACCGCTGACCGTCACCCCTTATACCGGCGGCTCGGAGGAGCGGACGTATTTCAGCTTCGGTCCCGGCCAGGCTTGGGCGCAGACCGCCCGCATCCTCGCCATCCGCCCCCGCGCCGAGCAGGTGGAGATCACCGCCGTCGCCGAGGATGCCCGAGTGCATGTGAACTGATTACGGGGCGCTGCCCCGTTCCCCGCCAAAGGCCGTGAGGCCCTTGGAACCCACTCCCCACAGCCGCCTCCGGGCGGCTTTTTTATTGGAGGTTCCCCATGACGCAGTCCTGCACCATTCCTCGTGGCATTCGCCTGAACAATCCCGGCAACATCAAGGAATCGCCCGGCGACAAGACCCAGTGGCAGGGCGAGCGCGCCACCGACGACGATCCGGTGTTCGAGGAATTCGTCAGCCCCGAAGCCGGTATCCGGGCGCTCGCCCGCATCCTGCTCGGCTATCAACGTCGCCACGGCCTCAACACCGTGGCCGGGATCATCACCCGCTGGGCACCCGGCTGCGAGAACGATACCGGCTCCTATATCGCCCATGTTGCCTCCCGCCTGGGCGTAACGCCTGATCAGGCCATCGACCTGACCAAGGCCGACACCATGGCCGGACTGGTCGAAGCCATCATCCGCCATGAAAACGGCCAGCAACCCTACGCCAGAGAGGTGATCCTGGCCGGGGTTGGCATGGGGCTGGGGAGTGCCTGACCATGAACCTGCTCGATCTCCTCGGCGATGCCGCCGCCATCGCCGCCAATCCCATCGCGGGGCTGGCCAAGGTGGCGCTGGACGTGGCGCCGGACATCGCCAGCCTGTTCGGCGACGATGCCGAGAAGGCGGTCGGCAAACTGGCCGACAGTGTCCGCGCCATCACCGGCACCGACGACCCCGACAAGGCCCGTGAGGCGCTGGCCGATCCCAATCTGGTGTTCCAGCTTCGCTTCCAGGCTCAAGGATTCGCACATGCTGAACGCATGCAGCAGATGACCGGGGCCATCACCACGCTGACCGCTACCCTGGCCGACCGTCAGAACGCCCGCGCCAGGGACAGTGAGTTCATCAAGGCAGGCAGGAGCAACACTCGCGCCAACGTCCTGCTGGTCACCGCCGGACTCGGCATCGTCGGCGGTATCGGCTTCATGGTATTCGGCCATGTGGACGGCAACACCGCCGTCGGCGGCTGCATCATCTCGGTGGTGACCCTGTTGGCGGGCAAGTTCGCCACCGCCTTTGATTTCGAGTTCGGTGGATCGGCGGATTCGGAGCAGACCCGCACCCTGCTGGCGCAGGCGCCGCCTATCGGCAGCAAATAAACAAACATATCATCTGGAATATTGCGGCCGATCAGGGGCGCGATCCCCTGATCGGCCGCATTTGTCATTTATACTGAGGACTTGCAACCTCCAAGTCAGCGGATCAATCTTCAGATGGCTTTCGGCCCTTTCAATTCCGCCAGTCCTTACGGGTATGAGATGAACAAAGGCATCCTGGCCGCACTTGCCGCCGCCATCCTGTTCGGCGGCAGCACCCCGTTCGCCAAGCTGCTGCTCGGCGGCATCGATCCATGGCTGCTGGCGGGTATCCTGTACCTGGGGTCGGGGATCGGCCTGACTGCCCTCAGCCTTGTAGCCAAGGGTGAACGATCCCGCCTTGGCTCGGGGGAGTGGCCGTGGCTGGTCGGGGCCATTCTCTCGGGCGGCGTCGCAGGTCCGGTGCTGCTCATGTACGGATTGTCGGGTACTTCCGCCGCCACCTCGTCACTGCTGCTGAATGCCGAAGGAGTGCTCACCGCTGTGCTGGCCTGGGTGGTGTTCAAGGAAAATGCTGATCGTCGCATCGTGCTTGGGATGCTCGCCATCGTCGCTGGAGCGGTCGTGCTGTCCTGGCCGGGCGGTTCGGTCGAACCGTCGTGGCCGTCCATTGCCGTTCTGGCCGCCTGTCTGTGCTGGGCGATCGACAACAACCTGACCCGCAAGGTGTCGCTGTCCGATCCGGTGCAAATCGCCGCCATCAAGGGGTTGGGGGCGGGCCTGACCAATGTGGTGCTGGCCGTTGCCATGGGTGTGCAGATCCCACCTCCTGCAACCATCACCGCTGCGGGGGCCATTGGCTTTCTCGGCTACGGCATCAGCCTTGTCGCCTTCGTGGTTGGGCTGCGGGAGTTGGGAACCGCGCGGACCGGAGCCTACTTCTCGACCGCTCCGTTCGTCGGAGCCGCCGTCTCCGTGCTGCTGCTCGGGGAATCCATCACCCTGCGTCTGGTTGCGGCGGCGGCGTTGATGGGCGCTGGCGTCTGGCTGCACCTGACCGAGCGTCACGAACATGATCATCACCATGATGCCTTGGAGCATGAACATGCCCATGAGCATGACGAGCATCATCACCATCACGGAGACGAGCCGCAGGGGGCGCATGTGCATTCGCACCGGCACGAGCCGATGATCCACCAGCACCCCCATTTCCCCGATGCCCACCACCGGCATGGGCATAGCTGAATGTTGTCCATTCCCACCTATGTTCTGGCCGCCTTCGCCGAGATCGGCGGCTGTTTCGCCTTCTGGGCGTGGCTGCGGCTGGGCAAGCCGATGATCTGGCTGCTGCCCGGTATGGCCAGCCTCGCCGTCTTCGCGTGGTTGTTGACCCGGATCGAGGCCGACTTCGCCGGACGCGCCTACGCCGCCTATGGTGGGGTCTACATCCTGGCTTCACTGGGTTGGCTGTGGCTGGTTGAGGGCCACCGCCCCGACCATTGGGATGTTCTCGGTGCCGCGATCTGTCTGACCGGCGCGGCCATCATTTTGTTTGCACCCCGGTCGCCCTGATTTCGGATTGTCATGAGGCCAGAGCGTCGATGATGCGGCACTCGGCGACGGTTCCCGCACAGCACTCGGTCATTTGGCGCAGGGCATCCCGCAATCGCCCCAATTCCTCGATCTTGCGCTCGACCTCGGCCAGATGTGCTGAGGCCAGCCGGTCGGCATCTTCGCAGGGCTGTTCGGGATGTTCGGCCAGACGCAGCAACGCTCGGATAGCCTCGATACTGAAGCCAAGATCGCGTCCCTTGCGGATGAAGGACAACCGCCGCAGATGGTCTTCGCCGTATTGCCGGTAACCAGCGGCCGTCCGCTCCGGTTTGGGCAGCAGGCCGATCTTCTCGTAGTAGCGGATGGTCTCGATGTTGACACCGGCCCGTTCGCCGAGCCGTCCGATATTGAAGGTGCCCGTCGTCATGCGCCCTTGACCCTGTAGCCGCTCCAGACTTCAATCTCGGCCAACCAATGCGGTTTGTCCAGTTCTGCCCATGAAATGAGATGGCTCCCATGACGACTCTCCACGCCCTGCTCATCGCGCTCATCCAGGGCGTCACCGAGCTTTTCC
>Ga0265320_10003638_pt1 | contig 10299 bp, 8 predicted proteins | sample 4827metaG_FD_202087 | JGI IMG/M metagenome (GOLD analysis project Ga0265320, IMG submission 202087) | Rhizosphere microbial communities from Carex aquatilis grown in University of Washington, Seatle, WA, United States - 4-8-27 metaG | ecosystem: Host-associated > Plants > Roots > Rhizosphere >...
GAGCCGTCGATGTCGGGATAGATGAAGCGCCACGACATCGCGTAGAGGAAGACGGCGACGCACACGCTGAAGGCGCCGATGAGCCTGCGCGGCGCGAATTCGGCGCGCCAAGCCCGCACGAGCCCCGTCCAGCGCCCGCCCAGCCAGAGCGGCTCCCACGAGACGGAGGCCGCCGTGATCAATGCGACCGAGAGGAGCGTCGAGAAGAGCTCGAGGCCCGGCAGGGTGGGCCCCAGCCCGTGGTGGCACTCGATCGCGTAGACCAGGGTGACGGCGAGGATCGGGCCGACGGCCAGGGCAAACCAGCGGTTGCGCCAGTAGAGTCCGGCGATGAGCATCAGCCCCCACACATTCACCGCCAGAAGCGAGAGCGTGAACAGCAGTCCGAGGTATTGCATGCGGCGAGGCGGGGGTTGCTAGGGAATATGCGCCCGATTATGGGCACCGTCGGGATTCCCGCAAGGAATTGTCCCCGTGGAGGGGAGTTTTTGGGGGGTTTCCGGGGCCCCGGCGCGCTCCCGGGACCCGTCTATCCCTTGAGCATGCAGCAGTGCTTGAATTTCTTCCCGCTGCCGCAGGGGCACGGGTCGTTCCTCCCGGGCTTCTTCGCGGCGTTCCTGAACGGCGCGGGACCCTCGCGAAGCGCGCGGGCGTACAGCCAGGCGCCGCCCTCCCGGATGAACTCCGCCTTCTCCTGGAGCACGTGCTCGACCCCGTCCTCCAGCCCGTAGGCGGAGAACTCGACGTAGGCCATGTCGGGCGTCCTGCCCGGGACGTGGCTGTGCACGACAAGGCGGGTCCATTGGGTCGTCGGCTCGCCGGGTAGCGGGACATACGGCTTGTGGGCGGTCGGCAGGTGCGTGCGGTGGAGGAAGCCGAAGTCGCGGGTTGCATGCGCGCTGAACCGGGCGCGCATCAGGTCCTCGGCCGTCGGGGCGAGCCTCTCCTGCGAGAGGACCGGCCCGCAGCAGGAGCCGAGGGGCTTTCCGCTGCCGCAGGGACAGCCTCGGTCTGCATCCTGCCCTGTGCCGGCTTCGTTCGGAGTGGCCATGGGACGACATTGCCGGGCGGGCCGGACGGGCACGAGGGGAATCTGGCTTCCTCGCGGTGAGGCCCGGCCCGGCCGCGCCGGCCTTCGCCCGCAGTCCCGAGGCTGGTCCCCTCTTGGGTTTTACCTAATTTCGACGAATCCGCGGCCCGCGCACGGTTGCGCAGGGGCGGGCGATCGCATATCTGAATCGGTTGTTCGATGAACCCCGGGCCCCCATACTGGCGCGCCAACCTTGCGTTGGCCGCAGCCGTCCTGCTCGTCCTGACCGGAGCCTACCTGGCGTACGTGAGGGTCGTCGGCAACTCGATGGTGTCGCGGCGGGAGATCGAGTCGATGCGCGCCGACATATCCCAGCTGAAGCGCGAGAACGCCAGGCTCACCAAGCAGCTCGCCATCGTCGGCGACAGGCTCGAGCAGCAGGGGAGCGGCATTCAGAATGTCGCCGAGCCCGCCGCCTCCGGCAGGCCTTCCCGGGAGGTGCCCGCCCGCCTCGCCGCCCGGATCTCGAAGCTCAAGGAATACCTTTCCGCGCATCCCGAGATGGCGGATCCCGGGATGAGGCTCCTGAAGGAAGACGACTGGGTGTTCCCGGTCAGGGACATTCGCCTCGACTCCGAGGCCGGCAGGAGGAAGGCGCTGGCACAGGTACGCATCCAGGCCCAGGCGCGCCTTGGAGAGATTGTCGCCTCCGCGGTGCGCGACTACCTGGACGCCAACAACGGTCAGCCCCCGTCCAGCGCCTCGCAGCTCGCCCCCTATCTCAAGGATCCCGCCAACGCGGACCTCCTGCAGGGCTTTGGCAAGCCGGACTCGACGGCGCCGCCGGGATGCCTGTTCCAGAAGGCGTCGGCCGTCGACGACTGGTACGGCTCCACGGCCTATGTGTCCGACAACGAATTCTCGTGCCACGGCACCGGGCCGGGGCTCGCGGTCGAACAGGCGATCGCGGCCTTCCAGCGCGCCACGGGGAATCCGCCGAACGATGCGTCCCAGATAGGCCCCTACCTCAGGGACGTCATAAACCCGGCCGTCGTCAGCGCGGTATTCGAGGGCCTGCGGCCGTCTCCGAGCTCGGCGCCCGTCATCTCCGAATTCGGCGGGATGGTCAGCGCCAGCGGAAGCGGGGACTCCCCGTGAGGTCCGGAAGCCGGCTCCGGCTCGAGTCGGGGCCGGGTCCAGGCCGGGCGGGCCATCGCCCGGCAGGCATCTCCCGCGGCCTGCGCCGCAAGGATTTGGAACCCAAACCGGGGCGCGTGGTCCCAATAATGGGATCCGGGGGTTTCGTTTTCGAATCTCATGTGAACCCAGCTGGCGGACCATTATGACCTCAACTTATTGTGGATGAATAGCATGCCAAACAAAACGGCCCTTGGTACGGGCCATGCTAGCTAGAACACCCCGTGACCCTCCCGCCCCAAGCCCTCCCACAGGGCTCCGACGCGCATTCCATTGTACTCACATATTGAATACGCCGGCCGCCGGGCGTCAGGGGGCACCGGTCTTTCCGCAATTCCCAAGGCCGTGCAGGCTGCGGGACCAGGCGGCGCGGTGCCATCCTCCCTTTAGGCGCCCTTGGAACGCCGACGCGTCGGTGTTCCATCCCCCTTTGTCCCCCTGAGTCGCCTCCCCGATAGAAATTCAACCAGAACAACATGAACCTAACGCGCCTGCTAACAACGACGGCCCGCTCCGTGCTGGGCCTCGGAACCTCCTTCGCCGCTGCGCTGCTGCCGGTCCCAGCTGCCCACGCCCAGAGCAACTACACAACGCCCTACACGTTCTCGACGCTGGCGGGGACCGCGTTCGTCCCGGGCGGGGCGGACGGGACGGGGCCCGCCGCCCAGCTCTATATCCCCATAGGCGTGGCGGTGGACGGAAGCGGCAACGTCTTTGTCGCCGACGCGGGAACCTCCACGATCCGCAAGATCACGCCGGCCGGCGTCGTGACCACCGTGGCGGGATCGGTTTTCGGGTTCGGCAGCGCCGACGGGACGGGCGCCTCCGCGAGATTCAACGCCCCTCTCGGCATCGCGGTGGACGCCGGCGGCACCCTGTACGTGGCGGACACGAGCAACAACACGATCCGCAAGGTGACCCCTGCGGGCGTGGTGACCACCCTTGCGGGCACCCATGGGGTCATCGGCAACGCGGACGGAACCGGAGCGGCCGCACAGTTCAACGGCCCCTTTGGCATCGCGGTGGACGGGAGCGGCACGGTGTACGTCACGGACCAGGTGAATTGTTCGATCCGCAAGATCACCTCCGGGGGCGTCGTGACGACCCTGGCGGGCAGTCCCGGGGTCCCCGGCAACATTGACGGCACGGGAACCGGCGCCCGGTTCAATTATCCGGCCGGCCTGGCGATCGACGGAGGCGGCACGCTGTACGTTGCGGACTCCGCCAATTTCACGATCCGCAAGGTGACCTCGGGGGGCGTCGTCACGACCCTGGCGGGAACCCCGGCGCAAAGGGGCACCACGGACGGGACGGGAGCCGCGGCACGGTTCTATTACCCATACGGGGTGGCGGTGGACGGGGGCGGCAACGTCTATGTCGCGGACAACGGCAACAGCACGATCCGCAAGATCACCTCCGGGGGCGCGGTGACGACCCTCGCGGGCACCGCAGGGGTCGTCGGCTTCGCCGACGGGACGGGCAGCGCCGCGTTCTTCAACGGCCCTATCGGCATGGCGGTGGACACGGGCGGCAACGTCTATGTGGGGGACAACGGCAACAACACGATCCGAAAGGTGACGTCGGGGGGCGTGGTGACCACCCTCGCCGGCACGCCGGGGGTCGGGTATGCGGACGGCACGGGATCGGCCGCGCGGTTCAACGCCCCGTCCGGCGTTACCGTGGACGCGAGCGGCAACACGTATGTCACGGACACCAACAACGACACGATCCGGAAGATCACGCCGGCGGGCGTCGTGACGACGCTCGCGGGAACCGCAGGGAGACCCGGAAGCGCCGACGGCACGGGGGCCGCCGCGCTGTTCTATGCTCCGTTTGCCATCGCGGCGGACGCAAGCGGCAACCTTTTCGTGTGCGACAACGGCAACAACACGATCCGCAAAATAACGCCGGGCGGCCAGGTGACCACGCTCGCGGGCACACCGGGGACAACCGGGGCCAACAACGGAACCGGGTCGGCCGCGTCGTTCAGCAATCCGGTCGGCATCGCGGTCGACGGGAACGGGAACGTGTACGTCTCGGAATTCGGGAATTTGGACATCCGCAAGATCACGCCGGGCGGAGCCGTGAGCACCCTGGCCGGCGAGGTGGGGAGTGTCGGCCACGCCGACGGGACGGGAACCGCGGCGACATTCGGCCGGCCGGCCGGGATCACGACGGATGGTGCCGGCAACGTGTATGTCGCGGACTACGCGAACAACTCGGTCCGCAAGATCACGCCGGCCGGCGTCGTCACGACCGTTGCGGGCACGGTGGGGTCCTCCGGCGACAAGGACGGGGCGGTGGGCACGGCGCTGTTCTGGGCCCCGATCGGCGTCGCGGCGGATGCAGCCGGCAACCTGTTCGTGGTGGACCAGTCGAATGAGCTGATCCGCGAGATCACGACGGGAGGCGTCGTGTCGACCCTGGCCGGCACCGCGGGAATAGTCGGCAGCCAGGACGGCACGGGGGGCGCCGCGCTGTTCAACCACCCGTACTACGTCGCGGTGGACGCGGGCGGAAACCTGTACGTCACGGACAACGGAAACAACACGATCCGGAAGGGCGTCGCCAACGGGGCCCCGCAGGTCGTGGCGCAGCCGACCGACCAGTACGTCTCCGTGGGGGGGAGCGCGACCTTCACGGTCACGGCCTCGGGCTCCGGGACGCTGACCTACCAGTGGAGCTTCAACGGCTCGGCGATCTCCGGGGCCACGGGCTCTTCCTACACGGTCACCAACGCCCAGGCCGGCAACGCGGGCTCCTACACGGTGAGCGTGACCAACAATAACGGCTCGACGACGAGCCACGGCGCGAACCTGTCGGTGAGCACGGGCACCACGGGCACGCGGCTGGTGAACATCGCGACCCGCGCCCTGGTGGGCACCGGCGGCAACATCCTGATCCCGGGCTTCGTGATCGGGGGCAGCGGCAATGAGACGCTGCTGATCCGCGCGGACGGCCCGAGCCTGACGGCCTTCGGGGTCGGAGGCGCGCTGGCCCAGCCGAGCCTCACCCTGACCGCCCAGTCGACGGGCGCCACCGTCGCCACGAACACCGGCTGGGGCACCAACGCGAACCCGGCGCAGATAGCCAGCGTCGCCGCGCAGGTGGGCGCCTTCGCCCTGGCCTCGGGAAGCGCGGACTGCGCGGTGCTGGTCACCCTGCAGCCGGGCGCCTACACCGTGCAGGTCTCCGGCGTCGGCAGCACCACGGGTGTGGCCCTGGCCGAGGTCTACGAGGTGTCGTCGACCGGCACCGCCCGGCTGGTGAACATCGCGACCCGCGCCCAGGTGGGCACCGGCGGCAACATCCTGATCCCGGGCTTCGTGATCGCGGGCTCCGGGACCGAGGAGCTCCTCGTGCGGGCCGACGGCCCGAGCCTGACGGCCTTCGGGGTCGGAGGCGCGCTGGCGCAGCCCAGCCTCACCGTGACGGCCCAGTCGGACGGGCACACGATCGCCTCCAACACGGGCTGGGGGACGGCCTCCAACCCCGCGCAGATAGCGAGCGTCGGGGCGGCCGTCGGGGCCTTTGGGCTCGCGTCGGGCAGCGCCGACAGCGCCCAGGTCATCAACCTGCCGGCGGGCGCCTACACCATGCAGATCTCCGGGGTGAGCAGCACCACGGGGGTGGCCCTGGCCGAGGTCTACGAAGTTCCGTAACCGGCAAGCCTGCGCACCGGCGCCCCGGGGAGGTCCCCGGGGACCGGGCGGCGCGCGGGGGACCCTTGACGATGAGCCGCCTTAAAAGGAAATGGGGGACGGGCGGCCTTGCACGGCCGGCGGCGGCGCTTGCCGTCTTCTGCGCCTGCGGGCTTCGCGGCCAGGACGCCCCGACCCTCTCGATCCACTGGGACAAGGCCACGGTGGTCTCAAGGTCCGTGCCCACGCTGCAGGTTGTGGTCAACCCGCCGCTCCGGCCGGGCGAGCCGCTCGGCGCCGCCTCCTACAAGGCCGTGAAGGACCTCGGCGCCGACTACGTGCGCTACGTGCCCTGGCTGCCCTATCCTAGGCTGGCCGTCGCCGAGCTGGAGCCGCCCACGCCGAAGGGGACCTCGTGGGACTTCAGCCTCATCGACCCCATGATGAGGGACTTCCTGGCCGCGACCGACGGGCACCCGACGGTGGTCAACTTCAGCACCCTTCCAGCGTGGCTCTTCAGGACCGACAAGCCCGTCGCCTATCCGGACGACCCCAACAAGGTGGTCTGGAACTACACGCAGGGGACCGAGCTCAGGGACCCAAGCGGCAGGGAGCTGGGCGACTACTACGGCCGCCTCGTGAGCTGGTACGTGAACGGCGGCTTCACGGACGAGAACGGCGTGCGGCACGAGTCCGGCCACCACTACAGCCTGCCGGTGTGGGAGGTGCTGAACGAGCCGGAGTGGGAGCATTCGACGACGCCTGAGCAGTACACGGCGCGCTATGACGCGATCGTCGAGGGCATCCGCCGCGTGAGCCCCGGGACCAGGTTCATGGGGATGGCGCTCGGCGACCCGCGCGGCGGCCCGCGCTTCTTCGAGTACTTCCTCAACCCGGCGAACCACCGGCCGGGCATCCCGATCGACTACATCTCCTACCACTTCTACGCGGTTCCCGCGCGGGCTCAGGCCCCCGGCGACTGGCAGTACAGCTTCTTCGACCAGGCCGACGGGTTCCTGGCGGCGGTGCGCTACATCGAGAGCATCCGCAGGCGCCTCTCGCCTCTGACGGGGACGGACGCCGACGAGCTGGGGGTGATCTCCGCCGACGACCTGTCGCAGAACACTCCCGGCCACGTAATGCAGCCGATCCCGCCCGCCTACTGGAACCTTGCAGGCTCGCTCTACGCCTACCTCTTCATCGAGCTCTCGCGCCTTCAGGTCGACATCATCGGCGAATCGCAGCTGGTCGGCTACCCGACGCAGTTCCCCAGCGTGAGCATGATGAACTGGGAGGACAACCGGCCGAACGCGCGGTTCTGGGTGCTGAAGCTGATCAGGGACTCGTTCCGCCCCGGCGACACGCTGGTGGAAACGACGCTCGGGGGCGGAGGCTCGGAAGGCCTGGCGGCGCAGGCCTTCACGACCTCCGCGGGCCGCAGGCTGCTGCTTGTCAACAAGCGGGACCGGGCCGTCGACGTGCCGCTTCCCGACCCGGACAGGGCGGGCGCGCTGGCCGTGGATGTCCTGACGGGCGACGGTCCCGCGCGCAAGGCGGGCGTGGCGGGCGGCAGCATAAGGCTGGAGCCGTTTGCCGTGGCGGTCGTCAGCTGGTGAGCGTTTCCCGCGCTGCCCGTTCCCGAATTGGCCCGCCCGACGAGGGCAGAGGATGGAGCTGCGAGTGTCTTCCAGTGGGCCTTCTCGTGTACGGCAATTGGCCGCCGCCAAGCCAATCCCTGGCCAAGACCTCCTGAATCCCCTGCGAGCGCCGGATGCCGGAACCGGCTTTGCCGGAGGATATGTTCACGGCTTCGGGTAATACCCTATAGCGCCCCTGCAGCCTACTGCCTAGGCTCGTGAACGCATATGCGGGAGGGCCGCTTCACCCATGGAAGGCAGTCCAAGGCAAAGGTCTCGATTTTGGCACCCATCAATCTGAACCCAACCATCCACCACAAAGAAGCTCATCATGGCTAAGAACGTGGCCGAGGTATTTGTCGAAACGCTTGTCGCCGCAGGTGTCAAACGGGTCTACGGAGTGGCGGGAGATTCATTGAACGGCCTGACGGATGCCATTCGAAAGAATGGCGCGATCGGATGGATTCATATGCGGCACGAAGAGGCCGCGGCGTTTGCCGCCGGGGCCGACGCTCATTTGACGGGCACGCTTGCGGTGTGCGCCGGCAGCTGTGGTCCCGGGAACCTGCATCTGATCAATGGCCTCTTCGATTGCCACCGCAGTCGCGTTCCGGTGCTGGCAATCGCCGCGCAGATTCCGAGTCGCGAAATCGGCAGCGGCTTCTTTCAGGAGACGCATCCTGAACGGCTCTTCAAGGATTGCAGCCATTTCTGCGAACTCGTCTCTCACGAGAGCCAGATCCCGCGGATACTCGGGATTGCGCTGCGCACCGCGCTGACGAGGCGCGGCGTCGCCGTTATCGTCATGCCCGGCGATGTTGCTCTGTGCAAATGTTCCTCGGCGCCGCTTCCCCTTGGTATCTTGGGCGCCGCATCTGTCGAGCGCCCTTCCGACATCGAGTTGGGCAAGGCCGCCAAGCTGCTCAATGCCGCGGACAAAGTGACCATCTTGGGGGGCGCCGGCTGTGAGGGGGCGCATGCGGGTCTCCTCGCTTTGGCTGAAAGGCTGAAAGCACCCATCGTCCATGCCCTGCGCGGAAAGGAATTCATCGAGTATGACAATCCCTACGATGTAGGCATGACGGGTCTGATCGGGTTTTCTTCCGGTTATCACGCAATGATGAACTGCGACGTGCTCCTGGTGCTCGGGAGCGACTTCCCCTACCAGCAATTCTATCCCAAGGAGGCGAAGATCATCCAGGTCGACCGGCGCGGCGAACAGATCGGAAGGCGAGCGCGGGTGGATCTGGGGTTGATTGGCACCGTGAACGACACGCTGGCGGGGCTTGGGCCGCTGATTCGGGAAAAGACCGAGCGCGCGTATCTGGATCTGTGCATCGATCATTACCAGAAGGCGCGGAAAGCGCTGGATGATCTGGCGAAAGGCGAGCCGGGTCATACGCCGATCCACCCGCAGTTTGTCGCCAAGGTTCTGGACGAGGTCGCCGCCGAAGACGCGGTGTTCATCTGCGACGTAGGCACTCCCACCATATGGGCGGCTCGCTACCTGCGCATGAACGGCAGGCGCCGCCTGCTGGGTTCGTTCACGCACGGATCGATGGCGGCCTCCGTGCCGCAGGCCATCGGGTCGCAGGTCGCATTCCCAGGGAGGCAAGTGATCACGCTCTCCGGCGATGGCGGACTCGCCATGCTGCTGGGCGACATCCTGACGCTGCCGCAGCTGAAGCTGCCGGTGAAGATGGTGGTGTTCAACAACAGCTCCCTGGGCCTGGTGGAGCTGGAGATGAAGGCGGCGGGTTTGGTCGGCTTCGGCACCGACCTGGTCAATCCCGACTTCGCCAGGCTGGCCGAGGCAGCTGGCATCCTTGGCCTGCGGGTTGAGAAACCCGACGAGCTGCGCCCGGCCCTGACGCGGGCTCTCCAGCATGACGGGCCGGCCCTCGTTGACGTGATCGTCAATCGCCAGGAGCTTTCGATCCCACCGAGCATCAGTGCGGAGCAGGCGCTCGGTTTCGGGCTTTACATGGCCAAGGCGGTGCTGAGCGGTCGTGGCGACGAAGTGATCGATCTATTGAAGACAAACCTCTTTCGCTGAGAATGGTCCCGATGCGGGCGACCGCCAACAATGCCGAGCTTATCCGCGCAAGCTGCTGGCCTGCGGTCGAAGCGCTCGGGTGGGCCGAGGGCGGGTCTACTTCCTCTCCGATTCGCTCGACGGCGCGCTGGTCGGCGACGCTGTCTTCTTCGAGAACCGAAATGCCGCCGCGCCCGCCACGATGAAAAAGACCAAAATGGCCACGATGATCGACAGATTCACCTTCGTCGTCCGCCGGTGCACGTTCACCTCGGGGAATCCGCTGCTCTCTTTGTCGATCGACATCTAGTTACCGACACCGTGCGCCTGCGTCAGTGCCCGCCCGAGGCGAATAATGGCCGTTGCTCAGGGGCCGCTATTGCCAGCAGTGCTTCCAGCCCGAAACCGCGATGCGGGATGAAGTTGGGGAAACCCGAGGGACTCTGCGGCTGGGCGGCGGCCTTTACTGCGAGATCTGGCGTTTGTGGGCCGGGCTCCATTGCCCGTGGCTCCGGCGTCTAGAGAATGCGATCCCGCGGCGATCGTCGGCATAGATCGGCGGGAAAGACTCCTCGGAGTCGGGTAACACCCCATGGTCCCCGGCCGCCTCCGGGCGTACGCTCGCGAGCGCAGAAGCCGGAGGTCCGCTTCTCAGATGAATGGCGGATAGAAAGGGTGGAGGGAATAGTCTTGGTCACGGAATATCAAAGAAGCCCAATGCGAGACATTTGCCGCGGCGAATGGGACCCAAGGCATTGC
>Ga0265320_10003640_pt1 | contig 10295 bp, 9 predicted proteins | sample 4827metaG_FD_202087 | JGI IMG/M metagenome (GOLD analysis project Ga0265320, IMG submission 202087) | Rhizosphere microbial communities from Carex aquatilis grown in University of Washington, Seatle, WA, United States - 4-8-27 metaG | ecosystem: Host-associated > Plants > Roots > Rhizosphere >...
GCGCCGGTAGGGACGGACCGCCGGGCCGTCCGCGATTGTCCAGACGGCGCGCCCAGCGGTCGCGCCCTACCCATCGAATGGAATTCAATAGTCCAAATCATTAGGGACTCTGGTATAAGGATACCCTGCCCGCACCCGATCTCTCAAGGCCGACCCTCCTGACGCATGTTTCGTTGACAGACATATATAATCACTATTTATGCTTCAACGAAATATGCCTCGCCGCCCCGCCCCACCCAAGTTTGACTTCAGTGTGCTGCGCCGCCTGCGTCAGCAGCACACCCTGACGCTGGCGGAATTGTCCAAGGCCTCGAAGGTCTCGACGGCGGTGATTTCAAAGCTCGAGCGCAACCAGCAGTCCGCCGAGCTCGACACCCTTTACCGGCTCGGCCGCGCGTTGGGCATGAGCGCCACCGACCTCCTCGCCCTGGCCGAATCCCCCCTGGCCCACCGCGCCAAGGAAGGCTTCCACCGGGCCGGCGGATTCAAATTCCGCGAAATCCGTTTCGCCAACGTCGTCGCCCTGCTCGGCACCGCCCCGGCGAGTTCCAAGGTGTCGCGCCCCGAGATCCACCACGACGACACGGAGGTCTGCTGGGTGCTGGAGGGCAGGCTGCGCCTCAGCCTCCCGCATGAGCAATGCGTGCTGGCGGCCGGCCAGTGCCTGCAGTTCGACGCCATCCAGCAGCACACCTACGAGGCACTCGCCGACTCGCAGTTCATCATCCTGCACCTCCGGAAGGATAAACGCTACTGACGCTATCCCAAACACGACACGGAGCCCACTGAGCAATCACCGAGGTCACAGAGGTCTGAACAAGTCCTCCATAAACTCCGTGCCGCCTCTGTGCCCTCTGTGAGAAAAATCCGAATCACTTTCACCTTCACTCTCACTTCCCTACCCCATGCGCATCGACGACCAACTCTCCGCCGCCTCGCTCGCTCCCGCCCTGGACAGATTCTGGCGGCTGTCCGGCGACAAGATTGATCTCATTCTCCGCGAATACGATCCGGCCCGTGGTTCACCGGTCTTCACCGTCGGCGGCAAATACACCACGCGCGGCTGGACCGAATGGACCGAAGGCTTCCATTACGGCTCCGCCTTCCTGCAGTTCGACGCCACCGGTGAAAAGCGCTTCGCCGACTCCGCGCAGAAGCTGACGGTCGACCGCATGGCCTCGCACGTCAGCCACGTCGGGGTGCACGACCACGGCTTCAACAACCTCAGCACCTACGGCAACTGGCTTCGCCTCCAGCGCGAGGGCCGGCTCCCCGCCAGTCATGTCGATTTTTGCGAACTCGCGCTGAAAGTCTCCGGTGCCGTGCAGGCCGCACGCTGGTCGAAAATCCACGGCGGAGGCGGGTTCATCTACTCCTTCAACGGCCCGCACAGTCTCTTCGTTGACACCATCCGCTCCGTTCGCATCGCAATGGTCGCCCATGCCCTCGGCCACCGGCTCATGGGGGAGAACGACGTTGCCCATTCCCTGCTCGAACGCGGCCTGCAACACATCGAAGCCACGGCGAAATATTCCATCTTCTACGGCGAGGGCCGCGACCGCTACGACGAGCCCGGCCGCACCGCGCACGAATCCATCTTCAACCCCATCGACGGCCGCTATCGTTGCCCCAACTCGCAGCAGGGTTATTCCGGCTTCACCACGTGGACGCGTGGTCTCGCCTGGGCCATGGTGGGCTTCGCCGAGGAACTTGAGTTTCTCGACACCATGCCCGAGGCCGCGCTCCTCGCCTTCGGCGGCAAGGCCAACCTCCGCGCCATGATGCTCAAGGCCGCTCGCGCCACCTGCGACTGGTTTATCGCCAACACCGCGCTCGACGGCATCCCCTACTGGGACGGCGGCGCCCCGCATCTCGGCAAACTCGGTGACTGGCGTGCCCGCGCCGCCGAGCCGTTCAACGACCACGAGCCGGTCGACAGCTCCGCCGCCGCCATCGGCGCGCAGGGTCTGTTGCGTCTCGGTCGCTATCTCGGCGAAACCAACCTCGACGGCAAAAAATACTGGCAGGCCGGGCTCACCACGATGCGCACGCTGCTCTCCGACGCCTATCTCGGCATCGCGCCCACGCATCACGGCCTGCTGCTCCACACGGTCTATCACCGGCCGAACGGCTGGGACCACATCCCCGCCGGCCGCAAGATTCCGTGCGGCGAAGCGTGTATGTGGGGCGACTATCATCTCCGTGAAGCCGCGCTCCATCTCCAGCGCGTGATCCGCGGCGAAAAATATTACACCTTTTTCGGCTGCCTGAAGTGATGAGCATTATCCACAGAACACACAGAAACCAAACTGCCCTTGACCACAAAGAGTCACAAAAAGACACGATAAAAGAATGTACCAAATCATCTGCTTCTTTTTTGTGAATTGTTGTGACTTTTCGTGGCTGAAAGTCCTCTGCCTTTATCCGTGTTCATCCGAGCAATCCGTGGTTAAAAAATGAATCCTGCCCCCCTCGGCAAACTCTGCATCCACACGATCACCACCAAACCGTGGACGATCGAGACTGCCGCGGCTAGGTTCGCCGCGGCGGGCGTGCAGGGCATCACCGTCTGGCGCGACACTCTCGCCGGTCGCGACATTGCCAAAACCGGCCGGATGATCCGCGACCACGGCCTGTCGGTCGTCTCGCTCTGCCGCGGCGGTTTCTTCCCGGGCAGGACCGCCGCCGAACGCTTGTCCGCGCTTGATGACAACCGTCTCGCCATCGCCGAGGCCCGCGCGCTCGGTGCCCCGCATGTCGTCCTCGTCTGCGGCGCCGTCCCCGGCCAGCCGCTCACCGAGTCGCGCAAACAAATCCAGGAAGGCATCGCCGCGCTGCTCCCCGAGTGCCAGGCAGCCGGCGTGAAACTCGCCATCGAACCACTTCACCCGATGTATGCCGACAGCCGCTCAGCCGTGAACACGCTCGGTCAGGCCAACGACATGGTCGAGGCGCTCAAGTCGCCCTACGTCGGCGTCGCCGTCGATGTCTATCACGTCTGGTGGGATCCGGCGCTCGAGTCGGAAATCGCGCGCTGCGGCCGGCTCAAGGCGCTCTTCGCTTACCACGTCTGCGACTGGCGCACGCCCACCACCGACCTGCTCAACGACCGCGGCCTCATGGGCGAAGGCTGCATTCCGCTCCGCCAGATCCGCGCGTGGGTCGAGGCCACCGGCTTCAGGGGCTTCAACGAAGTCGAGGTTTTCTCGACGCGCCTCTGGGCCACGGATCAGGACGAGTATCTCAAAAAGATCGTCCAAGCCTACAAGGACCATGTCTGACCAATCCCTATTTTTCCGACACAGAAGCTGGGGAGCCCTCACAGAGACCACAGAGTTTCCCAAAACTCCTCCGTGAACTCCGTGCCACCTCTTCTTCCTCTGTGACACAAAACCGAAACACTTTTTACCCTCACTCTCACTTCCTATGACCACCCACCGCATCGGCATCATCATGAACGGCGTCACCGGACGCATGGGCACCAACCAGCACCTCATCCGCTCCATCAAGGCCATCATCGACCAGGGCGGCGTGAAGCTCTCCGATGCCGAGGTCATCATGCCCGACCCGGTCCTTGTCGGTCGCAGCGAGGAAAAACTCAAGGCCCTCGCCGCCCGCGTGGGCATCTCGCGCATCTCGACCAATCTCGACGCCGAACTGGCGAAGCCCGCCAACCATATCTACTTCGACTCCACGCTCACCGGCCAGCGCCCGGCCGGCGTCCGCAAGGCCATCGCCGCGAAGAAACACATCTACTGCGAAAAACCCACCGCCACCACTTCCGCCGAAGCCCTCGCCCTCGCCAAGGAGGTCACCGCCGCCGGCCTCAAGAACGGCGTCGTGCAGGACAAGCTCTGGCTCCCCGGCCTCCTCAAGCTGCGCTATCTCATCGACACCGGCTTCTTCGGCAAAATCCTCTCCGTCCGGGGCGAGTTCGGCTACTGGGTCTTCACCGGCGAGTTCGAGAAACTCCAGCGCCCCTCGTGGAATTACCGTAAGGAGGACGATGGCGGCATCATCGTCGACATGCTCTGCCACTGGCAGTACGTCATCCAGAACCTCTTCGGGATCATCAAGAGCCTCACCTGCCTCGGTGCCACGCACATCCCGCAGCGCTGGGACGAGGCCGGCAAGTCCTACCAGTGCACGGCCGACGACTCCGCCTACGCCACCTTCGAGCTCGTGAACGGCGTCATCTGTCACTTCAACTCCTCGTGGGATGTCCGCGTCGACCGCGACGACCTCCTCACGCTGCAGGTCGACGGCACGCACGGTTCCGCCGTCGCCGGCCTGCGCGACTGCAAGGCACAGAGCCTCGCCGCCACGCCCCGCTGCGTGTGGAATCCCGACATCGACAGCCCGGTCAAATACCAGGATGGCTGGACACGCGTGCCCGACCAAGGGCCCTACGACAATGCCTTCAAGGTGCAGTGGGAACTTTTCCTGAAGCACGTCGTCACGGGCTCGCCGTTCCCGTGGAGCCTGCACGAAGGCGCGAAAGGCGTGCAGTTGGCAGAACTCGGCCTGGCCTCCTGGGCGAAACGCGCCTGGGTCGATGTTCCGCTCTTGAAGTAAACCACCCGAACTTTGACCACGGATTTCACGGATAACACGGATTGATAAAACCCCTCTGCTCGAATCCATCCGTGCCCATCTGTGTAATCCGCGGTTAAAATGCCTTTCCTCTGTTCTCTCTGTTTCCTCCTGTGAAATAATCTCTTCCTATGAATAAAGTCGCTCTCGTAACCGGTGGTTCTCGTGGAATTGGCTTCGGCATCGCCGAAAAGCTCGCCGCGGAGAAATGGGACCTCGTCATCAACGGCGTCCGCCCCGAGGAAGCCGTCGCCGAGCCACTCGCCGCGCTGCGCAAGCACGGCGTCCGTGTCGGCTACGCCCGCGGCGACATCGGCTCGGCCGAAGGCCGGGCAGCAATCGTGAAAGCCACACGTGGCTTTCTCAGTTGGACAGCGGTCAGTGGTCAGCAGTCAGCTTTAAATCTACTGGTGAATAATGCAGGCGTAGCTCCGAAGGTAAGGGCAGATTTATTGGAGACCTCCGAAGAATCCTACGATCACGTCATCGACACGAACCTCAAGGGGACGTTCTTCCTTACGCAGGCGTTTGCCCGCGACATGGTCGACGCGAAGAAAGCTGACCCGAAGTTCACCGCCACCATCATCAACATCACCTCCATCTCCGCGACGGTCGTCAGCATCAACCGCGGCGAATACTGCATCGCCAAGGCCGGCCTGAGCATGCTCTCGCAACTCTTCGCGACGCGCCTCGGTCCCGACGGCATCCCCGTCTACGAAGTCCGCCCCGGCATCATCAAGACCGACATGACCGCGAATGTTACTGAAAAGTATGACAAACTCATCGCCAGCGGACTGTGTGTGCAACCCCGGTGGGGCGTCCCCGACGACGTCGGCCGCAGCGTCGCGTCTCTGGCCCGCGGCGACTTCCTGTTCTCGACTGGGCAAGTAATCATGGTGGATGGTGGACTCACGATCCCGCGGCTTTAGTCCGCTATGCGTTTCGCCTTTCGGCCACAGGATCCTCAAGTTTGTCGAGCAATGTAATGTGACCCCTTCGTAGCACCGTCGGTCCGTACCAAGCTATTATCGCCTCCAGAGATTCGGGCTGACATTAGTTCTCCGCATAGATAACAGTCTGTAATCACGTCGCGATGTCCCATCTAAAGAAAATGCGGAAGGGATGGGAGAACGAACACCTCTCTAGATACTTACTTTCGCGAATTTCTTTTCTTTCTCAGCCGATCACTGTGGCCGACGACTTGGGAGTCGACTTCATGTGCACACTTTTCCGCACCATAAAGGTTGGTAAAGAGGAGCAGCTAGTACCTCACCAGTCGTTCTCGATTCAAGTAAAGACTACTCGGAAGGCCTTTAGGGGAGACAAGCAGCTAAACTACCTAAGAAATCTGGAGGTCCCGTTTTTTATCGGGTTAGTAACCCAAGACCGGTCAGGCCTTGACATATATTCGGGCGAGATTCTGCCAGATTTTTTTTCGTGGGCACCGGCGGAGGTCTCGTTCATTTTGAGCCCACAGCAGGACGCAATTACGCATGCTCATGATGGCGCATGGCCGACAAACAAGAAGGGGATTTTTGTGCTACCTTGTCCCTACATTGGCACGCTAAAGGTCATGGACTCCCCTGAAGATTCCGGGAGAATTAGTTCCGCGTTGGCCGCAATTTGCAGCACCACAATTCGTAATATCGCGGCCAAACTTTCCGAAGAGTATGTGTTCCGCTATCCCAGCGCGGATGGGAAAGTCGCCTACTTCCGAATTCAGGCAGGCACTGGATCCATAAACACGTTTCGCGGGAACTTCATGTTGCGACTAGCTGAAGTTTTCTACAATCTCCGACGGATCGCTGATATTTATCCTCAGCAATTCTCGATTATCGAATTCGATTTATTTGAGAAAGAATTTCTTCAATTGCAGAGCTGGAGTTTTCCTCATGCAGATTTTGTAGGTAACATCTACAATGACCTTAGTCGAACGATCCAAAGGCGGCTCCAGATTCGGTTACTTGAGATACTTCGACGACGACAGGGACAGAACGGGTCAGGCTGCGGAAATTGCAGTCCCGTGTCTTTGGCCCGAAGCACCGGGCGACGGGAACCACCGGAGCCGGAATTGGGTCTTTCATCAGGATGAAAACCCAAGACGAAAGTTCCGCCGACCCGAAAATTCACAGTGAGCATATCCAGCAGCAGCTGGATGAATTGATTCAACATGCGCGCGCCGACATCGGGCGGGTAACCGAGCCCCGGTTCCAGGCCCTCCTCGAAACCACCGCCGAGGTGCTGACGGGACTGAAAACCGCCTATCAGCATTACGGCAAGAAGCACGAGGCGGCGTGGCGCGGCAAGTGAAGAAGGATCGCCTGTTTTCCCCGATAGCGGGTGGGATTATTTTCCCGCCGCCGCGGCTTCAACCGTTACCCGAAAGTCTTTCCCTTCCCACCGCTCGCCCCATCGGAAGGTGAAGTCAACACGGCCACCGGCCGCGAGGTGGATCGTCGGCAAGTCCCCGAACCAGCAGCCCACGGCCGTGTCGCGCATCTCGAGGTCGTGCACCGTGGTCCAGCCATCGGAGGTCCAGTGAACCGTCGCGGAGAGCGGCGTAATGAGGCGGAGCGTCTTGCCCGCCGCCATCCGCCCTGCCGGATGCCCGAAAGTCCACATCTCAATCGCGCTGGTCTGGCCGCCCTTCGCGTAGCGCTGGTAGACGGGTTCGATGCGGTCGAAGCAAACGCCTTCCTTCCGGCTGCGGACGAGTGAAACATATTCCGCGTGCGCCCAGCAGAGCGGCATCGCGGCGCCGGTCGGGCCGCCCCGCTTCATGCCTGCGGCCGGCAGGTCGTCGGCATCCCAGACCTGCTCCGGCAGCATCCCGCCTTCGTTGGCGAATGCTTCCAGCGTCCGGATGAACGGAAGCGGATCGCGTCCGGCGGCGAGTTCGTAGTGCGCGCGTTCGCCGGTCAGGATGGGCCAGCAACGACCCTCACCGGTGCCGTCGTAGGCGCTGCCGTCGGATTTCTGGCCGTAGCCATCCTGATTGTAACGGCGCCAGCCCGGCCCCTGCGGGAGCTCGTGCCTGAGTACATGGTCGATCACCGCGAGCGAATCGACCACGAGGAGATCGTCCGCCGCCCTGACGCCCAGCCGCACCAACTGCAGAAAGTCGCCGCCGACGATGTTGCGGGCGGGATGACGTCCGCGGCCGTTGGCGAGATCATACTCAGCCTGGTCCGGGTCGGGGGCCTGGCCGGGCTCGGCAGGATTGGCTGGCGTGAGCCGGACATAGTGGCGCGGCTTGCCGGGCAGCAATTCCCCGTGCTTCGTCACCGTCCAAGCCTCAAGGTGCGCGGAAAGCCAGTCGGCATAATCCAACAGGAACGCGGCGAGCTCGGGGAGGTTTCTGCCCCGGGCAAATTCCGCGGCGCAGACGAGGCTCGCGATGATCGTCGCCAGCGTGGAGGGCGAGTAACCGGCATTCTCCTCCCAGCGCTCCTGCTCCGTCACGGGTCCATGCAGGATCAAATAGCCGGCGGCGCGCGAGACGAGAGCCCACGGGTCGAAGAGCCGGAGCGCCTGCGCCTGCTGCAGCCGCCACGCGAGCAGGACCGGCACCGCGACTTCGTCGAGTTGAATGCCCTGCCAGAAAGCTTCCCCGGAGATCGAGCTGTTTTGGGGGAGACAACCGTCGTCGCCCTGCACGCACGCCAGCCAGATCAGCGCGCGCAGCGGCGATTCCGTCACGCCGCAGGCGAGCAGGGCGGTGGCGGTCTGGACCATGTCGCGCGTCCAGACGAGATGATAGCCGCCGCGGTCGCGGTCGTCCTTCGTCTCGCCCCAGGGAATGCTCAACGACGCGACGAAGGCGCCCGGAAACGTCTTGTCCTCGTGGGCAAGCAACAGGCACTGGCTCAGGCGGAGCATCGAGCCACCGTCACCGGTGTGCGCGCTCAGATCGAGTTCGGACCGCGTGCGCTGCCACTGGCCGACAAACTTTTCGCGCACTTGCGCAAAGGAAGTGGCGAGGGCCTGTTCGAGCCGGGTGGAGGCGCTCTGGGGCGAGGAACCGAATCCGATCCCGATGGTGAACTCCAGGCCGGCCGACAGGTCCACCTCGGCTGTGATCGCCAGATTGCCGTCATCCGCCCGCGAGAATTCCCAATCCATCTTGAAATTGTCCATCAGGTCCTGCCAGCCGTCGCTCGCCCCCGCGAAGCCGACCGAGCGGCGCGTAAAATCGGGTGCACCGCCCAACACCAGGCTCACATCCTCCCGCCAGGCGTGAACGAGCTTGCGCCGGCCGATGCTGCACCAGCGCGCGGAATTGTGGGCGCCGGTTCCCTTCAAGTGGGGCGCAAGCAAGACGTAGAGCCGCAGCTTGCCGCGGAGGGTCGCGTCCAGAATCTCGACGCGAGTGTGGATCAACAGCACGGGCGAATGCGGGTCGGTGACGATTTCCTTGATGAGACGGTAACGGCCCGCCGGATCGGTATTGGTGAGGCGGTAGAGCAGCGCGCTCTTCTCCGGGTATTCCGTCTGGTGGAGCAGATCCCGTTTTTCCTCATGGCAGAACGTCGCGCCATCGGTGATCAGGAACTGCAGGTCGCGCGTATTGGGCGTGTCGACGAAGGGGAAATAGATTTCGTTGATGATGCCGTGGCTGAGCGTGAACCACACGCACGAGCTGCTGTGATAGGCCGTGCCGACGCCGTCCTTGGCGCTGGAGGTCCAGCGCGGCTCGATTCCCGGGGCGCCGGACGCCGTGGTGTCGTTGTTCATGAAGCAGGATTCACCGTCAGGTCCGCCCGGGAAAACCCGGCTACAAGGTCCTTCCCCCATCGATGAAGAGGGTGGTGCCTGTCACATAGGAAGCTTCGTCGCTCGCGAGATACAGCACCGCGCCCGCCACCTCCTCGGGGTGGCCGATCCGGTGCAGAGGAATCCGCTTCAGTTCCCGCCGGCGCTTCGCGGCGTCGTGGAGCCAGGAATTGTTGATCGGCGTGGAGATCGCGCCCGGGGCGACGTTGTTGACCCGGACGCCTTTCCCGGCGAGCTCGAGCGCCATGGTTTTCATCAGCATCTCCAGGCCGCCCTTCGAGGCGCAATAGTGGGCATGGCCGGCCCACGGCAGGACCGCATGCACGGAGGAAATGTTGATGATTACGCCCCGTTTTCTTTTGACCATGCCCTGCGCCGCCAGCTGGGAACAGAGGAAAACAGCGCGCAGATTGACGCTCATCACCTGATCCCAGTCCTTCACCGGCATGGTCAGGAAGGGACGCTTGGTTTCCATGCCGGCGCTGTTGACCAGAATATCGAGCGGGCCGACTTTTTTAACAACCTGCGCGAAAAGCGATTTGATCTCGCGCTCCTTTGCCATGTCCGCGCGGAAGGCAACCGCTTCGCCCCCGCTGGCTTCGATGTCAGCGACCGTCCTCTTGGCGGCGGCCGGATGTGACCGGTAAACGATGATCACGGCCGCGCCGGCGGCGGCCAGGCGGCGGGCGATTGCCTCACCGATGCCGGAGCTGGCGCCGGTGACAAGCGCACGACGGCCTTGGAGTGAGGGGAGCGAAGATGGCATTGCGGTCATGAGTTTTCATAGCCGGCCCCCGTGGCCGGGCTTTTTGAAAATCGGAGTTTTCTGTCTTTGGTTGTCTCCCGGGAGGGTGGAGCTTGGCTGCTGGAGCTTCTGACCTCTGTCAGATCAACCGCGCCGGTAGAGTCGATTGCGCGGGCGCGCCCCC
>Ga0265320_10003641_pt1 | contig 10294 bp, 10 predicted proteins | sample 4827metaG_FD_202087 | JGI IMG/M metagenome (GOLD analysis project Ga0265320, IMG submission 202087) | Rhizosphere microbial communities from Carex aquatilis grown in University of Washington, Seatle, WA, United States - 4-8-27 metaG | ecosystem: Host-associated > Plants > Roots > Rhizosphere >...
GGTGTCCCGAACGCTGGTAATGACGAGATTGACCTGCAGGCGTCCGCCATCCTTGCGCACGTAGGTCCATTCTCGCTCGTGAACGCCCCCGCGCCGGGCCTCTTCCAACAGAGTGTTGAGTCCGGTCACGCGGGTCGCGAACTGGCCGGTTAATTCCCGGCCGTAGGCCTCGATCTCCGACGGCAGGTGGAGAATAAGCGGCGAGTTCTTGCCGATCATCTCGCGCGCGGCATAGCCCAGCATCCGTTGCGCGCCCAAATTAAAGAGCGTAATCAGCCCGGTCGGATCGGTGGCGAGCACCGAGAACTCGGTCGCCGCGTCCAGCACCGCCTCCAGTTGAAGGCCGCCCGCGGTCAGCGCCGCGCGTTCCTCCGGACTGCCCGGCGACGACGAGGATTCGCGCGGCGGTTGATCGGAGCTTTCGGGCGGTTCCAGATGGCTCATGACCTTGATAGCGTCGGCGCTGGTCCGCGTCTAAGGTTCAACGTTCGCGTCGAACACGCCGGTGAGCACCTTGCCGGCGCTCTTGACCTGGACCCAGAGGCGATATTTGCCCGGCCGCGGAAACTCGTACGGGAATGAGACGGACGTCTCCCCGGCCGCCCCGTGACCCTGATGGTGCGCATGGGGATCCTGGCTGCTCTTCACGCCGGCGGCGGAGCTGGGGTTGGCGTCCGGGCGATCAGTGAAAAACTGTTGGGCCGCCATCGAGATCGTCCCCACGGGGTGCAGATGAGCGAAGACCGAGCCATCGTCGCGGCGAACGGCGGCGTGCCCGAGCATCCCCATGTACGGCTCCAGCGGCGCAAGGCGCCCGTCCGGGGTCCGCAGTTCGAACCGCAGCGGCGCGGCCTGGTTGGCCCGCACGGAACCTTCCTTGCGCCAGGCAAGGGTATAACCATCGGCGGTGACGCTCGTTTCGGCGGAGCCGTTGGCCCCGGCTTGAGGGAGGCCGGCAAACCAGGAATCATCCGGGTCGGACTCAAGGGCGAGGACGCCGGTCGTTGGAGTCGGGGATGTTGGCGGGTCGGCGATTTGCGCCTCCGCGGTCAGGGTCTGCGCCAAGCCGTTTTCGTGCGCGACGTCGGCGTAGATTTGGTACCTGCCGGCGGGCAGGGGCGGCAGGTTCACCTCGAATTCGCGGTCGGACCGGCGCACCGGATGGAGGTGGGCCAGCGCGTCGAACCCTGGTTCACGCAGCAGGAACAGATGCATCATCTTGCCGTGATCTGGAATCAACGGCGTCCAGGCCTGGCGGAGCGAGCGCGCGGTCCCGATTTCCAAGCGCAGAATATTCTGCCCACCTTCCCACCGCGCCGTCGCCGCCACCGGCTCGGCCTGATAGAGAGTGTTGTTGCGGTAGTCCGCGTCGTCGTGGTCCCACCAACGTTTGCCGCCGGCGAGCAACGTCGAGAAAAACAGCGCCCCGACGATCATCGCGACGCGGGATTGCCAGCGTCGTTTCGAAGGAATCGCGGCGCCCGGTTCAACCGTGCTCTCCCCGAAGGCCGCCCCGACCAAACGCACCGCGGTTGTGAACAGAAAGAGTCCGAGCGTGGCTAACAGGATTCCCATGCCGGGCGACATCGAGCGCCGGGAGGTAGCCAGCGAATTAACGGGGACTACCAGCGTGCCGACGCCGGCGGCGCCCTCGATGGTGATATCGACGCTATAAGCGCCGGACCGCATCAACCAGAGTGTCGTCTCGTACAGATTCGTTTCGCCGCGGACTTGTTTTGCCACGTCCGGCGGCGGCGCGCCCTGGCGTCCCGCGTTCCAAAAGACCGGCAGCGCCGTCACGCGTTGCACCCCTTCACCTTCGACCCGCACGCTGATTTCCGCCAGACCCGGCACGACGCCCGGGGGCCGAATCACCACTCGGGCCGGATACGGGCCGGCCTTGCCCTCAAAGAATACATTCGGGCTGCCGATGTGGCCCCAGGCCATGAGCGGCAACAAAAGAATCCCGAAGGCGACGAGGCGTCTCATCGCTTTAGCCGGAGCAGCCAAGAACCGAGCGCCAGGCCCCGGCCCGCCGAAACGCACCCCAGCGCCCAGGCGATCGCCAGCCCCCGGAAGGTTAACGGATTCCGGTCCAAATCCCAAAAGCTGGTCATCCAATCACCGCGGCGGACGTAGTACGGCCAATGCTCATGCGAGCCGAAGACCCAACTGGCGCCGCCCGGCCCGACCAGGAAGCGCGAGACGGGCCACTGAACGGCCAGGAAAAGCGTCAGGAAAGCCGTCGCGATCAAGAACGTCAGCGCCCAGGCCCGCCAGAATTCGCGCCCGAAAAACTTTACCGGTCCGGGATTCTCGGCCAAGGGCAGGATTCGCTGCGCCAGCAGATCGATCGCGAACGCGGGGACGATGAGGAGCAGCGGAAACGCCGGCGGAGCCATGTGAGTAATCGGATTGTAGATCGGCGCCAGCTTCGCTTGGGAGTGAAACAAGGGCAGCAGCCAGACCAGCGCCAGCATGATCGTCGCGTACACCGCCGCCGCCGTCGTCGCCGGCCAGGGACGCCGCGCGGACCGCGCGGTCAACGCCAGATAAAAGGGGAACGTCGCGCAACCCAATTGATAGAAGAGCGCGGCATGTTGAAGGTTCGGCCAACTGTATTCCGTCAGGAACGTGGCGAGCAGCGTCAGCATGATCCCGGTCGTGACCACGCAGAGCAAAGCCGTGAGTCTTTGGCCGCGGCCAGCCCGACGGTTTTGCCAGCCATGCAGGAAAAGGAGGACCCCGAAGCCGACGGCGAACATTCCCACGCCCAGGAGGGAGTGTGGCGGGCTGACGATTTTTACATCCAGCCCGTAGGTATTGTGCCACCAATCGTCGAATGGCGCCGACGTGACCATCGCCACCGCGCCCCAAACCGTCACCCACGCGCCGATCGGCGCGCGCAGGCCCCAGATCTGGACCGCTGGCGCGCGTTGGCCTCCCGGATTGTTGATCATCGCTTCGAGCCACAGCCAGCCAAACACGAGCGCCGGCAGAATCCCGCCGAGTTGGATGAGGATGTGCGCCGGCGTCCAAAACGTGTCCCGTCCGATGCTGATGTGCCAGGAAATGTCCCAAAGCAGGCCGATCGGCAGGCAGCCGACGCCGATCACGATGATCCAGCAATACCACGGCGGGATTTTCGTGTTCACGATCGGCGCGGCCTTGGGCGCGTCCTGGCTGATTTCCGAGGTTTGCATCCGGGGCCGAGCATAGCAGAATCACGGCGCGAAGCAATCGGATCGATGCAAGAACTGCGTGGTCGTCGGGGCGGGTCCTCGCGCCACCGCCGTCCGCGGTCTCCAAATTTCGTAAAATTCTAGCTTGCCAATGGGCGGCGTGGCCGGTAGCCTGCTCGTTCTTTTGGAAGTACCGCGCGGTCTTTGCCGGTAGTTCATTGACGGTCAAACCGCGCCCGAGCGCGGCGCGATCAAAACGAAAATACTTATTTATGGCAGTAAGAATTCGCATGAAGCGGGTCGGGGCGAAAAACGCTCCCGTTTACCGCGTTGTGGTGGCTGACGGCCGCAGTCCGCGCGATGGCAAGTTCATCGAGGAAATCGGCACCTATCAGCCGCAGAAGAAAGGCGACAATTTTACGCTCGACCTCGAGCGCGTGAAATACTGGCTGGGCAAAGGCGCCCAACCGAGCGATACCGTCGCGAGTTTTATCCGTAAGCTGAACCGAACCGCGCCGGCGGCGGCGCCCGCCGCGGTCTAATCATCGGGCTGGTTGATGCAAGCCTTCCTCGAATACGTGGTAAAAGGTTTGGTGGACCGGCCGGACGCGGTGCAGATCAGCCCGGTCGAGCGCGAAGGGACGACGATTTATGAGTTGCGCCTGCACCCGACGGACGTCGGCAAGATCATCGGCCGGCAGGGCGCGACGATTCACGCCATCCGGTCTTTGTTGCTGGTCGGCGCGGCGAAGTCGGGCAAACGGTGCACGGTGGAAATCGTCGAGGAACGCGCGGCGGATTGAGGCGTTCGGCGCGGCTGGCAGTGAACGATTGCGGGCCGAGCGGAGGCCCGCTCACCCTGCGGCGATGAAGATCGACGTTTTGACTTTGTTTCCGGCGATGTTCGCCGGACCGCTTGATGAAAGCATCATTCAGCGGGCGCGCGAAACCGGTCTGCTGGAGCTGGGCATCCACAATCTGCGGGACTACACGCACGACCGGCATAAAACCGTGGATGACCGCCCGTTCGGGGGCGGTCCGGGAATGCTGCTCAAGCCCGAGCCGCTGTTTGAGGCCGTGGCGGCTTTGGCGCGGCCGGAAACGCGCGTGATTCTGCTCTCGCCGGCGGGACGCAAATTCGATCAGGCGATCGCGCGCGAGTTGTCCGCCGAGCGGCATCTGCTGCTGATTTGCGGCAGTTACGAAGGCTTTGACGAACGGGTGCGCGAGCATCTGGCCGATGACGAGTTGTCCATCGGTGATTACGTGCTGACGAATGGCGCGCTGCCGGCGATGGTCATCGTTGACGCGACGGTCCGGCTGCTGCCGGGGGCGCTGGGTGATGACGAGAGCGCGCGCGAAGAGTCGTTCAGCCGCGGATTGCTGGAATATCCGCAGTACACGCGGCCGGCCGATTTTCACGGGATGAAGGTCCCGGACGTGTTGTTGTCCGGCCACCACGCGGGAATCGCCCGCTGGCGAAGTGAACAGGCGAAATTGCGCACGGCGCAACGCCGGCCCGACCTGTTGAAAGATCAGGCCGGGACGGACGCGGAAAAGAAAGCAGAGATTTTATGAGCCAAGCCATATTTGATAAAATTGAATCGGAACAGTACCGCAAGGAACCCCTGAAATTCGCGGTCGGTGACACGGTGCGGGTGCATACGAAGGTCGTCGAAGGCGACAAGGAACGAATTCAAGTTTTTGCCGGCGTCGTCATCGGACGGCGCGGCCACGGTCTCAATTCCACGTTTACCGTCCGCCGCATCAGCTACGGCGAGGGCGTCGAACGCGTGTTTCCGGAACATTCCCCGCGCGTGGACAAGATCGAGGTCGAGCGTCGCGGGTCCGTCCGGCGCGCCAAGCTGACCTACCTGCGCAAGCGCGTCGGCAAGGGCGCGGTCACCGTGAAGGAAAAGGAAATCCACGCCGCGCCGGGCAAGGCCTCCGCGGTCGCGGCCGCGAAAGCATCGGCCAAGGCGGCCGCCAAAGCCGCGGCGAAATAATTCCCACTGACAGCTCGGGCGGGCGTTCGCGCTGGCCCTCGGACCGTCGGGATATTCATTCTCGCGCAACCTGCCAAGCCGGCGGTCACGCCTTCGGCTGGACCGCGGCTGACTCGGTGTTAGCGATGGTCGCGACGTGCGTCCCGTCGCGCGTGGCGTTCCCTGTCGGGTTGATGTTAAGTTGAACGGCGGCGTCCGACCCGGGTTGAACGATCAGTTCGACCGCAGCGTGCGGGTGAAGTCAACGAGGTCGAAAAAGCGCTTGTTCCCGGTGCGGATGCGGGTCGCCAGCGTTTTGCTGATCGCGAACAGGAACGGCGCCGCGATCTCGGGCGCCTCGTTCGTAATGCGGTGGAACGCCTCGACCGAGATTCGCAACAACAGCGTGTCCACGTTGGCCACGACGTCCGCGGAGCGCGGTCCGTGATCGAACAGGGACATTTCACCGAAAAAATCACCCGTCGCCAGGGTCGCGATGATCGATTCCTTGCCGCGAACCTTCACCCGGACCCGCACTTCCCCTTGCAGCACCAGGAACATCGCGTCGCCGGGGCTGCCCTGCTTCACGATCTCCGATAATTGCGGCGCGGTCACTTCTTCGAAGTAGCCGATGAATTCCTCAAGTTGCGCGTCGCTCATCCCGGCGAAGATCTTCACCCGCCGCAGCATTCCCGGCTTGAGCTTTCCGGCCGCGAGGGGGGAAGCGCTCACCGCGTGCGCCACGGGCGCGTCATCGCTTCCCCGGGCGCGGAAAAGCGTTTCCAACTCGGGTAATTTGACCGCTTTTTGCCAGCGGTCGTTCGGCGCCGCGTGAATCCAGGTGTCTTCCGTCACGCGTTCCTCTTTGACCCAGCCGACGAGAGTCGGCAGATCAACCGGCCCGTAAACGACGTTGTCCACCGCCCAAATCTTAAAGTTGGTTGATTGCTTGCTGGTTGCCATAGCCCCGATTATTAAGTGAGGCCCGTTTTGGCATAAAGGAAAAAAGGGCCTACATCTCCTCCGTTGTCTCGATGCCGAGCGCTTGCAGACCTTCCTTCATGACCCGGCCGGTCAGCGCGCACAGGGCAAGGCGCGAGGCGCGCGCGGGTTCCTCGGCTTTGAGGACCGGGCACGCCTCGTAAAAGCGGGCGAACGCGCCCGCCAGCTCGTATAGGTAGTTGCAGAGATAATTCGGCCGGCATTCCTCAGCCACAGCGGCGAGCGTCAGGCCGAAATTCAGCAGCTGCTTGGCCAGCGCGAGTTCCTCGGGCGCGGTCAGCGTGAACGCCGCGGCCGCCGGCGCCGGCGCCTGCGACTTGCGAAAGATGCTGCAAATCCGCGTGTAGGCGTACTGGAGATAGGGCGCGGTGGCGCCATTGAGCGCCAGCATCTTGTCCCAACTGAAAACGTAGTCGCTCTGCCGATTGGGCAGGAGGTCCGAGAACTTGACCGCGCCGAGCCCGACGACCCGCGCGATCTCCCGCCGGCGCGCCGGATCGAGGTCCGGATTCTTCTCGGTCACCGTCGCGAAGGCGCGTTCCTCCGCTTCGTTAAGCAAGTCGGTCAGCTTGATCGTGTCGCCCGAGCGCGTCTTCAGCGGAGCGCCGTTCTCGCCGAGGATCGAGCCGAACCAGACATGCGCGAGCCGGGTCTTCGCCCCGGGCCGCCAGCGGTGGAAAATCTCAAAGAGCTGCTTGAAGTGCAGTTGTTGCCGCGCGTCGGTCACATAGATGATCTCGTGCGGCTGCCAGGTCTCGAGCCGGTGCGCCAGCGTCGCGAGGTCGGTCGTCGTGTAGTTGGCCGCGCCGTCGCTCTTTTGAATCAACGCCGGATGCGCCTTCAGGTCGGGGACGTCGTCAAAGAAAACCACCTGGGCGCCCTCGCTTTCCCGCGCGACGCCAGACGCGATCAACTCCCGCACGATCCCTTTGAGGCGCGGGTTGTAAAAACTCTCGCCGAGCGTGTAGTCGAAACTGACGCCCAGCCGCTCGTAGATGGCGTCGAATTCCTTGCGCGATTGGGCGACCATCTCGCGCCAGAGCGCGAGGTTTTCCGGGTCGCCATTCTGCAGCTTGACCAACTCCTGGCGCGCCGCCTCCAGGATCGCCGGATCGCGGTTCGACGCTTCCTCGACCGCCCGATAGAGGCGTTCCATCTCGGCCAGCGGATTGGCCAGCAGATTCTCGCGGTTCAACTGTTCTTTCCAGCCGACGATCAGTTTGCCGAATTGCGTGCCCCAATCGCCGATGTGATTGTCCGTGATGACCCGGTGCCCGAGCAGGCGCAACACGCGCGCCAGGCAGGCGCCGAGAATGGTCGAGCGGATATGCCCCACGTGCATGCGCTTGGCGACGTTCGGCGAACTGAAATCAATGACGATCGTGCGCGGTTCGGCGGCCGGCCGAAAAAAGAGATGCTCCCCGCGGGCGGCCGCGGCGAGCGTGTCCGCCAGCGCGGCGGGCTTGAGGCGAAAGTTGAGGAACCCAGGGCCGGCGATCTCGACCGGGGCGCACCACTCGTCCACCCGCAGGCGGGCGACGACGTCGGCGGCGAACTGGCGGGGATTGAGCTTTCGTTCCTTCGCCAGCGCCATGAGGGCGTTGGTCTGGTAATCGCCGAACTTCGGGTCGGGGCAGGGGCGCACGAGCAGCGCCGCGCCGGCGGCGTCGGGGAGCAGCGCGGCGACGGCTTCCCGCAAGCGTTCTTCTAGCAAATAGTGGAGCACAGAAAATGGGGCGGCGCAGGCCGGCGGCGGCTGGACGGGGCCGGGAATCCGGCGAAGCAGCGGCTACTTTTTGGCGCCGTGCCCGGCGATGATCGAGAACATGGCTTCGGTATCCGGCGCCTGCTCGAGGGCCTGGCGAAATTCTTTATTGTGCAGCAATTTCGCGATGTTCGCCAGCGTGTGCAGATGTTTCTGAAATTGGCCCTGCGGCACCAGGAACAACATGACGAGATTCACCGGCTGGTTGTCCAGCGCGTCGAAATTGACCCCCTTCTTGGAACGACCGAAGGCCCCGACGACCTCGCTGATCAGGTCGGTGGACGCATGGGGAATGCCGATGCCGAAGCCAATCCCGGTGCTCATCGACGTTTCCCGCTTTTTGACGACCGCGGCGATCTGATCGCGGTGCTCGGGCCGAATCTGCCCGCAGGTCACCAGGAGGTTGATCAGTTCGTCGATGCTTTCCCAGCGGTTGGACGCCTGCAAATCGGGAATGATCTGCTCTTTGCGGAGAATATCAGCCAATGTCATAGCATCGTTACCAGGCGTTCCATTTCGCCTGAATCGACCCGCTATTTCAAGAGGGAATTCGCCAATTCACCTCCGCCCGGCGTGAATTCTCCGGATTCGTCCGCGCGCGCGCGGGAATTCCGCCCGCGAGGGACGCTTAAATCGCCGCCGGTCGGCGCGTTCTGACCTTCGGCCGGCTTGCCGCCCACGAGCCAGGCACCCGCCGCCCGCCCGCGGCGGCCCGGGGCGCCAACCCATCGCGAACGTCACTGACGCGAGCGCGCAAAAATCGAAGTCCGAGCCGGATGATGACTAAAGAGAAGCGGTTTCCCTGACTCCAGGTGTCCGCCGACCGACTTTTTAGAATGTGCCAGGTCAAGAGGGCGCTGGCGTCACCGGCGGCTTCAATGACGAGCCACGCCGATCGAGTCGCTCCCACTCACATCGGGAGCAGCCGGATGGCAGACGACAGATTCACCCAACCGGACAACGTTTGGCGGTAAGGCCGCCGGGATGGGCATGAATTCGCGGCAATAAAACCGCCTGCCTTCGCGTCGAAGGCAGGCGTTTGGAGATATTGTTTACCCGGCGGTCTCGCGATCAGGGCGACGCGTACGTTCTGGGCGTGTTCGGCGGAATCGTGGTTACAAAAATCTGCGGCGCCGGGGGCGTGACCGGGAATACTTCTGGATTCCCCGGCGTCGAACCAATCGGCGTCTGGAACGTCGTGATTGTGTCGGCGTGCGAATCAGACAGGCGAACGGCGGAAATCCGGGCTGCCTGGCTGGGCACGGCGCTCGCCACGCCTTGTTCGACCTGAGCGGCAACTTGCGGCTCCTGTTGGCTCATGGCGGACATGATCTTCAGCGCCATCTCGGGCGCGGCGAGAGTCGCGGCGTGGGCGATGAGCGTCGCCTGGTCGGGCAGCAGCTTCACCGCGGCGGCAGAAATCGCTGGCGCTGTCGCGGGGAACGCGCGGACGATTGCGCTGATCACCGGACCGACCGCCGTCGGGCGAGTCGCGATCACGGTCTTAACCACAGCGACGGCCGTGGCCTCGCGATCCGCCTTGGCGGCGGCTTTGACCAGGGTCACGGCCGACCCGGCTAATTCCGGCGCTTTGACGATGCTCAAAGAATGTTGAATGGCGATGGTTTGCGCCTCCGAAAGGGTGTCCGGCGCAGCCATCGCGCCCGCTGAGGCGATGGTGATTAAGACGGCGACTACATAGGGGGTTTGTTTCTTCATAAACGTGATACTATGGGTTACGGATTCTGTACAACTGGATCAATCTACCCCGCCCCTTGACGAAAACGTCAGCCTTGCCACAATTCGAACCGGCTGTAATTCAATTTTGCTAGGTTATCACCGCTCGGGTGGACTGTCAAATGGGTGAAGATCGGGCGCCTGCTCCGGCGAACCTCGGAACCCAAACGACGGTTGCGTCCCCAGCCGCTTGCGCGACGCGGACCAGAGCCTGAGTCGCGCCGACACACATGGGTGACAGGGCAATGCCGAGGATCATTTTGAACCATTTAGGCATAGAGCTTCAATTCGCTGGTTGATTGCAGCCCATTAGCCTAGCGCAATCTAGGCACAAAAAAACCTGCCCTCATTCGAAGGCAGGCTTTTGAAAATCGAACCGCAGAACCGTTTCGCGGCGCCGTTCTCCTTACGGAGCGGCGTAGGTGCGAGGCGTGTTCGGAGGAATCGTGGTGACGAAAATCTGTGGAGCCGGAGGGGTAACCGGAAAAATGACCGGGTTATTCAGAGTGAACCCAATTGGCGTCTGGAATGTCGTGATCGTGTCGGCGTTCTTGTCGCTCAAACGAACCGCCGTGAGCTTCGCGCTTTGGCTGGGAGCCGCGCTGGCCACCGCCTGCTCGATC